>ERZ1026848.30-NODE-30-length-73631-cov-38.490269_pt1 | contig 73631 bp, 58 predicted proteins | sample MGYA00380154_ERZ1026848 | MGnify/ENA primary metagenome ERZ1026848 (study PRJEB33269, sample SAMEA4719790) | human gut metagenome | biome: human-associated habitat; feature: organic feature; material: feces | place: Cameroon | collected 2013-10 ...
GTACAGCTTAGAGTTTCGTACTTTGAGGAGGGCGGCGAGTCGCCGCTCTGTTTACTAAGAGGACGCACGCTTCGCAAGCGAAGCGACCGCCTGATACCGCTCCGTCGAATTCGCGAATCACCATATGATTATCAATTCGACTCCGCTTACATCAGGTCACTTTGTACTGCACGGGGCTGATTCTATGTCAGGGAGGCCTCTATGAAAATCGAGAAAGATGCGGTCACCTTCGAAATGCCGGACGCAGACTTCGTGGCCAAATTCGGTATGCAGGCCGCCGCGGACATGGTGCTGGATTTTCACTGCTTTCACCCGCAGCTGCCGTTCCTGTACGACGCCCGGCAGCTGGCGGCGTTTCTCTCTACCAGCAGGCAGAAGCTCCTTTACTATGCGCGGCACACGGCGGCAGCATATCACCCCGTCACCATCCCCAAGCGTAACGGAGCTGTGCGCATACTGTCCGTGCCGGACGACACGCTGCGTCGCTGGCAGCGGAAGATCTGCCGGGATCTCCTCGCCTATCTGCCTGTCGCACCGCAGGCCACCGCCTATCGGAAGGGCGGCACTCTCAGCGGCAACGCCGCGCCCCATGTGGGCAAACGGTATCTCCTGAAGCTGGATATCTCCGACTTTTTCGGCAGTATCCGCTTTGAACAGGTCCACTCTGCCGCCTTTCACACCCGGTACTTCTCCCGGCAGGTGGGCTTTCTGCTGACCGCTTTGTGCTGCAAGGACGGTGTCTTGCCGCAGGGCGCGCCCACCTCTCCCGCGCTTTCCAATCTGGTCATGCGGAATTTTGATACGAACATGGCACGCTGGTGCCAGCGGCGCGGCATCGCATACACGCGGTACTGCGATGACCTGACCTTTTCTGCCGATCATCCGCTGTTCGCCGTCTATTCGAAGGCGAAAAATATGCTGGCGGAGATGGGCTTTGATCTAAATGAAACCAAGACCCATTTTATCACCAATGCCGGACGGCAGAGCGTGACCGGGCTGACCGTCAACGAGAAGGTATCCGTGCCGGCCGGCTATAAGCGCTTACTTCGGCAGGAGATCTATTACGCCCTGCGCTTTGGTCTGGCGGACAGCATTCTGCGGGGCGGCCGCGCAGTGCTTCGCACAGACGGCGTTCCTGATACGGAGCGCTACCGGCAGCAGCTATTGGGACGAGTCCAGTATGTGCTGCAGATCGAGCCGGAAAACCGCTGGTTCCGCGAGGCAAAGCAAAAGCTGCTGTCCTGCAATGATCGCCCGAAGGTCTGACGCCTATTCTTTAATTACAGCGTGGTCATTTCTGCGCCAATGCGCGGCGGGATGTCCCCATGGAACTTCAGCAGGGCAACAGGTACAACATCTCAAAAGCGGCAGAATCGGCGTTTCTGTAATTTTTCAGATATACCGGCATATTGCTTGATGCAGCCGTAAAACTTGTTTTCCTGTTTTGTGAATGCTATACTCAAGACATGGTTTCCAGACAAATTACCCAGAGAGGGGAATCGGCATGGTCAACCTTTCCAAGTCCAAATACTGTGCGCTGTGGTAATGTCCAAAAATGTTATGGCTCCGCAAATATAAGCCGGAGCTTGCCAAGGTGGACAGCCATACGCTGTCCATTATGGAGACTGGCAACGCCGTGGGCTGAGTTTATCAAGTGGTTAAGCAAAGAAGAGGTGTGACCATTGGTCACACCTCTTCTTTGTTGTTTGCATATTCGCGCAGGCAGTGCTACCCCTGACTCACAGCGTCCCACGCTTCCGCCAGCGAAGCAAGGGCCTTCCGTATTTCGGGGAAATGCGGTCGTTACTGCCGCTGCGTTTCCCAGATCAGGCTGTCGAGAAAGCGCACTGTGATATTCGGGTATTCGGGCTTCAGCATTTCGACCGTACGCACCATAATTGCCTGTACATCATCGTCCGTCAGCTTCTGCAGAGCGCACGTCTCCTTGATGAAGCGCACGATGTGCCTGTCCGGTTTGACGCGGTTTTCATCACCGGCCAGCATATAGAGGTACTTCAGCATGATGCCGCTGCTTTGGCCGCGCACCGACTTGATGTCCTTATCAAGGGCGGCCTTGTCCGCGTAGTCATTGAAGTCGCGCAGCGTATTGATGCCGTGCTTCTGGCAGACCAGCGCGACCTCTCGGCACGCTTCCGCCTTCAAAATGCCGTTGCGGCTGGAAGTCCGCTGCATGTTGTGAAGCACATTCTTGGAAAAGTCCTCGATCGTATCATATTTCGCGACATTCGTGAGGAAATCACGGATCGTATGCTCCGTCTCGTCCGTCTGCGTTCTGGATATGGTAAGGTCAAACGTCCCGATATAGCTGTTGACAACGTTCACGACCGAGGTATACCGGACGCCGATGGAAAACACGGCATCCAAAATGCAAATGGACAAGGATTTATAAAAATCCTTGAACGGATCGTCACGATCTTTCAGTGCATTACCAAATTCTTTTGCGCTGTGCGCCGCCAGCAGTTCTGCTGCCCTCTGAATATCCATTTCTTTAAGCCCCTCTTTCTTTAAATTTTAGGCATTTCGCCGATTATGTCAGAGGTTCCCCAGACACTTTCGTACATTATATCACACACTTCCCAGTAAAACAACACTCCCTTACCCTTCACCGCCCCAGCCGTCATCCAGATGGCACCTATAATGGCGGCTGTTGTCGTATCGGAGCAGCGGCTGGGACGTGATGGCAAAGACCGCCTGTATCTCCGCCAGCAGGGCTGGCGATACGTGGGGATTCATGTAAATCACCGGCTGTCCCCTGTTGTCCGCGTCCACCCTGCCGCGAGGATAGTAATTGTACGGCTTGCCGCGGGAACCGTGAAACTGCTCCCACAGCTTTTTGTGGTTGTATGTGACGCCGGATCGGGCGGTGCCCTCGGCATATACCCCCTCTATACGCTTCGCCTCCGCTGGAGAGGTATATTTCAAACGTGTTGTCCTTGTCAAACAGGATGCACTCTACGCCCTGCCAGTCGTAGGTGCCCGTCAATCGCCTCGTCTCCCTGCCGGGGATGCCCGCCGCCTTGTCTCCGCCGCAGGCACATATTGAAAACGCAAGAAGAAGGATCACACTCCCTATCAGAAAACTACGCTTCATAACTTCATAATCTGTATTCCTTTCGTTTCGAAATAGCGGAGGCCTGAAACCGAACTTCGGCCTCCGGGGAAAGTTTTCTTGTTTTGTCCGCAGCGAATACATTTTCTTCCAACCTTATACCATGGGCTCATAACGGATAACAAAGGAAATAACCGGCCTCCGCTCACCACACTGCACACGATGGGAGACCCCTGTCGGAAGTTTTGAAAAAATTGCTGCGGTCAAAACAACGGAACGGACTTACACGGGCAGCTCGAAGGTGTCCTGCTGGTTGGCGGCGTCCAGTGCCATCTGGGCGCGGGCCAGCTCGTCCGCCGCCTGCTCATAGTCGGCCTCCACCGCCGCGATGTCGTAATTGGCGTAGGAGTAGTCGATCAGGTCCGTGCGGCGACCGTACTGCTCCTCCGCACGCTCCATAGGCAGGCGGTTCTTCATCGCCGCCAGCTTATTCTTGCGGCGGGTAAGCTGGGGAATGTACACCAGCATCTCGTCAATGGTCATGTCGAAGCCGGGTACGGTATGGGTGGCGTTGAACAGGTTGATGGCGTGCTTGATGCGGCGGATACACCGCTCCAGCTCCGCCAGACGGCGCTGGGTGTCCGCGTAATCATAGGCGGGGCGCACGGATTCCACATTCTCGCCGGCGGCGGCGCGGAACTCCCTGCTGCGGCTCTCCTTCTCCCGCAGGGACACATATTCATCGGTCAGCTTCTTCAGCCGCTTATTGGCCTGTGCAGAGGTATACTTCATAGTCATTCGTCCTCTCCCTTCCATTCCTCTTTGTTTGTGTTCTTCTGGTTCACGCCGCGGTCATACCGCCGCCCTCCGCCTGCGGCACAGCGCGGCGGGTACGATCCCGACCACGGTCTGTTCCGCGTCCCCGGTGTGAAAGCGCTCCCGCGCAAGAAGATGCTCCACCTCCGCAATGGCGGCACAGATGTCCCGCTCACTGGGCGCTGCCACCCACGGCACCTCATAATAGTGATACCGCCCCTTGACGCCCGCGTACCTGGCGGCGTCACAGTGGGGGGATAGCATCGCCTGCAGATCCTCCAGATAGTACGTCAGCGTTTCCTCTCGGCTTGGATAGCCGCAGCATGACCGCTCCTGATATGACCGCTCCAAGGCGGCGTTTGCATAGTATCCCATGTCACACCTCACTCCACATAAAATTCCTCCAGCGTATCCAGACACAGGCAGCCCAGTACGCCGCTGTAGACCGCACCGCAGTCGATGGCAATGTGTCCGTTGCCGCGCCAGATACGCCCCCTCGATGCCTTGTCGATAAGGCTGGTAACGGTATGGCCGGTGACGATGATGCGGTTGGGGTCATAGCATATCCCATACTCCGGCTCCCCCATGAGGAAATCGCAGACGCGGCAGCTCTCCGGATGGCGCATTTTGCGTTTCCCCGGCACGGTATGTGCCAGAAAGAAGCTGCGGCCTCCCGCCTGCACCTCCGCATAGACCGGCAGACTGCCGAGGATACGCAGCACCCGGGCGCGCACCGCGTCAGACCGGTTCCAGAAGGCGCGGTATGTCCTGTCGCCGCCGTCCTCCATCCACTCGTACCATCGCCCAAAGAGCCTTACGGGCATGGCCTCGTTGTCCGGATCGCGGGGCAGGAACTCCAGCGCCGCCTGCTCGTGATTGCCCCGCAGGAGGATCACATTCTGCCGCGACGCCGCATCCAGCAGGACACGCAGACCGCCGCTGCCGCGGTCCGTCACGTCGCCCAGAATGTACAGCGTATCAGTGTCACTAAAATGCAGCATTTCCAACAGCCGGAAATACAGCTTGTCACAGCCGTGGATGTCGCTGACAACGTAAGTCATGGTATTCCTCCTCTCAGGCGGCAGGTACATCCCTGTACCTGCCGCAGATGGCCTGGATCTCAGAGTGGAGCAGCGTCTGCTTCTCCAGCAGGGCCTCCGCCAGCTCCTGCACCATCTGACGATGGGATGCCAGCATCTCCTTGGCCTCGAACAGATAGCGCTCCAGCTCCGCACGGACGATGGTCTCGCGCTCCAACAAACCTGCTTCGCTGTCGCTGTATCGCCCCGACACATTCACGCCCAGCATGCCGCTGCTGCCCAACTCCTCCGCCTTCTCGCGGATCAGCTTGGCCGCATTCCGGATATCGCTGTTGCAGCCAGGGGCCATTCTGCCGTACTGCAGCTCACAGGCCGCCTTGCCCGCCAGGCTGACCAGAATATCCGCCCGCCGTCCCAGCGACCGGTTTAAGTGAACAAAGCCGTAACAGTAGGTGGAGGCAGGGCTGTACAGCAGTGTTGCGAAGGCTGCCGATCCCGGCGCCGCCAGCTCCAGCATGGCCGTGTGGCCGGCCTCGTGGAACGCCACCTTCCTACATTCCTCCTCGCTGACGGGATACACCTCCGGCGGCACATGGTGGATCGTTTTCAGCACGGCACGGACAAGGTGCGTCCGGGTGATGCTGCCGCTCCGCTCGTAGGCGGCGTAGATGGCCGCCTCGTTCAGGGCGCTTTCCACCTGAGCGCAGGAGCTGTGGCTCAGCAGCTGCGTCAGGTCGGACAGGGAGATGTCCGGCACCGGCGCCTTGCCGGAAAGATAGCGGCGGATGATCTGCTCCCCGTCCGTACAGTTGGGGCGCTGTACCTCGATCTGCCGGTCGAACCGCCCGCACCGCAGCAGAGAATCGGGGAGCTCCTTCACGTTGTTGACGGTGGCGATCACGAACACCTGCTTCTCCTGCACCTTGTCGATGCAGCTCTGCACCGCTGTAAACGCGGCGGTGCTGAACTCGTCGCTGGAGAACTTGTCCATGTCGTCCAGCAGGAGCATGGATGGCGCAGCCTCCGCCGCCTCGTCAAACGTGTGCGCCAGCTGCTTCAGGAAGTCGTCCTCCGACTGGCTGCGCCGCACGGTGAAGCAGGGCAGGCCGCTGTCCTCCATCAGCGCCGTGGCCATCAGCGTCTTGCCGAGACCGGGTGCACCGGACAGCAGCAGACCTTGCGGCAGCTTTGCGTCCAGCGCCGCGTAGACCTCCGGGTGGTGGATCATGTCGCTGATCTGCATCAGCTCCGCCTTGATGTGGTCGTAGCCGATGATCTTGTCAAATGCGCTCATAGTAAGTACCTCCTTAATGAATCGCAGGGGTTATGTACTGGCAGAACGAGCGAACAGGCAGTTCGATCGTCTCGCGGGACTGCATCATAGCACGCTGGTTTCCGAAATCATTGCATACTGCTGTCCGAAATCTTGACTTGCGAAAATTTTTCTGTAAAATATTTTTGAGGAGGGGATTTGTATGGTTATTCCGCGCCGCAAAAACCGCCAGCACTCGGATAAGCTTACGGCAGAGCTGCTGTTCTTCTGTCTCTGGCTGACCCGCTGCGGCGAGGTGGAGCTTGGCTGCTTTGAAAGCTATGGGCTTGAAAACTGCGGGCAGCATTCGCCCTCCAGCTACCGCCGCTATGCTAAGGAGTTGGAGAAGTGCGGAGCCATACCGCGAATGAAGCTGCGAGGAAACAACACGGACGGGAATAACCGCCGCCGTTTTATTTCCGACCCGCCGGTAGAGGACTTCGTGCCGTCGGTGCGGTTCGATTTGGCAGACGACCACCTGCAGCGGCTGGCGCGGCTGGTGTGCATGGCGGCGGCCGTGCTTACACCCGATGGAGAACTGTCGGCATTTGACAACGCCATTGAGGACTACCGGTACTACGACCTGCACTACCCCGACTACCACGCGGCGTATGAGGGGCTGGACGCCCGCACGTTCCGGCGTGATAAGCAGGCGGTGCGGCAGGTGCTGCTGCGCTGGAAAGACTACGACGCCCGGCGTATGCAGCGTGACGAGGATGTAGAGGAGGAACTCACAGCGGATTTTCTGGCACGGCTCAAGAAGCTGTGAGCGCACGGCTGCCGCGCCTGTTCTTTGATTACAGCGTGATCATTTTTGTGCCGCTGTGCAGTCTTACCCAAACCGTGACCCAAACGTGAAAAAAAGCAGATGGATACAGGCGGACACAGTGGATCGCCCACCCAGCCGCAAGCACACAAACGCGCCGGGAAAAACAGAGATTTCCAATTTTTTATAGGCAGTGCGTCGCGCATACTATTCCCACGGCGGCACATACTGCTTACGGCGTCAAGCACCGCCCTCGGCTTGACTTTTTTCACGAAAAGTGGTAACGTAGGGACAGAAATTTTGTGATTTGACGCGCGTTGCGGCGGTTACGTCCCGGTGCAGAAAGGGCATCGCAGAATGCGTGGTCGTCACACGGTTCATCTGACTCTGCAAAGGGGAACTGTGCTGCTTGAAAACACCCAAGATTTTGACGCAACAGGCGGCACAGACGGGACAGATGACACGAAAGGCTTTGAACAGAGAGGATCCTGAGAACCAGAGGATCCATACGGGGGGAACACACAATGAAGGGAATCGTTTTGGCCGGCGGCAGCGGCACGCGGTTATATCCGCTGACCATGGTCACATCCAAGCAGCTGCTGCCTATCTATGATAAGCCCATGGTATATTACCCGATCTCCACGCTGATGCTGGCGGGGATACGGGATATTCTCATTATTTCGACGCCGACCGATCTGCCGAACTTCCAGCGCCTGCTGGGAGATGGCAGTCAATTCGGCGTCCATTTTTCGTATAAGGTACAGCCCTCGCCGGACGGTTTGGCACAGGCGTTTATTCTGGGTGAGGAGTTCATCGGGGATGACCGGGCGGCTATGATCCTGGGCGACAACATCTTCTACGGCGCGGGACTTACCACCCAGCTGCACAAGGCGGTGGCGCAGGAGGACGGCGCGACGGTGTTCGGCTACTACGTCAACGACCCGGAGCGGTTTGGCGTGGTGGAGCTGGATGATACCGGCAAGGCGCTGTCGATCGAGGAGAAGCCCAGAGAGCCCAAGAGCAACTATGCCGTCACCGGCCTGTACTTCTATGACAAGAAGGTCGTGGAGCGCGCCAAGGCACTGAAGCCCTCCGCCCGCGGTGAGCTGGAGATCACCGACCTGAACCGGGTATATCTGGACGAGGGTACGCTGCACGTGGTAACGCTGGGGCGCGGCTACGCCTGGCTGGATACCGGAACGATGGACTCTCTGGCAGAGGCCACGGAGTTCGTGCGGGTGGTGGAATCCCGGGAGGGCATCCAGATCTCCGCATTGGAGGAGATCGCCTACCGCAACGGCTGGATCAGCAGGGAGCAGCTGCTGCTGGCGGCCAACATTTACGGCAAGTCCCCCTATGGCCAGCATCTGAAGCATGTGGCTGAGGGCAAATACATTTACTGAGGGCAGACGAATGGATTTTATCAAGACCGCCATTGACGGCGTGTATATCGTAGAGCCGAAGGTGTTCGGCGATCATCGCGGTTTCTTTATGGAGAGCTACTCCAAGCGCGTGTTTGAGGAGGCTGGGCTGCACTATGACTTTGTGCAGGACAACCACTCGTCCTCCACGGTAAAGGGCACGCTGCGGGGCATCCACTTCCAGCGGGGCGACAAGGCACAGGCCAAGCTGGTGCGCTGTGTCCGCGGCGCGGTGCTGGATGTGGCGGTGGACCTGCGGCCCGACAGCCCCACCTACAAAAAATGGGTGGCGGTGGAGCTGAGCGAGGAGAATAAACGGCAGCTGCTGATCCCCCGCGGCTTCGGCCATGGCTTCGTGACGCTGACCGATGAGGTGGAATTCCTCTACAAGGCGGATAACTACTACGCACCGGAAGCTGACGGTGGCATCCGCTGGAACGACCCGGAGCTGGCCATCGACTGGGGCGTGGAAAATCCCATCCTGTCCCAGAAGGATCAGACTTCCCCGTGGCTGAAGGATGCCGTTACCGGCTTTTGAGGAGGAACACCTATGACCATCATTGTCACCGGCGGCGCCGGTTTTATCGGCAGTAACTTTATTTTCTATATGCTGGACAAGCATCCCGAGGATCGGATTATCTGCGTGGATAAGCTGACCTATGCCGGCAATCTGTCCACGCTGGAGAGCGTCATGGACAGTCCCAGCTTCCGTTTCGTGAAGGCGGATATCTGTGACCGCAAGGCTATCTATGACCTGTTTGAAGAGGAACACCCCGACATGGTGGTGAACTTCGCCGCCGAGAGCCATGTAGATCGCTCCATCGAGAACCCGGAGGTCTTTTTGCAGACCAACATACTGGGCACGCAGGTCATGCTGGACGCCTGCCGGAAGTACGGTATTCAGCGGTACCATCAGGTGTCCACCGACGAGGTGTACGGCGACCTGCCGCTGGATCGTCCCGACCTGTTCTTTACCGAGGAGACGCCCATCCACACCTCCAGTCCGTACAGCTCCTCCAAGGCGGGTGCGGACCTGCTGGTGCTGGCCTACCACCGCACCTACGGCCTGCCCGTCACGGTGAGCCGCTGCTCCAACAACTACGGCCCGTATCACTTCCCGGAGAAGCTGATCCCGCTGATGATCGCCAACGCGCTGAACGACAAGCCGCTGCCGGTGTACGGCGAGGGGCTGAACGTCCGCGACTGGCTGTATGTGGAGGATCACTGCAAGGCCATCGACCTCATCATCCGCAATGGCCGGGTGGGTGAGGTGTACAACATCGGCGGCCACAATGAGATGCGGAACATCGACATCGTGAAGCTCATCTGCCGGAAGCTGGGCAAGCCGGAGAGCCTGATCACCTACGTCACCGACCGCAAGGGACACGATATGCGCTACGCCATCGACCCCACCAAGATCCACAGCGAGCTGGGCTGGCTGCCGGAGACGAAATTCGCCGACGGCATCGACAAGACCATCGAGTGGTATCTGACACACCGCGACTGGTGGGAGAACATCATCAACGGCGAGTACCAGCACTACTATGAGCGAATGTATGGGAACCGATAAGCCGCTGATCGCCATTCTGCTGGCGGTGTACGAACCGCGGATGGATTGGCTGCAAGAGCAGCTGATGAGCCTGAACGAGCAGACTTATCCAAATCTGCGGCTGTATATCCGGGATGACTGCTCGCCTGCCGCGTCCTATGCGCAGGTGCGCGCCTGCGCGCAGGAGTGTATCACGAGCTTCCCCTATTCCATTACACGCAACGAGGAAAATCTGGGCTCCAATGGCACCTTCGAGCGGCTGACCAGAGAGGCTGAGGGTGACCTGTTCGCCTACTGCGATCAGGACGATATATGGCTTCCGGAAAAGCTGACGGTGCTGCAGAAGGCGATGGAACGGGAGCAGGCGCTGGTGGTCTGCTCGGATATGTATATTATCGACAGCAGCGGAAAGCAGGTGTCTGACAGCCTTGCCAAGGTGCGCCGGCATCATGTCTTTCGCAGCGGGCGAGATCTGGCAGAGGGCCTGCTGGTCAGCAATTTTGCCGCAGGGTGTACGATGCTGGTTCGGGCGGAATCCGCTAAGCAGGCGGTTCCGTTCTGTCCGTATATGGTGCATGACCACTATATCACCTTGTTCTGCGCGGCAAGGGGCATGGTGTATTCCTCGCCGGAAAAAACCATCCGCTACCGCATCCACGGCGGGAATCAGACCGGCCTGATGTCGGGGGTCACAGGTAAAACCAGCTACGGAAAGGAACGGATCGAGCCCATGCTGGCCCGGATGCAATGGCTGAAGGAGCACTTCGCCTGTGATGCGAAATTGGAGGCAACCATAGACGACGCGCTCCTTTGGGCGCAGGCAAGGAAGCAAAACTGGCTTCATCGCGGCGGAAGCAGGACGGTATGGAAATATCGGAGGTTCAGCCCGCTGACTTCGATGGGCGAGATATTTCTGAAATTTGCGCCGGACAGCTTGTTCGTGAAGGTCATTCAGTTGATCAAAGTAAATCGTATATAAGGGGATCGGCATGAGGGTATTGGTTACTGGCGTCAGCGGCCAGCTGGGTCATGACGTGGCGCGGGTGCTGGCGCAGCGCGGAATAGAATACCGGGGCACGTCATCCAAAGAGCTGGATATTACGGACCGGGCAGCGGTAGAGCATCTGATGCAATCATACCGTCCGGATGCAGTCATCCACTGCGCGGCCTACACCAAGGTCGATCTGGCGGAGGATGAGCCGGAGCGGTGCTGGGCGGTCAATGCAGACGGGACGCGCAATCTCGCGGCCGCCTGCCGGGAGATCGGCGCGAAGATGCTGTATATCTCCACGGACTATGTGTTCCCGGGTACAGGTGAGCAGTTCCGCCGGACGGATGACCCGGTAAGCCCGGTAAACACGTACGGCAGAAGCAAGCTGGCCGGCGAGCTGGCTGTGCAGAGCCTTTTGGAGACGTACTTTATCGTCCGCATCTCCTGGGTTTTCGGAAAAAACGGGAATAATTTCGTTAAAACGATGCTCCGTCTGGCAGAAACCAGAACGGAGCTGACGGTGGTTTGTGACCAGATCGGTTCACCGACCTACACGGCGGATCTTGCGCCGCTGCTGTGCGATATGGTGCAGACGGAGCGATACGGCATCTACCACGCCACCAATGGGGGTACATGTGCATGGTCGGAGTTTGCAAAGGCGATTTTTGAGCTGGCGGACAAGCAGGTAACGGTATATCCCATCCCCACCAGCGCGTATCCGACGAGAGCGGTGCGGCCGCTGAATTCGCGGATGAGCAAGGAACGTCTGCACAGCAGCGGCTTTCAAGAACTGCCGGAGTGGAAAAACGCATTGGCGCGATATTTGAAGGAGATCACCGGGGAAGCATGAACCTACAATCATTGAAGAAAAAGTGCGGGATCGCTTTGGCGCTCTATGTGGTCGCGGCGATGCTGTTCTATTGGATCGGCGGCGACCAGCTGCGGTATCGGGACAGCCTTACCGATATGCTGACGCCCGGCGAACCGGTGGGTGAGATCACACAGGACACCGTCATTACCCAGCAGATCCGCGTGAACGGGCGGCTGATGGGCATCACCCTCCGCGGCGCGACGTATGCGCGCCAGAATCAAGGGACGCTGGTCATAGAGCTTTGCTCAGACGGGCAGACGCTGGACAGCCGGCGCGTCGCTATCTCCGGTCTGGCTGACAACGAGAATTTCTCCGTTTCCTTTGCGCCGGGCATCTCTGTGCCGGGCGGCATTGCAACGGTACGGATCACCGCACCGGACTGCACAGCCGGGAACGCCGTTACGCTGTACAGCGGCACTACGATGTCCACCGTCAGAAATCAAGTGGCGATCCAGCTGGCGGAGGACGAGCGGGTGAAGGTCAACGGCACCGCGCAGGCCGGCGCGCTGTGTATGGAGGTACACAGCCGCGAGGCGCTGTGGTTCGGCGCGCATTATTGGCCGCTGGCCGCGGCAGGGCTGGCTGTGCTTGCCGGGTATTGCCTGTATCTGATCCGCGGATTTCAGAAGGGAAAGCAGCTCGCCGTTCTGCGCGTGTTTGCGGCGTTCAGCAAGTATGGCTACCTCATGCGGCAGCTTGTTTCCAGAGACTTCAAGACGAAATACAAGCGCTCTGTCCTTGGTGTTCTGTGGAGCTTTTTGAACCCGCTGCTGACCATGACGATGCAGTACATCGTTTTTTCCACACTGTTCAAGTCGGATATCCCGAACTTTGCGGTGTATCTGCTGACCGGTATCGTTTGCTTCAGCTATTTCAGCGAAGCGACGTCCATGTCCCTGACCTCCATCGTGGGGAATGCCCCTCTGATCACGAAGGTCTATGTTCCCAAGTATATCTACCCGCTGACGCGTGTGATGTCCTCCACCATCAATTTCGGACTCTCGCTGCTGCCGCTGCTGGCAGTTCTGCTGATCACACGGACACCGATCCGCCCGGCGATCCTGCTGCTCCCCTTCGGTGTGTTTTGCCTGTTTGCACTGGCACTGGGCGTTGGAATGCTGCTGGCGGCAGCCATGGTGTTTTTCCGGGACACCCAGTTCCTGTGGGGCGTGGTCAGTATGCTCTGGATGTACGCGACCCCCATCTTCTACCCGGAGAGCATTATCCCCGCGCGGTTCATGCTGGTCTATAAGCTGAACCCGCTGTACCACATTATCCGGTTTATCCGAACGATCCTCATCAACGGCGTCTCTCCGGAGCCGAAGGCGTATGCTCTGGCGCTGATCGCGTCCGTGGTGCCGCTGATCATCGGGAGCATGGTGTTCAAGCGGACACAGGATCGCTTCGTCCTCAACATTTGATAGGAGTAACACTCGTGATAATTCGTGCGAATGACATATCAATGCGGTATCTCATGACCTATGACCGCATCCAAAGCATCAAGGAGTATGTTGTGCAGCTGCTCCGGGGGAAAATCAAATATGAGGAGTTCTGGGCGCTGAAAAACGTCAGCTTTGAGGTGGAGCGCGGCGAGGTGGTCGGCATCATCGGCCACAACGGAGCGGGCAAATCCACGCTGCTGAAGGTGATCTCCGGCATTTTGAAGCCGACCGGCGGATCGCTGGAGGTCCACGGAAATGTCGTCCCCATGCTGGAGCTGGGCAGTGGCTTTGACCATGACCTGACCGGCCGGGAAAACATCTTCTTGAACGGATCGATCCTCGGATACAGCGAGAAGTATCTGAAGGAGAAGTACGAACAGATCGTGGAGTTTTCCGAGCTGGGAAAGTTTATCGACGTCCCTATCCGCAACTATTCCTCCGGCATGCTGATGAGGCTGGCGTTCTCCATTGCGACAGTCGTACAGCCGGAGATACTGATCGTAGACGAAATTCTGGCGGTAGGTGATGCCGTCTTTCAGGAAAAGAGCAAGGCCCGGATGCTGGAGCTGATGGGCGGCGGCACAACGGTGCTGTTCGTTTCCCACAGTTTGGAGCAGATCCGGGAGATGTGCGACCGGGTCATCTGGCTGGAGCACGGACAGGTAAAAGCGATAGGCCCGACAAATGACATTTGCGATGCCTATGAGGCATCGTGACGAGGTGTGTATGAGCGAGATCTACAATGCGGAGTATTACAAGGAATACGATGTGGGCTGCGGAAAAGTGGACTACAGCGATTCGGAATACACGAAGGGCTTTTTAACGCAGATCGCGCAGAAGATCGCAGATGATCTGCACCCTAGAACGGTTTTAGATGCTGGCTGTGCCATGGGCCACCTGGTGGCGGCATTGCGGGATCTTGGCGTGGAGGCCTACGGCGTCGATATTTCCAAGTATGCCATTTCAAAGGTGCGGGAGGACATCCGTCCTTTTTGCAAGGTCGGTTCTCTGACAGAACCGCTGCCTGCCGGGCTGCCGGACAGGTACGATCTGGTGGTGACGGTGGAGGTGCTGGAGCACCTCTACGAGGACGAGGGCAGGCAGGCGATCCGGAATCTCTGCCAGCTTACGGATAAGGTGCTGTTCACCTCTACTCCCGACGATTTTACCGAGCCTACCCATGTGAATGTGCAGCAGCGGGAATACTGGTGCCGGGCTTTCTTTGAAAACGGCTTTATGGATGACATCAATTATCGTCCGACATATTTGACCGCCCATGCGCTGCTGTTCCGGCGCAGCGCAAACATCGAGCGGCAGGTCGAGGATTATGAGCGGAACATCCGGATATCCGAGTGTGCGCGGCAGCAGGAAAGTGCGCGCTGGAACAAGGCGGTAGAGGACAAGGAGCGGCACATCCAGAATATTACGGCGCTGCACGCGGCGGAGAATGCCGAGTGGGCCAACAAGCAAAACGAGTGGCTCCAAGAAAAGCAGCAGCGGGAGGCTGCGGCCGCAGCGGAGATAGCGCAGATGCAGCAGACGCTGCGCAGTAAAGAGGCGGAATGTGAGGCGCGGACAAATGCGCTTCTGACAGAGCTGACCTCCTATAAGGAGCAGTGTCACGAGACGGCTGAGCGGTGTGAGGCGCTGGAAGCAGATTTGGCGCACCGTGAGACGCAGTATCATGCGGCTTCCGAGCAGTGTAAGGAGCTGGCGGCGGCGCTGGCTCACTACAAGGAGCACTACCAAGCGGCGATCAGTCAGCGCGAGGCGCTGAAGGTACAGCTGGCGGATAGCCAGTATGCGTACAGTGTGATCTCCAACGCGTTTTTCTGGAAAATCACAAAGCCGTTCCGCGTATGCCTCGATGCCTTGAAGCGCATTTGCGGAAAGGTGGCATTCTTCCGCCTGCTGGGCAAGGGGCTTCGGTGTCTGCACCAGAACGGCTGGCGCTATACATGGCGAAAAGTAAAAAACAAGCTGACGCACCGGCAGGAATTTACAGCCCTGGCCAATAAGCCCCTTTTCACCGACGAAGAACTGGAGCACCAGAGAAACACGGTGTTTCCGCGGAGCATCAAGTTCAGCATCGTCGTGCCCCTCTATAACACCCCGGAGAAGTTTCTGCACGAGATGATCCGGTCGGTCATCGACCAGACATACGCAAACTGGGAATTGTGCATGGCGGACGGCAGCGACGCGGCCCATGACAGCGTGGAGAAGATCTGCCGTCAGTATATGCGGAAGGACCCGCGGATCAAGTACCGGAGGCTGGAACAGAATCTGGGCATTTCCGGGAACACAAACGCCTGTCTTGAAATGGCGGCAGGGGACTATATCGGGCTGTTTGACCACGACGATCTACTGCATCCGGCAGCCCTCCATGAGGTGATGCGGGCGATCTGCGAACAGGATGCAGACTTCATTTATACGGACGAAAATACATTCCATGAAAAGCCGGAGGACGCGTTTTGCCCGCACTTCAAGCCGGATTACGCCCCGGATACGCTGAGGAGCTACAATTACATCTGTCATTTTACGGTGTTCTCCAAGGCGCTTTTGGACGAGGTCGGCACATTCCGCGGGGAGTTTGACGGCAGCCAGGATTACGACATGGTCCTGCGGCTGACGGAGAAGGCCGCAAGGATCGTGCATATCCCGGAGATCCTGTACTTCTGGCGTGCGCACAGCGGCTCCGTGGCGGACGGTATCTCCGCGAAGCCGTACACGCTGGATGCTGCGCGAAGAGCCCTGCGTGAGCATCTGGATCGGGTCGGTCTTGTCGGCGAGGTGGAGGATTCATCGATCCCGTCGACATATCGGATCAAGTACGCGCTCTCCGGCTGCCCCAAGGTGTCTATTGTTATCCCCAATATGGACTATGTGGATACGCTGAGAACCTGCATTTCCTCCATTCTGGAAAAGACCACCTATAAGAACTTCGAAATAGTCATTGTTGAGAACAACAGCAAGGAGAAGGAAACCTTCGCCTACTATGACGAGCTGAAAAGCGATCCGCGTATTCAGGTCGTGACCTGGACGGGGAAGTTCAATTACTCCGCGATCAACAATTTCGGGATCCGGGAGGCTGCCGCTGGTGAGTATATACTGCTGCTGAACAACGACATAGAGGTCATTACGCCGGATTGGATACAAGAAATGCTGATGTTTGCACAGCGCTCTGACGTCGGCGCGGTGGGAGCGATGCTCTATTATCCCGATGATACGATCCAGCACGCCGGTGTGATCCTGGGGATCGGCGGCGTCGCCGGACACGCCCACAAGAATTTCCCGAGAGGCGATTATGGCTATATGTCCCGGGCTACCATCGCGCAGGACCTTTCTGTGGTGACAGCCGCCTGTGTGATGGTTCCGCGCCATGTCTGGCAGGAAATTGGCGGCCTTGATGAAACCTTTGAGGTGGCCTTTAATGATGTCGATATGTGCATGAGGATCCGAAAAGCCGGCTACCTCATTGTGTGGACACCATTTGCAGAGCTGTATCACTATGAATCGAAGAGCAGAGGCGCAGAAGATACGCCGGAGAAACGGAAGCGTTTCGAAGGCGAGGTTCGGCGCTTCCAAGAGCGGTGGGGGCGCGAACTCGCCGCGGGAGATCCCTACTACAACCCGAATCTGACCTTGGTAACGGAAGATTTTTCTGTAAAAAAAGAAGATGAATAAGAAGGGGCGAGCAGTATGAGAAAAAAATTGGGAAGAGCGGTTTTTTTGGTGGCGGCAATCGTGCTGTGTGTGTTGACAGCCTATGCCGACGACACCTTCTCCTGCGCGGTGACAGACCAGCGGGGGAATGTGATCCATGGCTACCACGATACGCAAAAGGAGCAGTGGTATCTGTTCCTGACGAATCAGGTGGTCATTTCTGATGCAGAGGTACAGCTGCAGGGTGCGGTCGTTTCGGCCGACAAGGGCACGCTGGATCCCCAGACCAACGTGCTGCGCGGCGCCTTTGCGCAGAATGGCGACAGTGTGGTTGTCAGCCTTGCGGATGGCTCGTCGGAAACCATCACGGTGATGCAGTCGGAGCTGCCCAGCCTGTATATTGCGCTGGACGGCGTCACGCTGGACACGGTGCATCAGGACAAAAGTGTGAAATACGCCGGCACGGCGGTCACTCTGACGGATACGGAAAATGAGGAAAACGACCTGCACGTGACGAATGCAACGTTCAAGGGACGCGGGAACACTTCTTGGGCATACTACCAGAAAAAGGGCTACCAGATCAAATTTGACAAGAAGACCAGCGTCCTCGGCATGGCAAAGGCTAAAAAATGGGTGCTGCTGGCCAACGCATCGGATGACAGCATGATGCGGAACAAGCTTTCCTTCAGCCTGGCCGACCAGCTGGGGATGACATATGCACCGGACTGCGCGTACGTGGATCTCTGGATCAACGGGGAGTATCGCGGGACATATCTGGTGTGCGAAAAGGTGGAGCTCGGCACGACCCGCCTGGATTTGAACGATCCCAAGGGCGTTCTTATGGAGCAGGATGAGGCGTATTTTGCAGCCGAGGATATCTGGATCGAGAACCACAGCACAGGCAAGCACTTCGTGGTAAAAGAATCTGTGACAGAGGACGATCCCGCACTGCTGCAGGAGGCTGTCAAGGGCTTTGACGATGCGCTCAACGCATTTATGGAGTTCGTGGCGACAACGCCCGATGACGCAATCACCCTGCAATCTCTGTCCCGGTACATCGATGTGGACTCTTTTTTGCAGTACTATCTGGTAAATGAATTTGTATTGAACCGCGAATCCGCCGGGTCCAGCTTCTACTGGTATAAGGACGGAGAGCAGGATGTGCTGCATCTGGGTCCTGTGTGGGATTTCGATACCTGCATGGGAAATGACGTGGAGAATGCGGATAGTCACCAGACTGCCCACATCTACAACCACATCGTTTTTCGCAAGCTGCTGTCGATCCCTGTCGTGCGGGATGAAATGAGCAGACTTCTGCAGGACTATGCAGCGGCGTTCGGCGGCATGGACGATAAGGTCGAGTCACTGTATACCCTGCTGCAGACTTCTGCGTCCATGAATTATACAAGATGGGATGATCTGAAGGGCGGCTTCGGCGGAAAAGGCACTTATTTTGCAGGAACATATCAGGAAGCAAAAGAGAATCTAAGTACATGGCTCGGAAAGCGTGAGACGGCTTTTACGGCGGAGCGGATCTTGCAATACGTCGATCGGATCAGCGTTTCTGTGGATCTGGACCGCGCAAGGATGGACCTCTCCTTTACGGGAGCGGATGCCGGCGAGAATCTGTGGTTCGCGGTCTGGAGCGAGGAAAACGGTCAGGACGATATCGTCTGGTACCCTGCCGCAAAGCAGGCGGACGGCAAATGGCACTGCGCTGTCGACTTGGTGCGGCATCAGTCCACGGGCGTTTACAATGTGCATGTATGGGCCGGTAACGCCGGAAAGCCCACGGCGGCACAGCTGGCCACTCAGGTGTATGTCGCGGCGTTCAACACGGTACATCCGGCGGCCGCGGCAGAGGTTTCGACAAACTGCCAGACAATGCGGATCGTTGCCAGAAACATTGAGGGGTATGACAAGGTCTACTTCCCTGTCTGGAGTGCGGTGAACGGTCAGGACGATATCGTCTGGTATCCCGCCGTCAAGCAGGCCGACGGAACGTGGACGTACACCGTGAATCTGGCGAATCACAACTCCACCGGGAACTACCTGATCCACGTATACGGCGCGAAAAACGGCAAAATGGAGATGCTCACCAACACCACGGCGTACGTGGAAAAGCTGGCGGCCCGGGTCACGGCCACAGTCTCCGCGGATTGCCGCACGATGCAGCTCGTTGTAACGAATATCGGCGAATATGAGCAGGTATATCTGCCTACATGGGGCGCGGTGAACGGTCAGGACGATATCGTCTGGTATCCCGCCGAAAAGCAGGCCGACGGAACGTGGACGTACACCGTGAATCTGGCAAATCACAACTCTACCGGGAACTACCTGATCCACGTATACGGCGCGAAAAACGGCAAAATGGAAATGCGCACCAACACTACGGCGTACGTGGAAAAGCTGGCGGCGCAGGTCACGGCCACGGTCTCTGCGGATTGCCGCACGATGCAGCTCACCGCAGCGAATATTGACGATTGTACGCAGCTGTATCTGGCCACATGGAGCGTGGCAGGCGGTCAGGACGATATCGTCTGGTATCCCGCCGAAAAGCAGGCGGACGGAACGTGGGCCTACACCGTGGATCTGGGGAAGCACCGCACAGCGGGACAATATGTGATCCACGCCTATGGACGCAGCAGCCAGAGCAAGGAGCTGCGTTTGGTGGCAAATACGACGGCTTACGTAAAGCACGCTGTCTTCCCGGACGAGCCCTATGTTACCGTGGAGCTTCCTGCGGATTGCCGCACGATGAAGCTCACCGTGCAAAATGCCTCCAAGTACGAGCGGGTCTACCTGCCTGTATGGAGCGCGGAAAATGGCCAAGACGATCTGGTGTGGTACGCTGCCCAGCGGACCAAGGCCGGACTTTGGGTGTATACGGTGGATATGACTGCCCATCATTCCGCTGGTACATATTACGTACACGTGTATGGTGAAAAAGGGGGTGAATTGCAGCTGCTTGCCACGGCTTTGCCAAATGTGAAGCTGGCTGCATAAAGGCAAGACAGTTGACAAAAGCATTGACCTTAGACGTGAATGAAAGAAAAAAATGAGGAAGGGAAAACGATGAAAAAGAAACTGATTTCACTGTTATTGGTATTTTCGTTCCTGTTAAACACCGTCCCCATGGCTTTCGCCATCGAGGACGGCGCGGAACAGACGGAAGACACCACGGTTTCCCTGGTCGGCCAAATCGGGGAGGATGACGCCAATACCGAGGGGGATACGGACGTCGCCGCTCCGGAGACCACGGGGGAAGAGCAGACAGACGGCGCAGACGTTTCTGAGGATACCGATGCAGCCGAGGCGGGAGACGAAGGGGATGCCGATGAGACTCAGACGAATGTTCTGATGACGCTTGCATCTCAGCCCGCCGCACGGAGTACGGTCACGCTGGGCAGCGCAGCTGACGCGGCGGGCCTGACGCCGGTCGTACAGACGCACCATGCCATTGCCAATGGTGTGACCTACGACAAGATCGTCATGCGTAACAAGGACAAGCACCAGGCCATTGGTTACTTGACGGAGATCGACCTGACCAAGAACGTAACGCTCAAGGCCACCTACGACGGCTACTACACGGCCGGAAGCACGGCGGCGGATCGTGTCGGGAATGCTCAGACGATCAGCAAGGGTCAGTGGAGCCTGAAGGAGACCACGCGGCTGGCCGCGGACTACGGCAAGATCGCCGATCCGGCAGGCACGGTCGTCATGGCCACCAACGGCGACTACTTCAACATGGGCACCGGCGAGCCCACGGGTTACTTGATCATGGAGGGCAACGTGATCAAGACCTCCTACGAGCCGTATTTTGCGATCCTGACGGACGGCAGGGCGGTCATCCGTGACGCCGGAACCCCGACGGACGACGTAATGGAAGCCGTCTCCGGCCCTCTCTACCTTCTGCGGAACGGTGAGATCCAGGTGACCAGCGACGGATCGATGAACCCCAGAAACAGTGTGGGTATCCGGGCTGACGGCAGCGTCGTGTTCTTCATGGCGGAGGGCCGTCTGGCGCCCCGCTCCATCGGCATGGACCTCTATGAGATGGCAGCTGTGCTGAAGGACGCCGGCTGCGTGACGGCTCTGTACCTCGATGGCGGCGGCTCCGCGACCTTCGCGGCCCGCGAAGAGGGCGACGAGCTGAAAATGCTCAGCAAGCCCTCCGACGGTCACGAGCGGACCATCAGCTCCGGTTTCGTCTGCGTCTCCACCGAGTCGCAGGACGGCGTATTTGACCACGCGCTGGTGACCCCTCGCGATGAGTTGTATACGCCCGGCTCTGCCGTGCAGTTCGGCGCCGTGGGCGTAGACCGCAGCGGCGGCGCAGCGGAGCTGCCGGAGGGTCTGATGTGGAAGCTGGCGGAGGAGTCCGCAGCGCTGGGCACGATCGACCCGGCCACCGGTCTGTTTGCGGCCGGTACTGACAGCGTTGGCGTTGTCACCGTCGCGCTGTGCCAGGGTGACGATGAGGTCGGCACCGCCTCTGTGGAGCTGGTGAAGCCGGACGAGGTCACCTTTAATTCCACCGAGATCAGTATGGACTTTGATGAGGAGTCCGACCTGGGTCTGATGGTACATTATCAGAACAGAGATGTGAACTACAAGGATGGCGACATCGTGTGGACGATGGAAGAGCCGAATATGGGTAGTTTTGCAGGTAATATTTTCAGATCCACAGAAACAGGCAGCGTAACGGCGCACATCACCGCCGCCTCGGCGTTTGATGAAACCATAAACGGCACGATCAAGGTCGTGATCGGTATGCTTCCCGTCGTGGTTTGGGACTTTGAGGACAAGACGGATGACAGCGGCAGTGTTACGCAGACGGCGGAGGATTATTACTGCGGCGAAAGCGGTATCCTGACCCACCACAACTATGGACGTGGCGGCAACGAATCCATCGAGATCGTCAGCAGCGCAGACAGCGAACCGGTGCGCTTTGGCCAGAAATCCTTGAAGCTGAATTACGATTTTACTAACTGTGGAGAGGTAACCGAAGGTGCGTGCATTGGTACACTGACGGATTTTCCGGTAGACGGTAAGCCTACAGGCATCGGTGTGTGGGTCTATGCCCCGGAGGGTGTCGGTATCACGTATGAGGGCGATAAAACACAGGCTGGATTTTGGCTGCGCGGCTATGTGAAAACAGCAACGAACAACGCGTTGGCATATGATTTCACCTTTGAGCCTAAGCAGGTGCTTGACAGTAACGGTGTTTGGAACGGAACACAGCCCGGAATTTACTGGACAGGCTGGAAGTATCTGGAAGCCGATCTGACAAACCTGCCTGCGCCGTATACCATCAACCGCGGCGACACCCTGCGGCTGATGTTCGTAAACGGCACAATGATGGGAACCCGCACGGCTGGTTCGATTTACTTTGATAATTTCCAGTTCGTATACGGCACGAATATAGACGATGTGACTGACCCGCAGGTGACCTCCATCACTGTCAACAATCAGGAGCTGGTAGCTGACAGCACGATTTCCGGGAGTTCTTTTGACCTGCGCGCCTATTTCAGCGATGCGGACGGCAAATATGATACCGGCGTGGATGCCGATACCGTGCTCCTCTATGTAGACGGCGTCGATGTAACAGAGCGCGCCGGAATTGCGGCCAGCGACGGGTATATCGACTATAAGATGCAGCTTGTCAACGGTACGCACTCTGTGACGGTATCTCTTTGTGACAAGGCTGGAAACGAGACCTCCGAGACCCGCTACTTCACCGTGGAGGGCAGCAGCGCGGAGAATCTCGTCCGTGTGACCAACGTGGAGACCATGGCCGCCGTGGGCGGCTATGTGACGCTGGAGATCCGGGGTAACAGCCCCGTCAGCGGGTGCGACACGGTCATCCGTCTGGATCGGCAGTATACCGACTGCACCGTGGCATTCTCCCAGAATTTCAAGGCTGCGGAGGGCTATGACCCCGCAAATTGCTACAACGCAAAGGATCACACCGTGACCGTTAAGGCTGTGCGTGCCGGTGGCATCTCGGTGCAGGACGGCAACCTGATCGCCACGGTGAAGGTGAAGGTGCCTGACAACCTGACAGCCAGCAGCACATTCCTCTACGAGGTCAGATCCGGCATGTGCTATAACATGTACGGCGAGCTGACGACCTTCTCCGCCCCCGCTGTCACGCTGCCGGTGGGCGCGGCCATCAGCGTGTCCTGTGATCCGGTGCTGACCGGTCGGGACGCCGTATTGACGGTGACCGATCTGGAGGGTAAGCCGGTAGCCAACGCGGAGATCTTCGGGGAAAACGGCGCCTCCCTGGGTAAGACCGGTGAGGACGGCACCCTGACCAGCAATGCGTTCGCTGCCGCCGGCGTGGTATCCGTCTACGCCAAGGCCGAGGACGGAAGCCTGTCCATGCGTTATCGGGTCTATACCTACGAGCCGGTAACGGATATGCAAACCGCATTCCTCTTTAACGCCACGGAAGATGGCGGTGCAACAAAGAATATCACGTGGCTATCCGACCCGACGGCAACGGAGAAGCAGTTCCTGCGCTGGCGTGTGCAGGGCACGGTGAACTGGACTGCCACCATTCCAGCGACAACGGAGCTGCGTACCTTTGTTACAGGCGGCTACCAGGCGGTGAACGTGAACAGCGTCACGCTGGGCGGCCTGGTTGCCGGCACGACCTATGAGTATCAGGCCGCGTCCGGCAAGGAGAACTGGCCGGAGACGACAGAGAGCTTCACCGCCGGCACGGCTGGCGCGGCCCAGAAGTTCTTCGTGCTGGGCGACATCCAGGCGGATGATATGACCAATATCACCCGTATTTTCGAAAAACTAAGAGCCGACGGCTATGACTTCGGCATCCAGACCGGCGACGCCGTGGATAAGCCCACACAGTTTACCGAGCTGAACGGAGTGGTCGGGCTGCTGAATGCCAAGGAGCTGGGCAGCGCCGACATGATCCATGTTCTGGGCAACCATGAGTTTGAGGGTGACGGCAACGCCGACATCGTCGGCAGCGTATTCGCCCTGCCTAAACACAGCATGGGCAGCTGCTGGTCCACCACCTACGGTAACATCTATGTGGCGGTCATCAACTACAGCGGCAACGCCGGCGACATGAAGGCTGCGGCGGAGTGGCTGGTACAGGATGCGAAGGCCAGCGACGCTACCTGGAAGATCCTGACGGTCCACCAGCCCGCCTACTACACCAACGCCACGGGCGGCAACGCCCCCATGACGGCGTATATCCCGGCGGCTGCGGAGGAGGCCGGCATCGATGTGGTGTTTGCCGGACATGACCACTCCTTCGCCCGTACCAATCCCCTGAAGGGCGGTGAGATAGACGCGGAGAACGGTGTGTATTACTACATCTGCGGCTCCAGCGGCGAGAAGTCCTATGCGATCAATAGCCAGGACGTCTTTGATTACGAGAAGGTCTTTGCACAGGCCACCACGGACTTCAACGCGATCTATCTGAGCGTGGAGGCCAACCGCTCCCAGATGAAGATCAACGTCTACGATATGCAGGCCGATGGCACCTCGAAGCTTCTGGACAATGTGACCCTGAAATCCCTGACCGGCAGCTGCGCGGATAAGGGCCACGTTCTGGAGAACGCGGTCTGCAGCAACGGCAAGCTGATCTGCGGCAACTGCCATGCGGCGGTTGACCCCATCGAATGGAACTATACCGGCTGGGCTCGCGATGAGGCGACCGGACGCAAGATGTATTTCCTGCGCGGTGTGGCACAGACCGGCTGGTTCCTGGTGGAAGAGGACAACTATTGCTTCGATGAAAACGGCGTGGCCTACGACGGCGAGCAGGTGATCGATGAGGTGCCGTTCGTGTTTGACAACGGTCGGATCGTCAGCGGACATACCGGCTTTATCAAGAAGACCAACGGCAATACCTACTACTATGATAACGGCAAGATGGCCCTCGGCATCACAGAGATCGGTGACGACACCTACTACTTTGAGCCGGATAAAAACAGCGCAGATTATGGTGCAATGGTCACTGGCTGGCGCTTTATTCCGGGCTTGGGTTACGGCCGGTGCTACTTCTATGAGGACGGCCGTATGTGGCGTCCGATCAAACCGAGTTTGAGCGACGACAGCGGCGTGCTGACGGTCACTCTCACGCCGATGGAGGGCCAGACCTTCGCAAATGGCAGGATCGCCATGTGGAGTCAGCAGGATGGTCAGGATGACCTGAAGTGGTTCCGCGGCGAAAAGCAGGCAGATGAAACCTGGGTCGTTAAGGTTCCCATGTGCATCTATAAGGATCTGTGGAGATACCAGATCCACGCCTATGACGGCTCGAATCTCATCGCTGGTACTTCGATCAACATCGTCCAAACCGTCACCCACAAGTTCAGCAACTATACGGTCAGCACCAAAAACTGCGTCGGTGCTGAGACGAAGGTCGCGTACTGCGACTACGGCTGCGGCACGATGGATGTCATCGGTTGGACTGAGAAGGATCATACCGTGACGGCGGTACAAGATAACAATGTCCTGACCGTCAAGATGGTCGATGTGGCCAGCCACGGCCACACCAAGGTTCGGTTCGCTGTCTGGAGCGTAGAGAACGGGCAGAATGACCTTGCCTGGTACAACGCCGAAAAGCAGGCGGATGGAAATTGGACCTGCACTGTCGATCTGACAAAGCATCATTCCGTCGGCGATTATCAGCTCCATGCCTATGCTGCCACCGGTGATTCCGACACCATGCGCATGGCGGGTCATACGACGGCTCTTGTGACCGCATTCGATGATGTGAAGGCGCCGGAGGTGCTGGCTGCCGTCGCGTCGGACTACAACACGATGAAGATCACCGTGCGGGATGCCGAGGCATATGAGCAGATCTCTATCCCCGTTTGGAGCGAGGTCAATGGGCAGGACGACATCAAGTGGTATAAGGCGGTCAAGCAGGCTGATGGCAGCTGGACGTGTACCGTGGATCTTGCTTTCCACAATTCCACCGGCCGTTATCAGATCCATGTGTACGGCACAAAGGGTGATAAGTCTGAAGTGATCGCAAAAACGGTGGTCAATGTGGCGAAGCTGCCTACTACGCCCGCCGTACCCGCCAATGTGACGCTGATCGGCGCGACGGGCAACAGCGACGGCATTACCGTGAAGTGGAATGCGGCGGATGGTGCGGTTCAGTACCGTGTGTACCGCAAGGACGCTGCCAACCCCAAGTGGAAGGGCATCGCGAACGTCACCGGCACCAGCTGGACGGATAAGACCGCTCAGGCGGGCGTGAAGTACACCTATACGGTGCGCGGCATCAATGCCAATGGCACCCTCAGCCCCAGCTTTGACAGCACCGGCGTCAGTGCTACCATGCCCGGCGCGGCTCCTGCCGTACCCGCCAATGTGACGCTGACCGGCGCAAAGGCTGTCACCGGCGGCATTCAGGTGACGTGGAAGGCGGCAGATGGCGCGGCTCAGTACCGCGTGTACCGCAAGGACGCGGTGAACACCAAGTGGAAGGGCATCGCGAACGTCACCGGCACCAGCTGGACGGATAAGACCGCTGTGGCGGGCGTGAAGTACACCTACACGGTGCGCGGCATCAACGCCAACGGCGTCCTCAGCCCCAGCTTTGATGCCACCGGCGTCAGCGCTATGATTCCCGGCGCGGCTCCTGCCGTACCCGCCAATGTGACGCTGATCGGCGCCAAGGCTGTCACTGGCGGCATTCAGGTGACGTGGAAGGCGGCGGATGGCGCAGCGGAGTACCGCGTGTACCGTAAGGACGCGGTGAACACCAAGTGGAAGGGCATCGCGAACGTGACCGGCACCAGCTGGACGGATAAGACCGCTGTGGCAGGCGTGAAGTACACCTATACGGTGCGCGGCATCAACGCCAACGGCACTCTCAGCCCCAGCTTTGACAGCACCGGCGTCAGTGCTACCATGCCCGGCGCGGCTCCTGCCGTACCCGCCAATGTAACGCTTGGCAGCGCCAAGGCTGTCACCGGCGGCATTCAGGTGACGTGGCAGGCGGCGGATGGCGCGGCTCAGTACCGTGTGTACCGCAAGGACGCTGCCAATCCCAAGTGGAAGGGTATCGTGAACGTGACCGGCACCAGCTGGACGGATAAGACCGCCAAGGCGGGCGTGAAGTACACCTATACGGTGCGCGGCATCAACGCCAACGGCACTCTCAGCCCCAGCTACGATAGTACCGGCGTCAGTGCTGTTGCCAAGTAACGTAAAAACAGCATCCCGAACCGACGCCCACTGCGAAGGATGGCTCGGGCGGGAGCTGGACGTATACGGTGAACCTGAAGCAGCGCAATTCGCCTGATACCCATTCGCTCCGCGTGTACGGAAATGAGAATGGTACGCAGTCTCGAATCACCCATACGCGGGTCGTTGTGACGGACAACGCTAAGTAATCGTTGCGCTAAGGCTCTGCAACCGTCCGATCTGGGCAAGTATACGCCTCAGGCCCGGCAGGTCGTTGACCTGCCGGGCCTGAAAGATAACTGACAAATAATCCGCAGCTATACCGCCTTTTTGCAAAGGCAAACCGTATATAAACCGTATTTTTGACATGAGGAGTGGCGATATGACGATAGCAGTAGGGACACGAAGGATAGATTATGATTTGATTCGCGTATTCGCCTGCGCGTCTGTTCTGATCTTCCATTTCAACGCCTCCGTTTGCGGATTCGATACTGTGGGATGGTCAGCATATCCAAACGAACTCATTCCCAGTGTGTATTTGGGGTGTGTCTCCTTAGGAGACATCGGAAACAATCTGTTCTTTATGCTTTCTGGCGCGGTACTGATGGGCGGCCATGCAATTGCAAGCTGGAAGGATCTGGGCCGCTTTTACTGGAGCCGAATAGAAAAGCTGATGCCGCCGTTCTATATTGCCTGGATGGGTGCGACGTGCGCCCAGCTGTGGGTAAACAAAACGCTTTCCGGTGCGCCTGTACAGAGTCTGCTTCTGACCTTATTGGGCATGGATGGCTACGGAAGCGCACGGGGCTGGTTTCCCCATAACTACTACCAGGTTGGCGAATGGTACTTGGGCTGTGCGCTGATTTGCTACCTCCTCTGGCCGGTGGTCAGATATCTATGGGACAGGCTTCCGGTATGGGTATTTTTGGCGGCAGTCGCCCTGATGTACGGCATCACGGTGTTTACGACCAACGGGAATCTGATCACCATTCCGGTTCGGTTAACGCAGATGATTGCAGGCGGGTGCTTTGCACGCTATATGAAGCAGATCAAGAGTATCCCCCTGATCGGTATAAATGTGGCAATAACGGTCATCGCGGTCGTGGCACGCAAATACCTTCACGCGATAACGGTAGGGTCTATCGTATGCTGGATGCTATTTGTGCTGATCGCCTTGCTGGTCGCCTGCTTCCCCACCTTTTTCAACGCAGTCAGCCCTGCGATCATATCGGCAGCCGCGCTGACATATCCGATCTTTTTGGTGCACCACAAATTGATCAGCCTGCTGGTAACACGGTTCGATCTGTCGCATTTCCCCTATCACTATGTGATGACGCTGTTTCTGATCTATTTTGTGCTGGCTGTCGTTGTCGCAAAGCTTTTGCAGCGGGCGGCATCAGCCTCGGTACAGCGCATCAAGCACTGCAAGGAGCTTCTCTCGCACAAGGACTGACGCGGAAGCCTCTGATCCAGCCGCGTATTGGCCGGCATCCGACAGGCCCAGGCAGTCGGCTTTTGCCCCACTGAAGAGTAAGAAAACACCGCCTTTTGAAAAGGCGGTGTTTTTATGCTTTGTATGCCGTGAGGTTCGGTTCGTGCGGCGTAGCTCACTCCTGCGGGGTCAGCTCGCCGGTCTCCGTGTTGATGACATAGCCGCGAATGGTCACATCGGCGGGCATCAGCGGGTGGTTGCGCAGCAGGTCCACCGTCTCCGCCACGGAGTTTTCCACGCAGTCGAACCCCCGCAGCCACGCCTCAAAGTCAACGCCGCAGTAGCGCATCATGTCAATATGATCCTGGGAGATGCCCCGCTGGATCAGGTGGCGGATCATCATATCGGCGTTGATGTGCGCCACGCCGCAGTCGTTGTGACCGATGACCATGACCTCCTCCACGCCCAGCTCGACGATGCCCACCAGCAGGCTGCGTACCGCGCTGTCAAAGGGGCCGGTGATCATGCCGCCGGCGTTTTTGATCAGCTTCACATCGCCGTTGCGGATACCCAGCGCCGCGGGGAGCAGCTCCACCAAGCGGGTGTCCATACAGGTGAGAATGGCGATCTTCTTGTCAGGGTACTTGCTGGTCTGGAACTTTTCATAGCCCCTGGAGCGGACAAACTCACGGTTATACGCCAGCATTTCTTCGATCATGGCGGTTCTCCTTTTCGCGTTTTTTCTATCATAGCGGATTTTCCCCTCGCCCGCAACCGGAATCTGCCGGAAGCCGCCGGGGGATGAGCGCCGTCGCGGCACGCCGCCCGGTCAGGCTCGATCCAGCTCCTTTAGGGCGCTGTACACCACGTCGCAGCACCGGGCGATATCGGCGGTGTCTGTAAACTCCTCCGGACAGTGGCTGCGGCCGTCCCGGCTGGAGACGAACAGCATCCCCACGTCTGTGACGCGGGCGATGAACATGGAGTCGTGTCCCGCGCCGCTGGGCAGCATTCTGACCGGCAGGCCGTTCTCCTCCATGCCGTGGGTCAGCGCTGCCGCTACCCGCTTGGACAGGCGCACCGGCGTCGTGTCCATCAGCACAGACATCTCCACCCCGTAGCCTTCGGCGCGGAGCTGCTCCAGCAGCGCCTCCACCGCGCTGACCACTGTGTCGATGGACGCTTGATGGGCGGAGCGGCAATCCAACGTCATCTCCACCCGTCCGGGGACGACGTTGATCGCGCCCGGCTCTACGCGGAGTGAGCCGCAGGTGGCCACGGTGCCGTCGCGCAGCTCCTTGGCAAGTCCATCCACCAGCTGGACGACCTTGGACGCCGCCACCATCGCGTCCAGCCGCAGGTGCATGGGCGTCGTACCGCCGTGGTCGGGACGGCCGGTGATGATGATCCTCCGCGTGCAGATGCCCACGATGGCATCCACGATGCCCACGGACAGTCCCTCGCTCTCCAGCACCGGCCCCTGCTCAATGTGGGGCTCGATGAAGCACGCCCAGTCGTCCCGGCTGCGCTTCACCTCAGCCAGCGCCTCCGGGTGCAGACCGTAGGCCGCCATAGCGTCGTAGGCCGTAACGCCGTCCGCGTTTGTCAGTTTCTTCAAAAACTCCGTCTCCACCAGCCCGGCCAGCGCCCTGCCGCCCAGAATACCGGAGCCGAAGGAGTTGCCCTCCTCCTCCGCGATGGCCACCGCCTCAAAGGGATGGCGCAGGGCGAGGCCATTCTCCTGCATCATCCTTGCCAGCTCCAGCCCGCAGACAACGCCCATAGCGCCGTCAAAGCGGCCGCCGTTCCGGACAGAGTCCAGATGCGAGCCCACGGCGATGGCGGGCAGCAAGCTGTCCGCCCCCTCCCGGCGGCCGATCAGGTTGCCCATCGGGTCGATCCGGACGGTCAGCCCCACAGCCTCCATCTCCCGCCGCAGGTAGTTCTGCGCCGCCCGATACTCCTCTGTGTAGGACAGCCGCGTAACGCCCCCATCGGGCGCAGCGCCGTACTGCGCCAGCGCCTCCAGCGTCCGGGCTATACGCGCCTTATTTGCAAAAGCCATATCTGTCACTCCTTCTCTGTTCTGCGCCGCCGCGCTGGGTCTATTTGTTTTGGTGTATCTGTTATAGTATACGCCCTGGCAAATGTCAATACGGGTGTGCTCGCCAGCGAGGGGGCAAAAATTTTACAAGCCCGCTATGGAAATGCATCCGGCGGCATGGTATGATGAGGCTATCTCTGGTGCAAAGGAGAATAGATATGCATACTTCCATCGATTTCAACGAGAAAAAGGGCTTTATCTGTGATATGGACGGTGTGATCTACCACGGCAACCGCATTCTGCCGGGCGTGGCGGAGTTCATCGACTGGCTGCACGAGGAGGACAAGGAATATCTCTTTCTCACCAATAACAGCGGCTACACGCCCCGGGAGCTGAACCAGAAGCTGGCGCGTATGGGGCTGGATGTGCCGGAGGAGCATTTCTACACCAGTGCGCTGGCCACCGCCGCTTTCCTGAAGGATCAGGCGCCGGGCTGCTCCGTGTTCGCCATCGGCGAGGCAGGGCTTTTGAACGCCCTCTACGACGCGGGCATCACCATGAACGATGTGAACCCCGACTATGTGGTGGTGGGCGAGGGACGCTCCTATTCACTGGATACGCTGACCAAGGCCACCAATCTGGTGATGCAGGGCGCCCAGCTCATCGGCGCTAACTCCGACGTGTCCGGCCCCATTGAAAACGGCATCGCCCCCGCCTGCCGCGCGCTGGTCGCGCCCATCGAGATGGCCACGGGCAGGCAGGCGTACTTCTGCGGCAAGCCCAATCCGCTGATGATGCGTACCGGCCTGAAAATGCTGCACTGCCACTCCGCCGAGGCGGTGATGGTGGGCGACCGCATGGATACCGATGTGATCTCCGGCATGGAGAGCGGTATGTCCACGGTGCTGGTGCTCTCCGGCGTCTCCACCCGGGAGACGCTGAAGACCTACGCCTACCGGCCCAGCATCGTGCTGGACGGCGTGGGGGATATCCCCGCCATCGCCCGCGCAAAGAAACAACAGGAAATGCTTCCCGTCTCACAGAGACAATACGCAGCACGGCAAGGAGGATGATCCCATGGTCTGCGATATCTGCAAGGACACGGTCTTTCTCACCCAGAAGACCGCGCCCGCTACGGCGGAGGATCTGGGCGCGACCCATATGAGGCCGAGGAGGGCTGCCTGTCCCTGCCCGGCACACGGAAAACCAAGCGGTTCCAGACTATTAAGGTGCAGTGGCAAAATAAGCGCCTCCAGACCCGCTGCAAGACCTTTACCGGCTGGACGGCGGAGATCATCCAGCACGAGATCGACCACTGTGAAGGAGTTTTGATATGATCCTCTATTTCAGCGGCACCGGCAACAGCAAATACGCAGCGCAGCGCATAGCGGACGGGCTGGGCGATACGCTGTGCAGCATGAACGACCGCATCAAGGCCGGCGACACCTCGCCGGTGGAGACCGGCAGCCGCCTCGTCATCGTCACGCCCACCTACGCATGGCGCATCCCCCGTCTTGTGCGGAACTGGCTGCTGCACACGGAGCTGAACGGCGCCACGCAGGTGTGGTTCGTCATGACCTGCGGCAGCGAGATCGGCAGCGCCGACAGGTACAACCAGGCGCTGTGCCGGGAGAAGGGTCTCACCTGCATGGGTACGGCGCAGCTCATCATGCCGGAAAACTATATCGCCATGTTCAACGCGCCCCAGCCGGAGGAGGCGCGGCAGATCGTAGCCAGGGCGGAACCGGACATCGACCGCGCCATTGCCGCCATCCGGGAGGAACGCGCCTTTCCGCCGACCCGCTGCAAGCTCTACGACCGCTTTATGAGCGGGCCGGTGAATCCCATCTTCTACGGCTGCTTCGTGAAGGATCGCGCCTTCACGGTCAGCGACGCCTGTATCGGCTGCGGCCAGTGCGCCCGGCTCTGCCCCACCAACAACATCACGCTGCGAGAGGGCAAGCCCGTCTGGGGCGGGGACTGCACCCACTGTATGGCGTGCATCTGCCGCTGTCCCACGGAGGCCATCGAGTACGGCAGAAAGAGCATCGGCAAGCCCCGGTATCACTTTGAGGCACTGTAAAGCGGCATTATAAAAGCACCCCGCTTGCGGGCAGACACAAGGTCTGCTTCGCAAATGGGGTGCTTTCTGATTTGTTCGCGGACGGCCGCCCGTCAGTTCAGGTGCCGCCGGTAGTTGCCGCCGGTGCGGATGCCCTCCTGCACCACGAAGAATGCGTGGGGGTCCATCTCATGCATCACCTGCTGCAGGGTGCCCACCTCGTACTTGGACAGGCACACGCACAGCACCTGCACCTCGTCGCCGGTATAGGCGCCGTGGGCCGTCCAGTAGGTGACGCCGCGATCCAGCTTGTCCATGATGAAGCGGGGCAGCTCCGGGTTGTTCTCCTTGGTGAAGATCAGCATCTGTACGTTGACATTCTGCTGGTGCAGCCTGTCGAGGAATAGGTTGCTGAGAATGTTGTACATGGCGGAGTAGATAGCGGTGGAGGCGTTGAACAGCAGCAGGCACATCGTATACAGACACACGTTGAACGCGATGCAGAAACGTCCTACCGTAAACTTGGGGTTCTTCTTGCTGAGGTACAGTCCCAGAATATCCAGTCCGCCGGTGGAGCAGCCGCAGCTCAGCACCAGACCGGCGGCAAAGCCCACGCCGATACCGCCGATCATGCAGCTGGTCAGCGGGTCCGTGATGATAGGGGTGGCGGGGGAGGGGATCAGCGCCAGAAAGACCGAGTTGCACACCGTGACGACGGTAGCTCTGAGGAAGAACGTCCGTCCCAGTCCGCGATACGCCAGATAGAACAAGGGCAGGTTCACCATCAGATACAGCAGACCTGCCAGATCGAAGTGCAGCGTAAGCCCCGCCCGCGTCACCAGCAGTGTACGAATGACCTGACACATACCGTAGGCGCCGCCTGCGTAGAAGCCCTGCGGCACGATGAACAGGTTGATGGCCGTTGCCATCAGCGCCGCGCCGATGATGCCGCCCAGCAGACGAAGCTCCTCCGCGTGCAGCAGCTTATTATAAACGGACAATTTATCCCCTCCTCTCAATGTACCATCTGGCATTATATGCACCTTTACCTGCAAAGTCAAGAGGGTTTCGCGCTTTTTAAAGACTATATTGCAAGATATGATGCAATCTGCGTCGTGCGCGGCAAAGCGTGCGGGATACGGTGGACTTATTCACCCCCAAACGGGCTGCGATCTGGGTCATGTTCAGCCCCTCATAGTAGTACATTTGCAGCATCTCTTGCTGGCGGGGCGTCAGCTCCTCCGTCATGGCTCTCGACAGATTGTGCAGCAGCCGCTGCCGCCGCTGGCTGTTGTCGCCGGCCTCCTCCTGCATCCAGAGGCGCAGTCCGGCGATGTCCATGGGGTCAAAGGCGGGATGCATCATGGCTTCGATCACTCCTGTCATAGTAATGTGCGGTCACGTGGGCCAACTGGCGGCACTGCCGCAGAAGTGGCTGCAGCTCCAGCAGCCGGCGGCGCAGCTGGCGGGCACACTCCGGATCCTCCGCAGAACGCAGGGACAAACGCAGCTCCTCCATCCGCCGTTGAATGCGCCGGGCGCTGTCCTCATACAGCGGCGACAGCTCGGCAAGTTTCATGCGCGATCACTCTCCTTCTCATCCTGTGTATAAGAAATATGGTTCATTCCGAACTTTTGTGTTGACAAACGCCAGAACATCTGTTAAAATAAGCTCCGCTGGTGAAAATGCTGGTGTAGCTCAGCTGGTAGAGCAGCTGATTTGTAATCAGCAGGTCGGGGGTTCGAATCCGTCCACCAGCTCCAATTTCATATGGGGGATTTCCCGAGTGGCCAAAGGGGACAGACTGTAAATCTGCTGGCAACGCCTTCGGTGGTTCGAATCCACCATCCCCCACCAAGCTTCTCCGCTGATCGTTTGATCGGCGGAGAAGTTTTTTATCCGCACACTGCCGCGCCCTGCTGCGCCTTTTGCTGCCGTACCCATACGGGTGCGGCAGCTTTTTTCTCTCTTTGAAAACCAGTTTTCTTGTTGACTTGCTCAGCTTATCACAAGATTCTTGTTATGTCAAGCCCATTTTATCAAGTTTCTTGTTATAATGGATTGACAAAACCAAAAATTCAGAGTAGGATAGAGTCAGAATTTGTCGAAAGCCGGCGAGGAGGGTTCCTATGAGTTTTTGTGAACAACTACGCAAACGGCGGGAGGAGCTGGGCCTGTCCCGCACAGAGCTGGCAGAGCGGCTGGGCGTTTCTCTCTCGGCGGTAGGCAACTATGAAAACGGCGTCAGCGCCCCCAAGGAGGGCGTGCTGCTGCGTCTGTTCGACGCGCTGGAGGTGGATCCCAACTACCTGTACCGCGGCAGCTTCCGCAGCGGGGGCGGCTCCTGCTCCGATGAGGAGCTGCATCTGCTGGAGAAATACCGCCGCCTGCCTCTGACAGGCCGCCAGACTGTCCACACGCTGGTAGACGCCTTGGGTGTCATGGTGGAGGAGGAGCACCGTCTCCGCCCCCTGCAGGAGCGCCGTACCATCCCCCTGTACCAATCCCCGGCGGCGGCAGGCTTTGCCGCCCCCGTGTTCGGCGAGGACTATACGCTGATCCCCGTGGAGGGCGACGTCCCCATGGGCGCGGAGTTAGCCGTCCGCATTCAGGGCGACTCCATGACGCCGTATATCGCCGACGGGAGCATCGTCTACGTGAACCACGACCCCTTGCAAAACGGCGATGTGGGCATCTTCTGCGTAGATGGCGATATGCTGTGCAAGCAGTACTGCCGCGACGGCTTCGGCATGGTCTACCTGTTCTCCCTGAACCGTAACCGGGCGGATATGGACGTGGTCTTCCACCGGGACAGCGGCCGCAGCCTCACCTGCTTTGGCCGCGTGATGATCCACTCTTTGCCGCTGCCGGAGCAGCATATGTAAAGAAAAGACGCACGGCTTAAAGTCGTGCGTCTTACGCTCTATATATTATAGAATGAACCCACCGTCTGCGGTAAGCACCTGTCCCGTGATGAAGGAGGCTCGCTCATCAGCCAGAAAGGCCACCGCCTCCGCGATATCCTCCGGCTTGCCCAGCCGCCCCAGCGGCGTCTGCTCCACCAACTGCGGCACGATCTCCGGCGGCAGGGCGTCCAGCATATCGGTGTGGATCACGCCCGGCGCCACGCAGTTGACCCGGATACCGGTGGGCGCCAGCTCCGCCGCCAGCGAGCGGGTCAGACCGATCAGCGCCGCCTTGGTGGCGGCGTAGGTCACCTCGCAGCTGGCGCCACGCAGACCCCAGATAGAGGAGATGTTGACGATGCAGCCCGCGTGCTGGTGCAGCATTTGGGGCAGCACGGCCTGCGAGGTGTAGAACGCGCCGTCCACGTTGACGGCGAAATAGCGGCGCCACATCTCGTCGCTGACATCCTGAAACATGGACTGCTCCGACACGCCGGCGTTGTTCACCAGCAGGGAAACAGGGCCGAAGGCGTCCTCCACCCGGCGCACCATCTCGTTGACCTGCTGCCGGACGGACACATCCGCCTGCACCGCCATGGCCCGGCAGCCCGTATCCGTCAGCTCCGCCACAAGCGCCTCGGCGCAGTCCTGCCGCACCCGATAGTTGACGCAGACGGCGTATCCCTCCGCCGCCAGCTTCCGCGCCACAGCCCGTCCAATGCCCCGGGAGGAACCCGTGACCAGTGCGATCTTCTCCATAGGTCGACCAACTCCTTGCATAGATTTGCCGTCAGTATAGCAAATTTTCTGTCCAATGGCAAGAAAAGTGTTGACAACCGCCGCTGTTTGCGGTAATATACTATCGTTGTCTGCGCGGTTAGCTCAGCTGGTAGAGCACATGCTTGACGTGCATGGGGTCACAGGTTCGAGTCCTGTACCGCGCACCAAATCCCACCTCATTTGAGGCGGGATTTTTCTTTTGCTTGAAAGCCGCACAGATCTTATTGGCCATATCTCACCAGCTTATCTCATACTGGTAGCGGCACATTTCCAAAAAGAATACCCCATCCTATCGGATGGGGTATTCTTTTTGGAGCGGGCGGCGAGGAAAGCTCCGAAGCGCCGCCTGCGGCGGATGAAGCGAGGCGCTTTCGAGGAAGTGTCCCGGCTGTCGGCGGCGACAGCCTCCGTCAGCCGGCTGACACGACGGTGAGCGCCGAGGCGCACGCAAAAAAACACCACCCAAAGGGTGGTGTTTTGGAGCGGGCGACGAGGCTCGAACTCGCTACCTCGACCTTGGCAAGGTCGCGCTCTACCAGATGAGCTACGCCCGCAAACGCAAGGATGATTATAGCGTAAAAATGCCGCTTTGTCAACCCCGCATTTTTATTTTTTTCAGTCGTTCATCAGAATCTCCGCCAGCCCCACACTTTCCCGGCTGGGGTAAAAGTGTACCGTCCAGCCGCGGCCGTCCACACCGCTCTGCACACTGCGGACGATCCGCTCGATCTCCTCCGCCCGGCGGTCTACGTTGCTGAACTGCACCACCAGCTCCGTCTTCCCCTGTTCCACCGCATTGGTCAGCATATCGCGCAGCGCGGCCGTATTGGTCACATGGGTGATCTCGGCCAGCTGCTGCTCCGTCCGGCGGTAGCCGATGGTGACCTCGATCTCGCTGTAATTGCGGACCGTGTCCTCCACCGTGTATTGCAGGTACTCCACAGCATAGGAGCCCACCGGCGTCTCGTGCTCCACTTCCTGACAGGCCTGCTCCATGGCGGTTACCGCGTCCAGATCCTCCTGCGCGTAATATAGCCAGATGGTGCCCTTCGCCGTGTGATTGCCCACCAGGATCAAGATGTTGTTGACCAGATCCTGGTAGGTCTCGGCTTGCAGCGCATCGCGGCCATTGCCCTCATAGCTGTTAGGGCTGTGATCCTTAACCTCATACCATTCCCGCTGCAAAAAGCTGCCGCAGCCGGTAAGGCACAGCAGCGCGGCCAGCAGAAGCGGCAGCACTCTCTTTTTCATAGACCCTCCTTTTTACAGAAGCTCCAGTTGCTTTTCCTCACTGTCCTCCGAACGCAGCAGCGCACCGGCGGCGGGAATGGTGCGCGTGCGGTAGCGCGCCTGATTGGTAATGCCGGTGTCGGCTACCTCCGCCAGCCGCTCCAGCCGGTATTTGGGCTTGATGTTCATAACCTGCACGCCCTGGGTGCTGCGGGTGGTCTTGGGCGCCAGCAGCGCCGTATGCACCAGCAGGGCGCGGGGCTCGTTGGTCAGCAGCGCCAGCTCCCTGTCCTCCGTCAACGGTAGGATCTGCACCAGCGGGAACTTGTCGCAGTAGGCGCCGGTGAGCTTGCGGCGGTTGGAGGTGGTGGCGTAGGCGCTCAGCGCCACCCGCGCCACACGGCCATTCTCAAAGGCAAACAGCAGGCTGCCGCTGTAATCGCCGGGCAAGCATAAAAAGACCACATTCTCTCCCGCGTCCATGCCCAGCTTGCCGGGCAGATAGTCGCCCAGCAGGGATGCCTTCGTCTCACCGAACTCGCTGGCGCGGGTCTTATAGACCTGCTGCTTGTCGGTGAAGAACATCAGCTCCGTGTTGTTGGTGGCCTCGAAGTACTGGCTGGGACCGTCGCCCTCCTTGTACTTCTGCTCGCCGGACATCCGCAGGGACTGGGGCGTGATCTTCTTGAAATACCCCTCGCGGGACAGGAACAGGTGGACGGGATAGTCCTCCGGTGCGTCCTCCTCCGGCTCCTCCTCGATCTCGTGGCTGTACACGATCTCGGTGCGGCGGGGCGCGGCGTATTTCTTCCGCACCTCCGTCAGCTCGTCGATGATGATGCGGCGGATGCGCCCCGGCTTGGCCAGTGTGTCCTCCAGATCGTCGATCTCGTCGGCCAGCGCCGCCGTCTCCTGCACCCGCTTGAGGATGTATTCCTTGTTGATGTTCCGCAGCTTGATCTCCGCCACGTACTCCGCCTGCACCTGATCGATGCCGAAGCCGATCATCAGGTTGGGGATGACCTCGGCCTCCTCCTCCGTCTCCCGGATGATCCGGATGGCCTTGTCGATATCCAGCAGAATGCGCTTCAGGCCCTGCAGCAGGTGGAGCTTCTCCTTCTTCCTGTTGAGGATATAGTACACCCGGCGTTTGACGCAGTCGGTGCGCCACGCCGTCCACTCCGTGAGGATCTCCCCCACCCCCATGACCCGGGGCATACCGGCGATAAGGATGTTGAAGTTGCAGCTCACCGTGTCCTGCAGGGGGGTCAGGCGGAACAGCTTGGCCATCAGCTTGTCCGGGTCCACGCCGCGCTTCAGGTCAATGGCCAGCTTCAGACCGCTCAGATCCGTCTCGTCCCGCATATCGGCGATCTCCTTGATCTTGCCGGCCTTCACCAGTTCCGCCACCTTGTCCAGTATCGTCTCAATAGCGGTGGAGTAGGGGATCTCGTAGACCTCGATGACGTTTTCCTTCTTGTCGTAGCGCCAGCGGGCGCGGACCTTCAGGCCGCCCCGTCCCGTGGCGTAGATGCTTCGCAGCTCATCGTTGTCGCAGATGATCTGCCCGCCGGTGGGAAAGTCCGGTGCCAGCAGGGTGGAGGCGATGTCGTGGTCGGGGTTTTTCAGATACGCGATGGTGGTGTCGCACACCTCGCCCAGATTGAAGCCGCAGATCTGGCTGGCCATGCCCACGGCGATGCCCTGATTGGCAGACACCAGCACGTTGGGGTAGGTGGTGGGCAGCAGCGACGGCTCCTTCATGGTATTGTCGTAGTTGTCCACAAAGTCCACGGCGTCGCAGTCCAGATCCCGGAACAGCTCGGCGCAGATGGGCGCCAGCTTGGCCTCAGTATAGCGGCTGGCGGCGTAGGCCATATCCCGGGAGTACACCTTGCCGAAGTTGCCCTTGCTGTCCACGAAGGGGTGCAGCAGGGACTCGTTGCCCTTGGCCAGACGCACCATGGTCTCATAGATGGCCTGATCGCCGTGGGGATTCAGGCGCATGGTCTGGCCCACGATGTTGGCGGACTTGGTGCGGCTGCCGGTGAGCAGCCCCATCTTGTACATGGTGTACAGCAGCTTGCGGTGGGAGGGCTTGAAGCCGTCGATCTCCGGGATGGCGCGGCTGACGATGACCGACATGGCGTAGGGCATATAGTTCTCGTCCAGCGTGCGGGTGATGGACTGCTCCACCACCGCGCCCCGCAGGCCCATCACATTGGGATCGGCCGGACGGTGGACGGTCTTTTCTTCTGTTTTCTTCTTTGCCATTGCGGTTCCTTTCTCAGCTCACGTCGATCATATCCAGATAGCGGCAGCCATTCTCGGCGATATAGTCCTTGCGGCCCGCCAGATTGTCACCCAGCAGCAGGTCAAAGACCCGCGCCGTCTCCTCCGCCTCCTCCGGCAGCACACGGATGAGCCGCCGTGTCTCCGGATTCATGGTGGTGAGCCACATCATTTCCGGGTCGTTCTCACCCAGTCCCTTGGAGCGCTGGATATTCACCTTTTTCCCGGACAGTTCCTTGAGGATGTCCGCCTTCTCCCGCTCGGAGTAGGCAAACCACGTCTTTTCGCCGCCCTTTTCCTTGCAGGTGATCTCGAACAGCGGCGTCTCCGCAATATAGACGTAACCCTCCCGGATCAGGGTGGGACACAGGCGGTACAGCATGGTCAGGATCAGCGTCCGGATCTGGAAGCCGTCCACATCGCCATCGGTGCAGATGACCACCTTGCTCCAGCGCAGGTTGGCAAGGTCGAACTGGTTCAGATCCTTCACCGCCTTGCCGCTGACCTCCACGCCGCAGCCCAGCACCTTCATCAGGTCGGTGATGACGTCGCTTTTGAAGATACGGGGATAGTCGGCCTTCAGGCAGTTGAGGATCTTGCCGCGGACGGGCATGAGGCCCTGAAATTCCGCGTCGCGGGACTGCTTGCAGGCGCCCAGGGCGGAGTCGCCCTCCACGATGTATATCTCGCGGCGCTCCACGTCCTTGGTGCGGCAGTCCACAAACTTCTGCACCCGGTTGGCAATATCGATCTTTTCGGTGAGCTTTTTCTTCTGGTTGATGCGGGTGCGCTCCGCCGTCTCGCGGCTGCGCTTGTTGATGAGCACCTGTGCGGCGATCTTCTCCGCCGCCTCCTTGTTCTCGATGAAGTAGATCTCCATCCGGCTGCGGAGGAACTCCGTCATGGCCTCCTGTACGAACTTGTTGGTGATGGCCTTTTTCGTCTGGTTCTCATAGCTGGTCTGGGTGGAGAAGCTGTTGCTCACCAGAATGAGGCAGTCCTGCACGTCCGGAAACGTGATCTTGGACTCGCCCTTGGTGTATTTGTTGTTGTCGCGCAGGTATTTATCGATGGCGGACACCATGGCTGAGCGGGTGGCCTTCTCCGGGCTGCCGCCGTGCTCCAGATAGCTGGAGTTGTGGTAGTACTCGCACACCGCCGTCCGGTTGGAGAAGCACAGCGCCACGCTGAGCTTCACCTTGTACTCCGGCTTGTCCGCCCGGTCGCGGCCCCGGCGCTCCGCCTCCCAGAATACCGGATCCGTCAGGGCGTCGTCCCCCGCCAGCTCCCGGATGTAGTCAGCGATGCCGTTTTCATACAGGAACTCCTGGGTGTCGAACTTACCGGGGGCCGTCTCGTTGCGCAGGCGGAACGTGACGCCGGCGTTGACCACCGCCTGCCGCTTCATCACGTCCTGATAGTAGTCCAGCGGCACGGCGATGTCGGTAAACACCTCCAGATCCGGCAGCCAGCGGATGGTGGTGCCGGTCCTTTTCTTGTTGGTGGTCAGCTCCGTGCTCTCCAGCTTTCCCACGATCTCGCCCCGCTCGAAGTGGAGGCGGTACTCCTTCCCCTCGCGGTACACCGTGACGTCCATATAGCGGGAGGCGTACTGGGTGGCGCAGGAGCCAAGGCCGTTCAGACCCAGGGAAAACTCATAGTTCTCGCTGTTCTCGTTGTCGTACTTGCCGCCGGCGTACAGCTCGCAGAACACCAGCTCCCAGTTGTAGCGCCCCTCCTTCTCGTTCCAGTCCACCGGGCAGCCCCGGCCCATGTCCTCCACCTGCACCGACTGATCCAGAAACCGGGTGACGGTGATGAGCCTGCCATACCCGCCGCGGGCCTCATCGATGGCGTTGGACAGGATCTCAAACACTGCATGCTCACAGCCCTCCAGCCCGTCGGAGCCAAAAATAACACCGGGCCGTTTCCGGACCCGATCCGCGCCCTTCAGACTGGAGATGCTCTCGTTATCATATACGTTTTTCTTCGCCATATCTTTCCTCCGGCATACACCGAGCCATTTGTTTTTCAATATTTTACCGTATTTCTCCGGTCAATGCAAGTCTCGCCGGACAAGAAGCGCGGCGGCTCGCCAAAATAAGAGCGGTGTACAAAAAAGTTTACAGGTTCATGCAAAAAATAACAGGAGGACAACCGGAAAAACGCCCGTCTCAAAAGGGTTTTGCACAGTTTCCACCGAGTTTTCCACATACGTTATGTAAATTCGTTTTTGCCGAAAAAGTGCGCATAACCGTGAGCTTTACCATAATTGCCTGCAAATTCCCCTTTTTCTGGTTTTTCACGCCGTTGGGACGTGTTTCCCCTGTTTTCCACTTTTTTGCGCACTTTTTGGCACCTCCGCTTCGCCCCGCAACACTGTGCCGCGGCACAGCGGCCGGGAGTGCCCCACGACAGCCGAAAGGACCGCCCGCAGGCGGTCCTTTCAAAAAAACCGGTAAAATATACGCGCTTACTTGATGGGCTCGCCGGCGGCTTCCTTGGCGGCGATCTCCTTCATCGCGTCCTTGTGGCTCAGGTTCACGCGGCCCTTCTCGTCGATCTCGGTGACCTTGACCCACATCATGTCGCCGATCTTGCAGGCGTCCTCCACCTTCTCGATGCGGTGGTCGGCCAGCTTGGAGATGTGCACCAGACCGTCCTTGCCGGGGGCCAGCTCCACGAAGGCGCCGAAGGTCATCAGGCGCACCACGCGGCCGTAGTACAGCTGACCCACCTCGGGTACGAACACGATGTCGTCGATGCACTTCTTGGCGATGGCGCAACTTTCCGCGTCGGGGGAGGCGATGTGGATGGTGCCGTCGTCGTCGATGTCGATCTTGGCGCCGGACTCGGCCACGATCTTCTGGATGACGGAGCCGCCCTTGCCGATGACGTCGCGGATCTTGTCGGGGTCGATGTGCATGGTCAGCATCTTGGGAGCGTACTTGCTCACCTCGGCGCGAGGCTCGGCGATGCAGGGCAGCATCACCTGATCCAGGATCTGCACGCGGGCGTCGTAGGTGATGTCCAGCGCGTTCTTGATGATCTCCATGGTCAGGCCGTCGTTCTTCAGATCCATCTGGATGGCGGTGATGCCCTTCTTGGTGCCGGCCACCTTGAAGTCCATCTCGCCGTGGAAGTCCTCCACGCCCTGAATGTCGATGAAGGTGGTGAAGCTGCCGTCATCGTCCTGAATCAAGCCGCAGGAGATGCCGGCCACAGGGGCCTTGATGGGCACACCGGCGTCCATCAGCGCCAGCGTAGAGCCGCAGATGGAGCCCTGAGACGTGGAGCCGTTGGAGGACACCACCTCGGACACCACGCGGATGGCGTAGGGGAACTCCTCCACCGGGGGGATAACAGGCAGCAGGGCGCGCTCAGCCAGCGCACCGTGGCCGATCTCGCGGCGGCCGGGGCTGCGGGCGGGCTTGGCCTCGCCCACGGAGTAGCCGGGGAAGTTGTAGTGGTGCATGTAGCGCTTCTCCGTCTCCTCCCAGATGGTGTCCAGCTTCTGGTTGGCGGACAGGGTATCCAGCGTGCAAACGGACAGCACCTGCGTCTGGCCGCGGGTGAACAGGCCGGAGCCGTGGACACGGGGCAGCACGCCCACCTCGGCGTCCAGCGGGCGGATCTCGTTCTTCTGGCGGCCATCCACGCGGTGACCCTCCAGCAGCCATGCCTTCACGATCTTCTTCTGGAACTTGTAGGTGATCTCGTCCAGATACTGATCCATGTTGGGATAGTCCTCCAGGAACAGCTCATGCCACTTCTCGATCAGCTGGTTCCAGCGGGCCTCGCGGACGTTCTTGTCATCGGTATCCATGGCGGCCTTGGCGTCGTCCATGGTGGCGGCCACGATCTTGTCAAACAGCTCCTGATCGAAGTCGGCGTGGGGGTAGTCGAACTTGGGCTTGCCGATCTCGGACACCATCTGGTTGATGAGGGCGATCTGCTTCTGGTTCTCCTCGTGGGCGGAGCGGATGGCCTCGAACATCACATCGTTGGGCACCTCGTTGGCGCCGGCCTCGATCATGACCACCTTCTTGCCGGTGGAGACCACGGTGACGTCCAGGTCGCTGACCTTACGCTGCTCAGCGTCGGGGTTAAAGACCAGCTTGCCGTCCACCAGACCCACCTTCAGGGCGGCAACAGGGCCGTTCCAGGGGATGTCGGAGATGGCAAGCGCGGCGGAGGTGCCGATGAGGGCGGCGATCTCCGGAGAGCAATCGTGATCCACGGCCATGACGGTGCACATCACGGACACGTCGTTGCGGAAGTCGTAGGGGAACAGGGGGCGGATGGGACGGTCGATGACGCGGCTGGTCAGGATGCCCTTCTCGCCGGGACGGCCCTCGCGGCGGTTGAAGCTGCCGGGGATGCGGCCCACGGCGTACAGCTTCTCCTCAAAGTCCACGCTGAGGGGGAAGAAGTCGATGCCGTCCCGGGGACGGGGGGCGGCGGTGACGCAGCACAGCACGCGGGTGTCGCCGTAGCCCACCATGACGGCGGCGTTGGCCAGCTCCGCCAGCTTGCCCACCTCCAGCGTGAGGGGACGGCCGGCCAGATCCATGGTGTACTTGTGATAGTGGGGGAATTGGCGCTTGGTGATGATAGTCGACATATCGTTTCTCCTTTTTTGTGAAATAGCATCCTGTGCCGGTCTCATCGCCGTTAGCACTTGAAAACACCCCGAAAGCGGCGGTTTCGGCGCATTTTCAACTGCTAATGGTTGGATGTGAACACGGCGCAGAATGTGAAAGAAGGGTGATGCGCGTACGCACATCACCCTGTTTCAACTTACTTACGCAGACCCAGCTTGGCGATCAGGGCACGATAACGCTCGATGTCCTTCTTGGCCAGATAGTCCAGCAGACGACGGCGCTTACCGATCATCATCTGCATACCGCGGCGGCTGTGGAAGTCGTGGGGATGCACCTTCAGATGAGCGGTCAGCTGGTTGATACGCTCGGTCAGGATCGCCACCTGCACCTCGGGGGAGCCGGTGTCGGTCTCATGGGTACGATTGGCCTCGATGATGGAGGTCTTCTGGTCTTTCAGCATCATAGTTGTGTTTCCACCTTTCATAAAATACGCCCGCATCCTGAGCCACGGGAGAGATGGACCGCTCCGCACGGCTAAGGCAAGGGGCAGCGACTCAGTCGCGTACCTTGGTATGCTACCATAAAATAAATGGTTTGTAAAGTATATTTTTTCTGTTTTCGGCGGTTTATTCACGTTTTGTTCTTCACTTTTGTACACGAAGCTGGTATACTGGCATGGTTCCTATCGAGAAAGGAGAATTTCCCATGAAACGACACGTATATTTGCCGGCGCTGCTGCTGACGGCGGCGCTTTTGGTGGGCTGCGGCCACAAGGCGCAGCCCGACGCCGACGCCGACCCCAACGCGCAGGCGGCGCTTCCGCCGGAGGGCATCACGGCGCTGGTGCTGTCCGACGACACACAGGTGCTGCGCTTCCGCCGGGACGACGACGGCGTCTGGTTCTGGCAGGACGACTCCACGTTCCCGCTGGATCAGGCCGGTATGCCGGCGCTGCTGGAGGCTGCCGCTGCCATGACCGCCTCCACGCCGGTGCAGGCGGGGGACGACCTGTCGGAATACGGCTTGGATGACGCCAAGACCAGTCTCTCCGTCACGGCGGATGGTGAGACGCTGACCTTCACACGGGGCGATCAGGCCGCCTCCGGCGACTGGTACCTGCTGTGCGCCGAGGACAACTCCGTGCGTCTGGTGCCCGATGACGCCGTGAAGATCTTCCAGCTGCTGGACGGCAGCATTTACGATCTGGCGGTGCTGCCCGTCATGCCCGCCATCACCGCCGACACGCTGCGTACCGCCGTGATTGCCGGCGCCGACGGAGAGCGCTTCACCATCCGGGCGGCGGACGGCGTGCGGAAGGTGGGTACGCGGGATGTGACCGAAAAAACCGCCCCGCTGGTGGAGGAGCTGTCCCGTCTGAGCGTGACCTCCTGCGTGGACTACGCTCCCGCAGAGGGCGCTGCCGCCGTCTGCGGGCTCAACGCGCCGGAGGCGATCCTGGTGGTGACCTATACGGGCGTCACCGGCCGCGAGGAGGCGCTGACCGTCTCCATCGGCCTGCCCACCGGAGACGGCGGCCGCTATGTGACGCTGAACGACGAGCCCACCATCTACCGCATGGAGGAGGCGTCGCTGGTGCAGGTGCTGACGCTGGCGGAAAACGGTCTGAGCTGAACACGAAAGGTGCGTTGCAAAACGCACCTTTTTGTGGTATAAGAGGAGACGATCCAGAGAAAAGGGGGACTGCCCGTGCGTATTCTTATCGTGGAGGATGAAAAACGTCTGGCCGGTACGCTGGCGGAGCTGCTGCACCGGCAGGGCTACGCCGTAGACGTCAGCTATGACGGCGTGTCCGGGCTGGACAACGCCCGCAGCGGCATCTACGATCTGGTGCTGCTGGACGCCATGCTGCCGGGGCTGGACGGCTTCTCCCTGTTGCAGCAGCTCCGCGCCGGCGGCGAGACGGTGCCGGTGCTGATGCTGACCGCCCGCAGCGACCTGAGCGACCGGGTGCGGGGGCTGGACTGCGGCGCCGACTACTACCTGACAAAGCCCTTTGAAACGGAGGAGCTGCTGGCGTGCATCCGCTCCCTGCTGCGGCGGGGCGGCGAGACGGCGGACAGCGGCGAGACGTGCTTCGGCGACCTGCACCTGCAAATGGCCACATTCCTGCTGGCCTGCGGAGAGCGCTCCGTCCGCCTGAGCCGCCGGGAGTACGATCTCATGGAGCTGCTGATGAGGAACGGCAGCCAGATCGTGTCCAAGGAGCAGCTTATACTGAAGGTATGGGGCTACGACTCCGCCGCCGAGGACAACAACGTGGAGGTGTATATCTCCTTCCTGCGGCGGAAGCTGACCCACCTGCACTCCCGCGTGCGCATCAAGACGCTGCGCATGGTGGGGTACTGTCTGGAGGAGGTGACGGCATGATCCGCAAGCTTCGCTGGAAGGTCGTGGGGCTGAACATGGGTATGGTGTTCTGCGTGCTGCTGGCGGTGTTCGCCGCTGTGTACTTCTCCTCCCGCGCCGTCATCTCCCGCAATGTGCGCCAGCAATTACAGCAGGCGCTCCAACCCGGCAGCGGCTACGAGCTGTCCCAGCCGGGGCAGGAGGGACTACCCTGCTTTGTGGCGGAGGTCTATGCCAGCGGCACCGTCCGCATCTCCGGCAACAGCTACTACGACCTGACGGACAAGGCGGCGCTGGCGGAGATCGTCACCGCCGCGCTGGCGGCGGAGAGCGGGGAGGGCGTGCTGCCGGCGCACCATCTGCGCTATCTGCGGCAGGAGGGGCTGCTGTCCACCCGCATCGCCTTTTCCGACAGCACACTGGAACAGGCCACCCTCCGCAGTCTGCTGACCGGCAGCCTGCTCATCGGCCTTGCGGCGCTGGCGGTGCTGTTCGCGTGCAGCTATGTGCTCAGCGGCGCTGTGACCCGCCCGGTGGACCGGGCGTGGGCGCAGCAGAAGCAGTTCCTGTCCGACGCCAGCCATGAACTGAAAACACCCCTGACGGTGATCCTGTCCTCGACGGAGCTGCTGGAACAGAGCGCCGCACCGGAGCAGCGGCAGTATGTGGACAACATCCGCGCCGAGTCCCGCCGGATGAAGCATCTGGTGGAGGATATGCTCACATTATCCCGGGTGGAGCGGGGCGATACCCGCCTGCCGGATACCACGGCGGATCTGTCGGACGCGGCGGCCAACGTGGCCCTGCGGTTCGAGCCGGTGGCGTATGAGGCGGGACACACCCTGTCCTACGACATTGCGCCGGGGCTTTTGGTGCGGGGCGACGGGCAGAAGCTGGAGCAGGCGGTGGCCGTCCTGCTGGACAACGCCATCAAATACGCCGCGCCCCACACGGAGATCCGGCTGGACGCGGTGAGGCAGGGGAAAAACGCCTGCCTGTGGGTGGAAAACCAAGGGGACGCCATCCCCGCCGACAAGCTGCCCCACATCTTCGACCGGTTTTACCGGGCGGACGCCTCCCGCACCGACGAGGGCAGCTTCGGGCTGGGCCTGCCCATCGCCAAGGCCATCGTGGAGGCGCACCGGGGCGCTATCCGCTGCGACAGCGGCGGGGGCGTCACCCGCTTTACCATCACCATCCCCGTCCAACCGGGGAAGTAGGGAGACGATACTGTGTTTGATACCATTATCCGCGGCGGCACGGTGCTCGACGGCACCGGCCGTCCCGGCTTTACCGCCGATGTAGGCATCGCCGCCGGAAGGATCGCGGCGGTGGACGACCTGTCCGCCGCCCAAGCGCGCCGCACCATCGATGCCTCCGGCAAGGTGGTGACCCCCGGCTTTATCGATATCCACCGCCACGCCGACGCGGCGGCGTTCCGCCCCGGCTACGGGGAGCTGGAGCTGCGGCAGGGGCTGACTACCATCGTCAACGGCAACTGCGGTCTGTCCGCCGCCCCCTTCAGCGGCGCGCACGACGCCGCCATCCGCGCCTACCTGCGGCCCATCACCGGCGACATACCGGAGACGCTGCCCGCCGTCTCCATGGCGGCGTATCTATCGGCACTGCGGGCGCTGCCCCTCCACACCGGTATGCTGGTGGGCATGGGTACCCTGCGGGCGAACGCCGCCGGGTATGAGCTGGAGCGTCTGGAGGACGCGCACTACCGCGCCATCCACCGTACCATGGAGCAGGCGCTGGCCGACGGTGCGCTGGGCGTGTCGCTGGGTCTGGGCTACGCGCCGGAGTGCTTCTGCACCACGGAGGAGCTGCTCCGCGCGCTGGCGCCGCTTCGGGGACAGGATATTCCCCTCACCGTCCATATGCGGCAGGAGGGCGCCGGGGTCTGCACCGCCGTGGAGGAGATGCTCACCGTGGCGCGGGCGCTTCGCATCCCCCTGCACATCAGCCACCTGAAGGCCATGGGGCGGGACAGCTGGGGCCAAAAGATCCCCCGTGCGCTGGCACTTTTAGAGCAGGCGCGGCAGGAGGGGCTGGATGTCTCCTGTGACGTGTACCCCTACACCGCCGGCTCCACCCAGCTGCTGCACATCCTGCCGCCGGAGTTTCTGGAGGGCGGCATAGACGCGGTGGTGCGGCGGCTACGGGACCCCGCCGCCCGGCGTGAGCTGGCACAGCGCATCGAGACAGGCGACGGCTTCGACGACATTGCCCGTCTGGCGGGCTGGGACGGCATCTACCTCACCAGTCTCCACTGTCCGGAGGATCACCCGTTTTTGGGCAAGAGCCTTGCCCAGATCGCGGCACTGACGGGGCAGGACCCGCTGAACTGCTGCTGCGACCTGCTGGTACGGGAGGACTGCCAGATCACCATGATCGACTTCATGGCCTCGGAGGAGGACATCGCCGCCATTCTGCAAAGCGAGCTGTCCAATCTGATCTCCGACGCCACCTACCCCACGGAGGGGATGCCCCATCCCCGCGTCTACGGCACATTCCCCCGGCTTATCCAACACTTCGTCATGGAGAAGCACATTCTCACGCCGGAGCAGGCCGTCCGGAAGATGACGGCACTTCCCGCCAAGGCGCTGCGTCTGCGGGGCAAGGGGCGCATCGCCCCGGGCATGGACGCGGATCTCTGCGTCTTTGACCTGGCGCAGCTCCGGGAAAACGGCGACTATCAGCACCCCTGCCGGATGGCGTCCGGACTGGACGCTGTGCTGGTGGCAGGGGAGCTGTCGGTCATACACGATACATACACCGGCGCACAAGCCGGAACAGTCATCAGGAGGGATACCCTATGAAGGAGAATATGATGCAGGAACTGGAGCGCATCGTCCGGTGCGCCGGGGACATGGTGCGGGAGGCCCACGACATCGAGCAGGTCACCACGGAGAAGAACGGCGCCGCCGACCTTGTCACCAAGTACGATGTGGCGGTGCAGGGCTTTTTGAAGCGGGAGCTGCTGACACTGCTGCCGGAGGCGGATTTCTTCGGCGAGGAGGGAGATCACGCGGCGCTGACCCAGCCGTGGACGTTTATCGTCGACCCCATCGACGGCACCACCAACTTTGTCCGCCGCCTGCATTACAGCAACATCTCCGTGGCGCTGGCCCACGACGGACAGGTGGAATATGCCGTGGTCTATGACCCCTTTGCCGACGAGCTGTTTGCCGCGCAGAAGGACGGCGGCGCGTTCTGCAACGGTCTGCCCATCCGCGTCAGCGACAAGGACATGGCACACGCCGTGTTCCTCTGCGGCTCCACCATCTACGACCGCAGCCTGACGGAGCGCAGCTTCTCCCTGATGCGGCAGCTGTACGAAAAGGGTCTGGACTTCCGCCGCTTCGGGGCGGCGGCGCTGGATCTGTGCCAGGTGGCGGCCGGGCGGGTGGAGCTGTTCTACGAGTGCCGCCTGTCCCCGTGGGACTACGCCGCCGGCAGCCTGATCGTGGCGGAGGCCGGCGGAACCGTCACCACGCTGGCGGATACGCCGCTGGACGTGCTGCACCCCTCGTCGGTGTTTGCCGCCAACGCCAAGTGTCACGGCGTGCTGAAGGAACTTGCGCTGTAAGAACTATGCCGAAACAATAGCAAACGGGACGACCCGATCAGGTCGTCCCGTTTTCGTTTTTACACGCGCGGCATCTTACAGGAATTTATCCAGCTCCCGCTCCACCTCCGGCAGCTTCTTCACGGTGGGATGCTCGATACGGACGCCGTCCTTGATAACCATGTGCAGGCTCCGCAGCACCGACAGATCGGCCAGCGGGTCTTTGTCGCACACGACGAGATCGGCGGCCTTCCCCGCCTCCACGGAGCCGGTGACGCTGTCGATGCCCGCCAGCCGGGCGTTGAGCAGCGTGGCGCTGTGCAGTGCGAAGGCGGGCGTCACGCCGCAGTATTTCACGAAGTAGCACAGCTCCCGCCACATATCGTAGTGGGTGACGTAGGGGCAGCCGGTATCGGTGCCAAGTCCCACGGGGATGTCGTTTTCTAGACACGCCCGAGCCATGGCGATCACACCCTCCAGCACCACCTTGCCGTTCTCCTGCTGCTCGTAGGTGGCATGGGAGACGCTGCGGTCAAACAGCGCATAGGGGATGGCAGGGGAGAGGGTCGCCACCTGAAACGCGCCGTGCTCCCTGAGCAGGCGCAGGATCTCCTCATCCGGCTTGGCGCCGTGCTCGATGGAGTCCACGCCGTTCTCCAGCGCCACCCGGACACCCTCCGGGCTCTCCACATGGGCGGCCACCTTCATGCCCAGCCTGTGGGCCTTATCGCAGGCGGCCTTCACCAGCGGCGGATCCATCCGCAGAACGCCCGGCTCGCCCACCACCTCGGCGTCCATCACGCCGCCGGTGATCATCAGCTTGATGAGGTCGGGCTTTTCCGCCGCGATCCGCTCCACGTAGGCCGCCGCCTCCTCCGGCGTCCGTGCCTCATAGGCCAGTGAGCCGGCCATGTGGCCGCCCGGTACGGATACCGCCATATTGGAGGCCACCACCCGGGGGCTTAGGATCTCGCCTGCCGCCGCCCTGTCGCGGATGATGGTGTCAAAGTCCGCCACGCCGCCTACGGTACGGACGGTGGTGACGCCGCTGAGCAGCTCCGTTCTGGCGTAGCTCTCGCAGAGCTTGACGCCCACCCGGCGCATGAGACCGTTGGAGGTGATGAGCTTCACCAGCTTTTTCGGGTCGGAGGGCTTCTTTTTCGGCTTGCCGGAGGCCGGCAGGTGTACGTGCAGGTTGATGAGCCCCGGCAGAACATACCGTCCCGCCAGATCCACCGGCTCATACCCGGCGGGTACAGGGCCGTCGGTGACGGCGGCGATCTTGCTGCCCTCCACACAGACGACCTTGCCGGTCTGGGGGGTCATGTCCCGCGTTCCGTCCAGCAGAACGCCGTTTATCAGCGCATAGCGCGTCTCGTTTTTGTACATCGCAGCACCTCCTGTAAAAAATCGTCAGAGTTCCTTTAGCTCTCCTTGCCGCCGGATACGTTGGCGACGAATACGCAGACCAGGATCACCGCCACGCCCAGCATCTGCCACACGCTGAACGGTTCCTTCAGCAGCACCACGCCCGCCAGCACCGATACCACCGTTGTCACGTTGGAAAACAGCGACGTCTCCGACACGGACAGATGGCTGTTGGCGAAGTTCAGCAGACCGTAGGCCAGCACCGAGGACAAAAGTCCCAGATACAGCACCGCCACCCAGAAGCCGCCGTCGTGCATGGGCCCGGTGATAAGGGGGCTGTGCAGCCCGCCGGCATAGATCAGTCCTACCGGGATGAACACCACCATGCCCACGATGAACATGACGTAGGTCATCTCAAAGGGTGTGAAGCGCTTGGCGGCGTTGTGGCTGATGCCGTAGTACAGCGTATCGCTGAGCATGGTCAGCACCAGAAACAGCATACCCAGCGCGGAGACCATCATGGCGCCGCCCACAGAGATCAGCGCCACGCCGCCGATGGCGCCCAGCGCGCACAGCACCTGCTTCAGCGTCACCCGTTCGTGGAGCACCAGCACATCCATCAGGATGCAGCACACCGGTACAGCGGCGATGATGGTGCCCGCCACCGCCGAGGAGGTGTACAGGATGCCGTAGTTTTCGAAGATGAAATAGGCCACCGGCTGCACGATGCCCAGCAGCACCAGCTTATACACCGGCTTTCCCCACAGGGAAAAGGCGAACAGCGGACGCCCCCGGAGCTTTCCCACCAGCGCATTGACTAAGATGACCAGCGACATGGCCGCCACCGCCACGGTGAACCGAAAGGCCAGCAGCACCGTGGGCGCCGCCACCTCCAGCGCCAGCTTGGAGAACATAAAGCTCATGCCGAAGATCACGGCGGAGGTCAGTGCCGCCAGCAGCGACAGCGTGTGTGTCTTTTTCTGTGTCATGTCCCGATACCTCTTTTTTCTTTGCAGCCGCCTTATGCGGCAGTCATTCTGCGGCGATTATACCATAAGCAACCACGGAATGATATAGGAAGCTTTTCTTTTCTGCCGTACCGCCCCGAAAAACGCGACAGCCCCGCGCACTGCGCGGGACTGTCGTGCCGGAGGTTCAGGGAGGTCCCTCCGGGAGAGATTATGCATAACAGGGAAAAGAAAAGTTTTTACTTGTCTGTGACTCTGCTGACGATGCCGACCACCAGAAGAAGACCGGCCAGAGCTGCCAACATAATATTCGGACCCATGCTTCAGCGCCTCCTTTTCTGTTGTATTCTTAACGTCTCTTTAATGTATCTTTACTGTATCACACAATATTGGATTTGTAAAACGCATCATATTCATCAAAATCATGAAAATTACTTTGCACTACACGACGCGGTGTGGTATACTGACACCGAGAAAGGAGCGTGGCGGCATGAGCGTGGCAAAATATCAGATTTTTTTGAAAACGGTGGAGCGCGGCAGCTTTACAGCGGCGGCGCGGGAGCTGAGCTTTACCCAGTCCGGCATCAGCCACGCCATCAACTCGCTGGAGGAGGAGCTGGGCGTGTCCCTGCTCATCCGCAGCCACGGCGGCGTTACCCCCACGGCGGACGGCCGGGCGCTGATGCCCTATTTTGAGAAGATGTGCGCCATGCAGCACCAGCTGGAGCAGCGGGCCGCCGACCTGCGAGGGCTGGAAACCGGTCTGGTGAAGGTCGCCACCTTCACCAGCGTATCGGAAAAGTGGCTGCCCAACATCCTCAAGACGTTTCAGGAGCTGTACCCCCGCATCGAATTTGAGCTGCTGCCCTCCAACTTCAACAACGAGATCAGCGACTGGGTGCTCAGCGGACAGGCGGACTGCGGCTTCATCAGCCTGCCCGCCCCGGCGGAAAAGTATCTGGACTGCTGGCTCTTGCAGCGGGACCAGTGGAAGGTCATCGTTCCCTGCGGACACCCGCTGGCCGGCGCTGACCCCTTCCCGCCGGAGGCACTGGAGAAATACCCCCTGATCCTGCTGGACGAGGGGGACGACTACGAGATACAGGCGGTGTTCGATACGCTGGGTGTCAAGCCGAAGATCCAGTACACCGTTCAGCAGGACCAGACCATTCTGGCCATGGTGTCCAATGGGCTGGGCATCAGCATCATGGAGGAGCTGATGCTCTACCGCTGCGCCTACCCGCTGGTGGCCTGTTCCCTGCCCCAGCCCTTCTACCGGAACATCGGCATCTGCGTCAAGGACAAAAACGCCCTGTCCAACAGTACACGTGCCTTTATCGACCACACCCGCCGCTGGGTGCTGGCCAACTTCCCCGACGGCTGGAACGCGCCGCCGCCCACCACCCGCTGAAAGCGCAAAAAAAGACGGCCTGCCTTGCAGGTCGTCTTTTTTACGCAGCTTATTCGCGGCGCAGCGCCTCGATGGGGTTGAGCTTGGAGGCCTTCACCGCCGGTACGAAACCGAACACCACGCCGATGCACATGGAGAAGGCCACGGCGATGATGCAGGCCGGTACGCTGATGGCCACCGGCGTACTCATCACATGGGACATCATCTCCGCAAGGCCGATGCCGCAGCCCACGCCCAGTATGCCGCCCATGCTGGTCAGCACCGCTGCCTCCGTCAGGAACTGCCAGCGGATCCGGCTCTGCTGGGCGCCAATGGCGATCTTCAGGCCGATCTCGCGGGTACGCTCCGTCACCGACACCAGCATGATGTTCATCACGCCGATGCCGCCCACCACCAGAGAGATGGCGGCGATCCAGATCAACTGCTTGTTGGAGCTTTCGGACAGGCTTTGCAGCTGGCTGGCCTGCTCCAGCAGGTCCTTGGACTGGTACTTGAACGTGTCGCCGGAGATGACGTGGCCGTTCAGGTACTCCGCCACGTTGTTGCCGGCGGTGGTCATATCGTTGGTGGACGTGGCGCGAACCGCCACGGACTGGGGTTCATCATAGCGATAGACGATGGGCCAGCAGCTGTCGGGGATAAACACCGTGCCGGAGGTATTGCCGGTGTACATATAGTAGTCGTTGAGGTTGTTGATCACCGGCTCGGAGGTCACCCGCGGGGAGATCACGCCCACCACGATGAACGGCTCGCCGGAGATCTCCATGGTGCCGCCGATGGGGTTCTCGCCCTGAAACAGGCTCTGCGCCGTCTTGGTGTCGATGAGCGCCACCTTCCGGCAGTTGGCAAAGTCCGACGCGCTGAAGCCCCGGCCGTAGTTGATGGCATAATCCGCCGCAGACAGGTAGTGGCTGTCGATGCCGTACAGGTTGCCGCTGAAGGAGTTATTGCCCACGTACACGCCGTCGGGCCACTGGCGCTGGTGGTACAGCGCCACATCCGCCACGCTGCCCAGCTGGCTCATTTCGTCGCGCATCTCCTCGGTGATGACGCTGACGCCCTGGGGCAGCGGCATATAGCCCAGCTCCACCTGATTGCCGTCCTGCGTCAGCTGGACGCGCACCACATTGTTGCCCGCGCCGATGAGGTTCTCCTTGATCTGTTCGTTGGTACCCTGAATGGTGGACACGATGGTGATGATGGCGGCAATGCCGATGATGATGCCCAGCATGGTCAGGAATGACCGCAGCTTGTGGCTCCAAACGCCCTGAAAGGCGAGATTGATATTTTCTAACATACCTTCGCCCTCCTTACATACCGCCGTACAGCTGATCCGCCGTGGCCTCCACCGTGGCGGCGCCGGGCTTCACGTCACGGCCGTAGGGGAACGCCACAAGGTCGTCCACCGTCAGGCCGCCGCGGATCTGGGTGTAGCTGCCCCACAGGTCGCGCCCCGTCTGGACCCAGCGCTGCTCCAGCTTGCCGTCCTCGCCCCGCGCCAGCACATAGCTCTTGCCGTTTTCGGTGCGGATGAACATGGTTTGCAGGTACAGACTGGGGCCGTCAGTTGCCACGGTCTTCTGATAGGACATATCCACATAGTCGCCGGCCTGCAGGGCGGCGTCCTCGGACACAAATACCTTAAAGGGGTAGTAGGACACGTTGCTGTTGGAGTCTCCACCCCAGGAGCTGCCGTTGGTCGTAGGGAAATCGCTGATCTCCACGATCTCCCCCTCGCAGCTGGTGCCGGTCATCCAGCTGCTGATCTGCACCTTGTCGCCGATCTTGACGGTGCCCAGATCCAGCTCGCCGATAGAGCCGGTGACATAGTAACCGCCGCCGCCGGAGACCTCCACCACAGGCTCGTTGTTGTTGAAGGCCTCCTTCGCATCCCGCACGGCCTTTACGACGCCGTCGATCTCGCTGTACACGGTGCCGTCACCCAGCTCCTTTTTCTTCTTTTCCAGCTCGATCTGTGCCTGTCTGACAGCTCGCTGGTCGTTATAGACCTCTTTCTCCGTGGTGGCGATCAGGGATTTCAGCTCCTCCTTGGTGAAGGAGTCTTCCAGCAGAGCCTGAATCTTGTCCAGCTCCTTTCTGGCCTCCTTGATCTCCTCGGTGCTCTTCGTAGAGTAGACGTCCTCATAGGGAGGCAGATCATTGAGCATTTTCAGCTTCACCGGCGCGGCGGTGTCATCCGCCACGACATACACGCCGTAGCAGGTAACAGAGCCGTTGGTCACGTTGCCCGCCTTCTCCACCAGCACCACATACGCGCTGCTGCGGTTCTTGAGGATCTTCGTGCGGATAGTCTCGTCCGTCAGATAGTACTCCTGCTTCCCGCTGTCCTCCAGCATCTGATAGTACAGCGGCGTTTCCTTTGTTCTGCCGTTGCTGCCCTCCACGGAGAGCAGCCCCTCCTTCACAGGCTCATAGCGGCCTGCCGCCTCGTCCTGCGCCTTGATGAGCGCCTCCAGCTTCATGTACTGGGTATCGTACTCGAGCTGGAGCTTCTCCTTGTTCTCCGCGAATCTATATAGCTCCAGCTTGCGCTTGGAGGCGTTGGCGCTGATCTGCGCCCGCTCCAGAGAGATCTCCGCCTGCTCCACCGTCGCCTGAGACAGGGAGGTGTCGTAGGCCATCAGCTTGTCGCCCTTTTTGACGGTCTGGCCCTCCTTGACGTAGATCTCGCTGACCGACTGCGTCTCGGAGATATAGAGCTTCTGCAATTTATCCGTGCTCACGCTGCCGCTGGTGTTGGCGGTGTCGCCCCAGTAGTCAGTCATGGCAAAATCGGACACCCGATACACGTTGACATCGCCGCGCTGGGCATTCCGCGCCAGCGTCAGGCCGCCCCAGACGGCGGCGCACACAGCCACGGCGATGCCCGCGATCAGCAGCGTTTTTTTCAGGGATTTATTCATGGAATGCACCTCCTGACAGCACACCGTCGCGGATGTTCATAATGGTGTGGGCATGCTGTGCGATGCCCTGATCGTGGGTGATCATGATGATCGTGGCGCCGTTGTCGTGGAGCTGCTGGAACAGCTCCATCACCGCCGCGCCGCTGGCGGAGTCCAACGCGCCGGTGGGCTCGTCAGCCAGCAGCAGCTGGGGCTTTCCCACGATGGCGCGGGCAATAGCCACACGCTGGCACTGTCCGCCGGACAGCTGATCGGGCCGGTGATCCACACGGTCGGCAAGGCCCACCGTCTCCAGCGCCTCCCGGGCACGCTCCAGCCGCTCGGCCTTCTTCACGCCGCCGTACAGCAGGGGCAGTGCCACATTTTCCAGCGCCGTCAGCTTGGGCAGCAGGTTGAAGGACTGGAACACGAAGCCCAGCTGCTTGTTCCGCACCTCCGCCAGCTGTTTGGGCGTGCATTTGGTGATGTCCTGCCCGCCCAGCAGGTAGCTGCCGCTGGTAGGCACATCCAGGCAGCCGATGAGATTCATCAGCGTGGTCTTTCCGCTGCCGGAAGGACCCATAATAGCAAGATACTCCCCCGCCTCCACATCCAGATCAATGTGCTTGAGGATGTGGTTCACGGCTTTGCCCATGGGGTAGTCCTTGCAGATGTCGCGCATTTCAAGGATCATACTTACCCCTCCACCGGCGCATCCGCGGTCTGCATATCCTCCGGAACATCCGTGCCGCCGGTCATGCCGTCCATACCGTCCATACCGTCCATGCCAGTCATATTATCCATGCCATCCATGCCGTCCGTGCCGTCCATCTTACCGCTGTTGTCGGGCTCGAAGGTGCTCTCGTCATAGGTGACACAGGTCATGCCAACCTTCAGCGTGTCGTCGGGATAGGCGATATAGTCCGAGGCCGTCAGGCCGTCCGTCACGGTGTAGGTATCCAGTTCACCGTTGTACTCGCCCAGCGTTACGCTGCGCTTCTCCAGCTTGCCGTTGCTGCCCTGCGCCCACACCCACGGAGAGGTATCGGCATCATTGATAAAGCCGGCCGGCAGCTGGATGCCGGTGGGGCTATCGCTTTGGCCCAGATCCGGCTCGATGTACACGTGCTGGCCCAGCAGCAGTCCGTCGCTGCTGGTCAGCTCCACATAGAACGGATATTTGCTGGAGGTATCGGTATCGCTGGAGCCGCCGTCATAATAGTTGGTGTTTCCGCTCTTTGCCGGGTTGTTCCAGTCGATGTTGGTGATGGTGCCGCCCCAGGTCTGGCTGCCGGTGCGGGCACGGATGACCACCTTGGCTCCCTCGTTCAGCACCGAGGCATTGCTCTCATTGACATAGCCCTTGACCCGGAAGCCGCCTGTCTGGACGATGGAGATCAGCGGCAGGGCGTTGCCCCGGTCATCGGTACCGCCGTTGGGGTTGACGCTCTTGACCTCGCCCTCCACCTCCGACTTGACGGAGGTGTTCTTCAGGTTCTCCTGCAGCTTTCCGATTTCCCGCCCCTTCTCCGCAATACTGCGGTTGGTGTTGCGGATCTCCAGGTTGATCTGGCGGATCTGGTTGAGCGTCTTGTTTCTCTCGACGTCGTCCACGATCTCATCCAGCGCAGCCTCGGTCTGCTTCTTCTCCGCCTCCTTGTCGGCAAGCGTGGCCTTCAGGTCCTCCAGTGCCAGCTGCGCTTCCTCCAGATTGATCTCGATCTGGCTCATGTCGTAGGTAAACAGCACGTCGCCCACCTTGACGGCGTCGCCCACCTTGACCTTGATCTCCCCGATGGAAAGGGAATCGTCCTTTTTGATATTTGTCTCGCCCATTGCGCTGACCACGCCTGCAAACCGGTCTGTCAGACCGGCAGTACCAAGTCCGCAGATCATGGAGACGGACTGAACGGATGCCTCTCCGTTGCCCGCGCCGCAGCCGGCCGCTACGCCCAGCAGCATGACCAGCGCCAGAATGAATGCAGCTTTCTTCATTTTTCTATATCTCCTTTGCTTTTCCTCTGCGGCACGCCGCAGCATCTCACATACTTTTATGACGGAGCGTCCCGGAAAAATGTTCCGCAAAATATGGGTGTATCCGTCGAAAAAACGCCGTTTCCATCATACCATGCCCCTTTTCTGCAAATGTGAACAAAACATGAACAAAGGTTTAAGAGCCGTATAAGTTTGCAGGTGGGAAAATGTTGACAGCGCCTGCGCCCATGGCATAAAATATTTGATGAAAACTGCCGCCGCCCGGCGCTTTTCCGGGCGGTGCGGCCTCTGATGCAGGAGGGATCGCCATGACGAAAAAACGCATCCGGCAGATGAACGGCGCTCTGCGCCGCCGCCTGACCAACCGCCCGGCAGCGGACTGGCTCCCCGAGGGGGAGTCCTTTGCCCGGACACTGGAGGCGGAGAACTATATGCAGCGTTTTGCCCCGCTGTTCCACGGGGCACGGCTGCGCTGCGCCGAGGTGCTGGAGCTGTGCCGCCCGGAGCTGGACGCCCTCAGCGGCGGAAGAGAGCCGGAGCAGGGCTGGCTGGCGTACACCTATGATTTCGCCTGCCGCCTGCTGTATCCGGAGGAGGACGCGGACACATCCTGCGCCGCCGGCGCCGTGCTCCTTCTCTCTGTCCTGCAGGTACTGTTTGCGGCGGAGGACGAGCTGCTGCCCCGCGACCCGGCGTGGACCTTCGACTTCCCCACGGAGGAGGAGCTGTCCGGCTGCGCCTATGCCGCCAGCCTCGGCCAGATGCTGCGAAGCTGGAAGCGGGAGTACGTCTATGAGCTGATGCGTCTGGGGCTGGAGGCCACGCCCTACCGCACGCTGGAGCATATCGCCGGTGTCCACCATGTGGCCATGACCGCCGCCCGCGGCCTGCGCCGGGCCGGTATCCCGCTGGATCTGGCTCTGGTGTCCGGCAGCGCCGCCGGACACGACATCGGCAAGTTCGGCTGCCGTCCCGGCGAGCGGGTGCCCTACCTGCACTACTACTACACCGACCTGTGGTTCCGCCGCCGCCGTATCACCGATATCGGCCATGTGGCCGCCAACCACTCCGTCTGGGATCTGGAACCGGACTATCTGTCGGTGGAATCGCTGCTGCTGATCTATGCGGATTTCCGGGTAAAGCAAAGCCGCGATTCTGATGGGAGGGAGATCACCCGCATCTCCTCGCTGGCGGAGGCCTTCGACGTGATCCTTGCCAAGCTGGACGGCGTGGACGACGCCAAGCGCCGCCGGTATATGCGGGTCTACGCCCGGCTGCGGGACTTTGAGCAGTTCATGGTCGACAGGGGCGTGGATGTGACGCTGCAGGGGCATGACACGCCGCCCCGCCCGGAGAAGCAGACCGCCCTCATGACCGATGATGAGGCGCTCCACGCCCTGACCATGCAGTGCGTGGGACACAATATGGAGCTGATGAGCCGTCTCACCAGCCAGCGCAGCTTTGCCCAACTGCTGGAGCTGGCCCGCGGCGAGACCAACTGGCGCCGTCTCCGCGCCTATCTGGGCGTGTTTGAATCCTACTCCCTGTACCTGCACATCCCCCAGAAGGTGCAGACACTGGCCTTCCTCTACGAGCTGCTGATGCACCGGGAGGGCGACATCCGCCGGCAGGCGGCGGCGCTGCTGGGTGAGATCATCGGCGGCTTCCACGCCGGCTACGCCAAGGAGCGCCCTGCCGGCAGCCGTCCTGACCCCCGCGGCGTCACTGATCTGGATCAGTGGAAGCTGTATCTGGACAAGATCATCTATCCCGATCACAAGCTGATGCCCCAACACCGCCGCTGGATCGGCTATACCCTGAAATTCGCGGTCGCCTCCCTGCTCCGGCACGCCGCCGGACGGGAGGAGCGCTTCCTGACCCCGCTATTCACCTACTACCGCCGCCCCGACCGTCTGGATGACGGCACGGCGTTCCAGCTTCTGGACGCGGCGGTCTCCCTGCCGGACACGGTGTATGCCCGCCACGGGGCGCTGCTGCTTCGGTTTGCGGAGGCCCTCTCCTCCCGGCAGGACGTGCAGGTGCGTACCGCCGCTGTACTGCTGCTGGACCGCCTGCACCGGTCGTCGCCCCAGTCCGCCGGAGCGCTGCGGGTGCTGGCGCGCATGGACTGCGGCGGCAGCACCACCCTCCGGCTGCTGCGGGAGGATGTGCAGGACGGCGTCCCCATCACCCTGCCGGACGAGGCCGTGTCCGAGATCTTTCTGGACAACCTGAAAACCGCCACGCCGTGGATCACCAAGCAGGCCAACATCCGCCTGCTGACGGACTTTGCCCGCAGCGGCAGCAGTCCCGCGCTGCATATCGCCACCCATCTGTCCAACCTCATCAAGGTCAGTGACCGCGTCACCGTGCGCCACAGCGCCGGCAGCGCCCTGCTGGAGCTGGCGCCCCGGCTGACGGTAGATCAGCGCAACGAGGTAGCGGTGGAGCTGTGCCGCGGTCTGGAGCTGGGACAGCAGGAGTTCACCAAATATATCCCCGACTATCTGGGCCGCTTTGCCCTGTGGCTGCCCCCCGCCGAGCTGGACGAGGTGCTGGACGACCTGTGGGTCAACCTCAGCGCCTCCGACAGCCGGGTGGCCGCCTCCGTGCTGGACACCGTGGGCATCATCTACGAGACGTATGACGCCTACCGCACCCGCTTTCCGGAGAAGGACGACGCCTATCGCCGCCGCCGGCAGCGGCTGCTGGGTATGCTGATGCGCGGTCTGTACGGCATCGACAACGCCGTGCGGCAGGAGGCCCTGTATGTGCTGGGCCGCCGGGTCTTCGGCTCAGCGGAGCTGGGCGACCACGAGAAGTGCCGCGCCTTTGTGCTGACGGAGCGCAAGCTGCTGGCCGCCTACGACGAGGAGCCGGATGACGGGCTGACATTCTACTATCGCGCCGCCATGCTGGGCAAGCTCTACCGCTTCATGACGGAGGAGCAGCTGTTCCGGGAGGGCTTCGACTTCGGCGCGCCCCGGCCTGTGGCGTTCTTCCCCGGCACCTTCGACCCCTTTACCCTGTCCCACAAGGGCATCGTCCGCGCCATCCGGGACGCGGGCTTCGAGGTGCTGCTGGCCATCGACGAATTCTCCTGGTCCAAGCGTACACAGCCCACCCGTATCCGCCGCCGTATCGCGGCCATGTCCGTGGCCAACGAGTTCCACGTCCACCTTTTCCCGGAGGACTTCCCGGTGAATATCGCCAATCCCGACAACCTGCGCCGGCTGCGGCAGGCGTTTCCGGGACGGCGCGTGTCCATCGTGGTGGGCAGCGACGTGGTGGCCCACGCCTCCTCCTACCGCAAGACGCCCACGGCGGACTCCATCCACACCTTTGACCATGTGATCTTCCGCCGCACCGAGCCGGGCGCCGAGCCGGCGGACTACCGCTGCATCACCGGCCATGTGGTGGAGCTGACACTGCCGCCCCAGCTGGAGGAGATCAGCTCCACCCGCATCCGAGAGGCGGTGGACGCCAACCGGGACGTGTCCAACCTCATCGACCCCATGGCGCAGGAGTTCATCTACCGGCAGGGGCTGTACCTGCGGGAGCCGCAGGACAAGCCGGTGCTGCGGACGGAGGATCTGACCTTCATCTCCTGCCCCGGCCCGGAGGAGCGGACAGACACCCTGCTCCGGCGGATCTTCCCCGCCTCCGCCGCCGCCATGCGCCGCCGTCTGGCGGACTGCGGCGACGAACTCATGCTTCTGTGCGACGGCGTCAGCGGCGAGGTGCTGGGCGCCGCGTCCTACCGCTGTCTGGACTCCCAGCACCTGTTTGCGCGGCTGAATGACCCGACCCTCAGCGGCATCGTCCGCCAGAACGCCGGAGGCCGCACCCTGCTGCTCAGCGGCCTGTTCGTCCCCAAGGGTCAGCGGCAGCTGGATTTCGGCCAGCTGCTGCTGACAGAGGTGCTGACCACCGCCCTCAGCCGGGAGTATACCTACGCGCTGTACTGTCCGCTGGAGGGCGCCGTGTCCGGCTACGGCAGGCAGCTCATGCAGCTGCAGGGCTTTGTGCCCATCCAGCACCGGGACGGCTATGACGTGCTGGGCGTGGATATGCGCCGCCCCATCGTCCTCAGCCGCAACGTGGACACCGCCATCAAGGCGCCGCTGAACACAGCGCCGCAGGTGGTGACCGCCGTCGCCGCCGCCCACCGGCGGTTACAGGCGGCGCTGACCCGCCTCCAGCCCGGCTCGCTGGTGCTGAGCCTGTCCGCCGGCGTCATCTACCACCGGCTGCTCCAGCGCATCACCCAGCGCAACGGCGTACCGGCGGTACCCGTCACGCCCCGCGTCCTCGGCCCCGATATCTGCGTGCCCTACGGCAAGATCCTGCGGGGCGTGGCGGTGCCGAACACCGTCACCAAGACGCTGCGTACCGATAAGGTCTACGCCGCCGATCTCAGTGCCTACTCCATTGAGGCCTACCCCGACTACTCGCCGCTGGCCGATCAGGTACGCACCATCCGCGCCTTCGACCGGCCGATGATCCTGGTGGACGACATGCTCCACGACGGCAAGCGCATCCGCCGTCTGGCGCCGCTGCTGGAGGAGACGCACACACCGGTGGATCAGGTGCTGGTGGGCTATCTCACCGGCGTAGGCCGGGATCTCATGGAGCAGCTGGGCTATCCGGTGGACGGCATCTACTACCTGCCCAACCTGCGGATGCGGTTTGTGGAATCCACACTGTACCCCTTTATCGGCGGCGACACCGTCCGCCGCACCGAGCGGCTCCCCGGCGGGCTTCAGCCGTCTGTGAACCGCATTTTGCCCTACGCCGCGCCGGAGTTTTCCCCCATGGACGGCCGCACCGCGTGGGAGCTGAGCCTGTGCTGTCTGGAAAACGCACGGGATATCCTGCTGGCGCTGGAGACGGAGTTCCGAAGCCTCTACGCCCGCAACCTGACGCTGAACCGGCTGGGCGAGGCGGTGGTGCTGCCCCTGTGTCCCGACAAGGGCGGCTGCATCACCTACGACGTGAGCCGCGCCGCCTCCGCCTGTCTGGAGGGGGATATCGAGCTTTTGAAGCGGATGCGCCCGGCGGACTGACGGGAAAGGAGAAAGGATATGAACGGGTTTACCCTTGGCTTTGACAATGCCTCCGGCGGCGTGCTGCACCTGCCGGAGAAGGTGCGTGTCACCCTGCTGGCGCTGGGCGACGTGGGCAGCACCCTGCTCACGGGGCTGCGTCTCATGGGCGGCGACGTCATCTCATCCATCGGCATCTGCGACGTGCGTCCCGGCGCGGCACAGCGCTGGGAGTTTGAACTGAACCAGATCCAGTCGCCGGACGGCGCGGCCATGCCGCCGGTGGACATCATCCAGCCGGAGCAGGTATTCGACGGGGATGTGTTTCTTTTCTGCGCCTCCCGCATGGTGCCGGACACCTCTGTCACCGGCGGCGATGTACGCATGGCGCAGTACGGGCTGAACCGGGAGCTGGCCGCCGTCTACGCCCGCATGGCGCGGGAGAAGGACTACAAGGGTCTTTTCTGCGTGGTCAGCGACCCGGTGGATCCCCTGTGCCGCGCCGTGCTGCAAGAGAGCGATCGCGGCGAAAACGGCAAACCGGACAGCGGAGGGCTGCGCCCCTGTCAGGTGCGGGGCTTCGGCCTCGGCGTCATGCACGCCCGGGCGCTGTACTTCGCCAGAAAGGACGCGCGGTTCGCAAGCTATCTCACGGAGGGCCGTGCCTTCGGCCCCCACGGGGAGGATCTGGTGCTGGCCAATTCCATCGAGCACTACGACGATGCGCTGTCCCGGGAGCTGACGGACAAGGTGGCTCACGCCAATCTGGAGATGCGAAAGCTGGGCTATAAGCCCTATGTGGCCCCGGCTCTCAGCTCCGGCGCGCTGACGCTGCTGGCGCTGCTGCGGGGACAGTGGCACTACGCCTCCGTATACATGGACGGCATTTTCATGGGCTGCCGCCAGCGCCTGACGCCGTCAGGCATCGAGGTGGAGCATCTGACGCTGCCGGACGCCCTGCAAAAACGCCTTGACACGACGGCGGCGCGGCTGCGCGCCATTGACTGAGGAGGGATGCGCCATGCTGACGGTACTTCTGCCGGAAAACGGCCACAGTGCGCCGCTGCGCCAGCTGCTGACGCCGCTGCTGCCGGCGGGCAGCATCTTCCGCGACCCGGATGACGGGCTGGAGGAGCTGGCGGGACGGCGGCTGCTGTTCGCCGTGGCGCTGGACGAGGGCGGCTGCAACGAGTCCTACTACCGGATGCTCTCCCGCCTACGCCGGAGCCTGACGCTGCTCCGCGGCTGTGTGGCGGGGCTGGTGGTCACCGGTGTGGGCGAGTTCTACACCAAGGATGTGGCGCGGGACATGGTGTTCGCCGCCAACCAGTCCGGCTGCGCCTTTATCGGCCGCCCGCTGGTGGAGGCCACCGGCTCCCTGCGGAATTTCCGCACCCAGGCGCAGATCGGCGGCACCGACGAGGTCACCGCCTTCCATGCCGCCGTGACCGAGCTGATCGGGCGATTGGAGGACTGGGAGAAGCCCGCCCCCATCCGGCGCATTCTGGCGCTCCACGCCTCCCAGCGCAGCACCTCCAACACGCTGGCCCTGTGGGAGCTGGTGAAAAGCGCCCTGCCGGACACGGTGGAGGTGGAGGAGATCTGCCTGCGCAACGGCACCATGGCGGACTGCAACGGGTGCAGCTACACCGCCTGCCTTCACTTCGGGGAGCAGGGCGGCTGCTTCTACGGCGGCCCCATGGTGGAGGAGGTCTATCCCGCCATCCGCCGCTGCGACGCGCTGGTGATGCTGTGCGCCAACTACAACGACGCGCTGGCGGCAAACCTGACCGCCTGCGTCAACCGGCTGACGGCGCTGTTCCGGCAAAGCCGGTTCTACGACAAGCGGCTGTTCGGGCTGGTGGTGTCCGGCTACTCCGGCGGCGACCTGCTGGCACGGCAGCTGATCTCCTCCCTGAACATGAATAAGTCCTTCTTTTTGCCGCCCCACTTCTGCCTGCTGGAGACCGCCAACGAGCGGGGCAGTCTGGTAAAGCTGCCCCATATCGCGGAGGAAGCGGCGCAGTTCGCCGCAAATATGATGCAGCACTGAAAAACCGAGCAAACGCCCGAGCCTCCTGCGGCTGATAAGACTGTCGAGCCACGGGAGAGCGTGGGGGCGCACAATCTTTCCATCGAAAAAAAGAGAAGCGGAGCGGCAAAAGCCGCTCCGCTTCTGGCTGTTCAAAGCCGCCTCCTTGACAGAAAACCGCGCCGGTCAGGGCAGGTAGGTCAGCTGCACGGGGATGTGCTGCTCGGCGGTGAAGTCGAACCAGTGGCCGTCGAAGGACACGGAGGTAATGGCATCCACGTCCACCAGGCGGTTGAAGATGTATACCGAGTGAGCAAAGGGGGCGGTCTCGCCGTCGCCGTAGATATAGCCCAGCACCCAGTTCATCAGGTTCTGGCTCTCGCTGGTCACCACATAGGAGGTGCCGTCGGCATAGTGCAGCGTCAGCTCCTGTGCGGTCAGCTCCCGGTCGGGGGAGGCGTTGCCCATGGTGATGCCCACGGCGGAGATGCGGACCACCTCGCCATCGGCGGCGGTCAGCGTCCGGACAGGGGCGTAGGTGCGGGGCTGGATGGCCACGGCGTAGGGCTCCCGGCCCTCGCCGTCGCCGTCGTAAACGGTGAAGTAGAAGTTGTCGCCCTTCTGATACGTCTCACCGGCGGCAAAGTAGGCCACCACGTCCAGATGGGTGGCGGTGCTGGTGGTCTTGTCCACGTGGAGCTTGACATTGATGCTGCCGCCCTGCTGGTAGTCGGGGGAGCGCAGGTACATACTGGGCTGCAAAGGCAGGCTGTACACCTCGCCGTAGCCTGCGTCCTCGTAGGATACGCCTTCGGGATCGTCCACGGTGTAGGTCAGAATGCCGCAACCGCTCTCGTCGACAAGGAACGTCTCCACTGTGATGGTGGTGCTGCCTACGGTGAGCTCGGCATCCAGCTTGCTGAGGTAATCGCCCACCAGACGCTGCACGGTATCCCGGTCACCAGGGATGCGCTCCATGTCCGGCAGGGTGATGAGCTCACCGGAGTTGCCCTCCACCGTGGGGGTGGAGGCGTCCATATCATCGGTAAAGGCGTGGTAGGTGGTGTCGTCCACCTTGTCGGCATGGGACACGTTGGCCTTGATCAGTGTTACCACCCCGGTGGCTGCGGCCACCGTCAGCGTCAGGGCGGCGGCAATGGCGATCACGGCGCCGCGGCTCAGGGCGCGGCGGGTCTTTTTGCTGTTCTCCATAGCTTTCTGAACCTCCATCAGTGTGTCGGGGGAGGCGTGCAGCGTGGAGAAGGTCTTCTGGAAAAGTTCATGCTCTGTCATATCTGCGGCACCTCCGATAAAATGTGCTTCAGCTTTTCTCTGGCCCGGGCCAGCCTGGTACGCACCGTTTCCTCCGGTATGTCCAGCAGCCCGGCGATCTCCTTCTGGCGATAGCCCTCATAGTAGTACAGCAGCACCGGCACCCGGTAGCGCCTGTCCAGCGCCATCACCGCGTCAAACAGCTCGTGGCACTGGGGCTCCTCAAAGGACAGGCTGTTTTCGTAGTCGGCGATGTCCTCCGTCCGGTGCCACGGGGCACGCAGCACGTTCTTGCATCGATTGACCGTGACGCGGATCAGCCAGTTCTTCACATGGGCGTCGTCATCGAACGCCTTGTCCGTTTTGTACAGCTGTAGCAGCACGTCCTGGGTCACATCGTCGGCGTCGGCGGGGGAGCGCAGATAGCTGTACGCCACCCGGAACACCGTGTCCATATATCGCTCTGCCAGAGGGGAAAACTGTTGCTCTGTCATAGATCGATCTCCTTGTGTTTTGAAAAGGCCCTTCACTGGGAATACACATAGGAACGGCAAAATGTTTCACCGCCGCAGGATTTTTCCGCAGAAATTTCATGGTCCGCGAAGTGATTCCCGCTTGCGCGGGAGCGGCAGGTCTTTTATACTATAACAAAACACGCGCCCATCGGCAAATGCCCCTGCCGATGAAATATTGCAGGAAAGGAGCGCCGGATGCCCCGCGTCCGGCCGATACAGCCATGAGCAAATGCATTCTGGTCATCAACCCCGGCTCCACCTCCACCAAGATCGCGGTGTTCCACGGGGCGGAGAAAATCTTTGACGAGACGCTGCGCCACAGCCGGGAGGAGCTGGCGCCCTTCCACTGGGTCATGGAGCAGGTGGACTTCCGCCGCGCCGTCATCGAGCGGGCGCTGGCCGCCCACGATTTCGACATGGCGCAGCTGGACGGCATCTGCGCCCGGGGCGGGCAGCTGCCGCCCTGCGCGTCCGGCACCTATCTGGTGGAGCAGCGCATGGTGGACTATATGTACACCATCCAGCACGCGGCGCACGCCTCCAATCTGGGCTGTGTGCTGGCGCTGGAGCTGGCGCAGCCCCTGCACATCCCCGCCTTTATCTGCGACCCCGTCTCGGTGGACGAGATGACGGAGGAGGCCCGCATCACCGGCCTGCCGGAGCTTCGGCGCACCATGCTGGGCCACGCCCTGAACTGCCGCGCCATGGCGCGGCGCTGCGCCGAGGAGGTGCTGCACAAGCCGCTGGAGGACTGCCGCCTCATTGTGCTGCATCTGGGCGGCGGCGCCTCCGCCCGCCTGTTCATCGGCGGCAAAATGGTGGACGGCGTCCGGGACGACGAGTGGATGTTCGCGCCGGAGCGCTTCGGCGGCGCCAGCCTTCAGCCGTTGGTGCGCCTGTGCTATTCCGGTAAGTATACGGAGAAAGAGATGATGGACTTCATCCGGGGCAAGGGCGGTCTTGTGGCGTATCTCGGCACCGCCGACGCCCGGGAGGTGGAAAAGCGCATCGCCGACGGCGACGCACAGGCCAAGCTGGTCTACGACGGGATGCTGTACAGCGCCGCCCGCGCCATCGGCGGTCTGGCCGCCGCCGCGGACGGGCAGGTGGACCGGATCATCCTCACCGGCGGCATCGCCCACTCCAAGTATGTGGCCGCGTATCTGACGAGGAAGCTGTCCTTCATCGCGCCGGTGGAGATCATGGCGGGTGAATTTGAGCTGGAGGCGCTGGCCGCCGGCGCCTGCCGCGTGCTGGAGGGGCAGGAGCGCCCGAAGCAGTTTGCGTTCCCCGCGACACAGGCATGAGCGGGAACTTTCTGCCGCAGGCGCGGAAGCTGGTCTTTTTAGGGGAGGCGGGCTGCGGCAAGTCGGAGATCGCCATGCAGCTGGCGCTGGTGCTGGCGGCGCAGGGCAGCGCCGTCCATTTCTTCGATCTGGACCAGACAAAGCCCCTGATGCGCGCCCGGGACGCGGCGGCGCTGCTGGAGGCGGGCGGCGTCACCGTCCATTTTGCGGAGCAGTACGCCGACGTACCCACGCAGGTGGGAGGACTTCTCCCGCTGCTGATGGACGAGAACGCCGTCGTTCTGCTGGACGTAGGCGGCGGCGATACCGGCGCGAAGCTGATCGGCGGCTGTGCCCACCTGCTGCGCACCGCTGCCGTATACTTCGTGGTGAACCCCTACCGGCCGTGGTCGGGGACGGCGGCGCACATCGGCGGCACGCTCAGCGCCGTGCTGCACGCCTCCCGCCTGCGGACGCCCCGGTTTCTGCTGAACCCCAATCTGGGGCGAGGTACCACGGCGGAGGAGTATCTGGACGGGCTGGTGCAGGGTCTCGCCCTGCTGACGCCCTATGTCCCCGTGGAGGCTGCCGCCGTACCGGACGCCCTGTATGCGCAGGTGCGGCCTCACACCGGCCTGCCGCTGCTGCGCATCACACCCCGCATCACCATCCCGGAGACGGGACTGGACGAATAGAAGGAGGAACAACTCATGCCGCAAGTCACCATCCGCGCAGAGAGCTGCAAAAGCTGCGGCTACTGCGTGAAATTCTGTCCCAAGGGCGTGCTGGCCGTGGGACAGCAGGTCAACTCCAAGGGCTACCCCTATGTGGTGGCCGTTCACCCCGAGGACTGCATCGGCTGCGCCGTCTGCGGGCGTATGTGTCCCGACGCGGCCATCGAGGTCTATAAGTAAGGAGGTGCGGGTATGGCAAGAAAATTCATGAAGGGCTGCGAGGCCATCGCCGAGGCGGCGGTACGCAGCGGCTGCCGGTTCTTCGCCGGCTATCCCATCACCCCGCAGAATGAGATCCCGGAGTATTTCGCCCGCCGTATGCCGGAGGTAGGCGGCGTGTTCGTGCAGGGCGAGAGCGAGGTGGCCTCCGTCAACATGGTCTACGGCGCCGCCCAGACCGGCACCCGCGCCATGACCAGTTCCAGCTCCTGCGGCATCAGCCTTAAGAGTGAGGGCATCAGCTTCTGCGCCAGCGCCCGTATCCCCATGGTGTACTGCAACGTGCAGCGGGGCGGCCCCGGCATCGGCGCTATCCAGCCCGCCCAGCAGGACTATTTGCAGGCCACCCGCGCCAGCGGCAACGGCGGCTTCCGCATGATGGTCTTTGCCCCCGCCACGGTGCAGGAGGCGGTGGACATGACCTACGCCGCCTTCGACTATGCCCAGCGTGACCGCAATCCGGTGCTGATCCTGGCCGACGGTGTGCTGGGTACCATCATGGAGCCGGTGGTGCTGCCGGAGATGCGCTCCGACGAGGAGGTCAAGCGCCTGAAGGACGAGCTGCGCGATTGGGCGCTGGTGGGGCACAGCGCTGAGCAGAAGTCCCTGATCCTCCCCGGCGGCTGGTCGGGGCAGGAGGAGCGCTGCAAGCGCAACGCCGCCCTGTACGACATCTGGGAGAAGGACGTGCAGGTGGAGGAATTCATGGCCGACGACGCGGAGCTGATCATCGCCGCCTACGGCGTGTGCGGCCGTATCGCCAAGTCCGCCGTCCGCACCCTCCGCGCACAGGGCTATAAGGCGGGTCTGATCCGACCTAAAACCGTGAGCCCATGGCCCTACGCCAGCTTCGACAAGCTGGATTACAGCCGGGTAAAGGCGGTGCTGGATGTGGAAATGTCCATTCCCGCCCAGCTGGTGCTGGATGTGGAGCTGGCGGTGAAGGATCGCTGCCCCATCCACACCTGCCTGCGCAGCGGCGGCGAGATCATGAGCCGTGAGCGCGTGGTGGCGGCGGCGAAGGCCATTCTGGACAAGGAGGGTGCATGATGGAGAAGCTATACGGGAGAACGAAGGGCATCCGGGACGACATGGTGGCGGGCTTCTGCCCCGGCTGTATGCACGGCACCATCTTCAAGCTCATCGGCGAGGTGCTGGAGGAGCTGGGTATGCTGGAAAAGACCATCACCGTCCACGGCGTCGGCTGCTGCGGCCTTGCCATGGAGTATGTCACCTACGACTGCACCACCAGTCCCCACGGCCGGGCCTGCGCCGTGGCCACCGGCGTAAAGCGCGCCGAGCCAGACAAGCTGGTGTTCACCTATCAGGGCGACGGCGACCTTGCCTCCATCGGCCTTGCCGAGACCATGTCCGCCGCCAACCGGGGCGAGAACATCACGGTGATCTTCGTGAACAACGGCATCTACGGCATGACCGGCGGCCAGATGGCCCCCACCACCCTGCTCGGTATGAAGGCCACCACCGCGCCGCAGGGCCGCGACCCCAAGGAGCACGGCTACCCCATGCATATGTGCGAGATTCTGAACCAGCTCACCGCGCCCTGCTATCTGGCGCGCACCAGCTGCAACACCCCCGCCAACGTGGCTAAGACGAAGGACGCGATCCGCAAGGCGTTCCGGAATCAGCTGGCGGGTAAGGGCTTCTCCATGGTGGAGATCGTCACCAGCTGCCCCACCAACTGGGGGCTTGACCCGCTGGAGGCGCTGGACTTTCTGGAGGAGAAGATGCTCAGGGAATTCCCGCTGGGCGTCATCCGGGACAGAAGCGGAGAGGAGGCGTAACGATGGAACGGAATCTGATGGTCGCCGGCTTCGGCGGGCAGGGCGTCATGACGCTGGGCAAGTTTCTGGCGGAGGCCGCCTGCGGCTCCACCGACAAGAACGTGACGTTTTTCCCCTCCTACGGCGCGGAGCAGCGCGGCGGCACCTCCAACTGCTATGTGGTCATCTCCGATGACGATATCGGCGCGCCGCTGGGCGACAGCATGGACGATCTCATCGTCATGAACGACCCCAGCCTGCAAAAATTCCTCTACAAGCTGCTCCCCGGCGGCACGCTGTTCATCAACAGCTCCATCGTGAAAAGTGAGATCACCCGCACCGATATCAAGGTAGTGTCCGCACCGGTCACGGAGATGGCGCTGGACATGGGCAGCGCCAAGGTGCTGAACATCATCATGCTGGGCGTCTACATCGGCTGCACGCAGGTGGTCCCCGCCGAGGTGGTGTGGGACACCATCGCCCGGAAGCTGGGGAACAAGCCGGCGCTGCTGCCCCTGAACCGGCAGGCCTTCGAGGTCGGGTTGCAGATCGGCGCCGCCGCCCGCTGACGCGGAAACGCGCCTACCGCACCTCGATGGCGGCCACGGGACAGGCGTCCGCCGCCTCCTGCACCGCCAGCCGTAGGTCGTCCGGCACCGGCCCGATGACCGCCTGCGCCGGTTCTCCCGGCGTGATGGAGAACACCTCCGGGCAGACAGAGGTACACAGGCCGCACTGGATGCACGCCTTCTGCAATACAATGGCTTCCATAAAAATCGCCTCCATACATAGAATTTTGGGACAAGGGGAGTTTGCCCCGCGGCGGAAAAAATATACAGGGAGTGCGGCTCATAAGAGCCGCGCTCCCTGTTTTCACGAAAAACGCTTGACAGGCGCGTTGTCCCATGGTATTTTAACTGTACTAACACGCATAGTACAGTTAGTACATATCGCAGAAAGGAGTGGACAGCAGATGATCTCCTTGGATTATCGGGACGGGCGGCCGCTGTACCAGCAGGTGAAGGACAGCCTGCGGCGGATGATGCTGACAGGTCTGCTGCCGCCGGACGAAAAGCTGCCGTCCGTGCGGAGCCTTGCCACACAGCTGGCCATCAATCCCAACACCATCCAGCGGGCGTACAGCGAGCTGGGGGCGGAGGGCTACATCTACTCCGTGGCAGGCAAGGGCAGCTTTGCCGCCTCGGGCGGTGATGAGCAGCGGCGCCGCATCCGGGAGCTGACGGAGCAGCTGACGCCGGTGCTGGAGGAACTGAAAACACTGGGCTATACACAGGAGGCCCTTTTGCAGCTTTGGAAAGGAGGAGAGAACCATGCTTGAAGCGAAACACGTCGTCAAGACCTTTGACGGCTTTCGGGCGCTGGATGGTCTGACCATGACGGTACCCACCGGCGCGGTCTACGGGCTGGTAGGCCCCAACGGTGCAGGTAAATCCACCATTATCCGCCATCTGGCGGGTATCTACCGGCAGGACAGCGGCGAGGTGCTGCTGGACGGCCAGCCGGTCTACGAGGATCCCGCTGTGAAGCGGCGGATGACGGTGATCGGCGACGACTGGTACTACTTCCCCCAGGCCAATATCCGGGAGATGGCGCATTTCTTTGCCGGACTGTACCCCGCCTTCAGCTGGGAGCGGTACGAAAAGCTGAAGCAGGTGTTTCCGCTGGA
>ERZ1026848.33-NODE-33-length-70806-cov-17.489619_pt1 | contig 70806 bp, 67 predicted proteins | sample MGYA00380154_ERZ1026848 | MGnify/ENA primary metagenome ERZ1026848 (study PRJEB33269, sample SAMEA4719790) | human gut metagenome | biome: human-associated habitat; feature: organic feature; material: feces | place: Cameroon | collected 2013-10 ...
ATAGGGATAATAAATCAGAAGTTTATTTCAAAAACAGACTTTTTCTACAAGCTGATACTATTTTTGATTACCGCCTGTAATGAACTCTATCCGCAAAAAAATCACCCGCCGTAAAAGCGGGTGAAAGTAAATCAGATAAAGCAAAATCAGTCAGGAAATATACCAAAAAAAGAAGTGGTTGTCATTATTCAATTTAGCAATAATCTGTTAAAAAGCTAATTTTATAAAATTTGAGCGGTTTCTCTATCCCTATAAGAACGCTTTGTGGGCTTTGCGTCCTGCAAAACCTTTGGGCGTTCTATCTCGGCATCCTTGCCGAATCCCCAAACCCCTTCCCCGTGGTGAAGGGCTGTGTATGCTTTGTGGGCTTTGCGTCCTGCAAAGCCTTATGGCATACACGCCCGGCATCCATGCCGGGCTATATTACTGGGGCTACCGCCCCTAGTCCCTGTTGGGGGCTACGCCCAAAGCAAGGACGCTTTGGTTGCTTGCCAAAAGTTTTGCACGATGCAAAACCAGCAGAGCAAGCAACACTAAACCCCCACTTATAAAATTAGTGCTTTTCCAAAAGTGTTATGCTTAATCATTATCTGCCTTGAGAACAGCATTCAGCATAACCGTTGCGCCCTCAGTGCAATGCTCGGGGCTTGAATATTCCGGCTCGCAGTGTGAAAGGCCGTCCTTAGACTGTACGAATATCATAGTTGTCGGGAGCATATATGCGGCAAACTGTGCGTCGTGACCTGCACCTGAGTGGATATACTGGTGCTTGATACCGCATTCCTCTGCGGATGCCTTTACATAGCTTACCAGCTTCTTATCCCAGTAGACAGTATCACGGTTCCAAGCCTTTTCTACCTTGCAGGTACAGCCTGCCCACGTTTTTTCCTCGCAGGATTTTACGATAGCCAGTACCTTTTCAAGTACCTTGGGGTCCTCGTGACGTGAGTCGAACGAGAAGTCGAAGAAGTCGGGTACGCAGGTATGTACGCAGGGGTGGCATACAACCTCGCCCGTTGTGTAAACAAGGTCGCTGTAGCCGAGCTTGTCGATCTCCTCATGCAGATAGCACAGAGCCTGTGATGCGGCAAAGAATGCGTCACGGCGCTTGGGCATCGGGAATGTGCCTGCGTGGGTCGTCTGTCCGTAGAACTTCAGCCTGTAGTTGAACATACCAAGTACACAGTCAACAACGCCTATATCGTTTCCTGCATCTTCAAGGATAGGACCTTGCTCGATGTGTGTTTCAAACATATACATATATCTGTCGGGTGACAGGCGGTACTTCTTGTCGCCCTTGAAGCCCGACTTGTCAAGTGCTTCACCGAATGTCGATGTATTGTCAAGGATACTCTTTGAATTCATCATATCCTCATACTTGAACTTGCATCTGATGTCCTCAGGCAGATAATCGTAACATACGATACCTGAACACATCATAGCGGGCGGATACAGCGAACCTTCCTCGTTTGTCCATATCATAGCGGTGAGAGGATGCTTATGGGGGATGTTCTTCTCGTGTACTGTTTCAAGTACCTCCATAGCCGACATAACACCGAGTATACCGTCGTAGTTACCGCCGTTCTTTACCGAGTCGCAGTGGGAAGCCATTACGATACGCTTTGCGTCGGGGTCTGTGCCGGGGAGCGTTGCGTAGATATTCGCAACATCATCTATCTCGATCTCTGCGCCGATAGCCTTCATACGCTTGATGAACTCGTTACGGGCCATAATAGCCTCGGGCGAGAGCGAGTAACGTGTGATACCGCCGTGGCCTGCATCACCGAATTTGCTGAAAGTGGAGATCTTATCCTTCATTCTGTCTAAACTGCATTCATACATTTGTACGTCATCCTTTCCTTTGAAAACAAAACGGCGCAGAACTTTCATCGTCCTGCGCCGTTGCGGTACTTGTTTTTTCTTTACCTGTATTGTACTACCGAAAGTCTGAGAGGTCAACCGGTTTTACAGGGTTTTGTGCTATAGCACAAGCACGTTTGTGCAAGTTTAGAATTAATAACTTGCAAAATGCGGTTATCGGATAACGTTATGATGCGGATTTTCAGCGATTATTTGAAATTGAATTGTAATCAAAATGCAAAAAGCTGTCCGTTTGAGACAGCTTTTGCGATGGCTATATAAAATTGGGTATAGAAATTTCTGAATTATTCTGCGAACATAGGTGTTGAGAGGTAACGGTCGCCTGTATCGGGGAGGAGGACAACAATGTTCTTGCCCTTGTTCTCGGGGCGCTTAGCAAGCTGTGTAGCCGCATATACAGCCGCACCGGATGAGATGCCGACAAGTAAGCCCTCTTTTCTTGCAAGCGTTCTGCCTGTAGCGAATGCGTCCTCGTTCTCAACTGCGATTATTTCGTCATAAATCTTGGTATCAAGCGTTTCGGGAACAAAGCCTGCGCCGATACCCTGTATCTTATGAGGTCCTGCTACACCCTTTGAAAGTACGGGCGAGCCTGCAGGTTCAACCGCAACTACCTTTACGTTAGGGTTCTTGCTCTTTAAATACTTACCTACGCCGGAAACCGTACCGCCTGTGCCTACGCCTGCAACGAAGATGTCAACCTTTCCGTCTGTATCTTCCCATATCTCAGGACCGGTTGTATTGAAGTGTGCGGTGGGGTTGGCGCTGTTTGTGAACTGGCTGGGGATAAAGCCGCCCTCAATCTGCTGTGCAAGCTCCTCTGCCTTTGCGATTGCGCCCTTCATACCCTTTGCACCGTCTGTGAGTACAAGCTCCGCACCGTATGCCTTGAGCAGATTACGGCGCTCAACGCTCATAGTCTCGGGCATTGTGAGGATTATTCTGTAGCCCTTTGAAGCGGCTACAGCGGCAAGTCCGATACCTGTGTTACCGCTTGTAGGCTCGATTATAACTGCACCGGGCTTGAGTGCACCCTTAGCCTCGGCGTCGTCTATCATCGCCTTTGCGATTCTGTCCTTTACGCTTCCTGCGGGGTTGAAGTATTCGAGCTTTGCGTAGATGTTTGCGGGAAGCTCGTTCAGAGCTATGTAGTTGTTGAGCTTTAATATGGGTGTGCCGCCTATAAGGTCTGTGATCTTGTCAAATGTTCTCATTGTAATTTTCTCCTTTTCGATTAAAAAATCAGTTATACTTAAAGTTTATCGGGTCTTAATATCTTCTCTTTGTATAAATCTCATTTAACCTGTATGATGATTTATAATTTCTGTCGGTGGGTGCTGTCCGTTTCAACATCGGAAACCGCTTGAATACTTTTTCATATCCGTACCTCTTGTTCTGATTTTCGGAGTTTGTAATCTCTAAAAGCCTATCGACTTTGTAGGCTTTATTATATCACTGCTTTTGCGATTTGTCAAGAGGGTTTTGAAAAATTTTTCAAAAATATGCAAAATGAATGGAGTTTAGTTTTTGGGGAGCTTGCGGAATTGGCGGTGTCGGCAAGAGCGATAAGGTTATAATGGGAGGAGCAAGTAAGGCTTTACCGGAGCGATGTAAACAAAAAAATCCGCCGTTTAAAAAACAGCGGATTCGACATATCTTTACATATTCAGAAAATACTCATGCACTCTTGTATCGCCGTCAAGCTCCGGGTGGAAAGCTGTGACAAGCTGATTTCTCTGTCTTGCGGCTACTATTTTTCCGTCCACCTCCGAGAGAACCTGCACATCGTCATAAGCCTTGTCGATATACGGCGCACGGATAAACGTCATAGGAATTTCACCTATACCCTCAAACTGCGCTTCGGTATGGAAGCTGCCGAGCTGTCTGCCGTAAGCGTTGCGGTTGGCAACGATGGACATTGTCTGCAGGTGCTGTGCGCTGTCGTTTGAGATAGACTTTGCAAGCAGGATAAGACCTGCGCAGGTGCCGTAGACAGGCATACCGCTTTCTATACGGCTCTTTATGCCGTCAAAAAGATCAAGCTCACGGAGCAGTTTTCCCTGTACCGTGCTTTCACCGCCGGGAATTATAAGGCGGTCGAAGCTGCGGTCAAGATCCTTTTTCTGACGTATCTCAAAGCTGTCTGCACCGAGCTTTGAGAGAATTTTTTCGTGTTCCGCAAATGCGCCCTGAAGCGCAAGAACTGCTACTGTCATTAGTTGTGTCCTTTCGGCTGATTTATAAAATAATATGATTCAGTTTGTAAAAAGCCAGTCTAAAAATAGAGCATATTCTAAATCCCTATCCCCCTGCCCCCTTTCCCCCGTGAAAGGCTGTGTATGCTTGGTTGGCTTTGCGTCCTTGCAAAGCCCTTGTGCATACACGCCCGGCATCCATGCCGGGGGAAAATACGGGGACTGGCGTCCCTGCGACCTGCCTTGGGGCGATGCCCCAAACCCCATTTTTAAATTTGTTTTTGATAGACTTTAGCGACCCGCCGCAAATCGCAATAAGCCGGAATATCGTTTATTCCCGACCGTCCCACTAATCTTAGCAACGCACCGACCTTTAAAAAGGTCGGAATAGTCAGCGGCGACCCGCCGCAAAGGTCGGAACGGTCAGTGGCAACCCGCTATAAATCGCAATAAGCCCAAATATCGTTTATCCCCGACCGTTTCACTAATCTTAGCAACGCACCGACCTTTAAAAAGGTCGGAACAGTCAGCGGCGACCCGCCGCCTTATTTGCCTCGTTCTGCCATGAGGAGAGCGATTTCCTGTTCGTTTATGCCGACCATAGCCTCGCCGAGATCCTCCGACAGTTCAGCAATCATCTTAGCATCAGTGTAGTTTGTAACGGCCTTTACGATAGCGGCGGCTCTCTTTGCAGGGTTGCCCGACTTGAAGATACCGCTTCCTACGAATACGCCCTCAGCGCCGAGTTGCATCATCAGAGCGGCATCGGCAGGAGTTGCAACACCGCCTGCGGCGAAGTTTACAACGGGGAGCTTGCCGTTTTCCGCAACATACTTTACAAGCTCATAATCGACCTGAAGATCCTTTGCGGCCTGGTAAAGCTCGTCCTTTGACATAGATGTCAGTCTGCGGATTTCCTGCTGCATCATTCTCATATGCCTTACAGCCTGTACAACGTCGCCTGTACCGGGTTCGCCCTTTGTTCTTATCATAGAAGCACCTTCTGAGATACGGCGGAGCGCCTCACCTAAGTCCTTTGCACCGCATACGAAAGGCACGTTGAACTTTGTCTTGTCGATGTGGTACTTGTCATCTGCGGGAGAAAGAACCTCGCTCTCATCAATATAATCTATCTCGATAGCCTCAAGTATCTGTGCTTCAGCGAAATGACCGATACGGCACTTTGCCATAACGGGAATTGTAACTGCGTTCTGAATACCCTTTATCATAGCAGGGTCGCTCATTCTTGCAACACCGCCTGCGGCTCTTATATCTGCAGGGATACGCTCAAGCGCCATAACTGCGCAAGCGCCTGCCTCCTGTGCTATTCTTGCCTGCTCAGGCGTTGTAACGTCCATTATTACACCGCCCTTTAACATCTGGGCGAGGTTTTTATTAAGCTCGTATCTTTCGTTTGACATAGTTGAAAACTTCCTTTCCTGTCGGTAGATTTTTTCTTTATTCCTATTGTATATCCCGACAGCCCCCGTTGCAATTCAACAGTTTCAACCGAGTTTTCAACATTTTTTGTTTATTATAATCTTTTTACATAAACCTTACATACGTTTTTTGTTGACTTTTCACAAACGGTTTTGAACAGCAAATTTACAGTATCTAACATCGCCGTCAAAATGCAGAGAAAAAAGCCTACAGAACTTATCGGTTTTGGTGATTGTGTAGAAAATCGGGAATCGCATCAACACAATAACTGCTTCCTCAGCCCCTCCAGTATCTTCTTCTCTCTGCGTGACACCTGCACCTGCGTCATTCCCAGTATTTCTGCCGTTCTGCTCTGCGTACATTCCTCGCTGTAACGCAGTATTATCAGCCTGCGGTCTATCGGCTCAAGACGGGAAACAAGCTGTCGCAGTGCCATTCTGTCAAGCGCTTTCGGCTGTTCAGGCTCAACGGGCAGGTCAAAACTGCCCTCGTCGTTTTCCTCATCGTCATAACTGCTTAACGAAACAGGCGGAAGCGAAGCCCCAAGCGCAAGCGATGCTTCTTCGGGCGTTATTCCAAGCTTTTCCGCCAGCACCGAAATATGCGGTTCTTCGCCGTTTTTGATAAGTTCGTCACGGAGCCTGCAAATTTTCAGCGACAGTTCTTTTAAACTGCGGCTCACCTTTACCGTACCGCCGTCACGGAAAAGCTGTTTTATTTCCCCCATGATGACCGGTACCGCATACGTTGAAAACTTCAGTCCCCTGCTTTCGTCAAAATTATTGCCTGCCTTTACAAGACCGACACAGCCTGCCGAAAACAGTTCGTCATATTCTATCCCCCGATTTCTGAATCTTCCCGCTATCGAATGCACCAGTGCGAAATGCTCGGTGATGAACGAATTGTCCTTGTCGGCGCTCATTTAAGCACCCTTTTTTCAAAGCGGAACGTGAGCGTGACCGTTGTGCCTTTCCCTACCTTTGAGGATACCCTTACCTTATCGCAACAGCTTTCCATAACCGCAAAGCCAAGTCCGCTCCGCTCAAGCTCCGGCTTTGTTGTAAACAGCGGCTCCATCGCCTTTTTCACATCTTCTATGCCACAGCCCTTGTCGGTTATCTTTATGTATACTTCTTCGTCTTTTATACGGGCGGTTATATTTATAATGCCCACCGTTTCGCATTCCGAATAAGCGTGTACCACACAGTTCGTCACCGCCTCGGAAACCGCCGCCTTGACGCTCCCCAGCTCGTCAACCGTAGGGTCAAGCTGGGAAATAAAAGCCCCCACAGCCGCCCTTGCATAGCTTTCGTTTCGTGACAGGGCAGGGAACGATAGCTTAACATAATTTTCGCACTTCATTTTTTATCCTCCGTATTTTTACCGCTAATTATAAGTCGTGACAAGCCTGCCACCTGTATTATCCTGCGTACCGATGGCGACGGATTTTTCACCGCCACACCGCCGCCGAACGATTCCATAATGCGTTGCCTGCCGAGTATAAGCCCTATACCCGAGCTGTCCATAAATGATACGCCGGACATATCCAGAATAAGCATAGACGGCATAAGCCGCTCAAGCTCTGCGTCGATTCTTATCCTTATTTCCGATGCTTCAAAATGTCCGATTTCTCCGCTTATGACAGCGGTTATTCCGCCGTTTCGCTTTATTATCTCAACTCCGGCACCCGTAAAAACTCCCCCTTTTTCTTGTTGCGTTATGCTTACACCTTGTATTTTATACCCGTGCTTGTGAAAAACGTGTCGTAACAAGGGCGGAGATCGGCACTTTAATTTGACAACGGCAAGTTAAGTATGTTATAATAATCGTAATTGTAAAACAAAATGGGGTATAAGACGCAAAACAGCGTAACACAGCCCATAAGACATAGATATGAGGAGATTTTATGCAGACAAAAACAGTATGCAGATTTGCACGCATTCCCAGGACCGTATGCCTTATAGCCTTATCTGCGGCGATATTTACCGGCATACTTGTCCTTATGGTATTTGCGCTTGCGCTTACCGCAAACGGCATGATAACACTGCCGTCCGCATTTATACGTATAATAGGAAAGGGCAGTATTTTCGTATCCGACCTGTCGGAATATACGATGCTGTTTTTCGGAGCGGCAAGCCTTTTCTTCGGACTTGGGCTGATACTTCTGAGCGTAGCGAGAATATGCCCCTTTGCCGCATCTTTTGTCTACAGACTTTTTTCAAAGACTAAAGAATGAAGCTGAAAGATCATATCCGCTTCCGTCATATCCGTGTGCAGAAGCTGACGGCGGTTCAGGTGCTTATCCGCATATTTTTCCTGTGCGGAGCGATATGCCTTATCGCTATGCTTATGTTTGCACTGATAATCGACAAGGACTACCGCAGTAATGTAAAGCACGGGAGCGGGAGTTTCCCGTTTACGCAGTACCTTACTGTCGAAACAACGGATATTCCGGTATATATAACACGTTCTTCGGACGAGCTGATACACGTTTCGTATGTCAGCGATACGGAGGTTGATATTTACGAGGACGGCGGACGGCTTATAGTCGAGCAGGTGCCGAGCCTTGTGATAACGCTGTTCACCCGTGAGCAGTTCAGCTACAGGATTGAAATACAGCTTCCCGACAAGCCCTTTTCAAGCCTTAATCTGTACACTGCGTCATCCGACCTGCATTGCTGTGCGGTGAGCGGATATATGGTGAATATAAAATGCAAGAGCGGAAGCGCCGATATAGAACGGCTGTCCTGCTCGGGAACGCTCGGCATCGACTGCGACAGCGGTAAAATAAATATGTATATAGATGAATTTTCGGGCGGAAGCCTTGTCAATTCCACAGGCACAGTGAATATTGATTTTGCGGCTGACGCAGACACGGTAATTTCGCAGGGAACACGGTGCTATATAAACGGCCTTGCGGCAGTGAGCGACGGCAGAGCCGCCGAGGATGACGATTTAGCCGTAACCTCGCCTTCGGGCAGAGTGAGAATAAATACAAACGTAAAACGGTAAATTAAAAGCGGCAGTGCCGCAATATGAAAGGATAAGCCTTATGAACAACGTAAAACAGACATTCACCATCACCATCCCCTCAAAGACAGGCTATATGGATCTTACCGAGGATGTAATGGAGTGCGTGCGCAGATCCAATATCAGAAACGGTATCATATCAATTTCTTCAATGCACACCACTGCGTCGGTGTTCACCGCAACAAATGATATTGAAGCGCTGAACGGTTATCTCAAATATTACGAAAAGGTATCCACCCTTGCCGAAGAACCGCTCAGAGCGGCAATCTGCCACCAGCTTGCAGGCGGCTCGGTAGTTACCGCTATCTGTGACGGCGAGATTTCGCTCGGCCTTACGCAGTACATAATATATATGGATTTTGACGGAGAACGTGAAAAGACAGTAGAAATAAATATAATCGGAGAATAAGATGATCTCAGTAGTTATACCTGCCTTCAATGAGCAGGAAAATATACCTGCCGCCGCAGAAAGGCTCGGCGGTATATTAGCGCCGCTGTCCGACTATGAGCTGATATTCGTTGACGACGGCTCAAAGGACGGAACGTGGGAGCTTATAAAACAGCTCGGAGAAACGGACGAGCATATAAGAGGACTTCATTTTTCGAGAAATTTCGGCAAAGAGGGAGCCGTTTTTGCAGGACTTAAAGCCGCAGACGGCGATTGCGTTGCGGTGATAGACTGCGATTTACAGCATCCGCCGGAGCTTCTTGAAAAAATGTATGCCGCATGGAAAAACGGTGCGGAAGTCGTAGAGGCGGTCAAAGCCTCCAGAGGCAAGGAGGGCATAATATACAAGCTCTTTGCAAAGACCTTCTACCGTATGATGAAGAACAGCTCGGCTATAGACCTTGACGGCGCAAGCGATTATAAGCTGATGGACCGCAAGGTTGTCAATGCACTTAACGAAATGCCCGAAAGGCTGACGTTCTTCCGTGCGCTTTCAAGCTGGGTAGGCTTCAGGACAGAGCGTGTCGAATTTGACGTTGCGCCAAGAAACGCAGGCAAGACAAAGTGGTCGTTCAGAAAGCTGTTCAGATACGCTATAAGTTCAATAACCAGCTTTACAAACGTGCCTATGCATATAATCACCTGGTCGGGAGTGCTGTTCTTTATATTTGCCGTGATACTGGCTATACAGACCCTTGTCAACTTCTGCACAGGAAAGGCGGCAGACGGCTTTTCGACCGTAATACTTCTTCTGCTTATAATAGGCAGTATACTTATGCTCGGTATCGGCATTATGGGATATTATCTCAGCAAGATATACGAGGAGATAAAGCAGCGTCCGAGATATATAATCAGCGAAGAATCGGGATGCAGACAAAGATGCGAGGACAATAAATAATGGCAAATTTCAGAGAAAAAATGCTGTCATTCAGAAGCCTGTGCTATAAGAACGGCTATCTGTTTGCGGCGTTTCTTATCCCTGTTATACTGATGGGTATAGCTTATATATCGTTCGGGATATATCCGTTTGGCGGAAGGTCGGTGCTGTCGCTTGACCTTAACGCACAGTATGTTTTCTATTTCGACTATGTGCATGATGTAATAGGCAACGGCGAGAGCCTTATGTACTCGTGGAGCAGAAATCTGTCGGGCGAGTTTATGGGCATAATCGGCTATTATCTTGCAAGCCCGTTCAATATACTTGTATGGATATTCCCACGCAGTATGATAACCGAAGGCCTGCTTACAATGATGCTCGCAAAGTTCGGTGCGTGCGGCGTTACCTTTGCGCTTTTTGCGCATAAGTCGCAGAAGCTGTCAAAGACAACGGCGGCTTTATTTGCCCCGATGTATGCCTTGTGCGCATATATGATAGTGCAGACAATGGACCCTATGTGGCTTGACTGCGTTATCGCACTTCCGCTTATCTGCTGGGGTATAGATTCGCTGATAAAGGAAAACCGCTTCAGACTGCTCATAGGCTCGCTTGTCTATGCATTCGTATCAAACTTCTACATAGGCTTTATGGCGGCGATTTTCTCGGTGCTGTATTTTATCTGCCGTTACTTTTCGCTTGAAACCTATACGGGCAACACAGGAATTAACATCGCAAAAAAATTTGTTACAAAAGGTGCGTTTTTCGGAATATGCGGAATAGTTTCCGCTATGATGAGCGCATTTATGATACTGCCTGTATATAATTCGCTTCAGAACGGCAAATTCAGCTTCACCGAGCCTGATTATTCGCTTGTTAATAATTTTGACCTTATAGATATAGCAAGAAAGCTGTTCCCCAATACCTACGATACGGTAAGGATGGAGGGCCTGCCGGCGCTGTTCTGTTGTTCTCTTGCCCTTGTGCTTGCGGCAGGATTTTTCTGTTCGAGAGCATTTAAATTCAAGCAGAAAATTGCGGCAGGTGCGCTTATAGGCTTGCTTGTTGTTAGTATGTATATCCGTCCTGTCGATATGATGTGGCACGGCGGACAGATGCCCAACTGGCTTCCCTACCGCTACTCGTTTATGCTTTCGTTTATCATAGTCGCTCTTGCGGCACATTGCTTTGAACAGCTTAAAGCGGTCAGGGCGAGAACGGTCGGAGCGATTACGCTGAGTTATATTGCTCTCATAATATACACAGAGGCACAGGATACCTTCATAACCACGCTTGACAGCAGCGGACGTGAGGTGTTTGACGGTATAACCGTTGCACTTCCTGCCATAGTATTCATGGCAGTCGCAGGCATTACCGTATATGCGGTAAGGCACTATATGAAAAAGGGCGAGCTGTCAAAGACAGGTGTGATACTTGTAACCGCAGTGATATGTGCGGAGCTTTGCTTCAACGCAACAAATACGCTGACAAAAATGCACAAGGATATTACCTTCTCGACAAGGGACAGCTATTTAAGCGTTATACTTCCGCTTCGTGAAAAGGTGGAGGAGATAAAGGAGCAGGATGACGGCTTCTACAGGATAGAGAAAAACTTCTTCCGCTCGGTAAACGACCCTATGGCTGTAAATATGTACGGCCTGTCGCACTCAAGCAGCACGCTGAATGCAAGGGCTATTGATATGCTCGGATTTTTCGGCTTCACGTCAAACGGCCACTATTCAAGGTTTTCGGGCAACACTCCGCTGACCTGCGATATTTTCGGCGTTAAATATATCCTTGACTGCGAGGGCGAGCTGACCGGAAATATAAGATCGGCAGACGATATAACCGTCACGGAAAACAAGGACGCACTGCCGATAGGCTATCTTGCAAACAGCAAGCTGTCCTCACTTGAGCTGTCAAAGTATGACGTATTTGAAAACCAGAACGCTCTGCTTAACGCAATGACAGGAGGAAACAGAGAATTCTTCACGGTATTTTCCGCAGACGGCGAGCCTTATGCCGAAAACTGCAAAAAAGGCTCGTTTGAAAATCAGCATATAGGCTTTACGGATGTAACGGGCGAAGCAAGCGTAACATATACGATAACTGCGTCGAAAAGCGGAGAGATCTATATGTTCATACCGACCGACTATCAGCGTGAGGTTTCTCTTTATGTAAACGGCTCGTACAAGGGCATATGCTTTGAGAGCGACAATCATAATATAAAGGATCTCGGCAAGTTTGAAAAGGGCGAGGAAGTAACGGTAAAGCTCGTGCTGAAAAAGAGCGACCTTTATTTCAGAGAGCCGCAGTTCGCCGTATACAATGAGGAAGCGGAAACAGCGGCAATAGCTCAGATGCACGAAAAGAATGCCGATACAAAGGTCGAAAAGGTAAGTCAGACCGATATACGCTTTACGGTAAACGCAAAAAGCAGCGATATACTGTTTACCACTATCCCTGCCGAAAAGGGCTGGACGGTATATGTTGACGGCGTAAAGACAGATTACGATACCGCACTGAATGACGCACTGATGACAGTAAAACTGTCTGAGGGCGAACACATTGTCGAATTTAAATTCTTTGCCGCAGGACTCGGCACAGGACTTATACTGACGGTTATCGGCATTGCGGTATTTGTCGGAATGATTCTGATTTATCTTAAGATAAAGAAACCCGTAAAGCTGTCAAAGGCGGTAAATAATGACGGGGATATTGACAAAGACAAAACAGATGCTATAATAGAAAGCGATATATCCGAAGAATCGGAGGGCAAAGAATGATACTTGCAGTAGATGTCGGCAATACTAACATTGTATTCGGCGGTTTTGACAATAACGGTGAACTGCGCTTTATATCAAGGCTCAACACACAGGTTTCAAGAATGGAAGATCAGTATGCGATAAAGCTGAAGGATATATTATCCCTTTACGGCTTTGAAAATGCGGCTATAACCGGCTGTATCATTTCCTCTGTCGTATCACCGATAACCCCCATACTTGAAAAAGGAATAGAAAAGCTCTGTAATGTAAAGCCTATTATCGTTTCACCCGGTATCAAAACAGGACTTAATATAAAGATTGACGATCCTTCCGTACTCGGAAGCGATCTTGTATGCGGCGGCGTAGCGGCGAAAAGCAAGTACCCCACACCCTGCATATTCATAGATGTAGGCACTTGCCTTAAGATATTTGCACTCGACAGGAGCGGAGCAATGCTCGGCGGAGCGATAGCTCCCGGTCCGAGATTATCATTCGAGGCTCTGTCGGGTAAAACAGCCTCCCTTCCTCTCATAGGCGCTGAGCCTGTCGGAAAAATGATAGGCACAAACAGCCCCGACAGTATGCGTGCCGGTGTCATCGGCGGTATCGCCTGCATGATAGACGGTATGATAGAGCGATATGAGGAGGAGCTTGGAGAGAAGGCTACTATAGTTGCGACAGGAGGCTACGCAAGCCTTATAGCTCCGCTTTGCAGACGTGAGCTTATTGTCGATCCCGATCTTGTATTAGAGGGTCTGCATATTATCTACAAGAAAAATCAGAAGAAGTAAGCGGCATTGTGGACGGAACCGACAGATGCTATTTCTGCGGTTACCGGCTGTGAACATATTCTGAACGGCGGATGATATGTAAAATATACAACCCTGCGAGGTACCTGCTGACAACAGGACTTCAGCAAAGGAGATTTTTATGTCAAACACAAACAACACATTAAAAGGCAAAATCAACACAAACACTATTATAGGTCTTGGTCTTCTGACCGCTATAGTTGTGGTTATGCAGTTCATATCAATGGGACTGCGTTTCGGAACATTCAGCATTACGCTGACGCTTATACCTATCGTAGTAGGCTCTGCGCTTTACGGCTGGGGCTCGGGCGCATGGCTCGGCTTTGTTTTCGGTGTGACCGTACTGCTCACAGGTGACGCAAACCTGTTCCTTGCGGTAAACATACCCGGAACGATAATTACAGTAATATTAAAGGGCGCACTCGCAGGTGCCGCCGCAGGCTTTGTGTATAAGCTGATAAGCAAGAAAAATCAGATAGCAGCCGTTATAGTATCGGCTGTAGTTGCTCCTGTTGTTAATACAGGAATATTTGTACTCGGAAGCTATGTATTCTTCTTTGATTATTTATCGGGACTTGCAGAGGGTACAAACTTATTCGTATTTATTCTGGTAGGCTTAGTAGGCATCAATTTCTTTATAGAGCTTGGTATAAATCTGGTGCTTAACCCTGCTATACTTCAGATAATCCGCATAGGCAAAAAGAATTTCGGCGGAAAAAACCAAATTATCAAGACAAAATAAAAAACGAAGGGCGAAAAAATGGACAACAATTATTTAGCCGAACTTCTGTTCGGTGACATCAAGACAACACCCGAGGATATGTTTGCAAAATATCCCGCAAGAACGCTTCCCGACAAGGCGGCTGTGACAAGATTCGCACCCAGCCCCACAGGCTTTATGCACATAGGCGGTCTGTATGCCGCACTTATTTCAATGTGTATGGCAAGGCAGTCGGACGGTGTATTCTATCTGCGTCTTGAGGATACCGACAAAAAGCGTGAGATCGAACACGGAGCAGACGAGATAATCACATCTCTTGCACAGTACGGCGTATGCTTTGACGAAGGTGCGGCGGCAGACGGCGAAGCCGAAAAGGGCAGCTACGGACCGTACAGACAGAGTATGAGAAAAGAGATATACCAGACCTTTGCAAAGGATCTTGTTAAGCGTGGTCTTGCATATCCGTGCTTCTGTTCGGCTGAGGAGCTTGACGAAATAAGAAAGGCACAGGAGGCAGAAAAAGCCGATATGGGCTATTACGGCAGCTATGCGAAGTGCAGAAATCTGTCCATTGAAGAAATAGAAGCCAATATAAAGGCAGGCAAGGAATACGTTCTGCGCTTACGCTCAGACGGCAACGCAGAAAACAAGATAACCTGCCGTGACCTTATAAGAGGCAATATCGAAATGCCCGAAAACATAATGGACGTTGTGCTTTTAAAGTCGGACGGTATCCCTACATACCACTTCGCACACGTTGTAGACGATTTTCTGATGGGCACTACCCACGTTATAAGAGGCGATGAGTGGATAAGCTCATATCCTCTGCACGAACAGCTTTTCAGAGCAAGCGGTCTTAAAATGCCGAAATATGCTCACATTGCTCCGATAATGAAGCTGGACGGCGGCGAGAATAAAAAGAGAAAACTCAGCAAGAGAAAAGACCCCGAGGCAAGCGTTTCGTTCTATTCAAAAGCCGGTTTCCCTGTTCAGTCGGTGCTTGAATACCTTATGACTATCGCAAACTCAAATTATGAGGAGTGGAGAATGAAAAATCCCGATGCCGATATGTCGCAGTTTAAGTTCAAGCTTGAAAAGATGCCCGTCAGCGGCGCACTGTTCGATATGGATAAGCTGGCAAGCGTAAGCCGTGACGTTATATCAAAGATGAGCGAGGAAACGCTCTTTGACGAGATAAGCGTATGGGCAAAGGATAACGATGAAAAGCTGAACGCTTATATCACAGCTTCGCCCGACAAGTTCAGAGAAAGCATAAAGCTGTGGAAATATAACGGCAAGAAGGTACGCAAGGATATAGCAAAGTGGAGCGACCTGTCCGAGATGTTCCCATATCTCTACGGTGACGGAGTTGACGGCTATGAGTTTGACGAAAAGCTGACAGCCGACGAGCGTAAAGCATTTTTAACGGCATATATTTCGGCTTATGACCACAAGGTTGACAGCAGTGCCTGGTTTGACGGTGTAAAGGCAGTCGGAGAGCCTTTAGGCTTCTGCCCCAATATCAAGGAATACAAGGCAAACCCCGACGCTTACAAAGGCTCGGTTGCTGATGCCTGCGGAATACTCAGAGTAGCGATAACCGGCAAAAAAAATTCCCCCGATCTGTATACCATAATGCAGCTGCTCGGTGAAGAAGAAACACTGAAACGCTTGAAAGCGGCAATGTAAAAGTGAATATAAAACAATACGCACCTCATTTTGAGGTGCGTATTTCAGACTGTCGAAAAACCTCTATCGTTGTTAAAAATGGGGTTTGGGGCGTAGCCCCAAGCGGGGTGAGGGCGGCAGCCCCACATTCAGCCCCTTTCCGGGGGAAAGGGGTTTGGGGATAGGGATAATAAATTAGAAGTTTATTTCAAAAACAGACTTTTTCTACAAACTGCAATACGCACCTCATTTCGAGGTGCGTATTTCTGTTCCCACTGTTTTGATTGCGTCTTATTCTATATATCCGAGTTCCCTTAAAGCTGTTTCAAATTCATTCTTATCCTTTACAGCTCCTATCAGATAACAGGTGTTGTTTTGAAGCCTTGAATTGACGGTAATGTAATTTGAGCCTTCCGTATAGCATATAGTAATGCCCGGTGCGGCATTTTTTCCGTCACTTGTTATTACGGATATAAAAATCCTGTTTTTCCCGAAGCTGTTATCACGGTTGAAGCCTTGAATCCTGTATTCCTTGCCGTCAAGCGTCAAGGTTCCGTCCGCATATTCCCTGCCGTATATGTTGCGTAGGATTTTTGCATTTACGCTTACGGTCTTGTGCGGTAATTGTTCGTACATATCAACGCTGTAATTATTGTTAATATCAACAAAATCTCCCGTACAGCTTATTTCTTTTACCACTTCCGTGTTACTGTAGTTGATGATATTCTGTTCTTTAAGAACATTTTTCAGACTCTCGCTGTCGGTTGCAGGTCCTGCCCACATTGAACTGTCAGAGGAGTTTTGCGACTGCAATACGGTAATGATTGCACTGCCTGTTCCCTTTTCCAGCTTAACATTTACATCAAATGATCCTTCGTTGTTAAGCGAATGGATATTTATCACAGAGCCTCGTGAGCTTGCGGAATCAAGAGCATACTCTGTATCGCCTACTGCAATTTTTCCGCTTGCCCCTGTCACACCAAAAATGTTTCCGGTTAAAGTTGCGTCTATGCTGATTTCTTTGTGCGGCAGATTGTCAAAATCGGGATTATCGCTGTTTAACAGACTTATATCGGCAAACGTACCGTTAATTTTGATAGCTTCCGATGTGCCGGTAAACAGAACTACCGTTGCCGCCCCCAGAATAACAATGATTATAAGGCAAAGTGCTATGATGATTTTTTGAAACTTTGACATAAAATTATCTCCGATTTTTTAAAATTATTTTTAATATGAGTTGCTTGTTTGTTTATTATCATAATATCATATTGCATATCAAAAGTCAAGCATCGGACAGGCTGTTACGGTAAAAGCAGGTGTTTCGCACTTACGGCTTGTCGAAATAAGCAATCACAAAAAAGCGGCACAGCCTGAGCCATGCCGCTTTAAATTCATATCAATACTCCGACAACTCATAATTATTCGGTGTCCTGTGCCATAAACCGTCCGTTTCTTCGTAAATCTCCTTAAACGTAAACTTACGGAAATTGATTTTGCACCTTCCGCCGTAATTTGCCTCGTACACCCATATACCGTCGGTATCAACAGAGTATATCGTGACATAGTGCGGATAGCCGTACTTTATATTGTCATATGCGAGATAGTCGCCCGGACGGAACGTATCGGTCATCCACTTCTTCAGCGCCGCCTCTGTCCAGTTTCCGTCGGAACGATTCCTTATCGTGAGGGTATTTTCGCCCGTTCCGTTTGTTTCACCGAAAAGATACTCGAACACCTCGATAGTAAATCCCGCACACTGTATCCCGGAATTGTTCAGAACGTGACTTCTTCCTATAAGACAGGTACAGCCTGCCTCGTCGCCCGTTTCACAGTATGAGTGGCAGGTACAAGGAGAGGTAAGGAGCGTGTTGTAATACTTGCCAAGCTGATAGCTGTGCCAGTAGTCATATATCTTCCTGTCCCACTTGCCTTCCATCATCTCATCAAGCCGCTTCTTGACAAGCGTTTCCATGTTGTCCTGCTTGACTATTCTGAAAGTGCCTTTTGCCGTGCCTGTGAAATTGCCTTTGCCCGTTACAGTAACTGTAGCAGTTCCGACATTCACTATGTTTGAATATCCCGATATATAGTAGTCAATACCGACAGCAAGTGTTTTGCCGTTGAATGTAACAACGGGCTTTGCGTTGATACCCTGTCCCGTATATATCTGATCCTCACAGCTAATGCTTGCAGATGATATGGCGGCAGGCGCTATCGTGAACTGCGTTTTCTTTACCGCACCGTCGTATTTTCCCTTGCCTGTGATAACTGCCGTAGCTGTTCCTGCATTTGTGTTGTCATAAGCGCTCAGAATATAGTCCGTTCCGCTTTTCAGCGTGACAGAGCCTATCTTCACTGTTACCGAGGGAAGCTGTGCCGTGCCGTTGTATGTGACTTTACCTATTGTGACAACAGCATTTTCAAACGCTTCAAGTTCGTTGCTTATGCCGCTGAGAGTTGCTGTTCCGCCGTAATTGCCGATACCTGTAATAACTGCGCTGACGCCGGTGCTTGATTCTGTTACAGCTACCTTATAATCTTTGTTCTGCGTTAAAAGCACACCGTCATAAATTACCGTTACGGTATATCCCTTGCCGTCGGTTGACAGCGATAAAGACGATTTGGCATTTGCTATATCCGCTTTTGCCACATTGCATTTTACCGTGGCCTTGCCGCTGAAGTTACCGTTTCCGCTTATTGTGAGCGTCTGCTCTCCCGTAGCGGTCGGAGCGGTAAAACTGTAGTCACTGCTTTTAAGCGTGTAATTGCCGAATTTAGCGTTTATGCCGATTTTTACACCGTCCGGAGCATACGTTCCGCTTGCAGAAATCGAGGCTTTCGAAATATTCGCCTTTGATATAGTGAAGCTCTTTGTTACAGCACCCTCAAGGCTTCCCTTGCCGCTGACTATTACCTGAGCCGTACCTGCATTGACGTTGTTTTTATAGGAAAGCGTGTAGTGAGTGCCTTCCTTAAGCGCCACATTACCGAGCTTTACGGTAACCGAAGGTTTTATCGCACTTCCCGTAAACGTTGCGTTCTTCACGGCTATCTCCGTACTTGAAATATCCGCCTTTTCTATAGGGAATGTTACCGTCCTGCTTCCGCTGAGATGGTTTTTACCCGTGATGACCACGCTTGCCGTTCCTATATTGATGTTGTCCTTGAATGACAGGGTATAGTCGCTGTCGCTTATAAATTGATAGTTGCCGTAGCTTACAACAACGTCGGGTCTTACCTGTTCACCGGTAAATACCGTATCGGGTACGGTCACCTCAACATCGTTTATCGCTCTTGCGGTGATTTTGAATGTCTTTGATATACTGCCTGAGTAGTTTCCCTTGCCTGTTACGATAAGAGTTGCCGTTCCAGGCTCGGTGTTGTCTTTGTAGCTTACGGTAAAGTCCGTTCCGTTTTTCAGCGTCCTGCCGCCGACTTTAACTGCAGGCACAGGCTTTATCACACTTCCCGTATAAACCTTGTTTCCCGTTCCCGATACGGCTGTGGCCGATATTCCGAGCGTCTTTATTGTAAAGGTCTTTTTTACGCTTCCGCCGTATATGCCTTTTCCCGTTATCGTGATTGTTCCCGTGCCTGCGTTTACGTTATTCGAGTAGGCAACGGTATAGTCGGTGTTCTTTTTAAGCGTTGCGTTTCCGTATTTTACCGTGACCGCAGGGCTTAGCGTTGAGCCGTTGTATGTGAGCGAATTGTTATATGTAATAACTGCGTTTTTTATCGGCTTTGCATTTATCTTGAATGTAACGCTTCTCGTTCCGCTGAGTTTTCCCTTGCCCGTAACCGTAACGGTTGCCGTACCGATTTTCGTGTTATTTTTATAACTCAGCGTATAATCGGTACCGTTTTTAAACGTATAGTTATTATACTTTACCGTAACGGCAGGCTTTTGCGCCTTCCCGTTATAAGTCACTGACGGTACGGTGATTTTCAGCGTAGAAACAGGCCTTGCCGTTATGCTGAATGTCAGCGAACAGCCTCCTGCGTAGTTGCCTTTTCCTTTGATATATACCTTCGCAGTACCCTTGTTTACGTTGTTCTGATATGTAAGCGTGAAGTCCGTTCCGTTTTTCAGCGCCGTTGTTCCGTTCTTGATGTTCGGAACAGGCTTTATCTGCGTTCCTGTATAATACTGCGAGGCGATTTTATAAAAAGTACACTGTTTGTATATTACGGCAGGCTTGATTGTGAACGAACGCTTTACCGTTCCGCTGTAACTGCCCTTGCCTTTTATAATAACATAAGCCGTTCCTGCGTTTATATTATTCTGATAGCTTACCGTGTAATCATTACCGTTTTTCAGCGTTTTATTCCCGTATTTTACCGTGATCGACTGCGTCTGCGCCTTACCCGTGTAGGTCTTTGTCGTCAGTCCCGACACCGTACAGTTTGTTACCGCCGCAGCGTCTGCACTGCTTCCCGTAAAACAGCAGACGGCAGCCGCACAAAGCAGAGCGCATACAAATGCCGTAAACCATTTTACCGCCGTTATATATCTGCTTTTTGCCGTTGCCGCCATGATATTTGCCTTTCTCAGTGCCTGTTATCTGAATTCGATGTCATTCGGACCGCAGACTATGTTGCATTTGCCGTACTCTGCCGATGTTGTGGTGGTAAAGCTGTTGAGATTTATCCTTACGTTAGGATAAACGCACTTTGTCACCTTTACCGACAGCGTTTCCTTGGCATTGATTATTTTCTGTATTTCGTCTATCCTCGCCCTCAGAGGCTTCTTATCCATTCCCTTTTGCACCTTGAGCCTTATCGCAGATGAAATATACGCTTCCTTCTCTGCGTCAAGATGTTCGCCGTTCCTCTTTTTTTCCTGCAGGAATTCGATAGACGTGTTTATTTTTTCTATGTACTCATCAATTGCGGTACACTGCTTTTCGAGCGAATCCATCTCAAGCAGTAGGTTTGTGGTGCTTCCTACCGATATTATAGTAGGCGTATAGCTCTTGTGACCGAGCTGTGCCACCGCAAATCTTCCCATCACACTGCAATCTCCGCCCACAAGCGCACCGGGGTTCTTGGTGCAGTCAAGGTCGCCCTCTATCTTTATCCGACAGCCGACAAGCGACGTGCTGGTAAGGTTTCCTCTTGTGGTTATGGTATCGTTTTCTCCGAAAGCAATATTGATATTGCCGTACTGCGACTGTATGGTGCTTGCAAAAACTCCGTTCTTGACGGTTATATCGCCCTGTGCGGTAAGTGTAGCACCGGTCGCCATTCCCGATACGGTTATGGTTTTTCCTGCCGTTACCGAAAATCCTTCCTGCACACTGCCCTTGATGACAACATCACCCAGAAAGTTTATATTGCCTGTCTTTACATCTATGTCGGATGAAATCTGGAACGTGGTTTCAACATTGAACCTTCCGCCCTTATATACAAGGTTTCCGCTGTCTGCGGCGAACAGCTTGGTGCCGTCTGCCGAAAGCACCGTGTTCGAACCCTGCGGCACAAGCGGAGGTCTGCCCGGACGTGGAGCGATCACCTGACCGTATACGTTCATACCCTCCTCGCCCTGCGTTTCGGGTACTATTTCGCATATAAGGTCATTTACTCTTACGTTTACTATAAGCCCGAGGTCACGATAGTCAACACTGCCGTCCTCCAGCTTTCTCGGCACCAGCTTCTTGTCTGTATCAAAAAGATTGTTTACCCTGCCGTTTTCGCCGTCAACCGCCGCATATCCGCTCGCTACCGTGAAAATCTTGTCGTATAACTTACTTGCCGCTATTTCCTCAAGAAGCTGTTCGTCTATTCCGTATACAACATGCTCGTCCTTGAGCGCCTGCCGCATAGTTTCAACTGTTATATCCTTGCCGGAAAACTGCGGTGAAAATACGCACATATTCGCTTCCAGCTTGTTGTCGCTTACAACGACCTTTGCCGATGCGTCAACATTCAGCATAGGATTGTTTCCCTGCGGGCGTTGCATAGTCTTATTGTTAAGTTCGATGCCGTCAAGTGACGTAGCAGCTTCCTTTTCAAGTTCTATAAGCTCCGACATGGATATATCCGCCATTTTTTGTCTTTCCGTCTTTTCCATCGGTGTACCTCCCTGCCGTAAATCTATCGTGTCAATAGTGTCAATCGTGTCTGTCGTGTCATATAGTCTTGTTTCCCTTAAGACTTGACATTATCTCAAGCGAGCCGTCCGACGCATTGAACGATACCGTTCTGCCGTAGTTAAGTCCCGTGTCGGATGCGATTATCGGCACTCCGAGCTTTGCCAGCATTTTTTTGGTGGCCTCAACGTTACGGTCGCCTATAGACATAGCAGGTGTTGTGGTAGCAAACATATTCGCTCCTCCTGCTATTTTTGCGGTTATTCTCGATGCCGCCGCACCGTTTTTTATCATGCTTTCATATAGAAGCTGTATGCCCGTATCGGCAAACTTGAATTTGTTCTTGTCATTCGGTATAGCACTGCTGTCAGGCAGCATTATATGCGCCAGTCCCGCTATGCCGAGCGCCTTGTCTATCATACATATTCCGACACAGCTGCCAAGAGCATAAGTCACCAGTACATCCGGCGACTTGCACAGCTTCTGGTCGGAGATCCCCACGATTATCTTGTTCACTGGTCTTCAACCCCCAGTTTCCCAAGCAGAGTCCTCAGCGACTCTACCGTAGGTATAAGAAGCATATCGGATTGTATCTCAACTGAATCGATCAGAAATTGTTCGCTTATCATGAGTACCTTTTCATACGCCTCGGAAAGTTCCGTTGCAGGAACCGTCATTATTGCTCCGAGCATATCCGTTGTAAGCGCAGGTACCGACATATCAATGACCATACCGCTGAGATTTGCGATAGCATTGACATAACTTCCACCCATTATATTTCCTATTTCGCTCAGCACCGATATATCATCGGCACTCATCTCATACAGCGAAAACGAGCGTTCGCCCGTAAGTCCTGTTACGATAGTTTTCGCAAACGCCTCTTCAAGCAGGAACATTATCATTCCGTCTGCGTCCCCTTTAAGCCGTATCAGTATTCCTACCACCAGCTTGTCGGGAGAGCCGAGCGACTCTATTGCGTCAGCTACGTCCATAAGCCTTACCTGAGGCACCTGCATATCTATGCTCCTGCCAAGAAGCTGTGACAGCGCCGTTGCGGCATTACCCGAGCCGATATTTCCTATTTCTTTAAGCACATCAAGCTGTACCGGGCTTAAATCATCGTAACTGTTTATCATAATAGACCTCTGAAATTATTAATCTTATAGCTGTATATAACCGCACAGCCTGCCGGCATATCTACCGACAGACCTACGGTTAAAACTCAGGAACGAAGCATCGTGCCTTATCCCCTTAAGTTATTGGTTATACGCTCCAGCTCATCGGCTGTCTGTACGACCCTTGCGCTCATCTGGTATGAACGCTGTGTTTCGATAATGCGTACCATATCGCCTGCAATATCCGTATTGCTGCGTTCGAGTGCCATTCTTATCTTGTCGATACTCCTGTCGGCAACCGCCTCTCCCGACCTCTCTGTAGCAGTCATCTTGTTACTGCCGAGAAGTTCGAGTCCAAAGTTGTTGTCGAATGTGTACACACCTATCATTTTCGTAAGCGCCTCATAGTCCGGCTTGCTCGTACCTTCTATAAAGGGAACTGTAATGTGGTTTCCCTCATAGTCAAGCACAAATTCTCCGTTTGCACTTACAAGCTCCCAGTGGTCGCCTATCTGCGACATCTGGAAATCGCCCGCTCTTGTGTAGTTTACATCGCCGTACTTATCCATTACCGCAAAGAAGCCTTCTTCTGTCGGTATGGCAAAGTCAAGGTCGTTATCGGTATATGTAAATACGCCCTCGCTGTACATAAGCTGAGTGCTATGCACATATTCGCCGTGACCTGTCTGCCAGTCAGGCTCCGTATTTCTCTGTACCGTATAGATACAGTCAGCAAAGCTCGGACGGGAAGCCTTGAAGCCCACCGTATTCACGTTTGCAATGTTGTTTGAGTAAACGTTAAGTCCTTCCTGCTGTGCAATAAGACCCGTCTTACCCGTGTAGAATGCAATGTTCATTGTATATCCTCACATCCGGTCATTTTACAGCTTGATTATCTCGCTTGCCGCTCTGCCGTTGATAGTATCCATATACTTCAGCACAGCACTGCTTGCTTCAAATAATCTCTGCGTTTCCATAAGAGAAGTGATTTCCTTGTTTGCGTCAACGTTTGACTTTTCAAAACAGCCCTGGATAATATCATACTTCTCGCCTTCGGGTATCGTCATATCCCCGTCATAAGAAAACAGGTTGTTTCCTACCTTTTTAACGTCTGCGTTTTCGGGTATGTAGCTGAGCCTCAGCCTTTCTATGACCTCGCCGTTTTCGTTTAGAATATTGCCCTCGTTGTCAACAATGAAATCATCGTTTCCGATAAATATTTCGCCGTTCTGACCGAGTACACGTCCGCTGTCGTTAAGGCATAAATAGCCTTCTCCGTCAAGTTCAAACTGACCGCACCTTGTCTGATATACATTTCCGTTAGTATCCTGTATATTGAAATACACGTTTCCCTGAATACCTATATCAAACGGGCTTTCGGTAAACTCAAAACTGCTCTGCTCAAGGTTGCTCTTGCTTGTATCAACATACGTCTGCACGAATTTACCGCTCGTCTTTCTGCGGTTGCTGACAAGTATAAGCTCCTCCTGGAAGGTGTTCATTCTTATCTCGTCCTTCTTGTAGCCCGCCGTGTTGATATTCGTAAGATTGTTCGAGATAGCGTCAAGCGACCTCTGGTGGTTAAGCATGGATTGCGTCAGATTGTAAAATGCTCTCTGCAAGTTTTTTCACCTCCTTTCGTAAAGCGTGATTTTCCGTATTATAAGCGAGCCGGTAAACCTCCGGCCCCCTGATTATATCATATCAGTTTTCACATAAATATGCAAGCCTTTCAGCCGTTTATATAGCTTTCCAGCTTGTTTTTGAGCGTCAGCATAGCCTTTGAATGTATCTGGCATACTCTTGACTGCGTAATGCTCATGACTTTGGCGATCTCCGAGTATTTCAGCCTTTCGTAGTAATACATTGTCACTACCTGCTTTTCTTTTTCGGGAAGCGTGGCTACAGCGTCGGCTATCACCTGCTTTTTTTCACGCTCATACATTTTTGCGTCAGCGGTTTCGCTTGATGCAGAAATACTTTCGTCAAGATTATCCTCGTATAAAAGCTCCTCAAACGACAGCGTTATCATTCCTGCCGTATTCGCCATCAGCTTTGAAAGCTGTGCGGTGGTCATATTCATACTCTCCGCAAGCTCCTCGTCTGTCGGAGTACGGCACAGCTCGGAATTAAGCCTTGCAAAATTATCGTCAAGCTGTTTCGACAGCTTTCTGAGCGTTCTCGGAACTCTGTCCAGCTTTCGCAGATAATCAATAACAGCGCCCTTTATCCTGATACCTGCGTATGTTTCGAATTTTACATTCTTATCGGGATCGAAGCCGTCTATAGCCGCCATAAGCGCAATAACGCCTTCGTTTATAATATCATCGCTTTCCGCATATCCCGTGTAGATATTACGCATTGATACCGCTATCATTTTGACAAGGTCCATATACATCAGCACGATTTCGTTCCTGACGTTCATATCGCCTGTCAGCCTGTATTTTTCAAGAAGCTCGTTCAGCCGCTCCTTGCTCTGCACAGCCATAGAACACTCCTTTCCCGGATATTTCCGACCGTGCGGCGTTTACATCGCTATATTGCCTATAGCCTGTATCTGCGCCGTATTGTCGATTTCGCTGTAGGACAGCACCGTTATATTCGGTATGAACTGGTCTATCAGTTTCTTGAAATATATTCTTACTATCGGAGAGGTCAGAATGATTATATTCGGTATAACATCCTTTACCTTGTCTATTTCTCCGCTTGTTATGTTGACGATTTTCTGTATAAGGTCGGGGTCCATCGCAAGATAGCTTCCTGCGTCGGATTTCTTTACACTTGCCACTATCGTATCCTCGACCTTCGGGTCAACGGTAATTACTCTCAGCGAGTTTGCCTCCGCAAAGCGTCTTGTTATGGTACGCTTGAGCGCCTGTCTTACATATTCCGTTACAATGTCAATATCCTTAAGCGCACCTGCGTGGTCGCCAAGCGTTTCGAGGATAGTTTCCATATCCCTTATCGGAACGCCCTCACGCAGAAGCAGGCAAAGCACCTTTTCGAGATAGCCGAGAGATATAGTGCCTGGTATAAGGTCGTCGATAAGAGTCGGGTTGGTCTGCTTTATGTTGTCCACCATCGTCTTTACGTCCTGACGTGACAAAAGCTCACTGCAGTGCTGTTTGATGACCTCTGACAGATGAGTTATCATTACGGAAACAGGGTCGATAAGCGTATATCCCGCAACATCCGCCATTACCTTCTTGTCTGCGCTTATCCACTTTGCAGGGATGCCGAACGCAGGCTCAACGGTGTCTATGCCGTCAACAGGGCTTACCACATCTCCGTTGTCAAGCGCTAAATAGTGGTCGGAAAGAATTTCTCCTCTTGCGACCTCCTCGCCCTTTATCTTTATAACATACTGGTTCGGGTTTATTTCGGGGTTGTCCGTCATTCGTACCGACGGTATTACCATACCCATATCCATCGCAAACTGCTTACGGAACATTACCACACGGTCGATAAAATGACCGCCGCTCTTTTCGTCTACAAGATGCAGAAGGCTGTAGCCGAATTCCATCTCTATCTGTTCAACATTCAGCAGCTTGAATACATTGTCAATATCCCTGTAGTAGTCGTTGTCCGAGGTCGGCTGATCCTGCATCTTTGCAAGCGTTTCACGTTCAGCCTGAGCGGCAAGAGCCGCCTCTTTCTTTGCCTTTGATTTTGACAATCTCCAGCCGAATATAAACAGTGCCGCACCAACGCCCAGAAGTATCAGCTTCGGGAAGCCGGGGATAACCATAAGAGCGGCAATAACAATGCCGGCTATCATCATTACGTTAGGCTGAGAGGTGAACTGCCTTTTAATATCGGCATTGAAGCTGTCCGTACTTGCCGCACGGGTAACTACCATACCTGTAGCAACAGAGATCATAAGCGCAGGGATCTGCGAGCAAAGGCCGTCACCGACCGTTGCCAGCGAGTAGGTGGAAAGCACAGAGTTTATATCCTGTCCGTGCATCATACCCAGTACCGCACCGCCGATAAGGTTTATGAGCGCCGTGATGATAGAAATTATAGCGTCGCCCTTTACAAACTTCGTAGCACCGTCCATTGCGCCGAAGAAGTCGCTTTCACGCTGTACTTCCGCACGGCGTATCTTTGCCTCCTCGTCGGTTATTGCGCCTGTGTTAAGGTCTGCGTCAATAGCCATCTGCTTACCGGGCATAGCGTCAAGGGTAAATCTTGCGGCAACTTCCGATACACGCTCAGAACCCTTGGTGATAACAAGGAAGTTTACTATTACTATGATTACGAATATGATAAATCCGACAATAGCGTCACCGCCCATTACGAATTCACCGAATGTCTTTACGACCTCGCCGGCATAGCCGTTCGTAAGTATTCCTCGTGTAGTAGATACGTTCAGCGACAGTCGGAAAACCGTTGTCAGAAGAAGTATAGTCGGGAATATCGAAAATTCAAGCGCTTTTTTTATGTACATCGTCATAAGGAGTATGACGAGAGAAAGTCCTATATTTATTATCAGAAGAAAGTCCAGTACCGGAGTCGGCAGAGGAATGATGATCGCAAGCACGATAAAAATAACGAATACCGCAAAAACATTCGTCATCATCTTTTTAACCATTCGCACCGCTCCTTTCTTTTTCTTTCTCTTTCTCTGTCCGGATTTCGCTTGTCCGTTTTTATATCAATTGTGCAATTTTTGCACTGACATTTCCCACTTTTCGTAGGGGCGGCGCTTGCTCCGCCCGTTGCACCAAGCCTTGCCATTCGTTATATCATTGAAAATATCGCACTATCCTTTGCCAAGCACTATGCCCTTGCCTTTTAATGAACGCTCTGTTGGTTTCGCATCCTAGCGAAACTTTGGGCGTTCAACTTCGGGCATCCATGCCCGCCCTCGAAAAAGGGTGAGGTTCTGTTGCTCGGTCAAGCCGAGCCAACTATGGTGGGGATTGTCGCCCCATAGCACTATCGTTACGCTTTGCAATGTAACTTTAGTCAAGCACAAACATCATTACATTTTAAATAACCGCCGCAGGCGCTCAACAATTATTCATTCTTCATTAAAACTTGCCTACTGCCTCGGCGGCAACGTTTTATGCTGTTCCTCATATACCATCGCCAGCACCTCTGCCACCGCAGTGTAAAACTCTCTCGGTATCTCCTGACCTATGTCTACCGCCTCATAAAGCCCTCTTGCGAGCGGACGGTTTTCAGTGATATATACGTTATGCTCCTCAGCCACTGCAACTATCCTCAGCGCCAGTGCATCTGTACCCTTTGCCACAACAACAGGCGCTCTGTAGGCTGTCTTGCGGTCATATTTAAGAGCAACCGCATAGTGAGTAGGGTTACGGACAACCACATCTGCGGACGGCACCTCCTGCATCATACGCTGTTGTGCCATTTCCTGCTGTTTACGCTTTATCTTGCTTTTTATCTGTGGGTCACCTTCGAGCTGTTTGTACTCGTCCTTGACCTCCTGCTTTGACATCTTGAGCTTTTTCTCAAATGACCACCATTGGAAAACATAGTCTGCCGCCGCCACGAATACAAGCATGACGAATATCGTTACAATAAGGCTCATCGCCGTTTCGCTTATATATGCAACTATCTTTATCACATCTGTATCTATCAGCTTTTTGAACTCGTTTATCCTGTCCATTACCTGAAAGTACAGTATAGCGACTACTACAATTATCTCGATAAGTCCCTTCACAAGCCCCACAAGCGCCTGCATCGAAAACAACCGCTTGATACCCGTAAACGGATTCAATCTGCTGAATTTCGGCTTCATCGCCTCCATACTGAAAAGTCCCTTTGTCTGAACGATTACGGGCAGTACGCTCAGTACGACCCCCACCGCCAGTATCGGACCTACGGTACAGACGCAGATTATAGCCACCTTCCAGAACACGCTCATCGCAAACTCTACGGTATTGCCCGTCTTGTCAATAGATGACATCGACTGCTCCATAAAGTTTAAAAGCATCTGGAACATATAGTTTCCGAATATCGCAAGAAATGCGAATATTCCCACCACGAAAACCGCAACCGAAACTTCCTTGCTCTGCAGTACCTCGCCCTTTTTTCTGGTATCCTTACGCTTTTTCGGGGTGGCTTTTTCGGTTTTTTCTTCGCCTGCCATTTACCCTCCTAAGAACCCATCATGCCGAGCAGACCGTAAAGGTTCTGCCACATAATGCCCATCAGCTTTTCGATGAAGTCCGACATAGGCTGAGCCATTATCAGCACCGCCGCAAGACCGATAAGCACCTTAAGCTGAATGTTCAGCGCAAAGATATGAATTGACGGTACAGCCTTCATCAGCACGCCAAGACATATTTCGGTGATAAACTCGATAGCGATGATCGGTGCGGCGAGTTTTACCGCCAGCGTAAGCACGGTCGAAAAGTACGTCACTAACGCCCACGGCACGTCCGCAGTGAATCCCGAAAATCCTATCGGAAGCGTTTCATACGATATATGAAACAGCTTTATATATGACAAGTGTCCATTCGTCAGAAAGAAATACAGAATGAACATATAGTAATAAACGTTTGCAAAAAGGGGCATCGACACACCTGTCGCAGGATCCATCGTTCTTGCCATAGAAAGACCCGTCTGATAGTCGATAAGCTCACCTGCGGAAATAGTCACCGCCAGTATGAGATTCACCATAAAGCCGAGTATAAGCCCCAGCCCCAGCTCCTTCATCATATCGAACAGCATCATGAATATGCCGGTCGGCTCATATTTTATATTTCCCATGGACGAGGCAAACAGTACAGCAAGCGCTATCGTTGTGCCTGCTCTCAGCCTTACGGGAAAATTCGAACGGCTGAATATAGGGTTAAAGCTGAATATTCCCGACACCCTGCACATTATCAGCAGAAAGCCGAGAAAATTATTCAGGATCATATCCCACACATCGCTTAGCGTCATGTTACACCAACCGTTGCCATAAGACCGAATATGTAGTTGAAGAACTCTATACAGCTGTTCATCATCCACGGACCGAACAACAGCAGTACGATTGCCACCACTATGGCTTTGGGAGCAAACGAGAGCGTCTGCTCGTGTACCTGCGTTGCCGCCTGTAATATCGCTATGATAAGACCAATCACAACTGCGGCTATTAAAACAGGGAGGCCTAATTTAAGCGCAAGAACAAGTGCGGCGGTAAAGACCTCCATTGCTATATCCTGTGTCAGATCAAGCCCTCCCTTCAAGGAATATTATGCTACAAATTATACGAGTTCACGATCGTTCCGACCATCAGCTGCCAGCCGTCTACAAGCACGAAAAGTATTATCTTGAACGGCAGCGAAATCATCGCCGGCGGCAGCATCATCATACCCATTGCCATAAGTGTCGACGATACTACAAGGTCGATAACAAGGAACGGTATGAATATCAGAAAGCCCATCTGGAACGCACGTTTAAGCTCGCTTACTATAAAAGCGGGAATCACTGTTTCAAAGCCCAGCTTCTCGCTGTAGTTTTCAAGTGTTATATTGTCTGTAGCACCGCCTGTGACATCGCTCATGCTCTGACCCTTTAAGTCAAGGAAAAACTTCATATCGTCATTCGTGGTCTGCTTGAGCATAAAAGTCTTGAGCGGCTTTCCTGCGGCATCAATAGCCTGTTCCATTGTCATCTCGCCTGCCGCATACGGCTGATATGCCGTTTCGTTTATCTCCGAGAAAACAGGCCACATTATGAATATCGTAAGGAAAAGCGACAATCCCGTAAGCACCATATTAGGCGGTGTGGACTGTGTCTGCATTGCCGTTCTCAGAAAGCTGAAGCAGATAATGATTCTCGCAAACGAGGTCATCATAACAAGCAGTGACGGCGCAAGCGAAAGCACTGTCACAAGCAGTATTACCTCAAGCGACTGCGAGCCGTCTACCCCGATAAGATTTTTCATTACCGACGAATCCGCCGATTGCGTACCGCCCGAGGTGTTTGCCGAAGCCGTATCGCTGATACTTGTTGTCGTACCTGCGTTGCCTGACGCATTGTTATCCGCCGCAAATGCCGTTACACTGCACAGCACACCGATAAGTGCGATACATACCGTTAAAGACACGATAAAGCGGATAAAAATCCGCTTGTTGTCGATAAACATTTTTCTAATCGTAAGACCAAAAGCTTTCGTCATTTCGACTCCGTGTTCCTCTCGTCAGAATTTTTTGTCATCGGAATTTGTTCCGTCATCGGTTTTGCGAACATCGGGAAACTCATCGCCGTGATCCGATTCTTCGTCACGGCGGGCTTTTTTCCCTCTCATATTCTTTATGTTTTTAGCCATTGCATCACTGAAGGCGGCGAAGAAGTTATCCTGCCTTCCGCTTCCCTCAGGATAAAGCTCAGACATATATTCTTCTTCCGTGATTGACAGATCCTCGATCTTGTCTATCCTGCCGGCAGTCACGCCAAGCACCATACACTTTCCTGCAACGCTCACGACAACCACCGATTTTTCACCGCCGAGCGAGGCACGGTCAAGCACCTTGAGCCGTTTTCCGCTTGCGCTCAGTATCCCCTTGTTTACCTTTCTCAGTATCCAAAAGAACAGAAAAATCAGTGCAAGTACGCCGATAAGCGCACATACAAGCTGTACGTATTCCATCAGTCAAGTATTTTCTTAACGGTCTGAAGTATTCTTTCAGCCTTGAACGGCTTTACGATGAAGTCAAGTGCGCCGAGCTTGATAGCCTCTACTACCATAGCTTCCTGACCCATAGCACTGCACATTACGACCTTTGCACCGGGATCCATAGCCTTGATTTCCTTGAGTGCCTCGATACCGGTCTTGTTGGGCATTGTTATGTCCATTATAACAAGGTCGGGCTTCTCTGCTGAATATGTCGAAACCGCTATTTCGCCGTCAGCCGCCTCAAGTATATTTGTGTAGCCGTTTGTCGTAAGTGTGTTGCGGATAAGCATACGCATGAATGCCGCATCGTCTACAAGTAATATCTTCTTATCCATAAGTGTAAGGTTTCCTTTCGTATCCCTGTTTTATTATATGTTATTCGCCTTTACCGAGGCTGTCCATAAATTTCGATTTTACTATTTCCGTTATTCTTACCGCAAAGTTATCGTCTATAACAACAACGTCGCCCCTTGCGATGAGGTTTCCGTTTACCATAACGTCAACGGGTGCACCTGCCTGTCTTTCAAGCTCTATGATAGTACCCTGCGAGAACTCAAGTATATCCTTGATTTTCTTCCTTGTCGAGCCTATTTCTACAGAGATCTGAAGCGGTACGTCCATAAGGAGCTGTAAGTTTTCCTTCTGCTCCGAGCCGAGCGGCGCTTCAAAGCTCTCAAACTGCGCAAGCTGTGCATTACGGTAGTTTACTGCCGGCTGAGGTTGCATAACAGGCTGTACCGGCTGACCATACATTGCCGGGTTCATTGCAGGATTCATAGCCGGATTCATAGCAGGATTCGGGTATCCGTAGTATCCCTGCTGCGCATACATATCCGTCTGCGGCACAGGTGCCACCTGCGGCATAGGAGCCGCCTGCGAAACGGGTGCCGCCTGCTGAACGGGAGCCGCCTGCTGAACGGGTGCCGCCTGCTGAACAGGTGCCGCCTGTGCTACAGGTTCCGCCTGCGGAACAGGCTGAGGCGCCGGAGCAGGCGCAGGTGCAGGTTCTGCCACGATCGGTTCGGGAGATGTCGCACCGCCGATCATTCTGTCGGCAAGCGTTGCCGCAAGCTCTATATCAAGTACCGATATAAATTCCGATTTTATAACACCGTCAATGGTAAGGTCAAAATTGATAGCGGCAACCATATCCGTCTGCTCATAATTCTGCAGGTCGGCAATATTTACCTCGCTGAGAATGTACGGAGTAGGTGTCGATATATCAATACCCATACCCAGAAATTCCGCCAGAGCCGTCGAAGAAGCTCCCATCATCTGATTCATTACTTCGCTTACCGCACTGATATTCAACTCATCAAACTCAAAATCAGGAGATATAACGGGCGGCTTGCCCATAAGCTGATTAAGTATCAGCTGTACATCGTCCTGCTTTAAGATCATCAGATTTGAGCCGGAAAGTCCCTTTATGTACTCGATCTTTACGCATATCGCAGGTTCAAGTCTGTCGTAGTTAAGCTCTGCCGCCTGAACTACGGTTACCTTCGGCGTAGTGATCCACACTTTGGCGTTGAGCAGCTCGGAAACTGCGGTAGCCGCACTTCCCATACTGATATTCATTATCTCACCGATAGCGTCAAGCTGCATCTCCGACAGAGTGGTCAGTTTTCCCATTTGCCTTACCTCAATTCTTTAGTATATTATCAATCCTGAACGCTTTCTTTCCGTTCAGTGTACCGAGCTTTCCGTCAAACCAGCAGGTGCTTCCCACTTTAAGCTGTACGTTGTCGGTTATCGGCTTGTTCAGCGGTATTATGTCATTTACCTGCAGATTCAGAACGTCACGGAGCGTGAGCATCGTGTCGTCAAGCACCGCCGTAACAGTAAGCTCCGACTGCGAAAGCGTTGACATAAGGTTTTCCTTACGCTCCGTTTCCTTGGTGGGACTTCCTGCCCTTTTGCCCGAGCTGAACTTAGCCGAGAATTTCTTCATTATCTGATCCATAGTAATTGCCGACATACAGAACGACACTATGGATTTTGAATCGTTTACCGTTACCTCCATCGCAACGATAATCATTGTTTCGTCAGCGTCTGCGGCGGATATTACCCTTGAGTTTGTTTCTATTGATTCCAGCTTCGGCTTGGTATCAACATATCCGTCCCACGCCTGCGACATAAGCGAGGTAAAGCGTTCAACAATGCCACGCATTACGTTTATCTCTATTTCCGTAAAATCTCTGTCGGTATCCTGATATGTACCTCTGCCGCCGAGCATACGGTCGATCATTGTAAAGGTGAGCGAGTTTGACAGCTGCAAAACCGCATTGCTTTCCTCAATATCATCGTCCTCTATGCCGAGATCGACAATACCCATTATCGTATAATCCGGAAGAGCATTGCTGAACTCAAAATACTTCTGTTCCTCTATGCTTGCAAGCGAAACCTTGCAGTACAGCCTTAACAGACCTGTTATGTAAGATGAAAGATGCCTTGAATAATTCTCGAATATTCTCTCAAGTATCTTTATCTGTTCCTTGGTGAACTTCTTCGGAGTACGGAAGTCATACTCCTTGATTTCTTCCTTTTCTTCGTGCGTGTCAAGCGCTGCGGTATCTCCGCCCGAAAGTACGCTTGACAGCATTGCGTCTATTTGTTCTTGCGTAAGGGTATCAGCCAAAAATTCGCCCCCCTTTCTGTTTTCTCTTATTCTGACGTTTCGGTCGGTGCCGATGTCAGTATATCTGTAGGAATGCCCGTATATGACGGCTCATATTTCGGTCCTGCGGCATTTGTGCTGTTGTTGCCGTCGCCCGAGTTGCTGTCGTACTTGCTTTCCATATTGTCGATTATTTCGTTTACAACGTCACTGTTGACGTCCGAGCTGTTGCTGTCGTTGCGCTCATAAGGATCTGTGTTCGTACCGTTCAGCCTGTATTCGTATTTCAGAATATCGTCTATGACAGCCTGTGAGGTAGTGTCAAGCTGTGCTCTCACTATCATGATCTCTACACGTCTGTTCGCCGCTCTGCCCTCGGCAGTTGAGTTGTCGGCAATGGGCGTATAGCACGCTTTTCCTTCTACAGTGAACTTCTCGCTGTCAACACAGCGGTTGTAGTCCATATATTTTACTACGCTTGACGCTCTTGCCGCCGACAGATCCCAGTCGTTGACATCCGATACCGCCTTTGCGGTATGACCCGAAACCGAGCAGGATTTTATATACTTGTTGACCGCCTTTATACCCGGCATGAACTTGTTGAGTACCTGCTTGCCTTCTTCCTTCAGCACCGCACTGTTGCCGTCAAACATTATCGTATTGTTGAACCGGATAAAGATTCTTGTCGGAGTCTGCTCAATATACACATACTGACCAAGATCGTTTTTATCCGTTGTTGTCTTTAAGAAGCTGTAAAGCTGATTGAAGTCGGAGGGAAGCCCCTCTGTCTGTTCGCTTGTAGTACCGCCGTTCTGAGTGTTCGGAGGAGCTTCGGCATTACCGTTTGTATCGGCAGCGTTATTCTTCGGCTGTTCGTCCATTACGAAGGGGTTTATATAGCTTCCGCTTGACGTAAAGGATTGATATATGTACTGCCATTTCGTTTCGTCTACCGATGATGCAGAGTACAGCAATACGAAAAAGCACAACAGAAGCGTAACCATATCGGCATAGGTATCAAGCCAGTTACCCTTTTCTTCGCCGCTTCCGGCTCTTCTTTTTGCCATTTTTCTCCACCGCCTTTCTTCTGACGCTTAACCAATATATTGTATCACATTTCAGCGATTATTTCAACACTAAATTCCTTTTGCTTCAGCCGTATTTCCTTTCCTGTCGGAAACAGGCGGATAAAGTTACTTGCTGTCCTTCTTCTTTATATCTGTCTGAGCAAGCATGAATTCGAGCTTTTCCTGAATAAGTCTGGGGTTTGAGCCTGCCGCAATCGACAGCACGCCTTCTTCGATTATCTGCATACAAAGAAGCTCCTGCTCGTGACTGTTCTTCAGCGATGATGCGATCGGCGCAAACAATACGTTTGAGAACAGCGAGCCGTAGAAGGTTGTGATAAGCGCAACCGCCATACCGCTTGACAGGTTACTTGAGTCGGCACCCATACCCTTAAGCATATTTACAAGGCCGACAAGAGTACCCAGCATTCCGAATGCGGGGAATACAGACATACCTTTTTCGAAGAAAAGTCTGCCTCTTTCGTGACGCTCGCACATAAAGTCTATTGCGTCATCAAGCATACTTCTTACTTTATCGAGGTCGTTTGCATCTACTATCAGCATAAGGCTTTCCTTGAGGAACGGATCCTCACACTTGTTCGCACTGTCCTCAAGCGAGATAAGACCTTTTGTTCTGGCAATCTTTGCAAATTCAACTATCTGTTCTATGTAGCTTTGCGGATTGAACTTTTTAGGGAACAATGCCAGCTTCAGATACTTCGGCAGATTTTTAAGGTATGAGAGCGGGAACGAGCCGATAAGACAGCCTATAGTACCGCCGACGGTGATGGCAACTGAAGGTATATCTATGAACCAGTCAAGCTGACCGCCGTTAAATATACCGTATGTAACCAGACCGAATGAAACCACCCAGCCTATGATGATCGTAATATTCAAAATAATTTCCTCCTGTAAGGGTTTATATAGAACAGCCAACGGCTGTAATATTCATAATTTATATGCTTCTCTCCGTACGCTGACGTCTTACAGACAGCCTGTATTCCTTGATGAGAGAAAGTATCTCGTTCATCGACTGCTCAACTATGTATGAATGTCCCGTGCTTGTTGTGATAACTGTATCCGGGTTTTCGGTCACTATTTCGATAAGATCGGGATTAAGCATAAACTTTTCCCCGTTGAGCTTTGTAAGTATTATCATATATTTCCTTCCTTTGCGGTATTGTCCGCATTGTAATTGATTCTGACAGCCGAATGTCCGGAAACAGCCGTTTGTCATAACCGTTCAGGCATAATATAACGGGCATTCCGGCGGAGCTGACGCTCCGCCTGCCCTTATAAACTTGAATTTATATCGCAGAAACCTGCAATTTCCGCCAAACTCTTGGCTTTAGAACAATTTGTCGGTTTGTCTGCCTGTAAACACAGAACAGCTTTTCCGATTTTTCGTAGGGTGAGGGTTTATGTGCGCTTGTTTGGCTTCACGTTCTGAAAAAACGCAACCAACATTTTCCGCTTTTTGTAGGGTGAGGGTCTGTGTGCGCTTGTATGGTTTTGCATCGTGCAAAACTCTGTGCGCCCACGCCTTAAGGCATCCGTGCCTTGCTCGCCCCTCCCGTTGCATCAAACCTTACCGGCTTCACAAACCTTGCAAAAGTAGCACAACCTTAGCTTAGCACTACCACTCTTGCATAATTCACTATACATTTTTAATATCATTTTTGAAAAAGAAATTCCTTATCGGGAGGGGCGAGCCCCTCCCCTACAAAAAATTATCTATGATATTAATTTTTCTTATAGCTTTGCAATGAAACCAAAGTCGTAATTTACATCAACAACGGAAACCCGCCGTTTCGCTATCCGTCGCCAAATCGCAACTTTTTCAAAGGCGGAATTTGTAGCGGCTCACAGCCGCCCCGCCGGTAACGAAAGTTACGCCGCTGTCAAACCTTTAGAACGGCGGAATTTGCAACGGCTCACAGCCGTTAGCGTTTGAGGTTTACTATTTCTTCGAGCATCGTGTCCGAAGTGGTGATGATTCTTGAGTTTGCCTGGAAGCCTCTCTGCGTGATGATCATATCGGAGAATTCCTGCGACAAGTCAACGTTAGACATTTCGAGCGCACCCGATACTACAGAAGCAGAACCGTTCTCGCCTGCAATGTTTACCTGAGGCTGACCGGATGAAAGAGTTTCTCTCCAGTAGGAGCTTCCCACCTGCTCAAGACCGTTGGGGTTATCAAATGTAACAATATCAATTCTGCCGAGCATTATGATGCCGTGTACGCTGTGTACACCGTATATAGTGCCGTCCTCATTGATATATACACTGTCAAGATCCTTTACCGTCTGCGTAGCCGCAACACGTCCGTCTGTCATCTTGATATTGCCCAGAAGCTCGACCATATCAGAGAAGAAGTTGTTCGAGCCGCCCGCAAGACCTACCTTGCCGTCTGTTGCAAGAAGTGTTTCAAGTGCGCCGTTTGCAGCGTCCCAGTCCGTGCTTGTAACCTTAAGCTGATACTTCTCGTTACTGCCTGCCGCCTTGTCTACAGCCGCCTGTATGTCGGCTACCGTAGCACCGGGGCAAACGCTTATCGTAAGACCGTTGTCCGACCACTTTGCCGTTGTGTCTGCGGCATTCTTTGAATATCTTAAGTTTATCGTGTAGTTGTTTGCATATTCTCCTGCGTTTACTGTCGTAAATGTAAGAGAAGCCTTTGTTGCCCCGTCGTCCAGCTTCATTGTGTTGGTAGCTGTTGTTGCGGGAATGTCTGCCGCAGGAGGCACCGTATCAAGCTCAAAGTGGAGCGGAAGTACGCCCTCAATGCTTACACCGCCGTTTTCACAAGCACGGGTAACAGCGTCCTCAAGATCGTTGAGGTTTGTATAATTGTTCTTTTCGTTCAGCTGTACGACGAGCTTGTTTCCGCTCATATAAGCGTAATCGCTTTCGCCTACAACAAATCCTACCGATATGTTGCCGTCGGGTGTCGCTGTATCTGCCGATACTGTAAGCGGATATGTACCGCCCTTGTATGTAATTGTCTTTGAGTAGCTGGCTTCGTTGTCGAGAATCTCGGGAACTGCGAATGTAATTCTGTTGGACGATGCGTCAACGCCTGTTGCGTCACCGCTTACACCGAGTACCATATTACCGTTTGAGTCTACGAGGTTTCCTGCGTTATCAACGTTGAAAACGCCTGCTCTTGAATAGAAGATGTTGCCGGCTTCGTCCATTACCTGAAAAAATCCGTCGCCCGATAAAGCACAGTCATAAACGCTGTCTGAATATGTGAAGCCCGACTGTCCCATTACCTGTCCGATAGCACCCAGCTTAGTACCGTAACCTACCTGAGAGGGATTTACACCACCCTGGAGGTTAGAGCCTGCCGAGCCGTTCTTCTTAGTCTGGTAATATACCTCCTGGAAGGTAGTTACGCTTGTCTTGAAGCCTGTAGTGTTGACGTTTGCAATGTTGTTACCTATAACGTCCATCTTCTGCTGATGTGTCTTTAATCCTGACACGCCCGAGAATAAAGATCTAACCATGATCTGTTCCTTTCTCCATCGTGCCGACCGCTCTTACCCGTCTGTCATTCGGGGTAAGGAATACTTCCTTTCGGTCCGGTATTACATAATTACGGTCGAGTCGATGTTCGTAAAAATATTTCCTTTTAAATCTTCCTGTGACATAGTTGTGATTACCGTGCGGTTTTTCACACTTACCACAAAAGCAGTCCTGTCTACGAGTACCAGTGTTTCGTTACTGCCCTTTTCTGCGGCTATCTCAATGCCGTCATTAAGTCTTTGCAGCATATCCGAGTCAAGTATCTCGATATTTCTGCTTTCTATACGCTTCATTGCGTGTTTTGAAAAGCCTACCGCCGAGTTTCTTGCATCAAGCTCGCTTTGCAGAGCTTCTGCAAATGTTCCTCCCGACTGTTGTGCGGCCTTTTCAGCATTCCCTGCTTTTGCGGTGTTAACGTTGCCTGTCGAAATCTGCAGATTCCGCAGCTTGAGTTCATTTATCAACATAACACTGCCGCCTTTTTATTTACTTGTTGCCCTCGGCACTTCCTGCCGGAGCTTCCGTGTTCTTGTCAGCCGTACTTCCCGTACCTTCGCTGACGTGTACTATCTCGTCAATAGAGTAGAGATAATTGTCTATCACTATCTTAGCGTCGCCGTCCTGCATTTCTGCCGACTCGACCTTGCCCTTTGCATAGTAGAATTTGCCGTCGTCGCCGAGTACCTTTACCGTTACTTCCTTGCCCACATATCCCAGTGCCTCGGTCATCGTATGTAACGTACCCTTGCTTACCGTATCGTTTATCGCCTTTACCGCCGATAAATCGTACTGCTTGCCGTCAACTACTACCTTCACATCGCTTCCGCTGATGTTAACTCCGGTGCATACGCCCGATAAAAGCGTTCCGTCGTCGCTCTGCGCATTCATTGTAAGCGTCTTGCCTACAAGACCTGCCGCATAGTTTGACATACTGTATTTCAGATTGTCCTGCTGTGCCTGTAACGCCGTGAACTGTGCCATCTGCGACACGAACTCGGTATTTGACGTAGGCTCAAGCGGATCCTGGTTGCTCATTTCCGCCATAAGCAGACTGAAGAACGTATCTGTGCTTATCGTATCGTTCTTGCCCGAATTCTTGAAAAGGTCCTTATACTTTTCGTGATTTGACTGTACACTCTGAAGACTTGAAATGTCTGCCATCTGTTATCCTTTCATGTCAGTCCGACCGATAAAAATCAGTCCATCGTCTGAATCTCCCCCAACAGCTCCTCGAAGTCGTCCGTGCCGTTCTTCTGTTGACCGTGCGACTGCTGTCTGTAAGGGTTCTTACTGCTGCCGTCAAAATCTCTCTGGAAAAGTTCCGCCTGCGAGGTTTCCACCTTGTACGAGGTAAGCTCCACATCGTCATTCTTCAGCGCATACGCAAGCTGCTGTGACTTTGCCTGTAAAAGCTCCTTCGCCGCCTGAGTTTCCGTCAGTATCTCAACTGTGAGCTTTCCGCCCTCATTTGCCATACGAACCGTGATTTTGCCCAGCGTTTCGGGTGTAAGCACAACCGTAAGCGTGCTTCTGCCGTTTGTCTTAGGTGCGTGTTCGCTTACAAACTCAGCCATATCGCTTATCGGTACTCTGACCGTGCGGATTTCCTGCCCGTTTTCGTCATAACGGCTTTCCGTTCTTGCAAATACATCACTGCCCTTTGCAAGCATATCGCTCACCGCATTCTTGTCGGTAACCTTCTGCTCTGCTTCAAGGTCGCTGTCAGATTTAGTAACCACGCTTCCTTTGGCTATCGCCCTCAGTTCATCGCTCTTGCTTTCGATGTTCCTCTTGGCAAATGCCATTCTTGGAGCATTGTCATCCTGCGTCTGCATATCCTGCCTTACGCTGTTGTCGCCGTATTTTTCGTATGACGTTACCGTAAATTCAGCCTTTACAGCCTCAGAACTATCTGCTTTTACACCGTCCGCTTTTATAACGGCTGTTTCCCGACTTCCGATATTGTCGGTTTTATCGGTGAAAATCATATCCGCCTTAGAACGTATATTATCCGCATCTGAAGATTTTCCCGTATTTCCGTCAGCCACGCTTACTAAAGCGTCTGACTTGTCAGCCGTTGCAGCCACAGCATTTTCGTCGGCAATGCTCTCTGAAGCGATTTTAGCATTGACATTCGTTTGGCTTACAGTATCCGCAGAGTCGCCGTTATTCATCTGAATTTCGCTTGCAAAATTATTTACGGCGGAAATCTCTCCGTTTTGTAAACCGAGAGCCGTATTAACGTCATTCCCGTTTGCAATTTTGCTGAAAGCGCCTTCTTCCGATAACACATCGCCTATCGGACCGCTGACCTCAAGACCTGTCATGATCTGCATAAGCTCGCTGTTGTCCGTCTGCACTGCATCGGCGTAAAACTGCATCGTACCGCCTTGCAGATACCCTGCCAGTTCGGCTGTTTTAAGCAGTTCCTTCAGTTCCTGTGCATTCTGCTCAAGCTCGTTCAGCCCGCTTAATATCTCGCCGTTCATATCAGCCTTATTATCGGCGTTCATTCGCACGGCTGAGTTCATATTGCACTGCTGACCGCTTGTTACCATAGCACCGAGCGTATCGGAGAAACCTCCGGCAGTACCGCTTGCTGAGCCGTTTTGTACGTTACCTGCCGAGATTGTGGCGGCATTGCCTGCAAACGTTGTAACAACGGCAGGCAATACTGCTGTCCCATTCATCATATCTCACCCCCTTTCAGTGCTATTCATTGCCAAAAACAATATATGTTTTTCAACAACTTTTATATATTTAACGGGTTTAAACCGTTAAAATTTATGAAAATTGCACAGCTTTCCACCTTGTATTGTAACACATTTCGAACTATATGTCAACAATTTACGGTGTATTACCTCCGTTTGAAGAGCCGTTTGTCACAAATTCCTCTATAATCTGCTCCTGCTCCTTCTGAGAGGCATATCTGTACTCCTCAAGCTGTTTTTCCTCCAGCTTTTCCAGCTTCGAAACCTCTTTGGTAGCGTCAATTACCTTCTGAAGCTGAGCTTCGATTTCCTCACGCTTATGCGCCATAAGCCCCTTTATTCGATATATGTCCTGCTGTAAAGAGGAAACATATTTCTTGTGCAGTGATAATCTCATAGCGGTAGTGCCGCCACGCACAAGTTCGTTCAGCTTGTCTATGCTCTGTTCGTACTCAGCCACCTTTGCGTCAAGTTCGCTTTGCATTTCCGCAAGCTCCGCCCTTAGTCTGCCGAGTATTGATTTCTCGCTGTCAAGCACCTGATCGTTGTACTTTTTCAGCGACTGCAATGTAAAATTAAACTTCTTCATATCGCATTAATATCAGGAAACCGCCGCCTTTAACAGCTTTATGGTATCCTCCATCGAGAACGATTCGTACATTCCCTGCATCAGAAAATCGTTTATCTTGTCTATTTTCTTTATCGCCTCGTCAAGAGCCGGGTTTGTACCCTTCTTGTACGCTCCTATCGAGATAAGGTCTGCGTTGTTGTTGTAAAGCGCAAGCAGATTTCTCAGTTTTCCTGCCGCTTTCTTATGCTCCGGGTCTGCAATTACCGACATAAGACGTGAGATGCTCGGCAGTATGTCAATTGCAGGATAATGGTTCTGCGCCGCTATCTTACGGCTCAGCACTATATGTCCGTCAATTATACCTCTTACGGTATCCGATATAGGCTCGTTTGTATCGTCACCCTCAACAAGCACCGCATAAATTCCCGTTATACTGCCCTTTTCGAAGTTTCCCGCCCTTTCGAGCAGTTTCGGCATTGCGGCATATATTGACGGGGTATAGCCTCTTGCAACGGGAGGCTCGCCTGTTGAAAGACCTATCTCACGCTGTGCCATAGCAAAACGTGTAAGATTATCCATCATCAGCAGTACGTCCTTGCCCTGAGAGCAGAAATATTCCGCTATGGCTGTTGCCGTCATAGGACATTTATTTCTCATCATCGCAGGCTGATCCGATGTTGCGACAACAACGACAGATCTTGCCATACCCTCTTCTCCGAGGTCGTTTTCTATAAATTCTCTTACCTCTCTGCCACGCTCGCCCACAAGCGCTATAACGTTGAGATCGGCTTTTACCTTTCGTGCGATCATACCCATAAGCGTTGACTTACCTACGCCTGAGCCGGCAAAGATACCCATTCTCTGCCCCTTGCCCATTGTGAGAAGTCCGTCGATCGCCTTTACGCCAAGCTCTATAGGCTCGTGTATTTTCGGTCTGGTGAGCGGATTTACAGGAATGCCTGCTATAGGCACGGTGTCTGTATATTCAATCGGCTCTCCGTCATCAAGCGGATTTCCCAGTGCGTCGATTATTCTTCCTATCAGCTTGTCGCCGGCTCTTACGTTCAGCTTGTCGCCGGTGTTGTCAACTATACTGCCGGGACCAATGCCCTCAAGGTCGGTATACGGCATAAGCAGTACCTTATGCTCGTTGAATCCCACCACTTCGGCAGGGATATGCGACTTCATATCCTTTGTGTAGATACGGCACACATCGCCTATACTGCACAGCGGTCCGCTCGCCTCGATCGTCATTCCGACTATCTTTTCAATTTTACCCAGATACTTATATGTATCGGTAGTTCTGAGTTCTGTCAGAAATCCGCCGAGATCCATGTTAAAGTCCTTTCAAATAAGGGAGTTATTCGCTTTGTTCTTCGCCGCCGTTATTGTCTGTTTCTGCCTGTGCCACAGCTTCTTCCTGCTTTTCGGCTTTTTTCCTTGACGGCGCTCTGCGGTACTTTCCTTTGCCCAGCTCCTCTATCATCTTGAGCTGTGTCTGTATTCCGGCGTCGGTAATTTCACTGCCGTTGTCAATTATAACAGTACCGCTCGGTGCGTCCTTAAGCACCTCGACCTCCACGTTCTTTACATTTGTGAACAGCTTTTTGAAATAGTCGGTATCCGCCGCCATTTCCTCGCTGACATCGGTCTTTGATAAGGTCAGCTTTACATATTCACTGCCACGGAAGCTCTTTCCTGCTTCCTTTATCGTTTTCTTGACTACCGCCTTGTCCTTCTGACCGAGAGAATTCAGCGTTATGCGGTTTACTATCTCCATTACCGTGTCGAATATCTCGACCTCATAGCTGTCAAAAAGCTCCGCCCTGTCGCTTACCATCTGCTCGCTGAGCCTTTTGATCTCCGAGAGCATATCACGGCATTTGTCAAGCCCTGCGGCATATCCGTCCTCGTGACCTTTTGCAAAGCCGTCCGACCTGCTTTTTTCAAAGATTGCCTCAGCCTGTACCTTTGCTTGTGCGGCATAATCCTGCGCCTGCTGTTCGGTTTCGCTGAGTATTCTCTGTGCTTTTTCACGGGCATCGGCAAGTGCCTTTTCACCCTGCTCACGATAATAGCTTGTTATCTTCTCTTTTTCCTGCTCAAGCTCCTGCCTGTGCTTTGCCGATGCTTCATCGGCGACCGCCGTATTTTCTGCGGTGTCGGCTGTCACTGTTTCCTGCAAGGGAGCTTGTGGTGCGACAGGCTTTACCTTTATTGAGTTGTCGATAACAACTGTATCTGTTGTAGGCTGTACGGGATAATAACCGCCCCGACCTGCCTTGAATACGCCTGCCAAAATATATTCCTCGCTTTCGTATTATGCGATGATTTCGTCTTCCTTGCCGCCCTTTGAGATAACGAGAGTACCCTCGTCCTCAAGTCTGCGTATGATGGATACGATTCTCTGCTGAGCCTCCTCAACATCACGCATACGGACATTATGAAGATACTCAACGTCTGTCTGTACGCTTTCACGCATACGGGTAGACATATTTGCATAGATGCACTCTGCGACCTCGGGAGTAGAACCCTTGATAGCGACCGCAAGATCCTTTGAATCGACCTCCGGTATAAACGCCTGTATAGCCATATTGTCGAGAGTTACTATATCCTCGAATACGAACATCTTCGAACGTATATCGTCTGCCAGCTTCGGATCTCTCAGCGTCAGTTCGTCGAATATGTATTTTTCTGTTGCACGGTCTACGTTGTTCATGACCTCCGCAACATAGTCTATACCTCCGACCTCTGTGGTGTCGGCGGTAACAAGATTGTCAAACTTCTTTTCAAGCGTGCGCTCTATAGACTTTACGACATCGGGCGATGCCCTGTCCATCTTAGCCATACGCTCGACTACATCTATCCTTGTTTTCTTGGGCAGTTCGCTTAAAATTGCCGATGCCTGATCGCTCCTTGCATAAGAAAGTATCAGTGCTATTGTCTGCGGATGCTCGTTTTGTACCATTGCAAGCAGGTTCTTATAGTCTGCCTTGCGGACAAATGCAAACGCTTTTGTCTGGAACTGCTTTGTTATCTTTTCAAACAGCGCCTGTGCCGTCTGCGGACCGAATGCCTTTTCAAGTATGTCACGGGCATACTCCACACCACCCTCGGATATTACCTTCTGGGTAAGGCAAAGCTCATAGAACTCGTTAAGAACGCTGTCCACCACTTCCATAGGGTAGTAGTTCATTCTTGCTATTTCAAGCGTGATCTGCTCTACCTCCTCGTCGGAGAAGTGCTTGAATACCTCGGACGCATTTTCCGTACCGATAGAGCTTATGATTATCGCCGCCTTTTGTGCGCTGGTGAGTGCCTCCATATATATCCTTCCTTTATGCTGTCAATATCATTCGCCGTTTTTCATCATAGAACGTATGAGTTGGGCAACGACATCGGGATTTGTGCGTGAGAAATCCTTGATTTCCTTCTTGAGAACCGCACTCTTTGACTCGTCGTCATAGTCGTCAAGGTGCTGTATGTTGAATTCTTCGTCCGTCTGAGGCTGAGGCTCAAAGCTGAGAGCGGCAGATTCCTGCGCCGCTTGTGCCGTCGCTGCCTGTGCGGCTGCTGCCTTGGCTCTTGCTTTTGCACGTTTCTTCTTCTTTGCGTTGCTTGTAAGGATAGCTACGATAAGCAGTGCAAGCACAAGAAGTCCGAGCAGGAGTATGATATAAACCGTCCAGTCAACGCTTCCGCCTCTGTTTATCGTATTGCCGTTGCCGTTAGCGCCGTTGTTGCCGTTTATAACAAACGGGTAGTTTGCAACCGTAACATTTGCAACGTCTGCGCCGATAGCAAACGCAATTACTTCACGGAGTTGTTCCTTGTCCGCTTCAAGCATATTGATCTGATCTACAGTTACAGCCGCCGTTATTTTATCTACCGAGTAGCCGTTCTTTTCAAGCTGTCTTATCTCGGTGTTTACAAGACGCTTTACGGTTATGCTGTTCTGATAGTAATATTGGTTATCGCCGTCGCCCTTGATAGTCGGATAGTTCGGTGAGATGTCGCTGTTGCTTGTTGTGCCTACAACGCCCGACAGCGAGCCTATACCGCCCCAGCCCTCGTTCTTTGTTGAGCTTTCTATCATACCGCCCGATGTACCGTCCTCTGCTACAGACGGTGTGTAGATGGTATATTCCGACTTTGAGTTATCGTAATTGAGTTTTACGTTTACGTTTATCGTGTAGTCCTTGTACAGCTTTTTCAGCGTATCGTTGAGCTGGCTCTTGAGCAGGCTTTGCATCTGCTCCTGGAAGTTCAGCCTTGACTGGTACAGCACGTCCTCCTCAACGGTAGTATTCTCGCCGCTGAGCAGCTTGCCGTCCGAGTCGAGTATTGATATGTTTTCACGCTCAAGACCGGGCAAAGAGTTCAGCACCAGTGCATAGATACCTTCAACCTGATCGCTTGTAAGCTGTGCGCCGTTCTTTAAATCAAGCTTTACGCTGACTCTCGGTTCTTCGTTGTCCGTAGAGATAACATAATTGCTGTTCTCCGGCATGGTGATTATAACATAAGAGTTCTTGACCGCACTTATGGTGTTGATGGCTTTCATAAGATGTGTCTGTAACTGCTGTATCTGAAGCACCTTTTTTTCGGTGTCGGTTGACCATATGCCTATGCCGCTGTTCCATACGTCAAAGTTGAACGTTGACTTGGGGTATCCTTGTATGCTAAGCTGCATTCTTACATTGTCCGCCTGGTCGCTCGGTACCGAAATACTGCCGTCCGTACCCATTTTTACGTCCGTTATTCCAAGCTCGTTTATAGCCGAAACTACCTGAGAGCTTTCCTCGCTGTCAAGTCCGGTATAAATAGCCGTATATCCCTTCTGATTAAGCACTATTGCAAGCACTATTGCGGCAACTATTACTACCGATACCGCAGTTATTATGAATATCCGCAGATTTTTCGCAAGCGAGCTCCATTTATCTTTGAATCCGCTCCAGAAAGCGGAGAGCTTATCCTTCATCTATATATGTATCCTTCCCTTGAAGTGTAAATCGGTATCGATCAGACAGTCATACGCATTATCTCGTTATATGCGTCAACAGCCTTGTTCTTGACAGTAACAAGCAGATCCACAGCGGTAGCCGCCTTTTCGAGATTTACCTGTATCTGTGCAAGATCGTCCACATCGCCGAGCATAAGATCGACAGAATCCTTCTGTACCTGTGCGTCGGTTTCCTTGACGTTCTTTACAAGCGACTCAAAAACATCAAAGAACGTTGCTTCGCCGTCATCTGTGCTTTCGGTCTGCTTTTTCTGACTCATCGTTTCCATAGGGGTGATACTGCTTGTAAGCGGTACTATAAACATTTATATCAGTTCCTTTCGGGTATCGTTAGTTGTTTCCTATGCTGAGTGCCGTCTGCGCCATTGATTTCACAGCGTTCAGCACAGCAAGGTTGGCTTCGTATGAGCGTGTAGCCGCCATAGCGTCCATCTGCTCCTCCGCTACGTCAACATTTGGCAGATAGTAATAGCCGTTCTCGTCTGCGTCGGGATGTGTCGGGTCGTAGACCGGTGTGAGCGGTGTTTCGTCCTCGACTATCTCAGTAACAAGAACACCCTTGTTTTTTGTCGCAGAAACAGTATTCGCAGGCACTCCCCCTGCTATTTTTTCTTTCCTCTTTGCTATAGTTTCCTCAAGCACAGAGTTGAAACCCTTGTTTTCGCTGAACAGTACGACCTGCCTTCTGTACGGCGTACCGTCCTCCGTTCTGGTGGTTTTTGCGTTCGCAACATTCTGCGAAATTACATCAAGACGCAGTCTTTCCGCTGCCATGCCCGATGCGGCTATATTAAGCGAGCTTAAAAATGCCATGCAAAAAACTCCTTTCTGTATGTCAAAAAAGCGTTGAAATCCGTTTCACTGTATATAATCCATTATTTTGCGTCTGCTTTAAGGCGATAGCCGTTAATTGTGCGGTATTGCCTATAATTACGTTTTCATTGCCGAACGCAGCCTTGTGAACTCTCCGTTCATCTGGTTCTTGAGAGCCTGATAGTGAAGCTGTACCTTCGCAAGCTCGTTTGACTGCGAATCAACGTCTACGTTGTTGCCGTCCGGCTGAGTGTTGGTCGCAGTGTCCTCGTACACTCTGGTTGCAAGCTCAACCTGCTTTGAGCCTTCCTTCGCCTTACCTCCGACAACGCTCGTGCTTTCCATCCTGTCCTTGAGTACAGCGTAAAAATCAAGATACTTGCAGTTATATCCGGGAGTATCCTGGTTAGCTATATTCTGTGCGATTATCTGCTGCTTCTGCCACAGAACAGACAGACCCTGTTCGGTAATGCGAAAAGCGTTTGTGTTGAAAAGTGCCATATATCCTCCTTTTCAAGCCGGTCCTTCTTCGGAAATGTTCCCCGTGTCATAAACAGTTAATGCGATGAACGATTTCCGTATTTTGTATTTTGGTGTAACAATGTTACAATATGTAGAAAACCACCTTAAGTTATGTTAACATTACATGGTTTTTGGTGCGATTTTAACAAATTTTGAGTTACAGTTCTGACAACTCAATTGTATATTATACAACATTTTTTGCCGTTTTGCAAGGCTGATAGGAAAATTCTGTTGATTTTTGTACGATTCTCTAAAAGCGGTAACCGCTGATATGCAACGGCTGTGTTTTTTAGTCAGACTGCACAATCGTATAAGCTACCACTTCCTGTCGAATGTGGGAAGCTCGGTAAACGTTCTTTTCCTTGCCTGCCTGTAGACCATTCTTGTTTTCGGTCTTGAAACGGGCTTTGTTTCGGCGGCTTTCTTTTTCTCGCACCTTAGCTGATACCGTTTCTGAGCGAGCGAGCAGTGCCGAAAAATCGTTTTCTGCTTCGTAAAGCACTTGGGAAGCGTCAGCGAGGATGTTTCCCTGAAGCCGTTTTCATTAAGCCACCAGTTGTCAAATTCAGGCTTGCCCTGCCTTATGTGGTACCCCAGACGGTCAGAATCGCCCTCGTAGCACCTGATTTTCCCCGTAAAGACAAGCCTGCCCTTTTTCACAGACAGCTTCATCTCGTCATACGGTATTATATACAGCCTGCGTTGTATCCCGCCCGTGTCCGCCGAAATTTTTCCGCCGTACCTGCTCAGTATTGCGGCGGATTTCTGTATCTCGAAATAGGTGCATCGTTTTATACGTCTTGACCGTGTTTCGCAAATAAAGAACAAAAGGAAGGTGAACGCAAGCCACACGGCAACGCATATTGCAGGGATAGCAAGTCCTGCGGCGAGAAACCCCTCCGTCCGCCACATTCTTGTCTGTATTATCAGCGACATAAGGCTCAGAAGCGCAGGGAGCGCAAGCACAGCTCCGACAGCAACGCTTGCTTTTTGGCAGACAGTGCGTGCTTTCGATGTGTCGGCGTGAAAAAAATTCTGCATAGACCCTGCGGAACAACATTCCGCTACCGCACCTCCCTTACGACAAACTTCTGCTTATACTAATTATATTATAGCCGCCTTACAAAAGTCAACGAGCTTTTCTTAATTAAATTGTATAAAAACAAGCTGTACTTTTTAAACAATTCGCAGAATTTTTAAAAACCGACTAAAAAACTGCCGATTTTGCTTGATTTATTGTTCAATTTATTGTATACTTAATGATAAATGATAATATAGGCGTGTTGGGTGCGGCTGTAATGCCTTTTCCCCGTGTCTTAGGAAAGGGGAGTTGTGCTTTTTGAGCTATAAGAAAGAAGACTTTACTTCTTTTGAGATAACCTCGCTCGACGGCGAGCGGCTGATGTACACCGAGAGCAACTTCGACTTTCCGATAATGTACGACCTTAACGATAATATTATCGACAATATGCTGATGATAAAGGGACGGAGAATGCCCGAGATCGACACATCTCAGTATGTTTACATCATCGCCAGTATGCGTGACGGTGACCGTTACAGATACAAGACGAACATATCCGTATCGACCGACCGCCAGCTTAATGTGATATTAAGACCCGACAAGGCGGAGCTTCTTGAAGAACGCAGAAGATATTTCAAGATAAAAACGAATGAAAGAGCGTTTATAACGCTCAGGATGCAGGAGGGCGACGACAAACCCGTTCCGCTTGATCCGCCTGCCGAGATATACATCAAGGATATAAACGTCGGCGGAGTATTTTTCATCTGCACAGACGCACGCAGGCATTTCGCCAAGGGCGACAAATTGCTGATGATAATCAATCTGTCCGGCTCACGCCTTGAGCTTAACGCCGAGGTGCTCAGAGAACAGGTGATAGATTCGCAGGAAACCGATACAGGCTACGGATGCCGCTTTATCGGTGTTTCTCATTCGCAGGAAGAAGCTATTTCAAGATATATCTACAAGCTGCAGTTTGAAATGCTGCAGAAGGAACGTGAAAAACGTGATATGTTTTGACAGATTTTAAATTAAAATAAGAATATGAAACGGTTGATATTTAAGGGTTTCGGAGGTTTTATAAAATGCAGTCATTAAAGATTAAAACGACTTTACGCATACTCACTACGGTTTTTGCCGTAATACCGATGCTGATAGTCGGTCTTGTGGGATATTTCAATCTGACAGGCTTTGCCGCAAATTCGGTAAGCCAGTTCGCAAGAGCGGCAGGTGCGGCTCAGCAGGAGATAATCAATCAGTACATAAACGAGTGTATATCCGATGTTGCTTATCTTTCATTCAGCAAGCCCGCAGGAACGCTTGCACAGAGCGGTCAGGGCGATGACGCAAAGGCAAAGCTTTCACTCATTGCCGAGAATATCGCCGACAGAAACAGCGGCTTCAAGAATCTTGTGGTAACCGATTCTTCCGGAAATATCGTTTACGAATACGAGGATATACAGGGCATGAAGGAGAGCTTCTTCGGCTTCGAGGAGCTTGAGGGCTATTCCGAAGGCTCGATAAAGATTTCAAAGATCTATATGAACAACGAGGACTACGAAACAAGCGTGTTCTACGTTGCAAAGAGCATAGATGCAGACGGACTTAACAATATCGACGGATTCGCCATAGAGATTGTCGACCTTTCAAAGATTAACGAAATACTTTCGAAGTCGTCATACGGCGAAGGTAAGGGCTATCTTTCCGTAACCGACGGCACAGGATGCGTGCTGAATTACGAGGGCAACGCCGTACAGAAGATAGACGATATTTCCGACAGCGCAATAAGAGATGTTATGAAGTCCACAACTAAGCCCACATCGGCTGAAAACAATGTTGACTATAACGCAGGCGGTAAGCTCGGCTGCTACAATTATTTCACAGGTGCGTCCACGTCAAACTGGAAGTGGGTAAGCGTTTACCCCGCAAATATGGCAATGTCGCAGATTACAGTTCCTCTCGCAATATCGCTCGGTGTTATGGTGGTTCTTGCCGTTATATGTGCACTTCTCGGTATTCTTATCACAAAGTCTATCGTAAACCCGATGAACGAGATGGTAAAGGTTGCCCGTGAGATACAGGAGGGCGACCGTGACAAGCGTCTTGATATAAAGGCACACAATGAGTTCAAGGACATTTCCGAGCTGTTCAACAATATGCTCGATGATGTAAGTATGTCTGAGGAGCTTCACAGAACGATTTCGGACATTTCGGACAATATGCTGTTCGAGTGGGATTTCCACAAGGAAACAATGTACGTTTCGGATAACTTCAAGGAGAAGTTCGACATAGACCCGTCAGAAGCTCAGCTTGCAAACGGTAAGTTCCTTGATAAGATAATGACGGAGGATTACGCCGAAGTCTATAAGCGTGATATAAGCACACTGCTCAAGAACAGAACAGGTCACAGCGGCGAGTATCAGATGACCACAAGAAACGGAAGCCTGTTATGGTTCTCTATCCGTGCGCTCTGCGTTACCGACCGTCTTGGCGAGCCGCTCCGTGTTATCGGTGTCGTAACCGATATAGACAGCGAAAAGAAGCTCGAGCTTCAGCTTTCCGAGCGTGCAAGCTACGACTTCTTATCACAGCTTTATAACAGAAGCACATTTGAGCGTGAGCTTAAGAGCGAGATTGAGCGTAGCGCACATTCAAAGGTTGCGGTACTCTTCATAGATGTTGACGACTTCAAGTTCATAAATGACCGTTTCGGGCATTCCGTAGGTGACGAGGTTATCAAGTATGTTGCCGGCTGTATCAAGCAGCGTGTAAAGGGAAGCGGATTCGCAGGACGTTTCGGCGGTGACGAGTTTGTACTTTGTATCACCGATTCCAAGCAGATCGAGGAGATAGAGAGCCTGTCGCTTGACCTTATAGATGAGCTTTACGAGGGCTACCACTCCGAGCTTGCAAACGTTTCGATAAACGTAAAGGCAAGTATCGGTATAGCGTTCTACCCCGAACACGGCGATGACAGCAACAAGGTAGTTGCCGCCGCCGATGAGGCTATGTACTTCGTAAAGAAGAACGGTAAGGCAAACTACCACATCTATCAGCCCGAAGATTCCGAGATGGAAGATCTTCAGCACACATTGTAATAAAAGTGATAGAAATATTCATACCCGCTTTTTCGGCGGGTATGATTGCTTTTATCTGTAAATAATTTGAAAAACTAAAATTTAACCCGATAAGGCAAAGAGAGGATACACTGTATGGCAGTTGTTATAGCGATAACAAATCAGAAGGGCGGCGTCGGTAAAACCACGACCTGCTCCGCATTCTGTGGAGGACTAACCGAAAGCGGTAAGAATGTTCTTGCAATAGACCTCGATCCGCAGGGAAATCTCAGCTTCAGCCTTGGCGCTGACGCAGAAGAAAGCTATACTATGTACGATGTATTCAAGGGAAACTGCACCGTAAAAGAGGCGATACAATGCACGGATAACTGCGATGTTATCCCTGCAAACATACTGCTGTCGGGCTGTGAGCTTGAGCTTACCGGTGTTGGCAGAGAGTACCTTCTCAGAGAGGCGCTGTCTGACGTTATGGACGATTATGATTACATAATGATAGACACCCCTCCTGCGCTTTCGATCCTCACGATAAACGCATATACGGCGGCGGACAAGCTGATTATCCCGATGATAGCCGAGATACTCAGCCTGCAGGGAATAGCACAGCTTAAAGAAACGATTTTCGCCGTAAAGAAATATTACAACAAGGATCTGGAGATTACAGGCATATTGCTTAATAAATACAATCCCCGACTTGTGCTTACAAAAGAAGTCGAGGAGCTTGCCGGAATGATAGCCGAACAGCTCGGCACGAAGATACTCAGCTCAAGGATAAGCACAAACGTTTCTCTTGCGGAAGCACCTGCACACGGCATTTCCATAATGGGATATGCCCCACGCTCCAAGGCAACCGCAGAATACCGCAGTCTTATCAACGAAGTGACCGGTGTGCCGATGAAAAAGTCGCAGAAAAAGGACAGCAAACGTCCCGTCCGCAGACCGTCAAAGAAACAGTAATTCACGAAAGGAGCGCCTCCTGTGGCAGAAGAATATAAATCAAGCAAAACAAGACAGGTAATGAATCTTATAAACTCAAAACCATCAGGTGTCAATCCGTTCTTACCGCCTGCTGAGCAGGAAAGAGAGAAGAAATCGCTTGCCGAAAGCACCGTAGAGGACAAACTGCGTACCTATACGCAGTCAAAGCGAGGCACATCCGCTCCTAAATCTCACACAAAGCATAACCCGATGCTACACATACCAGAGGACGATGAGCCACAGCAGACGGTCAAAAGCGTAACACGTCACACAGGACAGATAACGATAGATATAAACCGCATAATCATTGACGAGATACTTGACGATGCGTTAAGACGCTTCAACACCTGCCACTGCGAAAAATGCAAGCGGATAATATCCGAAAAGGTACTTGACCTTGTTCCCGTAAAAATAGTAACGGTAACGCAGGATGAGGAGCGTTCGGTAGTAGACGGCTATTGCAGCTATGCCCGAAAGGATATATACTCTGCAATCGTCAAGGTCGTTCTTGAAAACAAACGCAGACCCTTCCACAACGAACGGCTGTGAGCCGCTTCAAATTCGCCGTTCTATTTGATTGAGTTTTGCTTAACTTTCGTTACCGGCGGGTTCCTTACGGAACACCATTTTAACGTTAAAATGGAAAATTAAAAGTTTCGGTTAGTCCTTTTCAAAATAACCGCCGCTCTCATTTCACCGTTGCAGTGCTTTAGTTTATCGACAATATGAAAGCCACAGCAAAAGCTGTGGCTTCAGTTATATACCCCAAAATTCAAAACCGCTAATGCAGAATAAAATAAAAACCCCTCCGCCATAAGCGGAGGGGCTGTATGCTCTTTAATTAAAGCATCTCATCACTTAAAAGCGATTACTTGCTTCTCTTCTTAAGAACGACACCTGTTGTAGCAACTGCTGCTGCTGCGAGAAGTGCAGGGATAACTGCTACTGCAGCACCTGTAGGAGGGTTAACAGGCTCGCCTGAGCAATCGCCGGGGTTAACATCACCTGAAGATTCACCGGGCTCAACAGGAGTTTCTGTTTCGCCGGGCTTAACAGGATCTTCTGTTTCGCCGGGCTTAACAGGATCTGAAGGCTTTTCAGCTCCGTTGGGTTCGCCAACTGAGAATGTTATTTCGAACTTTGTGAAAGAGGGAAGCTCAACGCCTGATAAAGGAGCGTTGCCGTTCTTGAAGTTGTCGTTCCACTCGTTCATAAGAGTGATTCTGAGTCCGCCGCCTTCGTTGTTAACTGCGAGCTTTGTAAGATCGCCGTATTCCTTGCCATCAAGCTTGATAGAAGAAACCTTTACGTTGTCAGCATTGTATAAGTTAGTGTTGTTGTCATAATCTTCCCAAGGGAGATCTGTCTGAATAGCAACGTAGTTGCCGCCAAACTTAACAGGACCATACTGCCAGAAATCGTAAGTAATAGTCATGTCCTTACCTGTATCTCTGAAAGTTGTCTTAGGAAGTGAAGGCCATTCGCCGATTGTACCAACTGTTGAATCGAACTGAGCTTCGAGACCAACGTTTAACTTACCTGCGCGTGAAGTTGTAACTTCAGCAGTGGGGTCAGTGGGAGTTGTGTAAGCAGCAAGAGACTTGCCGTCCTTATCGAAGAATTCAACCTTGTCGATAAATGTTGTAGCAGGAGCAGTTGACTTGTCTTCGTTTTCAACTGCGTTCATCCACCAGATCTCAACCTTGAAGTAACCGGACTCTGATGTTTCGCCTGTTTCTTCGTTAGTAACCATACCTGATGCGAGACCGTTTAAGCCGTCCCATACCCATTCGCTTGTGCCTGCTGCAGCAGATTCGCACTGAGCAGAAGCTGCCCAACCGGATGTACCGTCAGCATTGATTACGTTACCGCCTAAAGCACCGTTAACGTAAGCTTCGTTTGTAATTGTAGCAACTACCTTAGTTACATTGGGAGCCCATTCGTAAACAGACTCATCGTACTTGAGTTCCCACTTGTTAGATGCGGGAGCACCGTTTTCTTCAACAGTTGCCTTAAAAACAGCTGCAGAAGCGCCGATTGCAAGTGAAGATACAGCTAAAGCTGCAGCTGCAACACTTGCTAAAGTTCTTGTAAACTTCATTTTTTTGTCCTCCATAAAATATTTTTCTAGCTTTTAAGCTATTTTTAATCATACTATATCGCAATTAGATTTGCAAGTGGCATTTTGCACAAAAAAACTTTTTCGTTTTGGTGAAACAATATAAACATTAGTGCGATTTTGTGCGTTTACAGCACTAAATCTGAAAATACAACAATTTGTATAACAAAAAAACTTCACATTAAGCTAAGCTCCGGTGCTGTTTTTAACTGTTTTTGCAAAATCCGTTTCGTTTGATTTCGTTTGTATGTATTGCAAATGCCGCATTTTCTTTATCCTGCTCCGTTTAGTATGTTCCCCTTGACTAACCGCCCCGTTTAATGTACAATATAATAGAGCAAATATGCAGACAACACGCACTTCGTGCCATATATTCTGCCTCCCGGCAGTCAAAAATCAATATATGGTTATACTGCACAAAAAACATTCGTATTTTTTTACTTATCCGATACACAGAATTTTCATTTCGAGTGAAACTTTTTCTGAAATTCAGCCTACTACAAAGTAGGTGACAAAGTGAGGTGAGCCGATGGGCGCAGAGATTCACGGAGGTCACGAGAATAACGAAGAATATTTCAACCGTGTCTACAACGAAACCTGCAGATCCGTTTCCCGTTTTGTAGTCAGCAAATGCGGAAACAGAGAAGATGCGGAAGATATTATTCAGAACGTCTATACACGTTTCTTCAAGCGCATAAGCGAAAAAGGACACGAGGACATCGAAAGCCCTGAGGCTTTCCTTATAAATATAGCGAAGTTTGAATGCCGCACCTATTTTTCCGGCAGGAAGAAGGATGACAAGGTTTCCTCCTTTTCCGACTATACCGAAGAAGAAATGGTCGCTATCGAGCGGGAGATGTCCAAGCCTCAGCAAAGACTTGAGGACGTTATCAGCAACAAGATCGTTGCAAAGCAGATTTTCGATGACATAATGAAGACCGATGAACTGACAGGTCAGATATTCTATCTTCATTTTGCGTGTGATATGAAGCTGGAGGATGTAGCAAAGGCGCTTGACGTCAAGCTGTCTACCGTTAAAAACAAGCTCTATCGCACAATAGAAAGACAAAAGAAAAAATTCAAATTATAACGACTTACGGAAGGGGGCTTTCAGATGAATACAAACGATTTTTACAAAGAACTGATGAGTGAGTATTCGTTTGATTACGAGAAGATAAGAAAAGCCGCTATGGGTAAGTCTGTACAGGCTAAAAAGAGCAGGCTGAAAACGGTTTGGCTTTCTGTGGCAGGTGCCGCAGCTGCCGTAGCTATCACATTTTCAAGCGTCGCCCTGCTGAATTCCGGCAGCCCTGTTGTTGTTTCACCGACAACCTCGATAAGTGCGGAAGACCGTTTCAGAATGGCTATGGAGGCATACAGCAAGGCGGAAGAGAACACCGAAGATGTTTTCCTTTACGTTACATTCAGAAATACAGTAACGCCCGAAGAAATGCAGAGCATTTTAGCTAAGGCAGACAGCAAGGGCAACATCCGTGTTACAGAGGTTTATCTTTCCGATAATACAAAGGTAAAGGGCAGCGAGGCTATCGCCGCATTGTTCGATGAGAACGCTAAGGATATTACAGCAGTCAAGGTATATTGCCCCGGCAACTTCCTGATAAAGCTGACAGCGCTTGACGGAGTTTACCTTGTTGAAACGGAAGATTCCTTCTCGGAGGATGATTTTTCTGCGATAGACACAAGCAGTGAGTACGATTACTACCCCGACTACAGCACAACCGAGCCGGTCACACCGCCCGATGCTGTTCCGGGAGATACGACTGAAGTTTCCGAGTAAAAACTTCTCCCTATATATTATAATAGTATACCGCCTGTAAGACTTAACGGTTTTACAGGCGGTTTTTTTCGGTTTGCAAACGCCGTGTAATCGTTTTAACAAAATTTGCGGATAAGCCTGTTTTGCTATTGACTTTTTCCGTGAAAACCATTACAATATGATTGACACAATAAAAAACAGCTGTCCGCATCTCAAAAAACGGACAGTCAGAGAAAGAAAGGTACCTATGAAGAAAAGAATGCTTGCCGCAATTTTAAGCGGCATAATGGTGATAACGGGAATTTCCGCTTGCTCGGGAAATGCCGCAACATCATCCGAAAACAGCTCAGCTTCAACAACGACAGCTACTACAACAACTAACACAACGAAAGCTGAAACAACAGCGGCAACTACCACAACAAAGGCAGAAACAACGACCGTGACCACAACAACCACCACAACCACAACGACAACAACGAAGCCGGAAACTGTCGCAACTACAACAACAACACAGAAGCCGGAAACCACCACCGCAAAACCGGCAACAACCACAACAAAGAAGCCGGAACCTGCACCTGCCGAAACAAAGGGCAACTCTGTTCAGTTCTCACAGAACCTTATGCCCGGCTGGAACCTCGGCAATCAGCTTGAGGCAAACTCGGGCGGAACACCGAGCGAAACAGCGTGGGGCAACCCCGTAATTACCGAAAAGCTCATCAAGCAGGTAAAGGCACAGGGCTTCAAGTCTATCCGTATCCCCGTATCATATCTTTCAAAGATAGGCGCAGGCCCTAACTACACTATCGACTCAAAGTGGCTCGACAGAGTGCAGGAAGTAGTCGATATGTGCATTGATAACGGACTTTACGCTATAATCAATGTTCACGGCGACGGCTACTACACCGTAAAAGGCAGCTGGCTTCTCTGCGGCGAATCCGCTTCCGAGCAGAAGAAGATAAAAGCCAAGTACGAAAAGGTCTGGGAGCAGATAGCAAAGCGCTTCAAGAATTATGACGAACACCTCGTATTCGAGTCTATGAACGAGGAATTTGACAATTCATACGGCAACCCCACTCCCGAATACTACAACAATATCAACGCATACAATCAGATTTTCGTTGATACGGTAAGAAAAGCAGGCGGCAAGAACAACGTCCGTTATCTGCTTATCCCCGGTTGGAACACCGATATAAACTTCACAACAGGCGACTGCGATTCATATACGATGGAAGCAAAGTTCGTTATCCCCAATGACAGCAGGATAATGATTTCCGTTCACTACTACAGCCCGTGGGAATTCTGCGGAGAAGAAAGCAGTGATACCTTCTATAAATGGGGCGACTCGGTTAAGAAATTTGTAAAGCGCAGACAGAGTGAATCGCTTGTAAACAGGCAGTTCGATAAGCTCTACAATGCGTTTATCACGAACGGTTACGGCGTTGTAATAGGCGAGTACGGTTCAATTGACAGAACCTCAAAGGATAAGAGCAATACTACATACCGTGCTTATTTCGCAGAGTATGTGAATTATGCCGCTCATCAGAGAAATATAGTTACTGTTTACTGGGACAACGGTTATAACGGTAAACACGGCTTCGGTATTTTCGACCGCACAAAGTGCACAGTAACACAGCCCGAAATAATCAAGGGCATAATAAACGGCGCTAAGGCGACAAAAGCACCCGCCGCACCTACAGAATAAATTTAGCCGAAGGCTGAAAAAATTTGTATAATTTTCCGCTTGCTTTTTCGGAAGAAATGTAGTATAGTAGTCTTTACAAAAAGAAGAAAGGAATGATACTTATTATGAAGAAATTAACCTCTGCGGTTACAGCCGCAGCAATGTCGATATTACTGGGTATTACCTGCTTTGCCGAAGAGATCGGCGCAAGCACAGTAGTCGGAGCAAGCAGCGGCAACACAAACACAGGCGTTCAGTTCGACCCGACAATATATATTGTTTGCGGTGTTGCTCTTGTAGTTGTTATCGCCGTAGGCATTATAACAGCCGTACTCAGCAAGAAGAAAAAGAATAAGTAATTTCTTTACGAGCCTCCCGTGTGGGAGGCTCGTTCTTCTTTTCACAATATCACCATAAACTTTCAGCAAAGCTACACCATATCCCCCTGTTTATCAGCATAAAATGGAAAATATTCGCTTGACTTTTTGTGCTTTTTGGGATATACTATATTGTGTACAAAGAAATAGCAGTACATCTCAGACGACAGCAGTACAGCGTTACTCTACTGTCGCACGGAGGGTAAAAATGAAAAGATACGCAGTCACTTTGTTTATTGCGGCGCTGGTTTTAGCTTTGGTGCCGGCTTTAAGCGGATGCGGCTCGGATAACACATCATCGGACAATTCAACACCAGACATAACATCAACAACACCGCAGAGTACCGGCTCAGAACCTTCGTCACAGCAGACAACGGTATCGGATATAATATCGCTCCCAGAAAGCTCTGATAACAGCAGTACAATAAATGACCTTCGCACTCAGATAGTGGCAACCGCCGAGGCTCTTGTCGGAGTCGATTATGTCAGCGGTATGGCAACGCCTGAGCAGGGCTTCGATAATTCGGGACTTATATACTATGTCCTTCGTGAAAACGGCTTTATCAATTGTCCGAGAGGAACAGCCGCACAGAAAGAAATGGGTACGACCGTAGCGCTCAGCGAGGTTGAGCCGGGCGACATCCTTTTCTTTACCGATAAAGATTCAGAAACAGGCGAGATGATCGACTTCGCCGGAATATATACAGGTAGCGGCAGACTTATTTACAGCCCTTATCCGGGTGAAAAAGTAAAGTTTGCCGACCTTAACAGCTCTTATTGGCAAAACTGCTTCAGCTGCGCTGTAAGAGTTGCTTAAAACCGATTATGACATTGTCCTTCATATAAAACTACAGGAATGCCGTCTGCACTGCAGACGGTGTTTTTGTATATTTTGGAAAATGATCACGAAAAAACTCAATTTTGTTACCCTTTTGTAACCGTTGTAACCGTTTTGTAACCATTTGTAACCGAATTGTTACCATATTGTAACCGAATTTTAATTGCATTTTGAGTTTTTTATGTTATACTTAAATCAAGGACAGGGAACGACAAAGCGTTGATTATAGTAAAGGTCGTGATATTATGAAAAAGAAATTATCATTGATTTTAGCGATACTTACCACAGCGGCTTTGATTTCTTTGACAGCTTGCTCGGGGAACAATTCTCCCGCAAGCGAAGAAAGCAGTCAGTCGCAGAATAACGTTCAGAGTTCACAGGAACCGGGCTCCGATACATCGGACGATAAATCAGATGATTCATCAAGTGGAGCTGATTCCTCCGATGACACATCAAGCGAAGACAATTCTTCCGATGATACATCAAGCGAGGACAACTCTTCCGACGATACATCGAGCGAGGACAATTCCTCCGACGATACATCGAGCGAAGATAACTCTTCCGACGATACATCAAGTGAAGATAACTCTTCCGATGATACTTCGTCAGACAGCGGCGAACCCGTTGCACCGTCCGAAAAGGGCGACGGCATAGCAAAAGCGGCTTATGATATGCTCGGTAAACCGTTTACCGAGGGCGGATATCAGGCTGAAACGGGTTTTGACAATTCCGGACTTATCTATTATGCTCTGACAAGCAACGGCATTGATTGCCCGAGAGGTCTTACCGCACAGAAAGATATGGGCAAGGAAGTCACGCTTGACGCTCTGCAAAAGGGCGATATAGTATTCATCAAAGACGGCGATTCGTTCTTCGGCGGTGTATATACCGGTGATGATACATTGGTATTCAGTCCTTATCCCGGTCAGAAAGTACGCACCGCAAACTTGAAGTCGGTATATTATATCGACAACTTCTTAAAGGCTGTAAGAGTGGGTTAAACGCTTTTATCGCAAGTTTTCCTAACATTTCTCCAACACTTGAAAACGCAACAGATTCATCACAGTAACGCTTTATAAGATCCCGTATAGTTTTCGTTTTACGCTTTGCATAATTACAAAAACGTCTTTATAACACATAGTAACATTTTCCGAACATTCCGAAAACGTCAGAAAACTTCACAGTAACGCTGCTCGACAGCAAAATTCTCCTCACATATAGACTTTACCCCATCGCTTTCCGATGGGGTAAAATCTTTTTTTATTTAATTGCTTTTTGGCTTGATTTTCACTGTTCAAACTGTTACAATAAGACTAACAATTCATATTCAGCTTTAAAGCCGAAAGGAAACACAGATATGAAAAAACGCAGAATTTTATTCAACGATAACTGGAGATTCACCCTCACCGAACCGGACAGCGACGGAAAGACGCTTGAAAACGCACATTGGTATAATGTTGAGATACCGCACGACTGGCTTATAGGCGATACGGCAAACCTCTACAAGTCCGGCTGTGGCTGGTACGAGAAGTATTTCACCGTAGACGCTCTCGGAGAAGACGATTGCTATATCCTGATTTTTGACGGCGTATATATGGACACTACCGTCTATGTAAACGATAAGGAAGTCGGTAAGTGGAAGTACGGCTATACCAGCTTCAGCTTTGATATAACCGATGCTCTGAAAAACGGCGAAAACCGCATTTTAGTCAGAGTAAACCATAAATCCCCGAATACCCGTTGGTACAGCGGAGCCGGAATATACAGAAACGTGTGGCTCAGAAAAACCTCTCGCCGTCACATCGTTGAAAACGGTGTCTATATCAGCGCAAAGTGCAGTGATTCGGACCGCAGAGAACACGGCAAATGGAAGACTACTGTACAGATAAGCCTTTCCGACACGGTCTGCGGCTTGATTTCATATACATTAAGAGATCCCGAGAACAGAGAGGTTTACGTTTGCGAACGCAGACTTTGCGGCAAGAACGATAAGCTGGTGTTCTATATGGACGCTCCTAAATTATGGGATATAATCACGCCCAATTTATATACCCTGTCCGTGATACTTTATGACGATAACGGAAACAGGCTTGATGATACTGTTGAAAAATTCGGCTTCAGAACCACAAAATTCAGCGCAAACGAGGGCTTTTTGTTAAACGGTATGCATCTGAAGCTGAATGGTGTATGTATGCACCACGACTTAGGCGCACTCGGCGCTGCGGTAAATTACGATGCTACCCGCCGACAGCTTGAAAAGCTGAAGAATATGGGCGTAAACGCTATCCGCACCAGCCATAACCCTCCGTCAAGAGAGCTTATGGAGCTTTGCGATAAAATGGGCTTCCTCGTTGACAGCGAGATATTCGATATGTGGGAGCTTGCCAAGAACGAGAACGATTACCACCGTTTCTTCCCCGACTGGTATAAGAAGGATGTTGAAGCGTGGATAAAACGTGACCGTAATCACCCGTCGGTTATAATGTGGAGCATAGGCAATGAAATATACGATACGCATAAAAGCCCCAGAGGACTTGAGGTTGCGAAGATGCTTTGCGAGGAGGTCGAAAAGAACGACCCTATGCACAATGCCCCGCCCACGATAGCCTCAAACTATATGCAGTGGGAAAACGCACAGAACGTTGCCGATTATCTTAAGATTGCAGGCTATAACTATACAGAAAAGCTGTATGACGAGCATCACGAAAAGCATCCCGACTGGGTCATTTACGGCAGTGAAACCGCCTCGACGGTACGCTCAAGAGGCATATACCACTTCCCCTATGATACAGGCTTACTGGTATATGACGATCTGCAATGCTCCGATCTCGGAAACAGCGTTGTAAACTGGGGAGCATCTCCGCTCAGATCCTTCGCTATGGATGCCGCCGCAGAATATTCAATGGGACAGTTTGTATGGACAGGATTTGACTATATCGGCGAGCCTACCCCCTACAATACCAAGAATTCATACTTCGGCATCATAGATACCGCAGGCTTTGAAAAAGACTCATTCTGGTTCTATAAATCGGTATGGGATATAGCCGAGGAAAAATCCTTCATTCACGTTTCCCCTTGCTGCTGGGATTTCAACGAGGGTCAGCTTATAGATGTGCTTGTTTATTCGGACCTTCCGTTTATCAGACTTCACTACTGCGGAGAGATGTATGACGGCAAGGTGATAGATCACCTCACGGAAGACAAACTTTGCGCCCGCTTCACAGTGCCGTTCCATAAGGACAAGCCGCTTGCGGTAAGAGGCTATCTCAGCCCCGATTGCGATATTGACGATTACGAAAAGGAAGAGGTTCTTTTCACCTCACTCGATCCCTACAAAGTAAATATGAGCCCCGATGTGAGCGAAATAACGGCTGACGGAAGATCGCTTGCGTTTATTACCGTAACCGTTGACGATATAATGGGACAGGAAGTTCAGAATGCGGTAAACAGAATAAAGTTCACCGTAAAGGGCGCAGGCAGACTTGTAGGACTTGATAACGGCGACAGCACCGACTATGACAGCTATAAGGGCGACCACAGAAAGCTGTTCTCCGGAAAGCTCCTTGCGATAATCGAATCAACCTTTGAAACGGGCGACATAGTTATCACCGCCGAAAGCGAGGGCTTGAAGCCTAAAACGATAACCATAAAAGCGGTAGCTCCCGAAACAGAGCCGCAGGGAGTAAGCGTTGTCACAGAGAACGCATTCCCCGCAGTAACCACGCCCTACACAAATGAAATTCCCGTAAGAAAAATCGAGCTTTTCGACAGTGAGCCTCGTGCACTGACAAAGGAACGTGATACTGCCGAAATTTCGGTAAAGATATTCCCCGAAAACGCAACCTTCCGTGACATAGAGTTCAGATGCTGTACCGATAACGGAGTTGAGATCAGCTTTGCCAAGGTAGTTTCGTTTGACGGAAAGACAGCAACGCTTAAAGCCTTCGGTGACGGCAAATTCCGCCTGAGAGCATATTCAAAGAACGGTACCGATATCCCGAAGATTATCTCCGAGCTTGAATATACGGCAGAAGGACTCGGAAAAGCGGAAAAGGATCCTTATATCTTTATTGCCGCCTGCCTTTGCGATTTCTCGAATGTTCCCGTTACCACGATAGACAGAGGCTCGCTCGGCGGCTTTAACGGAAGAACGACCGTCGGCTTCAGTTCCGTTGATTTCGGCGGCGGAACCAAGAAGATAACAATAAGCGTCGGAAACAGCGGCGGCGGTGAAGATTATCCCGTAGAGCTGTATCTCGGCGATGCCGACAACGGCGGCAGATATATCGGCACATTTGCAATAAAGAATAACGGCGGCTGGGACAGAGCATACCCCCAGACCTTCGACTTACCGTGCAGAATAAGCGGAACACACGACATCAGCTTTGTTATCAATAATTCCTGCATATTCGGCGGCTTTGAGTTTGAAAAGTACGACCGTACCTATGCGGAAAACTGTGCGGCAGACAACGATAATCTGTACGGCGATGATTACAAGGTAAACGGCTCGTGCGTTGAGGAGATAGGCAACAACGTTGTTATCGAGTTCAACGGCCTCGATTTCGCAGGCGGTACGGATAAGATAACCGTTACAGGCAAAACACCGCTCGATAACTGCACCATACAGCTCAGAGTAAACGATGAGAACGGCGGCCAGACCACCCGTCTGCTCGAATTCCCCCACGCAGACGAATACACACCGGTAACGTTTGACATCGAGCATATCGCAGGCAAGAACAACATTGCATTCGTATTCCTGCCCGGCACACAGTTCGATATGAAATCGTTCAGATTCACAAAAACCGAAGAATAAACAGAAGCCACGGCACTCGCCGTGGCTTTTGCCTGCGAAAAACTATATAATTATTGAAAATGGGTGTTTAGCCTTGCTTGCTCCTCCCGTTGCACCGAACCTTGCCATTCCCACAGCCATCTTAAAAGAACATCTATCCCTCACCCCGCACCAGCCCTTCCAAAACCGCACTATCCCTTGCCTCGCACTAAACTTGCCTCCCTTGTCAAAGGGAGGTGGATTGACGGCAAGGCACAAACTGTTGCTTTGTTGCTTTCTGCTTGCGATATGCCCACTCTTTTTATATTGCAAACTTTTCTGCCGTCAAGACGGAGGGATTGCTTTACGCCACCAACCCTCCCAAAACCGCACTATCCCTTCGCCTCGCACCATCACCCTTGCCCTATGAACGCTCTGTTGGTTTCGCACTATCCCTCGAAAAGCACTATCACCCTTGCCTTTTAATGAACGCTCTGTTGGTTTCGCATCCTTGCGAAACTTTGGGCGTTCAACTTCGGGCATCCATGCCCGCCCTCGAAAAAGGGGAGGTGGCACGGCTGTAGAGCTTTTTCGGCTTGCTGTACAGTATTCAGATAGTCCTACCTTTATGATTCTGAAACAATACCGAGCCGTGACGGTGGGGATTGAAATTGATAGAAGCACTACCTTAAAAAATTCTAAGCTTTAACAATCCCCACCATAATTGCTTAGCGGTTGTTTCCCTAAACGCTTTGGTTCTCTCCCTCTTTCATATTGACAAGTGCATTGATTTGAATAGCGAACCCGAGAAGTGCTGTCTGACAAAAAGAACTATCGGTAGTTTGCTATAGTAGTCAGAGCTGAATAATATAACAGAAGCGTATCCAAATAAAAGACTTTTTCAACGAGCGAACGCCCACTTTATACTAAAGTGGGCGTTCAAGTTTTATAGAAGATAAGACGTTAGCATAACAATCGGATACGATTAACCTAATCGTACATTTTGCTCGTATTCATCCAGAATAGCATATACCTTTGATACGATCCGAGAAAATGAAGACGGAGAATTATACTGCATCTGTTGTATTTCGGCTTGTGCATCCTGCTTCCATTCCGCCTTCTGAAAATCGTAATATTGCGTTATATCAAGAGAAAATCCCGTTTCCTTGATTCTCGAAACAGTATTTTCAATGAGTTTTTCGCTGTCTGCGTAGCTGCTTGAAATAAGCGCATCTGACGTTTCTTCAACAGTCGATTGTTCGCCGTTTGAATTGCAGGCGGTAAGCATTATAGCGGCAACAGCGCAGATTGTTAAAATGATTGCCCTTGATTTCATAAACATCCTCCTTAACAAGCATAATAATCACAGGAACTATTCTGCCTGTAATTATACCACTATACTTCCTATTTGTCAAGAGAAATAGGAAGTATAATTCTTATATAAAGCAAATAGGAGGAACTAAAATGCTGGTATTCGATTTCAGAACAATAGGAAATAAACTTCTCTCTATTCGTAAAAAAGCGGGTCTGACGCAGAGCGAGGTCGCAGAGAAAGCAAATCTGTCTGACAGGACGTATGCCGATATAGAACGAGGCACAGTGAATATGAGGATAGAAACTATACTTAAGATATGTGAAGCACTGCACATTACTCCCGATATGGTTCTTACAACGGAAGATCCCGATATTACGGCAAAGCAGGACGAGATATTGAAACGGCTTGAGCAATGTACTCCGAGCCAGAAAGACACCGCCTTAAAATTATTAACGGTATATTTAAATTCGTTGAGCTTATCCGATTAATTACAGTACAATTTGCCGTTTTTCCTGCCGTTTTTCGAAGAATATATTTTTATTTACTTTTCCCCACACCCTACTAAAAATCACCTCATTTTTCCAACCCCACAATCATTTACACCCCTTCGCTATAGACTTTTTGTGAAAAACGTGCTATAATATAATCGATTATAAACAACTGCACCGTGTTTTAATGCTTTGATAACGCAAGCGGTCAGACACAAGGAGGTGTTCGGAGCAGATGACTTATGAAAAGTCCTGCGGCGGTATTGTTTACAGAAAATTTCACGGCAATACGGAAATATTGCTTATAAAGCACATCAAGTCGGGCTACTGGTCATTCCCGAAAGGACACGTTGAAAACGGCGAAACCGAGGAAGAAACCGCAAAACGTGAAATTAAAGAGGAAACCGGCATAGACGTTTATATTGACTCAGGCTTCAGAGAAACAGTTACATATTCGCCACGCAAGGACGCAAAAAAGGAAGTTGTGTATTTTGTCGCCCGTGCAAAAAATTATGATTATACCCCACAGCTTGAAGAAATTTCCGAGATACGCTGGGTAGGCATAGGACAGGCGCATAATCTGCTCGTCTATGACAACGACAAGCTGATAGTAAATAAGGCAAAGAGCTTTATTGCACTTATGAAATGACAAAATTGTGTTTTGAGTAAAAGAAGAAAATGCGAAAGGAAACCCACATGACATACGAACAGGCATTTGAATACGTCGGTACTTTCACAAAATCCGGTACGCCTGTCAAGGACCTTATAAGATTTGTTATTCTTATGAGGCTTCTCGGCAATCCGCAAAACGAGCTTAAAATAGTTCACGTTGCAGGAACAAACGGAAAAGGGAGCGTATGCGAATATATAAGCAACGCCGTAAAAGCAGACGAAAAGAGCGTAGGAAAATTCACATCGCCCTATATCGACTGCATCGAGGAACGTATACAGGTAAACGGCAAGTATATCTCACGCCCTGCCTTTGCGCTTCTTTGCGAACAGGTGAAAAACGCCGTAGAACAGACAGGCTTTGACGGATTCTCACAGTTTGAGATACTCTGTGCCATAGCCCTGCTTTATTTCTATAAGGAGCAGGTAGACGTTGCCGTTATAGAAACAGGCATAGGCGGACTTCTTGACTGCACTAACGTTGTAAATCCCGCTGTCAGCGTTATAACATCGGTAGATTTCGACCATACAGATGTGCTTGGTGATACGCTTACCGAAATAGCACATCACAAGGCAGGCATAATAAAGCCGTCCGTTCCGTGCATAGTATATCCCGGACAGGCAAAAGAGGTAATGCGTGTCATTGACGATAAATGCCGTGAGTATAACTGCGAAGAAATTATCCCCGATATGACAAGAGTGCAGACGCTCCATATGGATATTACCGATGTGTTCTTTTCGTACAAGGGTATGAATTATCACCTCGTTATGTCCGGCGAACATCAGATAAAAAATGCACTGTGCGCCATAGAGGCCTGCCGTATACTGAATATAGAGTACAGCAGTGTGTTCACTGGACTTGAAAAATCCGCCCTCAGAGCCAGAATGGAGGAACTAAGCGTGAACGGCGCTACCTGCATCATAGACGGCTCGCACAACCCTTCCGCAATGAGAGCCGCCGAAAAACTGCTAAGCTGCGACAAAAGAAAAATACACGCCGTAGTCGGTATGATGGCAAACAAGGACTGGCAGACCTCCCTTAAAATAATTCTCCCCCGCTTCGAAGATGTAATATTCGTTGACGGCTTTATGCCGGGATGCGTACCTGCTTCTCAGCTTACACGCTTTGCCATAGAGCAGGGAGTACGCTGTACCGCCTGCGGTGACCTTAACAGCGCAATATCACAGGCAACGCTCAAGGCAGGAACAAAGGATATAGCGATGGTCACAGGCTCGCTCTACCTCGCCTCCGCCGCCGAAAAGATAATCAGCAAGTAAAACCCAATAACTATCTAATATTTAAAAGGAACGATAATTCAACCTCGCGCTATCACCCTTGCCTTTGAATGAACGCTCTGACGGCTTTGTGCTATACCTTGCCTCCCTTGTCAAAGGGAGGTGGATTGACGGCAAGGCACAAACTGTTCTTTTGTTTCGTTTTATTTGCGATATATCCGCCTTTTTTATTTATCAAACTTTTCTGCCGTCAAGACGGAGGGATTGTCATACCACTATCCCTTCGCCCCGTACCAACCCTCCCAAAACCGCACTATCCCTTGCTTCGCACTATCACCCTTGCCTCCCCTCGAAAAAGGGGAGGTGGCACGGCGAATGCAACTTTGGTGTTTATCAATACAAAGTTCAGAAAATCTGTCCTTAATATCTCTCAAACAAATTCGAGCCGTGACGGTGGGGATTGTTCCCCATCCGCACCATCAATGAGATTTTCCGCACTATCTGAAGTGCTATACTAAAACTGGACACAAGGGGGGTAGAAAAGCAGAAAGGCGAGGTGTATAATAAAAGAAGCCGCCAAATCTAAGAGCAACCCAAAGTCCAGGAGGGGCAAATGAAATACACAGTTGACGAACGTCTTGAAATAGGACGACGAATTTACGAAAGCGAAATCACGAAGTATGAGGCGTCTGCCGAATATGATATCAGTGTTGATACAGCGAGGGACTATATGCGCCTTTATCGTGATACATATCATTTAGAGCCGAAGAATCAGAAACAAGGCTTCTGCAAAAACTTCACAGCCGAGGCTGTGAAAAAATACGGTCTGAAAGATTATCAGTCGATGACAAAAGAAGAACTGATTCGTGAATTGGCAATATCAAAGATAAACGAAGCAAGAGCAAAAAAAGGATATCAGGTGGAAGGAGATGGTGCGAACAAGCGATTTATTCGGATAGACAGCAAGAATACGAAATAATAAGTGAACTAGCTGCGGAATTTAGTATAGAATATCTGTGCCGGCTAATGGAAATAGCAAGAAGCAGTTATTACTACTGGAAAAACACATTGGTCAACCCTTCAAAGCGTTCAATTGAACTGGCAAAAAACGTAGCCATATTTCTTGCATATCACAAGAAATATCCGTCACACGGTTATCGTTGGTTGAATCACAAAATCCGGTTGGATACCGGACACAAAATGAGTGACGCTTATGCGCATAAATGCTGTAAACTCTTAGGCATTAAAAGCAAGTCCAAGCATTACAGATACAAAAAGCCCGGTGAGCCTTACAACGTTTATTCTAATCTGATTTTAGGCGGAATTACCATAACCGGACCTATGCAGTGCGTTGTCAGCGATATGACGGCGTTCAGAGTTAAGGGCATTTACTATGAACTGACACTATACATGGATCTGTGGAATAATGAAATTCTGAGTTATTCCCTTTCAGCAAAACGTGGTGACAGAATGACCTACATTAACGGTTTGAACGATCTGCTTGAACTGAAGTCAAAGTATTCTGACTTCAAAACCATACTGCATTCAGATCAGGGCTCTGTCTATGCTTCGAAAAAATTCAATGAGCTTCTGCCGACCCACAACATAGTTCGCTCTATGTCTAGAGCAGGAACACCTACAGACAATGCTGCTATGGAACCTATTAACGGCTGGATAAAAGCCGAGCTGTTTACGGATTTCCACATTACCGGCGAAAAAAGTGTAGCCGATGAGATTGCCGACTATATCAAATTCTTTAACGAAGAAAGACCGGCTTATTCTCTCAACTATCTTACGCCTAAACAGTTCAGAGATTTGTATTATTCTCACTCTGGTTCTGTCTGAGTTTTTGTTTTTATTGTACAAATATTTATTTTTTCTGTCCAGTTTTTATTGACTAGTGCACCCTTGCCTCGCACTAAACTTGCCTCCCTTGT
>ERZ1026848.34-NODE-34-length-70086-cov-31.972227_pt1 | contig 70086 bp, 45 predicted proteins | sample MGYA00380154_ERZ1026848 | MGnify/ENA primary metagenome ERZ1026848 (study PRJEB33269, sample SAMEA4719790) | human gut metagenome | biome: human-associated habitat; feature: organic feature; material: feces | place: Cameroon | collected 2013-10 ...
CCGCCGGGGACAGCTTCGGCAACGCCCGCGGCGTCCGGAATATCTTCGAGCATATCCTGGTGGCACAGAACAACCGTCTCGCCAAGCTGGAGACGGTGACCCGCGACGATTTGATGACCCTCACCGCCGATGATGTCCTCCGCGCCCGGGGGAAGATCGACGAATAAAGGAAAAAGACACGCTTTCGCGTGTCTTTTTTATCCGAAATCGTGTCTGCCGCCGCCGTCGCTGCCCAACTCCTCCAAAACGCAGACGATGGCCTCTATCTTCCGGAAGCATTCCGCATCGGACAATGCGTCGTCTGCGAGGATCGCCCGGATCTTCTCCAGCGCCTTATAGCTGCCGCCCGCCACGATCTCCTTTGCAGTCTGCGTGTCGATCGTTACCGACCCGATACGGGACGCGAGTATCTGCTGATATAGCTCCATTTTCTCACCTCCTTCGCCCATTTTACCATCAAACGATAGTGTAAGCAATACTATTTTTTGATAGTACATATAATGCTCTTGAGGTGAGCGCTTTGTACATTGCAAGACTCCGCGACCTGCGCGAAGACCATGACTTGGCGCAAAAGCAAGTCGCTTCTCTGCTCGGCATCGACCAGCGGGTATACAGCAACTATGAGTTGGGCAAGCGGACACTTCCCTTGCCGCACCTTATCACGCTGGCAGACCATTATCGGGTATCCACAGATTATCTCCTTGGCCGCACGGACGACCCGCGTCCCTATCCTGCACCGAAACGAAAATGAAGTTTCTTCGACAGAGAAAGACCCGCGCCGATGGCGCGGGTCTTTCTCTGCTTCTCTTTCAGTCGCTCATGCCGTTGTGGATGACTTTACCCATGTTCCACAGCAGTGCCACCCGCCGGGCGGACTCCAGCCGCTCCTCCGGCGTGCGGTACTCCGCGTCAGCCGTCTCCGCGCCGCAGTCCATGCAGCTGACGGAGACGCTCCAGCCCTGCTCATCCTGCATGACGCCGGCGCCCCGGCAGATGGGGCATTCGCCCAGCTCGATCTCAAAAATAGGGTCCATATCGTTTCTCCTTTGTGTTGTCCTTTCAAACGCCACGCGAGGCGTGCCGTCCTCTACATAGATCGTCCCGCAGCGGACGAAGCCCTCCCGCTCCAGACACCGCTGCATGGTCAGATTATCGGCGTGGGTGTCCGCCCGCAGATGGGGACACCGCCCCGCCGCCCACGCCGCGCTCTCCGCGAACACGCCGTGGTGGGTGCCGTCGCTGCCCAGCCGGTGCAGCGTGCCGTAGGCGCTGTCGTCCCGCCACGCCCCCTCGATGTAGGCGTAGGTAGGGTCGTCCCCCAGCAGGAAGGCGAACACGGCGTACACGCCGCCTGCGTCCTCCATGACGAACAGCCGCCCGCAGGCGATGTCCTGCCGCAGCATCGACTCCGGCGGGTGGCCGTCCCCCCACTGGGTCGGGTTGCCGTTTTGCCGCATATACCGCCGCGCCGCGTCATAGATCGCCATGATGCGGGTCATCTCCTGCTCACGCGCCTGCCGGATCATCAGTTTTTCAGGCTCTGGAGCGGCGCAGGAATGCGGCCGCCCCGGGCAATAAAGTCGGCGCTGGACGCCTCATGCACCGGCATCACCGGCGCGCTGCCCAGCAGACCGCCCATCTCCACCATATCGCCCACATCCGCGCCCTCCACGGGGATCACGCGCACGGCGGTGGTCTTGCTGTTCACCATGCCCACCGCCGCCTCGTCGGCGATGATAGCCGAGATCGTCTCGGCGCTGGTGCTGCCGGGTACGGCGATCATGTCCAGTCCCACGGAGCACACGCAGGTCATGGCCTCCAGCTTGTCGATGGTCAGTGTACCGTCCAGCGCGGCGGCGATCATACCCTCGTCCTCCGACACGGGGATAAACGCGCCGGACAGGCCGCCCACATGGCCGGACGCCATGACGCCGCCCTTTTTCACCGCGTCGTTCAGCAGCGCCAGCGCCGCCGTGGTACCGTGGGTACCGCAGACGGCGAGGCCCATCTCCTCCAGAATGCGGGCCACGCTGTCGCCCACCGCCGGGGTGGGGGCCAACGACAGATCCACGATACCAAAGGGCGTATCCAGCCGCTTCGACGCCTCCGCCGCCACCATCTGTCCCATGCGGGTGATCTGGAACGCCGTTTTCTTGATGGTCTCGGCCACCACATCAAAGGGCTGCCCCTTGCAGGCTTGCAGGGCGTGGTACACCACGCCGGGGCCGGACACGCCCACATTGATGACGCTGTCCGCCTCGCCCACGCCGTGGAACGCGCCGGCCATAAAGGGGTTGTCCTCCACGGCGTTGCAGAACACCACCAGCTTGGCGCAGCCAAGGCCGTCCTGTGCCCGGGTCAGATGGGCCGTCTCCTTGACGATACGGCCCATGCGGGCCACAGCATCCATGTTGATACCAGCCCTCGTGCTGCCCACATTGACGCTGGAGCAGACCAGCTCCGTCTGGGCCAGCGCCTGCGGAATAGCGCGCAGCAGCAGCTCGTCGCCCTTGGTAAAGCCCTTCTGCACCAAGGCGGAATAGCCGCCGATGAAGTTGACGCCGCAGGTATGGGCCGCCCGGTCCAGCGTCAGGGCAAAGGGCACATAGTCCTCGGTATCGCAGCTGCCCGCCACCAGCGCCATAGGCGTCACGGAGATGCGCTTGTTGACGATGGGGATGCCGAACTCGCTCTCAATGTCCTCGCCGGTACGCACCAGCTTCTCCGCCCGGCAGCAGATCTTATCATATATTTTTTGACAGCAGCGGTCTGCATCCTCGCTGACGCAGTCCAGCAGGGAGATACCCATGGTGATGGTACGGATATCCAGATGCTGCTTGTCGATCATATCGATCGTATCGAAAATATTTTGCAGATTCAGCATGGCGTATCCCTCTTACAGCTTGTGCATGGCGTCGAAGATATCCTCCCGCTGGATGCGGATGGACAGTCCGCGGCTCTCGCCGTAGGTCTTCAGCACCTCACGCAGCCGGTCAAACGGTTCTCTGCACAGAGTCAGATCCACCACCATCATCATGGTGAAATAGCCCTCCATAATGGTCTGGCTGATGTCCAGCACGTTGATCTGGTGATCGGCCAGCTTGTTGCACACGCCGGCGATGATCCCCACCTGATCCTTTCCCACAACGGTCACGATCGCTTTCATATCGGTCACTCCTTTTGGATACAAAGTCACTCCATCTCGTCCAGCGTCAGCTGGAACGAGCCTAAGAAATGCTCACGGAAATACCGCAGCTCCGGCAGTTCGTAGCCGTCCAGCGCCTCCGCCGTCTGCCGCGCCGCCTGCCGGAATTCCTCGTTGCCGGCCTTCAGCTCCTCCAGACATTTGATGTGGGCGCTGAGCTTGTCCGCTGCCTTCACCAGCTCCTCCACCTCCGGGTCGGCGGGGCACAGAATGTCTTCATAGACGGTCCGCAGCTCCGGCGGCAGCATCCCCAGCAGCTTCTGGTCCGCCACCTCCTCCACCTTGCGGTAGGCCTCCCGGATCTCCGGATTGAAGTACTTGATGGGCGTGGGCATATCGCCGGTGAGGATCTCCCCCGCGTCGTGGTACAGCGCCGCTGCCGCCACCGCGCCGGTATCCACCTGACCGCCGAACAGCTCGTTGCGGATCACCGCCAGCGCATGGGCCAGCACCGCTACCTGATGGCTGTGCTCCTGAATATTCTCCCGGACGCTGTTGCGCATCAGCGCCCAGCGCTCGATGTAGCGCATCCGGTCGATGTAGGCGAAAAAGTGATTCATGATGTAAACTCTCCTCGCAGTATATCGTTTTCCACGCTGGTGATCTTTACGTTTTTCACTATATTATGTAAACCCTTCTCTCCCATAGCCACCTCCATGTAGTTGGGGGCGTGGCCGGTGGAGAGACCGTCCTTGACCTGCTCGAACAGCACCGGGTACACCTGCCCCACGCAACCGTTCAGGTAGGCGCGGTGCAGCTCCTCCGCCACCTGTGCGGCCCGGGCGGCACGCTCCTCCTTGACGGCGGGCGGCACCTGCTCCATGGCCGCCGCCTTGGTGCCGGGGCGGATGGAGTAGGGGAAGATGTGCATAGCGGCGAAGCCGCACTCCCGGATGAACGCCAGCGTCTGGGTGAATTCCTCCTCCGTCTCCTCCGGGAAGCCGCAGATCAGGTCGGTGGTGACGGCGGGGCGGTCAAAGTAGGTGTTCAGCAGTGTCACCGACTGACGGAACCGGGCGGTGTCATATTTCCTGTTCATCCGCTTCAGCGTCTCGTCACAGCCGGACTGGAGGGACAGGTGGAAGTGGGGACACAGGTTGGGCAGTGCGGCGGCGCGGCGGCAGAAATCATCCGTGATGGTGCGGGGCTCCAGACTGCCCAGGCGCAGCCGCATATCCCCTGCGGCGGCGGACACCGCCTCCAAAAGGTCGATGAGCGTCTCGCCGTTTTTCAGGCCGTGTCCCCAGCTGGAGATCTCAATGCCGGTGAGCACCAGCTCCCGGTAGCCCTCCTGCCGCAGCTGCTCCGTCTGGGACACTGCCTCCGCCTTGGGCAGAGAGCGCACCGGCCCGCGGGCGTAGGGGATGATGCAGTAGGTGCAGAAGTTGACGCAGCCGTCCTCCACCTTCAGCATGGCCCGGGTGCGCTCGGCCATGCCGCCGGCAGGCAGCACCTCAAACGTCCGGCGTTTCAGCGCATCGTCCAGCAGCGTGACCTGCTTCTCCCGGCTCACCTGCTCCAGCAGCTCCAGAAACGCCATGCGGTCGCCAGTACCGGCCACGAGGTCTATATCCAGCGACGCCGCCTCCTCCGGATGGGTCTGCACATAGCAGCCGCAGGCGGCCACCACCGCCTCCGGGTTCAGCTTCCGGCAGCGCCGCAGCATCTGCCGCGATTTTTTATCGCTGACGGCGGTGACAGAGCAGGTGTTGACGATATAGACGTCCGCCTTTTCATCAAACGGCACCAGCGTGTGGCCCCGGCGCACCAGCTCCTGCTCCATGGCCTGCGTCTCGTATTGATTGACCTTACAGCCTAATGTGTAAATCGCTGCCAGCATGGGGATTCTCCTTGCACTTTCTGTCGAATGTCGATATAATAGGTGGTAACGCTTTATTATACTGGATACTTACGCCGGTGGCAAGTCCTCCGGCCTATGAAATTGAGAGGTTTTTCCCATGATCTATCTGGATAACGCCGCCACCACGCCGGTACCCGCCGCCGTGGCGGACGCCATGTATGAGGTGCTGACCCAGCACTTCGGCAATCCCTCCTCCCAGTACCCCGCCGGACAGGAGATGAAAAAAGCCGTGGAGGGTTGGCGCGCCGTCGTTGCCGGGGCGCTGCACTGCCCGCCGGAGCGTCTATACTTCACCTCCTGCGGCACGGAATCGGACAACTGGGCCATACAGGCCGCTGTCTGGCAGGGGCGGCACATCGGCAAGCACATCATCACCACCGCTGTAGAGCACAGCGCCGTGCTGGAGCCGTGCCGCTGGCTGACACAGCAGGGGTACGAGGTCACCTACCTCAAGCCTGACCGCACCGGCCACGTCACCGTGGAGCAGGTGGCGTCCGCCCTGCGGGAGGACACGGTGCTGGTGACCATGATGCTGGTGAATAACGAGACGGGCTGCATCTTCCCTGTGGCGGAGACCGCCCGGCTCCTGCGGGAGCGGAAATCCCGCGCCCTGCTGCACTGCGACGCGGTGCAGGGCTTTTTGAAGGTGCCCTGCGACCCGGAGGGCTGGGGCGTGGACATGATGAGCCTGTCCGCCCACAAGCTCGGCGGCCCCAAGGGTGTGGGCGCGCTGTACATCTCCGACCGGTTCCGCAACGTGCGGCCTCTGCTGCCCGGCGGCGGGCAGGAGGGGGGTCTGCGCTCCGGCACGGAGGCCACCGCCCAGATCGCCGGCTTCGCCAAGGCGGTGGAACTGCGTCAGGAAGACTGCGACGCCAAGCTGGCCCACATGGCGGCGCTGCGGGACTACTGCCGGGAAAAGCTGCTGACCATCCCCGGTATGGTGCCGGTGGGCGGCGGCACAGCCCCCCACATTCTGGCGCTGTCGCTGGCGGGCTATCCCAGCGCCAACATCGTCACCGATCTGGGGGCGCAGGGTATCTGCATCTCCGCCGGCTCCGCCTGTCATCAGGGCAAGGCCAGCCATGTGGTGTCGGCGCTGGGTCTGGACAAGCGCACCGCCGCCGGCGTCATCCGCATCTCCTTCTCCCCCGACAACACCACATCGGACGTGGACGCCCTGTACGACGCGCTGAAGGCGCATCAGGCCGCCCGCTTTCCCATGCTGTGACAGACAACAACCATTTTTATGAGGTGAATTATGTTTCAGGCATTGAAGCGCGATAAAGGCTTCTACCGTTATCTGGCCGCTCTTACCGGCCCCATCGCCCTGCAGAATCTCATCACGTTCTCGCTGGGTCTCATCGACACCTTCATGGTCAGCAAGCTGGGCAACAACGAGATGGCAGCTGTCACCGCTGCCAACGTACCGGTATTTCTGCTGATCTCCATCGTCTTCGGCGTCCAGTCCGGCGTGGGCATCCTCATCAGCCAGTACTGGGGGAAGAAGGATCTGACCAACATCAGCCGCGCCATCGGCGTGGCGGCCGGTCTGGGCGTGGCGCTGGCGCTGATCGTTGCGCTGGTGCTGTTCCTGTGGCCCATCGCGATCATGGATCTGCTCAGCAACAAGCACCACCTGTCCCTGCTGGGCGCGCCGTATCTGCGGCTCATCGGCTTTTCCTATGTGTTCAATATGCTCTCGTCCATCTACGTCAGCGCCCAGCGCAGCGTGGAGAACGCCGGCTTCGGCATGAAGCTGTTCGGTATGTCCACGGTGCTGAACACCGGCCTGAACTACCTGTTGATCTTCGGCAAGTGCGGCTTCCCCATGCTGGGGGTAGAGGGCGCGGCGCTGGCCACGCTGCTCAGCCGTGTGGCGGAATTCGCCGTGTGCCTGTTCTGCGCCCTGCGCAGCAAGGTCATCCCGCTGGATCTGAAGGCGCTGCTGCGCCCGGGCTGGGAGATGCTGCGCCGGTTTGTCAAGTACGCCTCCCCCGTCATGGGCAACGAGCTGTTCTGGGGCCTTGGCAACAGCCTGCTGACGGTGGTTCTCGGCCACATGACCATCTCCGTGGAATTTCTGGCGGCCAACGCCGTCATGGGCAACCTGAACCGCCTGTTCCTCGTGGTGTGCTTCGGTCTGGGCGCCGCCACCGCCGTCATGGTGGGCAAGGCCATCGGCGAGGGGCAGAGCCGGGAGGAGCTGATGGCGCTTTCCAAGACGTTGTCGTGGGTCACGGTAGTGGTGGGTACGGTGCTGGCGGTGATCGCGCTGGTGCTGGTGCCGCTGCTGTTCCAGCCGGTGATCTTCCCGCTGTTCGAGCTGTATGACCTCAGTGCCCACCTCGCCACCACGCTGGCAGTGACAGGCTTTGCCTGCATCCCGCTGCATGCCTACTCCATCTCCGCCGTCACCGGTATCCTCCGGGCGGGCGGCGATGTGTTCTGGTCCACAGCGCTGGATCTGGCGCCCCAGTGGCTGGTAGCGCTGCCCCTGACGGCGGTGCTGGCGCTGGTGCTGGACGCCGATCCGTGGTTCGTCTCCCTGGCCATTCAGGCGGAGAGCTTTATCAAATGCCCCATCTGCCTGTGGCGCGTCCGGTCGAAAAAGTGGATCCACGACGTGACCCTGCCGGAGGGTGCGCGATGAGCAGCCTGTTCGTCTGTCCCCTGTGCGGCGAAAAGCTGACACGGCGGGAGAACAGCTATTTCTGCCCCAACGGCCACTGTCACGATGTGGCGCGGGAGGGCTACACCTACCTGCTGCCCGTGAACCAGAAGCACTCCAAGGCCCCCGGCGACGACAAGGCCATGGCCGCCGCCCGCAGCGCCTTTCTCTCCAAGGATTACTATGCCCCTCTGCGCGACGCGTTATGTCAACTCTCTGTCTCCCTGACCAGTAACGCCCCGGCGGTGCTGGACAGCGGATGCGGCGAGGGGTACTACACCGCCGCCATCTACCGCGCCCTGTGCGCTGCCGGGAAAACGCCCCGGATGGCGGGTACAGACATCTCCAAGTTCATCCTGCGGCTGGCCGCCAAACGGGAAAAAGGTGTGGAGTTTGCCGTGGCCTCCTCCTATCACCTGCCGGTGGCGGATGAGAGCATCGACCTGCTGCTCAACTGCTTTTCCCCGCTGGCCATTGAGGAATTTCGCCGGGTGCTGCGGCCGGAGGGTCACTTTCTGTACGTCGTCCCCTCCGCCATGCACCTGTGGGAGATGAAACAGGTGCTCTACGACCACCCCTACCCCAACGAGGTGAAGGAGACGCCCTACGAGGGCTTCCGCTACGTTACCATCCGCCATGTGGAGGATGTCATCCATCTGGACAGCCCCGCCGATATTCAGGCGTTGTTCGGCATGACCCCCTACTGCTGGAAGACGCCGAAAAACGGCGTAGATAAATTATGTAAACTTGATACGCTGGACTGCCGCATTGCCTTTGACGTCCACGTATTCCAACGGGAAGGACGGTGAGCCCATGGAAGAAACCGCTGTACGCCCCCGCCGCCTCCGCCGCAGGAGACGGCGCAGACGGCTGCTGCCGCTGGTGATTTTGCTGATTGTGCTGGCAGTCGCCGTGCCGGTGGCGCTGAGTCTGCTGCCCCATCAGCCCCCTGTCCGGGAGGAGCCTGACCCCCATGCGGGGCAGGTCTATGTCAACGACGGGGCCAACATGGTGTGGCTGACGCCCCACGACAATTTGCCGGTGAACCCCTTCACCGCCGCCGACTTCACCCGCGCGGAGGACGGCACACTGCATTATATCGGCATGACCGGTACCGTCCGGCTGGGCGTGGATGTGTCCGATTACCAGTCCGACGTGGACTGGCAGAGGCTGGCGGCGCAGGGGGTGGAGTTCGCCATCCTCCGGGTCGGCTACACCGGCTATACCAAGGGTTCGTTCCGCGCAGACAGCGCCTTTGCCCGGCACCTGCAAAACGCCCGTGCCGCCGGTCTGGACGTGGGCGTCTATTACTTCTCCCAAGCCGTCACCGTGCAGGAGGCCGCCGCCGAGGCCGTCCATGTGCTGGGTCTGCTGGATGGGCAGCAGCTGGCACTGCCGGTCTACTTCGACTGGGAGCCGGTATTTGCCGACGATTCCCGCACCAAGGGCAACGACAGCCCCCTGACGGAGTGCGCCGCCGCCTTCTGCGGCGTCATCGAGTCCGGCGGCTATCAGGCGGGCATCTACCTCAACCGCCAGCAGGGATATTACCGGTACGACCTGAGCCGTCTGGCGGACTACGCCCTGTGGGTGGCGGACTACAACGACTACCCCGATTTCTACTACGCCTTCGATATGTGGCAGTACAGCGACAGCGCCGTGCTGGACGGTATGCCCACGCAGGCGGATCTGGATCTGCTGTTCGTTCCCTCCCCCCGCAGCGCCTGAAAACAAGCGTGAAAAAACCACCCGTACGGGTGGTTTTTTGCGTCCTTATGAGATCACAGGTGCTTTTCCGGCGCCGCCATGTCCCGTGCGATGGCCTTGACGTACCGTTCCTCCTCGCTGAACACACAGCCGCAGTATTTCTGCATATAGAAGCCCAGCTCCCGCGCCTGCCGCTGTCCCTCCCGGAAGCCGGGGCGGAAATCCCGGTAGAGGAACGCCACGCCGTACTGCGCCGCCAGCTCCTCCGCCGTCCGGCGCAGCAGCTCGTGATCCTGATAGGGGCTGACGAACAGCGTGCTGGTAAAGCTCTCGAAGCCGTGCGCCGCCGCGTAGCGGGCGGTCTGCTCCAGCCGCAGCCGGTAGCATTTCCCGCAGCGATGCTCCAGATCCTCCGCCACCAGACGGCAGAACTCCCGCAGGCCGTAGTCCTCCTGCACGATCAGCTCCATGCCGATGGTCGGGGCGTAGGCCATCAGCGTATCCCGCCGCGCCTTATACTCCTGATAGGGGTGGATGTTGGGGTTGAACCAGTAGGACACCGGCTCGATGCCCTCTGCCCGCAGCTGCTGGATGCAGGACACAGAGCAGGGCGCGCAGCAGGTGTGCATCAGCGTTCTCATGCCTTTTTCTCCTTCTTGTCCCGGCTGAACAGGCTCCGCAGCTTGCCGGCCATGCCGCCGCTCTGGTGCTGCACCGCCGACAAAAAGCGGTTGCGCACCTGTTGGAAGGGCATCTGCTCCATGGCGCGGAAGAACTGCTCCCGCTCCGCCGGGGCCTTCACCGGCTCCCGCAGCGCCCGGCAGCAGGATACCGCCTCCTCCAGCGTCCGATGCTCCCGCTCCAGCGGCAGCACGTCGAAGGTCTGCGCGCCCTTGGCGGTATTGATGAGCAGCATGGACACGCCGTTTTTCTTCTCCTCCGCCGTAAAGCCGCCGGTACCGAAATCCCCCAGCGTCAGGTCGCCGGGGCGGTCTGTGCTGGCGTAGGGGCAGTTGTGACAGGCAGGGCGCATGAATAGCCGCCGGGTGATGCCCCGTCCCAGCTCGCACTTGCCCACCGGCGCGTCGTACCGGCCGCCGCCCTCGAATTTCACCCGGAACCGCCGCTCCCGGTCCCCGTCGATCTTGCCGCAGAACTCCACCGACACGGGACGGCGCTGCTTGACATAGGCCATGGACTTCACCAACCGCTCCCACACACCGGGGCTGCACACGCCGCGGCACGCCACATCGCAGGTCAAAAGCCGCTCCGGATGCTCGCCCAGATAGCGGTACAGTCCGTCCACCTGACAGGGCGTGCCGGAGAACAGCACCTGCCGCCCCTGGTCCAGATAGAGCCGCACCTGCTGGTAGGCATCGCCCATGTCGCTCTGCACCGGCTTTGAGCCCCGCAGACGGTGGAGCTCATGGACGTTTTTTACCGCCGTATGCACCACCCGCAGGTCGTTGTCCAGCGCCGCGCCGAATACCACGCCGCCGCCCTCCAGCACATACGCCGCCAGCGCGGAGAACGCGCCGCCGCTGGTGGACTCCCGCCGCACCGCCGGGTCGCGGTTCCACACGGCGAATACCTGCGGAGCCGTCCGATGCTCCCGCTGCTTCAGCACCGGGCATACATGGGTGCAGTGTCCGCACTGGACGCAGCCGTCCGTTATCTCCGGGTAGAGGAACCCCTCCTTATCCGGCACCATACGGATGGCCCCCTTGGGGCAGCCGCTGCTGCACGCACCGCAGCCCGTGCATCGGTCGCGGGGTGCAAGCTGGGGCATATTCACAGTCTCTGTCACGGTGTTCCGCCTCCTGACATTTTCTTGTCCGTATTGTACCACGCCGCCGTAAAAAACACAAGCTCGGCACATTGTCCGTTTTTTGGGACACATCTCCTGCTATGATGGCTACACTGAAGCAAATGAGACACATCACAACAGCAGGAGGTATAGAGTATGCACAAGTTTTTCGATTATCTGGTACCGGAGCTTCCCGTCACCGTCATCCGCGACCTGCTGGGGTATATCCGCCGATTTACGGCGCTGTTCAGCGACGGCGTTCCTGTGGAGGGGGTTATGAACGGCGTAGGCTTCTGCGCCACGGAGCAGGATCCCGGCAGCGTCCGTGTCCATTGGGTGCAGGTGGGCCGCCAGCGTATCCCGCTGGATGCCACCGTTTGAGCACCGCACAAATACCCCGCAGGCAGTGCCTGCGGGGTATTTCGTTATTTGTATGCTTCCAGTACGGCGGTGCAGTAGTCCCGGAACTCCCGCCGGATCGCCTGCGGCCCCACCAGCTCCACCTGCGTTCCCAGCTGAAAGAGCCAGCCGAAGAAGGTGGGCCCCACCTCCACCGGCGCCGTCACCGCCACGCCGCCGTCGCCGTCGGGCCGCAGGTGGGCGTCGGCGCCGAAGCGGTCCATCACCACGTTGATGAGGCTCCTGTCGAACCGCAGCTGCACCGTCTCCGTCCGGCCGTTGAACATATCGAAGATGCGCCGCACATAGTTTCCCAGCTCAAAGCCCTCCGGCAGCGGGTCGCGGGCTGTGTCCGTCACCGTCAGCCCCTCCATCCGATCCACCCGGTAGTGGCGATAGTCGCAGATGGCCGGGTCGTAGGCCACCAGATAGTAGTGCCTGTCCACGCACAGCGCCACCGGATTCGTCTCGTACAGCGCCCCGTCCCGGCGATATGCCTTGCCGCCCTCCGCCGTCCAGTCGAAGTAGCGGAACGTCACCTTTTTCCCCTCGTTGATGGCGGTGCTCAGACCGTCCACGGCGTAGTACAGCCGCTCGTTGTGGGTCTTGACCCGGTTCACCACATATACCTGCCGCCGCAGCTGCCGGGCGTAGGGGCGGCTGGTCAGCTTTTCCAGCTTGCCGATCAGCTCCATGCTCTTGCTCTGGGTCAGGAACGGCGACGCCTGTACCACGTCGATCAGCAGCTTCAGCTCCGGCAGCTGGAACTCCCGCTCTCCCAGAAAATACCCGTAGCTGCGGCTCTTTACCGCCTGCACGTCCATGCCGTACACCCGCAGCAGCTCCAGATCGTCGTAGAGGCTCTTGCGCTCGGCGCTGATGCCGCAGTCCGCCAGATAGCCGATCATGTCCTGCACGGTCTTGGGATGCTGCTCGTCGGTCTGCTCCTGTAAATACCGCGCCAGATACAGCAGCTTCAGCTTTTTGTTGGCCATACCCGTTCCCTCCCGGTCTTTTTTCCTATTGTACCAGAGATCCCACCGAAAGAAAACCATCTTTTTCCGCTTCACGCTTTACACCGCCGCCGGTATAGGCTATAATGAAGTGTCATTCTGCGAAAAAGAAGGTGGAGCGTTGAAGGTGAATCAGATACGGGCGGGCGCCGTGCTGTCCTATGTATCCATGGCGCTGAGCACCATTATCTCGCTGGTATACACGCCCATCATGCTGGAGCGTCTGGGCGACAGTGAGTTCGGCGTCTATCAGGCCGTCCTGCCCATCATCTCCTATCTAAATCTGCTGAGCTTCGGACTGGGCAGCGCCTATGTCCGGTACTATTCCCGCTTCCGCGCCACCGGCGATAAAAAGGGCTGCGCCAAGCTCAACGGCATGTTCCTCGTCACCTATCTGGTGCTGGGCGCGGCGGTGCTGGTCATCGGCTTCGGCCTGTCCTACTGCGATGTGATCTTCGGCAAAAAGCTGACGGCGGAGGAGATCGCGCTGGCGGAAAAGCTGCTGCGGATCATGACGGTCAACGCCGCCCTGACCTTCCCCATCAGCGTCTTTGAGTCCCATGTCACCATCAATGAGCGGTATCTGTTCCAGAAGATCGTGGCCATGGGCAAGCAGGTGCTCAACCCCCTGATCATGATCCCCCTGCTCATCATCGGCTACCGCTCCGTGACGCTGACCATCGTCTCCCTGATCTTTACCATCCTCAGCGGCATCCTGAATATCGGCTACTGCCTGACAAAGCTGCGGATGCCCTTCTCCTTCCGCCGCTACGACTTCGGTCTGCTGCGGGAGATGTTCAGCTTCACGCTGTATGTCTTTATCAGCATCGTGGTGGACAACTTCAACTGGGCCATCGACCGGCAGCTGCTCACATGGTTTCAGGGCTCCACCTCCGTCACCGTGTACAGTATTGCCGCCCAGCTCAACACGTTCTATCTGGCCTTCGGCAACGCCATCTCCAACGTGATGACGCCCCGCGTCCACCGTCTGGTGGCGGAAAATGCCCCCATGCGCACGCTGGACACCCTGTTCACCCGTGTGGGCCGCCTCCAGTTCATCCTGCTGGGCGGTATCCTGCTGGGCTTCGTGGCCATCGGGCAGTCCTTCGTGGTGCTGTGGGGCGGCGACCAAAAATTCGCCGTGGACTACTGGGTGGCGCTGCTGCTGTTCTTCTCCTGCCTGTGGACCAACGTCCAGACGGTGGGCATCGAGATCCAGCGCGCCAAGAATATGCACAAGTTCCGCTCGCTGGTCTATCTGGGCGTGGCGCTGGGCAACGCCGCCATCTCCATCCCCCTGTGTATCAAGTGGGAGGGGCTGGGCGCCGCCATCGGCACCGCCATCGCCACGCTGATCGGCAACGTGATCCTGATGAACTGGTACTACTACCGCCGGATCGGGCTGAACATCCCCGGCTTCTGGCGGCACATTTTCCACCTGATGCCGGCCATGCTGCTGCCCGCCGCCACGGCGGTGCTGCTGGCGCTGAAGGTACATCCCACCACCTACTGGCAGCTCATTCCGCCGGGTCTTATCTTCGTGGCGGTCTACGCCGTCTGTATGTGGCTGTTCGGCCTGAACCGCTACGAGCGCGGTCTTGTCACCGCACCGCTGCACCGCATTTTCCACCACTGACAGAAAGGAGCGTCCCCCATGCCTACCAACGTCAAGTATATCGCCCGCGTCCTCACCGGCGTCCGCTGGAAGAAACTGAACTACATCCTCGGCGTGGTCAAGGAGAAATCCGGCCACAGCAAATTCACCACCTTTTTTGACATCCTCTGGTGCGCCGCCCGCTACGGCGCAGGGTACTACGACTACGCCATGTACGGCTTTTACGACCTGACCGGCAAGCAGCGGGACACCTATCTGACCCGCATCCGCAACCGGAAGGTCTTCGATCTGATGAACGACCCCGCCTACAACGACGATTTTGACGACAAGCTGCGCTTCAATGAGACGTTCCGCGCCTACCTGCATCGGGAGACGCTGAACGGCGAGACCTCCACCGAGCAGCAGATGGCGGATTTTGTGGCGGGACAGACGTACATCTTCGCCAAGATCAACCACGGCGACAGCGGCCGCGGCGTGGAGCGTCTGCGGGTAGCGGACTTCGACTCCCCCGCCGCCATGCTGGCCTACATCCGGGAGAAAAAGATGGTGGTGCTGGAGCATCCGCTGCTCCAGCATCCCGATATGGCGCGGCTCCACCCTGACAGCGTCAACACCATGCGCATCGTCACGGACAACGTGAACGGAAACGTGACCATCGCCTACATCGTGGTGAAGATGGGTACCGGCGGCAGCGTGTGCGACAACTCCGGGCAGGGCGGCATCCTCGCCCGCGTGGACGAGGCCACCGGCTGCATCCGCACCCCCGCCACCGACGATTATTTCCACGTCTACGACAAGCACCCCGACACCGGCATCCCGCTGGTGGGGTATCAGCTCCCCATGGTGCAGGAGGCCATCGCGCTGGCAAAGGACGCGGCGCAGGTGTTCCCCCGGATGGGGCATGTGGGCTGGGATATGGCCATCACCCCTGACGGCCCCGCCATTATCGAGGGCAACAACTTCCCCGGCACCGACCTGTGCCAGCTGGCGCCGCTGTGGCCGGAGAAGACCGGCCTGTGGCCCTACTATAAGCAGATTCTTAATTTGAAGTAAGGAGGCGGCGATCATGCGCAGAAACGAGCTGGAGCGGGACGAGCACTTCGCGTGGGAGGTGCTGCGAAAGGCACACTACGCCACGCTGGCTATGACCGGTGCGGACGGTACGCCCTACTGCGTGCCTGTCAACCATGTGGCGGACGAGGTGTACCGGGTCCTCTATTTTCACTGTGCCGGCGCAGGTGAGAAGTGGCAGCTTCTGGAAAAAGAACCGCCGGTCTGCCTCACCGCCGTGTCCCGTATGTCCATCGTCCCCAATGAATTCGAGACGGCCTACGACTCCGCCGTGGTGCGGGGGCAGGCGCAGGTGGTCACCGACGAGGGAGAGCGCACCAAGGCGCTCCTGCTGCTGGTGGAAACGCTGGATCCCAAGGGTATGGGCGGCCTTGCCGCCTGTATGGAACGGTGCTTCGCCAACACCCAGATCGTGAAGATCATCCCCCGGCAGATCACCGGCAAGCAATCCCATCCCTCGCCCAAGCCCACCTTTGGCTGCGGCGAGCATTGAGTCTCCCAGACGCAGAAAAGAGCGCTTTTCCCTCCGGAACAGCGCTCTTTTTTCTTGTATTGAGGTCATGTCTGCGGCGCAGGCTCCTCCGGCGTCTGCATGGGCGTCTCCGGCGGCAGTTCCTCCGTCGGCGCGTCCGCCGATACAGGCGGCGTCACCGGCACAGCGGCAGCGGCCTCCGCCTTGGCTGCCTCCTCCTGCCGGGCGGCCTCCCGCGCAGCAGCTTCGGCGGCAGCGGCCTCCGCCGCCAGCCGCTGGTTCTCCGCCCGGTTGGCGGCCTTCTCCTCCCGCCGCGCATCCGCCGCGGCAAAAAACGCCTGCACCAGCGCCAGCAGCGTCAGGAACGCCACGATCCCGAAGCCCACCCAGCCGGCAGGCCGGATACGGTAGAAGTCCCGGATGGTGAAGTACTCGTCGTACATCCCCATGTAGTACAGTACCACGCCGCCTACGGCGCATACGATGCCCAGCAGCAGCTTCAAGGTCGCCTTGAACCGGTGCTTCTTCCGCCCTGCGAAGTAGGCGATGACCAGCACCGCCGCCGCCAGAAACAGTCCCGGCGACTGGCAGCACAGAATATATCCCAAGGTCTTGTCCATCATTGTCTATCTCCTCCCGCTCACAGGCAGCACTTGCCGCGCCGGATGTATTTGCCCTCCGGCCCTGCCAGCACACGGCCCTCGTTGACCGCCAGCTTGCCCCGCAGCCACACCTGCTTGACGGAGCCGCGGGTCACCACGCCCTCGTAGGGGTTGTAGTCCGCGGCGCCCACCATGTCCTCGGCGCGGATGACGTGATCTGCCGCCGGGTCGTACACCACGATATCCGCGTCCGCGCCCTCGGCGATGACGCCCTTGCGGGGGAACATCCCGTACAGCTTGGCGGGGTTCTCCGCCAGCACGCGGCACATGGCCGCCAGACTGATCTTCCGGGTGGTCACGCCGAAGGTGTACAGCAGCTCGCCCCGGGTCTCCACGCCGGGCAAACCGCCGGGAATGGTGGTAAAGTCCTCCCGCCCCGCCAGCTTCTGCGCCGTGGTGAAGCTGCAATGGTCGGTGGACACGGTCTGCACCTCGCCCCGGCGGATGGCCTGCCACAGCGCCCTGCGGTCCGCCGCCTTGCGGATGGGCGGGGCGCAGACATACTTGGCCGCCTGTAACCAGTCCTCGTTGTCGTATACGCTGTCATCCAGCACCAGATACTGGGGACACGTCTCCACATAGACCTTCTGTCCCCGCCGCCGGGCCGCTTCGATCTCCCGCAGCGCCGCCGCGTTGGTGGTATGTACGATCACCACGGGGATGTCCACCGCCTCCGCGATGTGCAGCAGCCGTCCCACGGCCTCTGCCTCCAGAAAGTCCGGCCGCGTCCGGGGGTGGCTGCCCACGCTGCCCTGCTCACCGGCGGCCTTCTTCTCCTCGATGAGGGCGTCGATGACCCCGGCGTTCTCACAGTGTACACCGCAGATGCCGCCCTTCTCCTTCAGCTTTTTCAGCGCCTTGTACATCAGCTTGTCCCCGATCATCATGGCCGGGTACGTCATGTACATCTTGAAGGAGGAGATGCCCTCGGCGTACATATCGTCGATCTCGCTTTCGATGGTGTCGTTCCAGTCGTCGATGGTCATGTGGAAGCCGTAGTCGCAGGCGCACTTGCCGTCCGCCTTCTCGTGCCACAGCCGCAGGCCGTCGTGGAGCGTCTCGCCCTTGTTGGGGCAGGCAAAATCCACGATGGTGGTGGTACCGCCCCGCAGCGCCGCCCGGGAGCCGGAGGCAAAATCGTCCGCCGTGGTGGTGTTGCACACATCCAGGTCAAAATGGGTGTGTGCGTCGATGAAGCCGGGCATCAGCAGCATACCGGCGGCGTCCACGATCTGCGCGTCGTCCACATGGATCTCCCGCGCCACCCGCCGGATCTTCTCACCGTCCACCAGCACATCCGCCCGCCGCGTGCCCTTGCCGGACACCACCGTGCCGTTCTTGAATAATACTCTCATCCCGGTGCCTCCTGTCCTCTTTTGTAGGTTTGGCGCTATTATAGCACCTTCTTTTCCCGGTGGCAACTACCTCCACAGCCGGATATAGCCCCCATCCCGCAGCTGCTTGACCAGCAGCAGAAGCACCGGCGCCAGCACCATGCCCGCCACGCCCGCCGCGCAGAAGCCCACATACATGGCCGCCAGCGACGCCAGCGGCGGCAGCCCCGCCTGCGCCGCCACCAGCTTCGGCTCCAGCACACTGCGCACCACGGAGATCACGGCGAACAACGCCAGCAGTGCCGCACCCTTTGGTACGTTTCCCAGCAGGCACTCCACCGCCGCCCACGGCGCCAGCACCGTCCCCGTCCCGAATACCGGCAGCGCGTCGATCAGCGCGATCAGCGCCGCCAGCAGCAGAGCGTACTCCTGCCGAATCAGCAGCAGCCCCGCCAGCAGCTGGCAGAAGGTCACCGCCAGCAGGATACACTCCGCCTTCAGCCACTTTCCCAGCGTGGTAAACACGCTGGCTTTCACCCCTCTGGCTCTGTCCAGCTCCGAGCCCAGCTGCCGCCGGAAAAAGGCCATCACCGCCGGGTAGGCGCTAAGGGTGAAGAACACCGCCAGCACCGTGGTGCCGCAGGCCAACACCACCCGGGGCAGCGCCCCCATGATCCGCGCCGCGCCCTGCAAAACAGCGGCGGAGAGCTGTCCCGCCAGACGGGACGCCGCCTCCGGCAGACCCATCAGCAGTTCCTGCGCCGTCCGTCCCACCTCCTCCGGGCAGGCGGCGCAGAAGCTCTCCAGCCGCCGCTCCAGCGACGCCAGCGTATCCGGCAGCGCCGCCAGCAGCGCCGGGAGGGAGGACACCAGCGATACCGCCTGCTCCACCACCTGTACCGCCAGCACGATCAGCACCGCCAACAAGCCGCCTACCAGTACCAGCGTCAGTACCGCTGCCGTAAAGCCCCGCCGCAGGTGCAGCCTCCGGCGCGCCGCCTCGATCAGCGGCTCCAGCAGCGACGCCGCCCCCAGCGCCAGCAGAAATGGCAGCAGCCACACCAGCGCGTACCGCAGCGTCAGCCAGCCCACACCGGCCACAGCCGCCCACCAGATCAGTTGAAACAGCAGCTCCCTCCGCCGCTCCATGGCGTTCTCCCCTTTTTCACAGACTTTTTACAATTTTTTTCTTGTCTTCCACGCTTTACTGTGATAGTATTACCTCATATTTGACAAATGTACACATAACGCGGACACCTTGGAGGAAATCATGGAGAAAAAGAAATACTATCTGGTCTCGGCAGAAGCGCTGCCGGAGGTCTTTATCAAGGTCGCGGAGGCCAAGCGTATGCTGCAGGTGGGCGAAGCCGCCACCGTGGGCGAGGCTGCCCGCATGGTGGGCATCAGCCGCAGTGCCTTTTATAAGTACAAGGACGCCGTCCAGCCCTTCCAGAATATGCGGGCGGGTCATATCATCACGTTCTACGCACTGCTAAAGGATATTCCCGGCGTGCTGTCCAATTACCTGTCTATTTTTGCCAATTCCGGCGCAAATATTCTCACCATCAACCAGACCATCCCCACCAACGGCTGCGCCGGCGTGACCATCTCCGCCGAGACCAGCGAGATGGTGGACGCGCTGGAGGAGCTGATGGCCCGCGCCGCCTCCGCCGAGGGTGTGCTGAAATTCGAGATCCTGGCGGGCTGACCCGCCGCGTGCAAGGGTGCAGCGCCCTGTTTTGACCACAAAAAAGAGCCGCCGCAGGAAGTCCTGCGGCGGCTCTTTTTTTGTTTTGACTCAGTTGTACAGGTAGGCGTACTTGTCGCGGATGGTGACGATGAGCGTCTCCAACTCGGCAGGCAGCTCGTTCTTCCCGGACAGATCGTAGTCCTTCGGCTCGCCGAAGGTGCGGACGCGCACCTTGTCGCCGCCCAGGAACAGCACACCGGCGTTGTGGGAGTCCGCCATATCCCCGGCGGTCTGGAACAGGGTGAACTTGTCGTGGCACGGCTCGGAGGCGTAGGGGCAGAACTGGGTGCAGTTGCCGCACTCGTTGCACATCTTGTCCACATGGACGATCTGGTGGCTGCCGTCGGCCATGCGGATGGCCACATTGGCGCGGTTGGGGCAGGAGTCCACGCAGTTCTCACACACGGTGGCACACTGGAGGCAGCGCTCGCCCTCCCGGCAGACGCACCCGCTCATGGCCAGAATTCCCTTCTTGGCCTCGGCGTCGGCCTTGGTGACATAGGCCTGCTCTGGGATGTCGTAGGTGTGTGCCGCGCCGATGACCGCCTCGGCAAAGGCGGCGGCGTCGGCGATGCCCTCCACCACGGTGGCGGGACCGCGCTTGGCGTCACCGGCGGCGTACACGCCCTCCACGTTGGTCTGGAAGGCGGGACGGCCCTTCTTATCCAGCTCGATGCCGTTGGCGGCCATCAGCGCGTCGTCCACCTGCTCGCCCACGGCGGAGATCACCAGATCGCAGGGAACGGCGAAGAACTCGCCGCTGCCCACGGGACTGCGGCGGCCGGAGGCGTCCGCCTCGCCCAGCACCATCTTCTCGCAGGTCAATACGCCGTCGGCCTGCTTGACGGGGGCAGCCAGCTCGGCAAATTCCACGCCGTCGGCCAGCGCCAGCGCCAGCTCATGCTCGTCGGCGGGCATATACTTACGGGTACGGCGGTACACCAGCGTCACCTGCTTCGTGCCGCTGCGCTTGGCAAGGCGCGCCGCGTCCATGGCGGTGTTGCCGCCGCCGATGACGGCGATATTCCCGGCCACGCCGATGTTCCCGGCCTTCACGCCCTTCATCCACTGGATGGCGCCTGCCACATCGCCGGCGATATCCAGCTTACCGGGCTTCCATGCGCCCACAGCCAGCAGAATGTGGGTGTAGCCCATCTTCTTCAGCTCGTCCACGGAGGGGGCAGGCGCGCCGCACTTGACCTTCACGCCGTAGCGCTCCATCAGGGCGATATCCTTCTCGATGACCTCGTTGGCGATACGGAAGCCGGGGATCACATGGCGGGGTACGCCGCCCAGACAGCTCTCCCGCTCGAAGATGGTGGTCTCGATACCGGCTCTGCCGCAGAAGTAGGCGGCAGCGATGCCGGTGGGGCCGCCGCCGATGATGGCGACCCGCTTACCCGCCACCTTAGCGGGGGTCTTGATGGAGGCCATCAGGGCGTTGTAGCCCTTCTGCGCCGCCAGCAGCTTGGTATCCCGGATGCGGACGGACTCGTCATAGAAATTGCGGCTGCACTTGGTCTGGCAGCGGTGGGCGCAGATGGTGCCGGTAATGAACGGCAGGGGGTTCTTCTCGGTGATGAGCTTCAGCGCCGGGCCGTACAGGCCCTTATTGCACAGCTCCATATACTCGGGAATATCCTGTGCGATGGGGCAGCCGCCCTTGCAGGGCGCGGTGAAGCAGTCGATCCAAGGCACCTGCTTCTCGCTCTTGCGGCTGGGCAGGGGCTTGATGGGCTTGACATGGTGGACGTCGGTGTGGCTGGCGCTGCTCATATCGCAGATGGCCTGCGTATCCGTGCCGGCAAAGGGCTTATACGCCATGGGCTCCACCTTCTCCACCATCTGGTGCAGACGGTTGTAGCCGCCGGGCTTGAGGATGGTGGTGGCCACGGTGATGGGCCAGATGCCCGCTGCAAACAGCTTGTCGCAGTTGAAATACTCCGCGCCGCCGGCGAAGGAGATCCGCATCTTGCCCTTGAACTGGCGGGAAATGCGGTGGCACATCTCGATGGTCAGGGGGAACAGGCTGCGGCCGGACATATACATCTCGTTGTTGGGCAGCTCGCCCCGGGTGGTGTCCACGGGGAAGGTGTTGGAGAGCTTCAGGCCGAACTCCAGCCCCTTGCTGTCCGCCAGCGCCTGCAGCCGCTCAAACATAGGCACGGCGTCGACCCACTGGAGATCCTCATTGAAGTGGTGCTCATCGAAGACGATGTAGTCATAGCCCATGGAGTCGAGGGTGCGGCGGGCGGTCTCGTACCCCAGAATGGTGGGGTTGCACTTGACGAAGGTGTGCAGGTGCTTCTCGGTGATGAGGTAGGAGGCGATGCGCTCGATCTCATCCGGGGGACAGCCGTGGAGGGTGGAGACGGTGACGCTGCGGCTGACGCGGGGGGAGATGCCGTCGATATAGTCGCTCTCCGCCGGGAACAGCTCTTTCAAAACCGCCTTGCACTCGCCGAAGATGGCGGTCTTGTCGGCGTCCATCATGCCGTCGATGTAGGTGTTGACCTTCTCGCCCTTGATGCCCTCCAGATCGTAGCCCACGGACATATTAAACACGAAGCCGTCGGGATCGCCGAAGCCGTAGACCTTGCTCAGCACCTTCAGGGCGCACCACGCCTTGATGTACTCGTCCATGGCCTGGGGCACGGTCAGCTCGGTGGACCACTCCTGGTTATAGCCCTCGTCGTTGGCGAGGATGCAGGGGCGGGGGACGCAGGCAGCCAGATCGGCGCCGTCCATCTTCTGGACGGTCTTGACCTCGAAGAACCGGGCGCCGGCCATATAGGCGGCGATGATGTTCTGCGCCAGCTGGCTGTTGGGGCCGGCGGCGGGGCCGAAGGGCGTCTCGATGCGCTCGCCGAAGATGGGCAGGCTCTTGCCCGTGGCGTGGTATGCCTTGCGCACGCCGAAGATCTCGCCGGATGCGGCGTATTCCTCCACCACCCAGTTCATCAGAGACTTGAACGGGATGGGATACATTTTCTCAGACATAGGTCTTCCTCCTTGCGGTTATGGTTTCCAATAATTCAAACATTTTTGCCGCGACCTGCGCGTGGCAAAAATTCATCGACCCAGCCGCCTTGGGCGGCGACACCAGTGACCGCTGTCAACTGGTGAGGGGGAATCTAAAGGGGGGATGTATCCCCCCTTTAAGGGCTTTAATAGGTACGGTGGTTCAGGTCGCCCCACAGCTTCTTGGCGGCCTCGAGGATGTGGGCGTTCTCCGCCTCCTCGTCGATACCCACCAGCACGCGATCCTGCATCAGCACCTTACCGGCGGCGATGGTGGTCTGGCACTGGCGGCCGGTCATGCCGAAGATCATGTGGCCGTCGATGTTCTCGTCGGAGAACGGAGTGAACGGCTTGTAGTCCATGACGATGATGTCCGCCGCCGCACCGGCCTTCAGCACGCCCAGCTCGTCTGGGAAGTACCGCGCGCCGATCTTGGCGTTGTTGCGGAACAGCATATCCGTGACCTCGCACCAGCCCACGTTGGGCAGGCAGTTCTGGCTCCGCTGGGAGCACAGCGCCACCTTCAGGCTTTCCAGCATATCGTTGGTGTAGGCGTCAGTACCCATGCCCAGCAGAATGCCCCGCTTGTGGAGCTGCAAAACCGGACAGATGCCGATGGCGTTGCCCATGTTGGACTCAGGGTTATTCACCACCATGGTGCCGGTCTCCTTGATGAGATCCATCTCGGCGGTGTTCACGTGGATGCAGTGGCCGAGGATGGTCTTTTCGCCCAGAATACCGTGGTCCTGCAAACGCTGCACGGGGCGGCGGCCATAGTTCTGGAGGCTGTCATAGACATCGTTCATGCCCTCGGAGACATGGATGTGGTAGCCGGTACGGCCGTTGTTGGCTTCCACCATGCGGTCAAAAGTCTTGTCGGAGATGGTGAACAGGGCGTGGCCGCCGAACATAGCCGCCAGCATGGGGTCGCGGTTCTTCTCGCACTCGGTGATGAAGTCCGCGTTTTCCTGAATGGCTTGCAGGCACTTCTCCTCGCCGTCACGGTCGGAGACCTCGTAGCACAGGCAGGAGCGAAGACCCAGACGCTTGCTCTCCTCAGCAATGGTGTGCAGGGTGCCGGGGATCTCGCCGTAGCTGGCGTGGTGGTCAAAGATGGTGGTGACGCCCTGCTTGATGGAGTCCATATACAGCGCCGTGGCGGAGGCGCGGGTGCCGTCCATCATCAGGTGGCGGTCGATGGCCCACCATGTGCCGTCCAGCACCTCATAGAAGTTGGTGGGGTTGTTGCCCACGATGCTCAGGCCACGGGCCAGCGCGGAGTAGATGTGGGTGTGGGCGTTGATGAGTGCGGGCATGATGACGCCGCCCTTGGCGTCGATGATGCGTGCGTCGGCGTATTTGGCGCGCAGAGCGGTCTCCTCGCCTACCTCTACGATCTTCGTACCCTCATAGGCCACCGCGCCGTGCTCATAGTAGCCCTTCCCGCCTGCGTCACGGGTGATGAGGCGGCCATTTGTTACTAAATTCATGGTATTACCTCCCGTAAAAAAGTTTTTTCCATCGACTATCACCGGTAAAACAAAGTGTATCAAACCGGAAGCGGTTTGATACACTCAAGCAGCAGCCGAGTGATAGTTGCAGCCCGTGCGCGAAGCACTTCCTTACAGCTACCATTCTTGGATTGTCGTCTATATTTTACAGGACAGCACCGGAAAAATCAATCTTTTTTTGCCGTCTCTCACAATTTCTTTGTTTCTGCACCTACGTGTGTGCCGCCACACCATAGCAGCAGCGGCGGAATTTCTTGCAAAACCCCTTCCTCCGCGCTACAATGGATGTACTACGAGCATCGGAGGGATCTTCTATGGAACAGCTCACCGTCCAACTGCAAAACGCCGCCTATCCCGTGTATATCGGCGATGGTCTTCTATCGCAGGCCGGCGCTCTGCTGCGAAGTGCGTCCACCGTCTCCCGCTGGGCGGTGGTGGCCGATGAGAACGCCGCCAAGCTGTACGGTGATACGGTGCTGGACAGTCTCCGCGCCGCCGGACTGGACGCGGCGCTGTACCCCGTCCCCGCCGGTGAGAACGCCAAGACCCTGCCCGTCTACGAGGCACTGTGCCGCCGCATCCTGCGCAGCGGCTTTGACCGCGCCTGCGGCGTGGTGTCGCTGGGCGGCGGCGCCTGCGGCGATCTGGCGGGCTTTGCCGCCGCCACGCTGCTGCGGGGCGTGGCGCTGGCCCATATCCCCACCACCCTGCTGGCGCAGGCAGACAGTGCCATCGGCGGCAAGACCGGACTGGATCTGCCGGAGGGCAAAAACCAGCTGGGCGCGTTCTGGCAGCCCTCCCTTGTGCTGTCCGACCCGGCGTGTCTGGCCACACTGCCTCCCCGTCAGCTGTCCTCCGGCATGGCGGAGGTCATCAAGTGCGCCTGCATCGCGGACGCCGCCCTGCTGGACTATCTGGAGGAAACGCCGCGTCCCGACCCGGAAAGGCTCATTACCGCCTGCTGCCGGGTAAAGGCCCGCTGCATCGCCGTCGACGAGCGGGACGACGGCCCCCGCCGCCTGCTGAACTTCGGTCACACCTTCGGCCACGTTTACGAGGCCGCCGGGGGCTACGCCGCCTACACCCACGGCGAGGCGGTGGCTGCCGGTATGGCTCAAATGCTCCGTTGGCAGATCGCCCACGGCTTCGGCGGCGATTTCCTGCTGGCACGGCTGGAACGGCTGCTGGCACGGTTCGGTCTGCCCACCGCCGTCGACTGTGACGGCGACACCCTGCGCCGTTACCTGACCCACGACAAAAAAGCCGCCGGCAGCCGCATCACCATCGTGGTGGTGGAGCGCCCCGGTGAGGGGCGATTGGAGGAGTTGCCGCTGGAAAGCCTGTGGGAGGATATGCCATGATCCTGCGCCTGTACCCCTCCCACCTCAGTGGCACCGTATCCGTGCCGCCGTCCAAGAGCCTGCTCCACCGGGAGCTGATCTGCCGCCGTCTGGCGGGACAGCCCACGGTGCTGCCGCCCCGCCCCGCTGATGACATCCGGTACACGGCGGCGGCGCTGGTACAGCTGGACGCCCAGGCCCCCACGGTGTACTGCGGTGACAGCGGCAGCACCCTCCGCTTCCTGCTGCCCCTTTTTATGGCGCTGGGCAAGCTGGACGCGGTGTTCACCGGCTCTCCCCGGCTTTTGCAACGTCCCATCCCCGCCGAGCTGGGGCTGTGTCCCACGGCGGACGGTCTGACGCTGACCCGCCCCCTCCGCAGCGGCACATGGACGCTGTCCGCCGCCGCCACCTCGCAGGTGGTCAGCGGCCTTCTGATGGCGCTGCCGCTGCTGCCCGGATCGTCCGATATTATGTTAACCGAAAACCCGGTGTCCCGGCCCTATCTGGATATGACCTGCCGCGTCCTGCATCACCACGGCGTTGCTGTGGTGGAGACGCCCAACGGCTACCACATCGACGGCGGGCAGACCTACCGCCCCGCCCCCCTGCTGACGGCGCCGGACTGGTCGGCGGCGGCCTACTGGCTGGTGCTGGCCCGCGTGCAGCAGCAGCGCGCCTCCGACGAGGCGCAGGGCGATCTGCGCGTGGCGCTGCACGATGCGCAGGCAGAGGGTATACCCCTCTCACGCGGGACATCCTCCGGCTGGCAGGGCGATTCGATCATTGAGGAATACCTGCGTGATGTACCGCAGACCGTGGATCTGACCGATACCCCCGACCTGCTGATGCCCTTGGCGCTGTACGCGGCCCTACAGCCGGGGCGCACCACCCGCTTCACCGGCTGCGGCTTCCTCCGTGGTAAGGAGAGCGACCGCCCCCACGCCGTGGCGCAGGTACTGCACACGCTGGGCGCACAGGTGCAGGAGGAGGCAGACAGCCTTACGGTCACAGGCGTTCCCGGTCTGCACGGCGGCTGCGTGGACAGCTTCGGCGACCACCGTATCGCCATGCTGGCGGGCTGCGCCGCCATGCTGGCGGATGGCCCCGTCACCCTCACCGGTGGGGAGCAGGTGGCGAAATCCTACCCCGATTTTTGGAAAGATATGGAAGCTCTTGGCGGTAGAACGGAGGTGCTGGCGCCATGATGGAATACACGTTGTTCGGAGAATCCCACGGCCCCGCCGTAGGCGTTCTCCTGCAAAATGTACCGGCGGGACTGCCGGTGGACGACCATCTGATACAGGCGGATCTCCTGCGGCGCAGGGCGTCCGGCAGCTTGGCCACCGGGCGGCACGAAGCGGACGAGGTGGAGTTCCTCTCCGGCGTGTTTCAGGGAAAAACCACCGGCGACGCGCTGGTGGCGGTGCTGCGAAACCGCGACGTCCGCTCCGGTGACTACGCGGCGCTGAAGGACACCCCCCGCCCCGGCCACGCCGACTATGCCGCCTTTGTCCGCGCCGGCGGACACAACGACTACCGGGGCGGTGGGCGGTTCTCCGGACGGCTGACCGCGCCGCTGACCGTGGCGGGCAGTCTGGCAAAGACATACCTGCAAACGCAGGGTATCACGGTAGACGCCCGGATCGTGGACGAGAACGCCCTGCGGCAGCGTGCCGCCGAAGCCCGTGAAGCCGGAGACAGCGTGGGCGGGCGCATCCGCTGCACCGTCACCGGCGTTCCCGCCGGGCTGGGCGGCCCCGATTGGCGGGACACGGTGGAATCGGAGATCAGCCGCCATGTGTTCGCCGTCCCCGCCGTGAAGGCCATCGGCTTCGGCGACGGGGAGGACTTCGCGGCGCTGCGGGGCAGCGAGGCCAACGATGCGTTCTATACGGACGGCGCGTCTGTCTATACAAAAACCAACCGCACCGGCGGCATCAACGGCGGCGTCACCAACGGCATGGATATCATATTCACCGTTACGTTCCGGCCTACGCCGTCCATCGCAAAGCCCCAGGAGACGGTGGATCTGCACCGGATGGAGAACACCACCGTCACCGTGGGCGGTCGGCACGACAGCTGCGTGGTGCTGCGGGCAGCCCCGGCGGTGGAGGCGGCGGCGGCGCTGGCCATCTGCCGTCTGCTGCCCGCCGACAGCGATACGCTGGCGGGACTGCGCCGCCAGCTGGACGATGTAGACGAGCAGATGACCGCTCTGCTGGCGCGGCGGCTGACGCTGGCCGGAGAGATCGGGCGCATCAAGGCGGCGCAAGGTCTGCCGGTGCTGGACGAGGCGCGGGAGGCGGCGGTGCTGGCTTCCCGGGGCGACCTGCTGCCACAGCGGCGGGCGCAGGTGGAGCGGCTGTTCCGGCTGCTGATGGCGGAGAGCCGGGAGGAACAGGAGCGCCATGGGTGATTTGATCCTTATCGGGCTGCCCGCCAGCGGCAAGACCACGGTGGGCAGACGCCTGGCACAGCGGCTGGATATGCCGTTTTTCGACTGTGACGAGGCCATCGAGGCCGCCGCAGGCTGCTCTGTGTCCGATATCTTCGCCTGCCGCGGCGAGGCGTATTTCCGCGAGCTGGAGCACCAGACGCTGGAGACGCTCTGCCGCCGGGAGGGCTGCGTCATCGCCACCGGCGGCGGCGCGGTGCTGCGGGAGGACAACCGCCTGCTGCTGCGGCGCAGCGGCACGGTGTTCTGGCTGGACAGACCGCTTACCGATATTATGTCTACCAGCTTTCAGGCGGGGCGTCCCCTGCTGGCAGCGGGGCAGGAGGCGCTGGCGCGTCTGGCGGCGCAGCGGCGGGCGCTGTACGCCGCCTGCGCCCACCATCGCATCACAGAACCCCTGTTGGAACAGGCGATTTCGCAAATTGAGGAGATCTGGAAAGGAGCGCGTCCATGAAGCTGCTGATATTGAACGGTCCCAATCTCAACCTGTTGGGCAGCCGTGAGCCGGACATCTACGGTTCAGAGAGCTATGATGCGTTATGTCAACAAATACAGCGCCACGCCGCCGCCATCGGCTGCACGGCGGCGCTGCTGCAAAGCAACCACGAGGGGGCGCTGATCGACGCTATTCAGGGGGCGCAGGGTGTATACGGCGGCATCGTCATCAACCCCGGCGCCTACGCCCATTACAGCTACGCCATCTATGACGCGCTGCGGGCGGTGGACGTCCCGGCAGTGGAGGTGCATATCTCCGATATCACGGCGCGAGAGCCGTTCCGGGCGGTGTCCGTCACCGCCCCCGCCTGCGTCAAGACCATCTGCGGCCACGGGCTGCGGGGGTATCTGGAGGCCATGGACTATCTGAAGGAGATGGTGCGCCCATGAAGCAGCTGTTTGTGATCGGCGACCCGGTGGCGCACAGCCTGTCGCCGCTGCTCCATCAGGCTATGATCGGCCAGACCGGCGCGGCGTACCGCTACGATGTGCGGATGGTGCGCCCGGAGGAGCTTCCCGCCTTTGTCCGGTGGGCCAAGGACGGCGGCTGCGCCGGCTTCAACGTGACCATGCCCCACAAGGAGGCCATCCTCCCCCTGCTGGACGAGGTGGACGCAACGGCGGCTTCCTGCGGTGCGGTGAACACCGTGTGCATCCGGGAGGGACGCGCCATCGGCCACAACACCGACGGCGCGGGCTTTCTGGACAGTCTGGCAGGACAGGGCTTTTACCCGCAGGGTCGGACGGTGCTGCTGCTGGGCGCAGGGGGCGCGGCCAAGGCCGTGGGCCATGCGCTGGCGGCAGCCGGTGCCGACCGGGTCATCGTATGCGCCCGCCGCTTGGAGCGCGCCGCGTCGCTGGCTGCACAGCTCCCCGGCTGCGGGGAGGGTATCGCGCTGGCGCAGGACGCCATACAGCAGGCGGCGACTGCGTGTGACCTGCTGGTGAACGCCACACCGCTGGGCATGGCGGGCAGTCCGGCCTTTGCCGGGCTGGACTTTTTGCAGGCCATGCCGCCGCACGCCGTGGTGTACGATCTGGTCTACCACCCCCGGCGCACGGCGCTGCTGGAGGCGGCGGCGCGGCAGGGGCTGCGGACGGTAGGCGGTATCGACCTGCTGATCCGGCAGGCGGTGCGGGCGTTCACCTTCTTCACCGGCGAGACGCCTGACACAGCGGCGCTGTACGACGCGCTGCGGGAGCCTTTGGGCTTGAGATCGTAGTTTACATAAAAAGAACCGTGCCATGCGGCACGGTTCTTTTTATGTTTTTCTTTTGCAGCCGTCACGCCAGAATATCCGTCAGGTCGTTCAGCCCCATGGACTGGGCGATGACCAGCACATGGTCGCCCTCCTCGATGGTGGTCAGGCCGCCGGGGATGATGGTCACATCCTCCCGGACGATGGCGGCCAGCAGCACGCCGCTGCGCAGGTCCAGATCCTTCAGTGGGATGTGCAGCAGGCGGTCGGAGGGCCCGGTGGTCAGGAACTCCAGCGCCTCCACCTGTCCACCCAGCAGCTTGTACAGCGACTCCACGGTCATGCCCTCGGAATTGGCCAGCGCACGGACATAGCGGGTGATCTGGTTGGCGATGATGTCCTTGGGACTGATGATGCTGCCCAGACCGGTGTCCTGCAGCAGCTCCATGTAGTTGGGACGGGTCATCTTGGCCAGCACCTTCCGCACACCGGCACGGCGGGCGGACATGGCCATCAGCAGGTTCTCCTCGTCACGGCCGGTCAGGGACACAAAGGCGTCGGCGCCGAAGATGTTCTCCGCCTGAATGAGATCGTTGTCCGTGCCGTCGCCCTCGATGATCATGGCGTCCGGCAGGTGCTGGGACAGGGTCAGGCACTTCTCATGATCCTGCTCCACGATGCGGACATGGGTGCCGGTGTGCGCCAGCTCCCAGTACAGGTACATACTGATGCGGCTGCCGCCCAGCATCGCCACCGTCTTGACCCGGTGCAGCGTGCGGCCCATGGCCTTGAGCATTTTTTGCAGCTCCGTCTTGGTACCCACCATATACAGCCGGTCGTCGGCCTGCGGCACAAAGGAGCCGTTGGGGATGATGCACTCGTCGCCCCGCTGAACGGCGCAGATCAGCACATTGGCCTTGCGGTCGCCGTGGGATTCCCCCAGACTGCGGCCCACAAGGAAATCCTCCGGCTGCGCCTGCAGGCCGATCATGTCGATGAGGCCGCCGGCAAACGGCTCCACGGAGATGGCGGCGGGGAAGCTGAGGATACGGGCGATCTCCTGCGCCGCCGCCAGATCGGGGTTGATGACCATATCCAGCCCGATCTCCCGCTTGAGGATGTCCGCATCCCGGCGGTACTCGGTGTTGCGGACACGGGCGATGGTGTGGCGGGCGCCCAGACTCTTGGCCATCAGGCAGCAGACCATATTGGTGTCGTCCACGCCGGTGACGGCGATGACCAGATCCGCCGACCGGACACCGGCATCCATCAGTACGCTGATGGATGCACCGCTGCCGTGGATGCACATGACGTCCAGCGTGTTGTCCGCCTTGGCCAGATGGGCGATCTCGTTGTCCACCATGACGATGTCATGCTTTTCCTGCTCCATCTGGCGGGCAATGGCGTATCCCACCTTGCCGCAGCCTACGATAATGATCTTCATGCTTCCTCCTCCCCGCCCGACGGGGGCGCGGCGTTTTTCTTTTGCTGGGCCAGAGCTGCCGACAGCTCCGCGCCCAAAATCAGCACCTGCCCGGACATATACAGCCACAGCAGCACCACCACGATGGTGGCGATAGAGCCGTATAGCCGTGCATATTGAGCCACGTTCTCCACATAATAGGAAAATGCCATACTCAGCAGCATCCACGCGGCAAGGGAACTGCCCACGCCGGGCAGCACCTCCCGCAGGGGACGGCGCTGGCCCAGCGCCAGCTGATACAGAAGCCCCAGCGAGATGGCCATGATGAGCGCCAGGATCACGAAGCGCAGATAGCCCCACACGCTGATGAACGTCTCCGACAGGGGCAGCAGGTGGGACAAGAAGTGCAGGGCGCGGCGGCCCATCACCACCAGCAGCAGCGTCAGACCGATGACAACGATCATCCAGACGGTAAACAGCAGATTCCGCAGCTGTCCCAGCAGGATATTCTCCGGCGAGCTGCGGTGAAACGCCTTACGCAGCGAGTGCATCAGGCAGCCGGTGGAGCGCATGGGAAACCAGATGGAGAAGACCAGGCTGAACCACAGCAGCTGGCGGCTCTGGTTGGCGGCCACATACTCCAGATAGGAACGCACCACGCCCACCACGTCGGATGGCAGCAGAGGCGCTAGCATCGCCGTGATACTGTCGATATCCAGCTCCAGAATACCCAGCAGTGTGCTGACAAAGATCAGCAGCGGAAACAGGGCAAACAGCAGATAGTATGTCAGAGCTGCGCTGTCCCGCGCCACATCGTGGGCGTAGTACCGGCGGATCATGTCCTCCGCCAAGCGCCCCCCACGGGTCTTCGGTGTATAGAGTTTCGGTGTTTTCATAAACAGAGTTCCCTCCGAAATTTCATTGTAACACAGTGCGCTATAAATTAAAAGGGGCATTTACGGCGTCCTACTCCCGCTATGCACAGCGCCTGTATAAATTCCAAATCGTATTATATTATTTTTTTGTGAATTTTCACTTTTCCTATTGGCTTGCGCGGAAATTCGTGTTATACTTACTGCACTTCAATTGGAAATTCTTTACAGAAAAGCGAGGTTCTGATATGGATAATCTTACAAAGCTGGTTCGAGACGAGATCACACGGCAGTATCGGAGCGTGCGGCAGTTCGCTTTCGCGGTGGATATTCCCCTGTCCACCATCAACAGCGCCCTGCACAACGGTGTCGGCGGTTCCTCCTTCGACACGGTGATGCGCATCTGCAAGATCCTGGGTATCAAGGCCATGTCTGACGACGCCGCCCTCTACCTGACGGACGACACCGAGAAGCTGCTGACCCAGTATGCAAAGCTGGATGAATACGGCCGACATACCATCGCCTCCGTGATGCAGGTGGAGTATGACCGCTGCATAGGCATGGAATGATTCCCGCCGGATAGATATTCGTTTTCTATAAAGCATAAGCGCCGTGAGCCGCCGCCCGAATGGGCGGCGGCTCTTTTGCTGCCACAAGACAGATGTTTACATAATGCCGGACTTCTCCTTGCTGGCGGCGATGGCCGCATTCAGCTTGCGGGCCGGATAGTAGACCAGCAGGCCAAAGACGGTGAACAGCACGCACATTCCCAGCAGGATCAGCGCACAGTGCAGATATGTCTGGCCATACATTCCGCCGATGGTTTCGCGGATCATGTCCATGCCGTAGTGGAAGGGCATAAAGGGATACAGGCTTCGGAACAGCGCAGGCAGTACATCGATGGGGTAGGAGCCGCCGGAGCCGGCCACCTGCAGCACCATGATAATGACGGAGATAGCAAGACCCACGTTGTCCAGCGAGTAGACCAGCGCATAGTTCATAAAGGCAAAGTTCAAAGAACAGATGCAGCACGCCAGCACGAACAGCGCGGGCTCCGCCGCCTCCATGCCCACAAAATGCAGACAGCCGAAGGCCGTCACCAGCGCCTGCGCGATGGCCATGAGGAAGAAGATCATGAATCGCCCGAAGTACCGCTCCACGGCGCGGCACTGCCGGAATTTCGGCTGGGTCACCGGCACCTTTACCATCACTGCCGTCAGGAGGCTGCCTACAAACAGAGCCAGCATCACATAGTATGGGGACATGGCGGCGCCGTAGTCCTTGATCTCGTAGATGATCTGGGTGTTCATCTGCACCGGGGAGGCCAGATACGCCGCCATGCTGTCGGAATCGCTGGCCATCAGCTCCACAAAGCGCTTGAAGGCGTCGCTGTCGGTGATGCGGCGGATGTCCTCCTCCATATCCGCCAGATAGCCGGACACGCTCTCCGCCAGTGTGACGCTGGCTGCCAGCGTGGGCTGGGCGGCGGAGACAGCGTTGGAATAGGAGCGCAGGGTGCCGGACACGCCGCCCAGTGCGCCGGAGGAGGCGGTCAGGATCTCCTGCACGGAGCCGAGGGTGGACTGCGCCCGCTCTCCGGCCCTGTGGATGTAGGCGTTGACCTGCTGATTGGTCTTGACGGCGGCGGTACGCAGCAGCTCGCGCACCTCCCCGATCACCTCCCGCAGCTCGTCCTGCACATGGGACAGGCCGGACTGCTCCACGGCGCTTTTCAGCGTCTCCAGCCGGTCGATGGCAGCCTCCAGCCGATCCACCAGCACAGCGTCATCCGTTCGGTTGCAGACTCTTTGCAGTGCGGCGATCACCTTGTCGATCTGGGAAATGACCTTTTCGTGGGCAATCTCCTCGGCAGGGGTCAGGTCCACGCCGTTGAGCATATCCTCCAGATCGGAGAGGACGGTATCGGCGGCGTTCAGCACCTGCAGCAGGTCGTCGGAGGTGTCGTCTGCCGCCTCGATCCCGGTGTCAATGAGCTGCACGGTGCTGCCGACGGCGGCAGAGGTGCTGTTCATGGTGCTCTGCGCGTCGCTGATGGTGATGGCAGAGGCGGCCAACAGGCTGCTGGCGCCCTCCATCACATTTTGCAGAGAGCGGAACACCTCCGCCATCTGATCCATATCCTGCTGGGCGGAGGACAGCTTCTCCAGCAGGTCATTGGCAACGTCCTGCCCGTCAAGTCCCATGGCCTTGAACACAGAACCGGCGGTAGTCAGGGCATCGGCCACCTTCTCCAGAATGGTGGTGTTGATCTCCTCCTGCACGGCGGTTTTGGCCTTGCCGGTGATCTTGGGGGCAATGGCGTTCTTTTTCTCGTTCTCGTAATACTGGATCTCCGGATGGCGCAGGTCGCCCTCCAGAATGCTGACAAAGTCGCCGGTAAACTCCGGCGGCAGGACCAGCGCGGCGTAGTAGTCGCCGGCGTTCACGCCGTCCAGCGCTGTCTGGGCGTCGTCCACAAAGACCCAGTCCATCTGATCGTTGGTCTCCAGCCCCTGCAGCACCAGCTCGCCGATGTTCAGGTGGAGTCCCAATACCTCGTAGCCGTCGTCCTCGCTGGCTACCGCCACCTTGATACGGCCGGTGGAGGCAGGGCCGTAGGGGTCCCAGTTGGACAGAATGTTGAACCACGCATAGAGGCAGGGCACCAGACACAGGCCCAGCATGACCACCACCGCCACCACGCTGGCAGTCAGGCGCTTCCAATCGGCGCAGAAAATACGCCAGATATTTCTCATCTGTCCACCTCCTCCTGCTGCGCCGCGGCGCGGCGCAGATCGTCAGACAGTCCCTGCAGCGCGCGGGTCAGCAGCTCCAGATCGCCCGCCAGCTTCTGCGGGTCACGCAGCAGCCCCTCCAGCAGCTGTGCGCTGTCGGCAGCGCCGCCCTGCGGCATTTTCCGCACGTTCTGCGCTTTCTGCACGTTCTGCGCTTTCTGCACGTTCTGCGCTTTCTGCGTCTCCTGACGATTCTGCGTCTCCTGACGATTCTGCGTTTCCTGCGGCTTCTGCTGCTGCGGCGTCTGCCCGTGTACCTCCTGCAAAATATCCTCCACGGAGTAGCTCTCCTCCGCCATCGGTTCCTGCGCATCCTCGGTGGAGACGGGCTCGGACTCGATCACGATATTCGCTGTGGTCTCCTCCCGGCGGCCGTGATACCGGCGGTCAGGCAGACGCGGCATACGGGGCAGCTCCGGCAGCTCCAGCAGCGCCCCCATGCTCTCCAGCTCCATCTGGGTGATCTGCTCCAGCTTTTTTTGCAGCTCGTAGTCCGCGTACTCCACGGCGATCAGATACGCCGCCACGGCGAACATGGAGAAGATCCACAGCATCAGGGTGAACACCTTGTTGCCCTGTGCCAGGAACATCAGCAGCATCAGTCCCACCGTCACCACCAGCAGCATCCGCATACCGTTGCGGATGCGCCGCCGGTTGTTCTTGTGCAGCGTTCTCACCTCATCCAGCAGGCGATCGTACAGCTCCTGATATTCTCTTTCCGTTGTCATGGTACATCCGCCTCCTTTCACAGCAGCTCCGTCTCCTCCAGCTTCTCCTCCATAAAGTGGTTCAGTCCCATGAGCGGACGGCGCACCAGCAGTCCGATGAGCAGCGCGGCAACGGCGAACAGCAGCAGGAATGCAAGCTGCGTTATGTAGTAGTCGCCGTACAGCCCGCAGATACACTCGCGCATGGCGTCAATGGCATAGGGGAACGGGAAGAAGCGGTAGATTTTCTGATAGATCTCCGGCAGCAGCTCGATGGGGAACGTGCCGGAGGAGCCTGCGATCTGCATGACCATGATGACCACCACCACGGCCTTGCCCACGTCGCCGAAGGCGATGGCAAGGGAGTAGATCAGCAGGCTGAAGGTAAAGGCCGTCAGGGATGCCGTCAGGTATAGCAGCCCCGGGTTCAGACATTGTATCTTCAGCAGGTACAGGTCGCCGGTAACGATCACCGCCGCCTGTATCTGGCTGATCAGGAAGAAGAACAGGTACCGGCCGAAGTACAGCTCTGCCGGCTTGGGGTCGATGAGCCCGTCGGTGCGGGCGTGGATCTTCACGATGGACGACAGGATGACGCCGCCCACCCAGATGGCCAGCGTGGTGTAGAACGGCGCCATGGCGGAGCCGTAGTTCTCAATTGGATAGACCTTGTTCACCGTGGTCTGCACCATCTCTGGGAAATACTGGCTGTACGCGGTGGGGTCGCCGCCCAGTATGGTCAGCAGCATATCCGTGTACTCGCTGGTGGTGGCGCCCTCCAGCCTGTCGATGGTCTCGGACAGCGATGTGACCATCCGCTCCGCCGCCGGACGCAGCAGCTCCATGGTAGTGCTCAGCGCCTGCGTGGTGTTGGCCATCGCCCCCCGCAGGGCCTTGACGTCGTTGGACAGCGTCTTCACGCCCTCCATGGCGTCGGACACATCCGACACCACCGTATCCAGCTGATCCCGCAGCTCATGCTCCGTGACGGGGATCTGGTCGGTCATCTCACGGATAGCGGCCACCAGCGCGGCGCAATCTTTTTGCAGACCGCTGATATCGCTGGCGGCGGCCAGCTCGTTCAGCATCTTCTGGAGGGCAGAGCAGCGGTCAGCCAGCCCGCGGAGATGCCGGACCTGCGCGGAGACCAGGTGGGTGCCGGAAATGGCGGTGGACTCCAGCCGGTCGGCCAGCGCATTGAGCCGTGCGCTGAGCTTGCCCATCTCGGCGGCGGCGCCCTCCAGCTCCTTCCGGATCTCCGGCAGATGAATGTCGTCCTGCTTCTGCTCCAGACGATCCAGCGCACGCTCCACCTTCTCCAGCGCCGTGTACAGCGCGTGCTGTATGGCGGCGGCGGTATCCGCCACCTCCTCGCCGTCCGGCAGGTTCTGGTTGATATGGGCAATGGCGGCGGACAGCGCCTCGGCATCGGCGGCGGAGATACCGCCGGAGCCGCCGGCGGCGCGGAAGGCGTCCATCATATGGCTGCACCCGGACAGTACATCCTGTGTCTGGTACAGAAGGCCCTTCACCGCGGTCTCCGGATCGGTCTCCGTCAGATCGGCGGCCAGCAGATTGCTCTGCTCCATGATGCCGCTGATGACCACCTCCAGATAATTCTCGCTGATGGAGCGCTTCAGCGTCTCCACCGCCGTGTCGGTGATTTTGGTGGCCACGGCGTTTTTCTTGGCGTTTTCATAGTAGGTGATGGCGGGCTGGCCGGTCCAGTCCGTGAACATCCGGTACATCTTGCGGGAAAAGTCCTCGTCGATGACCACGGCGGCATAGTAGTCGCCGGCGTACACGCCGTCCACCGCCTCCTGCTCCGTGTCCACGATGACCCAGTTGATGGACGTGGAGGTCTTCAGATCCTCCTGCACGTCCCGGCCCTTATTGACGTACTCACCGTTGTCAGTGTAGCCCCGGTCCAGTGACGCTACGGCGATGGAGATGCCGCCGGTGTTGCCGTAAGGGTCCCAGTTGGAGTAGATGTTCAGCCATGCGTACAGGCTGGGCAGCAGGGCAATGGCCACTACCACCACGCTGGCAAAAAAGCACTTGCTCAGCGTGCGGATGTCCGTTTTGAATATCTTCCAGATATTTCGCATATGTCCTCCGTCAGCGGCGCGGGAGCTTTCCACGCCGCACATCACATAGTTCCGATCCTAAAACGTCCGCAAAAAGGGACATTTTCCATTATACAGAATGTGACACAGAAAAAACCAAACACTTTTCCGTTTTTGCCCGAATTTTGTACAGTCGCAGCGGATGGACGAGGCAAAACATCCCGCCGCGGGCGTACCCGCGGCGGGATGTTCGTATAGATGTTATTCCAGCACCATCAGAAGCTCCTTGGCCTTGACGGGCTGCCCCTCCTTGACGCGGACGGTCTTCACCGTACCGGCGGCCCGGGCAGTGATGGCGGTCTCCATCTTCATGGCCTCGATGACGGCCAGCACCTGATCCTTCTCCACATGGTCGCCCTGCTTGACGGAGAGCTTGGACACCATGCCGGGGATAGAGGTGCCGACCTGCATGGGGTCGGACTCGTCGGCCAGCGTGGCCTGCCGTGTCTCCTCGGAGGCGTGGGGGTCGCGGACGGTGACCTCGCGGCGCATACCGTTCAGCTCGAACTGGACGTTGATGGTACCGTCGTTGTTGCGGTCGCCCAGACCCAGATACTTGATGACCAGTGTCTTGCCGTCCTCGATGTTGATCTTGTTCGTCTCGCCCAGCGCCATGCCGTTGAAGAACACATGGCTGCCCATGCGGGTGATGTAGCCGTACTCCTTGCGGTGGCGGCAGAAATCCTCATAGACCTTGGGATACATGGCGTAGGAGATGAGGTCCTTCTTCTCCGGGTCGTCGCGGAACTGCTCCACCTCGCAGCGCAGCTTGTCGAAGTCCACGGGGGGCAGCAGCTTGCCGGGACGGCAGGTGATGGGCTCCTCGCCCTTGAGCACCACTCTTTGCAGCTCCTTCGGGAAGCCCCACGCAGGCTGACCCATCATGCCCTTGAAGTAGGACACCACGGAATCGGGGAACGCCAGCGCCTCGCCGCGGCGGACGATATTCTCCGGCGTCAGGTCGTTCTGCACCATAAAGATGGCCAGATCGCCCACCACCTTGGACGAGGGCGTGACCTTCACCGGGTCGCCCAGCATATCGTTGACGGTCTTGTACATCTCCTTGACCTCCTCGAACCGGTCGCCGAGGCCCAGAGACTCCACCTGCGGGCGGAGGTTGGTGTACTGACCGCCGGGGATCTCGTAGCGGTAGATGTCGGTGGTGGAGGACTTCAGGCCGTGGTCGAAGCTCTCGTACCGCAGGCGCACATCCGCCCAGTAGTTGCTCAGCTCCTGCACCCGGCGCAGGTCAAGACCGGTATCCCGCTCCGTGCCGTGGAGAGCGGCCACCACCGCGTCCAGAGACGGCTGGCTGGTGAGCCCCGCCATCGGCGCGCAGGCCACGTCCACCACGTCCACACCGGCCTCGGCAGCCAGCAGCAGCGCCGCCACCTGATTGCCGGTGGTATCGTGGGTGTGCAGGTGGATGGGCAGCCCCACCTCCTGCTTCAGGGTGGTCACCAGCTTCTTGGCGGCGTAGGGCTTCAGCAGGCCGGACATATCCTTGATGGCCAGCATATGAGCGCCCCGCTTTTCCAGCTCCTTGGCGAGGTTGACATAATATTTCAGGGTGTACTTGTCCTTCGTCTCGTCCAGAATATCGCCGGTGTAGCACATGGTTGCCTCCAGCAGCTTGTTCTGGCGGAGCACCTCCTCCATGGCCACCTCCATGCCCGGCACCCAGTTCAGGGAGTCGAAGACGCGGAACACGTCGATGCCGCGCTGGGCGGCCTCCTCCACGAAGGCCCGCACCAGATTGTCGGGATAGTTGGCGTAGCCCACCAGATTGGAGCCGCGCAGCAGCATCTGGAACGGGATGTTGGGGATCTTCTCCCGCAGCAGGCGCAGGCGCTCCCACGGGGACTCGTGGAGGAAGCGGTAGGCCACGTCGAAGGTGGCGCCGCCCCACATCTCCAGCGAGAAGCAGTCCCGCAGGATATCGGCCATACCGTCGGCGCCCTTGACCATGTCGCGGGTACGCATACGGGTGGACAGCAGGCTCTGGTGGGCGTCCCGCATGGTGGTGTCGGTGAGCAGCAGCTTCTTCTGCCCCAGCACCCAGTTTTTCACCGCCTCGGGGCCCTCCGCATCCAAAAGTTTCTTGAGGCCGGGCCCCAGCGGCTCCTTGGCCTCCGGGAAGCGGGGGATGTCGTACTGGTGGCGCTCGGCATCGGGGTTGGCCACCTGAATTTCAGAGATATACCGCAGGACGCGGGTGGCGCGGTCACGGGAATCCATGATCTCGAACAGCTCCGGCGTCTCATCGATGAACTTGGTGTGGCACTGGCCGTTGACGAACACGGGGTGTGCCAGAATATTGGTGACGAAGGGGATGTTGGTCTTAACGCCACGGACGCGCACCTCGTTGATGGCGCGGGCGGACTTGCGGCAGGCGGCGGCGAAGGTGCGGTCCCAGCTGGTGACCTTCACCAGCAGCGAGTCGTAGTACGGAGAGATGACGGTGCCCACGCCCACGTTGCCGCCGTCCAGACGGACGCCGAAGCCGCCGGGGGAGTGATATGCCGTGACCTTGCCGTTGTCGGGGGCAAAGTTGTTGGAGGGATCCTCCGTGGTGACGCGGCACTGGATGGCGTAGCCGTCGATATGTACATCCTCCTGCTTCGTCAGACCGATCTCCGGACAGCTCAGGGGATACCCGGCGGCGATCAGCAGCTGGGCGCGGACGATATCCACGCCGGTGACCATCTCCGTGACGGTATGCTCCACCTGAATGCGGGGGTTCATCTCAATAAAGTAGTAGTTCCCGGATTTGTCCACCAGGAACTCCACCGTACCGGCGCTGACATAGCGGACGGACTTGGCGATCTTCACCGCGTCACGGCGCAGCGCCTCCACCGTCTCCTCCGGTACCGACCACGCGGGGGCAAACTCCACCACCTTCTGATACCGGCGCTGGAGGGAGCAGTCACGCTCGCCCAGATGGTAGACGTTGCCGTACCGGTCGGCCAGGATCTGCACCTCGATGTGCTTGGGCTCCTCCAGATACTTCTCCATGAAGATGTCGCCGCAGCCGAAAGACTTCTCCGCCTCGCTGTGTACCAGCTCATAGGCGGTCTTGACCTCCTCCGGCCGGTCGCAGCGGCGCATACCGCGTCCACCGCCGCCGGCGGCGGCCTTCAGGATGACGGGGAAACCGAAGCTGACGGCCTTTTCCAGCGCGTCGTCGGCGTCCCGCAGCGGCTCGGTGCAGCCGGGAATGATCGGCACGCCGCACTGGATGGCGATCTCCTTTGCGCTGAGCTTATCGCCCATCTTGGCCAGCACATCGGCGGACGGGCCCACGAACAGGATGCCGTTTTCCTCGCACGCCCGGGCAAAATCGGCGTTCTCGGACAGAAAGCCGTAGCCGGGATGGATGGCGGTGACGCCCCGGCGGCGGGCAAGGCCGATGATACCGGGGATGTCCAGATAAGCGCCCAGCGGCGACTTCTTCTCACCCACCAGATACGCCTCGTCCGCCTTGGTGCGGAACAGCGAATAGGTATCCTCGTTGGAATAGATGGCCACGGTGTGAAGCCCCAGATCGTGGCAGGCGCGGAAAATACGCACCGCGATCTCGCCCCGGTTGGCGACCAGTACCTTTTTAAGCTGTGTGATCTGCATAAGCCGGTCTCGCTCCTTCCTGCCGTGCCGCTGGCACGGTCTTGTTTTTCTCCATTATACACGGATAGAGGGCTCTGCGCCAGACGGAAAATGTGTAGAAATGCACAGGTTTCCCGTCAGGAGAATTTGGGACTTCTGCGAGGGGCGTGGACAAAGAGCGCCCGCCTGTCCATGACAGGCGGGCGCGGTGATTCAGTTGGTCATGCCGCCGCCTACATCCTTGCCCAGATCGCAGGTGTAGACCCAGTGCAGCACATCACCGGAGCGCAGCTGATAGCGGGAGCAGCCGTAGTTGGGGAACCAGTCGTTGACGGTGTACATCCACCCGGACAGGCTGCCGGCGTCGAACTCGTAGAGGTTGCCGATGCCCTCGATATAGGCGCTGTTGTAGAGGGGCGTGAAGCTGGATTCCATGTGGATCTTATTCTCCCGGCAGACCCGCTGGAGCACGTCAAAGGCGCTCTCCCCGGCGGCAAACGTGACCTGCGTCTCCGGCAGGAGCACGCCGTCCTCCGGCACCAGCGGCCGCTTGTTCTGCGCCAGCTTGTCCATGTTATCCAGCAGCACCTCGCAGGTGATGGAGATGGTGCAGGTGCAGTCGGCGGTATCGGCCACCTGTGCGTTCTCCGGCTCCACCGGCTGGGGCTTGCCCTCCGGCACCGGGTCGGTCTGGTAGCGATCCTGCTCCACGGCGGTCATGTCGTATAAGCGGGGCTGCCCCTTCGTAAAGCGCTGGCACGCCGCCAGCGCGTAGAAGCCCTGCTCCGTGGCGATATTGTCCGGGGCGGTCTGCCCGGCGATGTGGCGGAAGCCGCCGCCCTCCACCGCGAAGGACGCCACGGCGTCCGGCACTGTGGCGCCGTCCTTGACGAAGCGGCTGTCGGCGAGGGGGTCGATGCCCAGAGATGTCAGCGCCACCAGCACCTGCGCCGCGGACTCACAATTCTCCGTACCCCAGCTGGCAAAACCGCCGCTGGGGAGCTGGGCGTCAGACAGCAGCGCCAGCGCCTCATCCACCGCCTCCTGCACCGCCGCCTCCCCCGTGTAGGGGGCCAGCGCCGTCAGCGTCATGGCGGTGATGTCCACGTCCATCGTGTCACCCATCAGCGCCCAGCCGCCGTCGGTGCAGCGGGCGAACAGCAGCTCCTCCACCAGCGCGGTGCGGGTCACAGGCTCCGCGCCCGCCATGGGCGCAGGATCGGGGTATGCGCCGCAGTCCAGCGCGATCAGCGCCCAGATGGGGCCGTTCAGTCCCTGACGGCGGAGGTATTCCATGTCGCCCAGCCCCGCCGTCAGATCCACGCCCGCCACATCGGCGGCGTTGTGTCCGGCAGCGGTGACGCCCAGGATCGTCCGGGAGTTCTCCGAGGACTTATTGGCGTTCAGCCGGTTCCCCTCCGCCTGCGCCGTGTATTCCACGACAGACTCGTAGTAGACGGCGGCCGTCTCCCGTTCCAGCAGGCCGGCGGCGCGAAGCCCCACCACCGTCCAGTCACCGTTCACAGGGCCGGCGGATGGGGCGTCCTGCGCCAGCAGGTACTCCCCGGTCTGCCGGAGGGCGGTCTGCCACGGGGCCTCCTCCCCGCCGGACGGCTGTGCGCCGCAGGCGGTGAGCAGCAGGCTCAGCAGCAGGATAAACGGCAGGATATACTTTTTCATGGCGGGCATGGACGGTTCCTCCTTACAGAAATTCCCTATATTTCAGCCGCAGTCTTTCGCCCAGTCCCGCACGGCGCCATGTCCGCGTCCAGACCTGCTCCTGCAAATCGAGGGCGCGGCGGCGCTGGGACTCGTCCATGGGTGCATCGCGGAAGCGTGCCTGCTCCCACAGGGCGGCCACCGCCAGATACGACGCCCGCAGATCCTCGTCCAGATAGGGGGCGTAGTCGGCGGGGGCGCAGTTGGCGATGGGCATTCCCTTGGCGCGCAGCACATCCACGGTGTAGCGGAAGATGGCGTCGATGGCGGTGGGAATGTGGGGATCGGCAAACCGCGCCTTGCGGCGGGCGGTCTTTTTCCGCTCCCAGATGATCCAGCCGGCGAACAGGCACACCACGGCGGCGGTCAGCAGGACGGACAGCGTCAGCAGGATGGTCAGCCGGTGCTTGAGCCAGAACTCCCGGAGGGTCCGGGTCAGGTCGCTGTCCGGCGCGTCCGGCTCCTCGCTGTTCTCCGTGTCCGGCGGCGCCTGTCCCACAAGGCCGGAGATATCCCGATAGCTCTCCGCCTGCTCCATAACGCTGAGGTAGGGCGGCGCCACCTCGAAGGGCAGCCAGCCCACACCGTCCTGATAGTACTCCACCCATGTGTGGCCGCTCTGCCCGGTGAGGGTCAGGGGCTGTCCCGGCGTCATGGACGCGGCGGCATCCCTCGTCACCAGAAAGCCCTCCACACAGCGGGCGGGGATGCCGTAGTAGCGGAGCATCATGGCAGCCGCCGCCGCATATTGGGCGTCGCCGCCGGTCTGCGAACCGTCCAGAAAGTAGAGGATGGGGTCTGTACCGGCGGGCGGCGCGGACGCCGTCTCCGTATAGGTGGTGTAGGTGGTCAGGTAGAACAGGATGTTCTGCTTGGCGCGCTGGCAGTCGAAATGGATCTGCCCCGGCTCTCTCTCCCAGCCGCTGAGCTTCTCCGCCAGAAAACGGCGGATATCCTCGGGGACATCCGTGTAGTGCTGGTAGGCAAAGCGGTTGTAGGCGCTCTCCGCCTCCAGAAAGGCGGCGTTGGCGGCGGTATCCTCCGCCAGAGACGCACCGATGCGGCGGTACTTGGTGAGAAGACCCCCGGTGGTGCGGATCGTATAGTCTCGCTGTCCCCGAAGGCCGGGCGCGGACAGCGCCGCCTCCCCCACGGCATTTTCGTCGGGTATAGGCGTATCATACCGCAATTCATACGGCGCGTAAAGATATTTCGATGAGGCGCCGGTATTTTCCACCGTCATGGTGTTATCCGTCTCCTGCAGCTCCGGCACGGCGGCGTGTGCCGCCGCTGTCAGCTGGGTCAGGGGGCGGAAGCCGTTCTTGTGCAGCCAGTAGAACGTGTCAGCGCTGTCCGCCAGCGCGGAGCTGTCCAGTGTCATCCAGCGGCCATTTTTATACGTCTCCCCCACGAAGCCCCGCAGATAGCAGGAGGCGGGGTCGGTCATCGTGACGGCGAGCATCGGCGTCTCCGTCCGGACGGGCGCAGCGGCGGTCAGGTCGCCTCCCGGCAGACCGGCGGCGGCATTATCCCCGTAGCGCAGGGCATCCACGCCTGCAAGGACGGCAGTCCTGCCATCGTCCAGCCACGCGGGATGGGCGGCGTCGCCGCTCCAGCCCCCCAGCACCGTGACCGCCAGCAGTATCGCGGCGGCGGCGCGGCACCAGACGCGCAGGGCGGCAACGCCCCTGCCGGTGAAGGCCAGAAGGTACAAAAGGAGCAGCGTCAGTGCCGCCAGCGCCATCCACCACAGGGGCGCGGCGGGCGCCAGCACCACGACTGCCGCCGCCAGCGGCAGCGCCGTCAGGCACAGAGGCAGATAACGGGGGCGCAGGACACAGCGGGCGCTCCACACACCCCAGAGGGCGGCGGCCACCGTCAGCAGCGCCGTCAGCGCCCCGTTGTCCTCCGGCGCGGCAAATACGGGATAGATCCGGGGGAACACCTGCTGCCATGTGTGCAGCGCGGCATTCACCAGCGCAGCCAGTCCTCCGGCCAGGGCCTCGCCTGTCACCAGCAGCGCGGCGGCGCACAGGGCGACCCAGCACAGGGGCGGGAGCCACGGGCGGCGGCTGTTGGAAAAGGCCGTCACCGTCCCGGCGGACAGCAGGGCGGCCAGCAGGGGCAGCCATAGGGATACGGACAGCTCCAAAAGTCCCGTCAGCAGCAGTGGGAAGGATGCCGCCAGCAATGCGGCAGGCACGAAACGCCGAAAAGCATCAGAGCGCAACGGTCAGCCCCTCCTTTCCGCGAAGCGCCGACGGGGTGACGGTGCAGAACACCATGGCGGCGGACGGCTCCCCGGCGGGGCGCAGCGTCAGCACCAGCATCCGGGCGGCGTCGGCAGCCCGGCAGGACAGCAGGCGGACAGGCACCTCCTCCGCCTCCGCCTCTGTTTCGGCGGAGAGGATGTCCGGCAGCGCCTCTGTCAGCTCCTCCATGGAGGAGACGGCGCGGAAGGCCAATTCGCCGCCGGGACGGTCCAGCCAAGCGATGCGGTGCGCCACGTCCTGTTGGCACAGGGCAGCGGAGACGGATACCACCGCCTCGCCCAGCGCCTCCCGCTCCGCCGGGGACGGCGGCGCGGCGGCGGAGTTGTCCAGCACCAGCAGCAGGGTATCGTCCACCGGCAGGCCAAGCTGCCGCACCATCAGCGCGTCCGTTTTCTCCGACAGCTTCCAGTGGATGCTGCGCAGGCGGTCGCCGGCTTGGTACTCCCGAAGGCCAAAGGGCTCGCTGGGGTCGTCGCCGGGGCGGGTCATGGAGTATTCTGCGCTGTCCGCGTCCGGCACGCACTGCTCCGACAGGGACAGCGTGACCGGCCACAGCTCCGGCAGCACCAGCGCCGAGGCGGCGAGAGATACCGGCTGCCGCGCCGCCCACAGTCCCAGCAGATCAAAGACCGCCAGCGTCTGTACCGTCAGCTCCAGCTTGCCGCAATGGGGCAGCGTAAAGACCGTGTCGGCGCAGCCCTCCCCCCTGCCGGGTACGGCGAGGCGCAGGGTCTTTTCCCACTGCTCGCCGGTGAGCAGGTCGCGGCAGCGCACCACGGCGCGCACCTGCGGGGCGGTAAAAAATCCGGTGTTGGTCACGGTGAGCGTCACCGGCAGTGGCTGCCCCTTCCCGTAGGAAAGGCCGGCGGTCAGCGCCGCCGACAGCCGCCGCCGGATACGGCGGGTCAGTATGAGCTCCCCCGCCGCCAGCAGCAAGCTGCCCAGCAGTATGCCGCCGGACACGTTGCCCGCGCCCAGCGCCCACGCCGCCAGCCACAGCGCCAGCCAGAGCGCAAACAAAATACGGTTTCCTGCCATGGTCAGACGCGGTCAGGGCGGGGTACCGCCGCCAGCACCTCCGCCAGCACGTCGGAGGCCAACGTCTCCGTGATGCGCGCCTTGGCGGACAGGATGAGCCGGTGGGCGCAGACGTCGGAGAAGATGTACGCCACATCGTCGGGCAGCACATAGTCCCGCCCCTCCATCAGGGCGCGGCTGCGGCACATGCGGCAGACCGCCAGCGCACCGCGGGGGCTGATGCCCAGCGTCACCAGCGGATGGGTGCGGCTGGCCTCCGCCAGATGGGTGATATACTCCAGCAGGGCGTCCGCCACATGGACGGCGCGGGCCTGTGCCTGCATTTCCAGCAGCGCGGCGGCAGAGGACACGGTCTCCACCGTCTCCAGCGGATCACCGGTACGGCGGTCGCGGAGGATGTTCACCTGACTGGCAAAATCGGGATAGCCCATGACCAGACGGACCATAAACCGGTCCAGCTGTGCCTGCGGCAGCAGCTGGGTGCCGGCGGAGCCCACCGGGTTCTGGGTGGCGATGACCACAAAGGGGTCGGGCAGCGGATGGGTCACCCCGTCCACCGTGACCTGCCGCTCCTCCATCACCTCCAGCAGCGCCGACTGGGTCTTGCTGGAGGTGCGGTTGACCTCGTCCGCCAGCAGCAGGTTGGTCATTACCGCGCCGGGCTGGTAGGTGAACGTGCCGCTGTCCCGCCGGTACAGGGAGAAGCCCACGATATCCGAGGGCAGCACGTCGGGAGTGAATTGGATACGGCCATATTGCAGGCCGAGGGCGCGGCTGAACGCCAGCGCCGTGGTTGTCTTGCCGGTGCCGGGTACGTCATCCAGCAGCACATGACCGCCGGAGAGGATCGTCATGAGGATCTTTTCCAACACATCGTCCTTGCCCACAATGACCTTCTGCACCTCGTGCAGGATGCTTTCTACGCCGGTATGCATCATCGTTTCTCCTTTACCATTCTCTGTAATAATTGCCGCTGGACTCGCCGTAGGCGCCGCCGGAGCCGTCATAGGCGCCGATGTCCTTGCCCATGGCCAGTGTGAAGCGCAGGCGCAGCACCGCGCCGTCCTGCGGCGCGTAGGACGCCATGCTGATGCCGGGATAGCCCCCATTGACGGAGAACATCCACCCCGACCAGCGGTAGAAGTCGAATTCGCCCAGCCGATCCTCCGAGGCAGGCGTCGGGTCGTATCCGGCGCCCTGTGCGTCCATGCCGTCCGCCACGATCAGCTCCTTCAGCTCCGGGTCGATCGAATAGCCGGTGCAGATGCCGGGGCCGCAGATGGCGGACAGGTATTCGCCCCGATCCAGGGCGGCGGTGTAGCCGTACTGCGCCAGCGCCTCCTCCAGAATGGCGAGGGCGCTGGTGCCGCCGGGAACGGTGATGGCGGTGGCCGGCACCAGCATACCAAGGCCCACGGTGGTGGCCTCCACGCTGATGGTGACGGTGATCTCCCCCGCCTTGTAGTACACCGTCCATGTACGGGAGGCACTGACGCCCTCGTTGTCCACGGCGGTGACGGTGATGGTGTTGGCGCCCTCGTACAGCAGGTAGGCATCGTACCCGAACAGGCTGCCGGTCTGGGCGGTGGGGGCGGGGATGACAGTACCGTTGACGGTGACGGTGAAATTGTTGCTGTAAAGCTGCTCACCCTTTCCGCTGCGTCCCTCCACCAGCAGAAGAACGGAGGGGTTCTTCAGCACCAGGCCGTCCGTCAGCCCCATGGTGGTGCCGTCGGCCTCGATCTGGGCGGAGATGGTGGGCGGGAGCAGCGTCTCGCCGCTGTCGGTGCGCCGGAAGCGCAGGATATAGCTGTATTCCCGGGAAGCTCCGTCCGAGTCGGTGTAGTACAGTGTCAGGGTCACGGGAGCCCGGGCGTTCAGGGTCACGGCATAGCCGCCGTCGGCTCCCGGCGAAAGGCGGCGTCCGTCCAGACGCAGCTCCTCCAGCCTCTCCAGGCCGGTGACGCCCTCCACGGACACCCAGACGCGGGCGCTTTCGCTGCCGCCCTCCACGGTGACGGCCTCCGAGCCGCCGTCGGGTGTGTCACCGGTAATGGTGCGGGTCTGTCCGTCGGAGAACGCGGTGTCGATGCGGAAGGACGGGGCGGTATAGGTGACGGTGTATGTCTCCGTCAGGCCGATGCTGCCGCCGGCCTCTACGGTGATCTCGTTGTCTCCGGCGCGCAGCACGGCGGTGTAGCGGTCGCCGCTGCCGGTAACGGTGCTGCCGTTGACGCGGACGGTCTGCACCGGCTGCTGCATATCGCCCTGTACCGCCACCGCCGAAAACGTCAGCGTCCGCTCCGCCACGGTCAGCCCGCGGAGGGAGGCGTGATCCGACGCCCGCTGGACGATCAGCAGCCACTGTCCGTCCAGATAGTACAGGGTGTAGGTGCGTGACGCCTTCACAACGCGCTCAGCCGTCTGGTACTGGGCGGTGACGGTGACGGTGTTGGCGCCGCCGGTCAGCGTGAGCGTCCCGGCGGCGGTATTAGCGGCGTAGTCCGCAGCCGCGCCGTTGACGGCGACGGACAATCCCAGCACCTGCGCCTCCGGCTTCAGATGGCGTATGGTGAAGGGGTAGGCGGCTGCCATCACACGGTCTCCATCCACGATGGAGGTGGTGAACCACGCATCGCCCTCCTCTGGCTGCTCCGGCTGGCCCCCGGCCTCTCCGCCGGTATCCCGATCGGGCAGCTGGCCGCCGGATCCGCCGCCTCCGTCTATGATATTCTGTATATCATCCAGCCCGCCCTTATCCGACGGTTCGGTGGGCGGCATATCCGGCGGCTCCTCCGGCGCGTCGTCCAGCATATCCGGCAGCGTGTTGGGCAGCCCGCCGGTGAGAGAGGCGTCGGTGCCCGCCAGTGCCTCCCCGTCGTACAGCAGCTCGCCCTCCGTCACCAGCGTGCGGGAGGCGGCCTGCACCTCCGTCTGCGGTGGGGCGGACGGCTCCATACGGAGCACCAGCCACACGGAGGCCAGTGCCAGTACCAGTGCCGCCGTCAGGCGCAGCGCCTGTATGACCCATTTTTTCATGAGTACCACTCCTTACTGTTGTCCGACCGTTTCCGGACGGTACGGCGGGCGCCGGCAAACCATGCGCCGATAAAGGCGATGACGCCGCCGCAGACCGCCACGCCCAGCGACATCCAGACAAGGCTCCCGTCAAAGGCACGGGCCGCCGGCTCCAGCGCCGGGGACGGTGCGGCGGGTGCAACGGGAACCGGCTGCTCCGGCGGGGTCGGCTGTGCCGTCAGCACCTGATAGTCGCTCCACGCCGTGCGCAGACTTGCCAGCATCCCCGGCAACACCAATAGTCTCTGGGCGGTGGGCAGGGCGTCGTAGGCATTCTGCGCCCGCTGGAGGGCGGCAAGGCTGTCGGGTGTCACCGTGCCGATGGCAGCGATCAGCGCCTCCACCTGCCGGGCAGCGGCCAGATCCTGTTCAAACCGACGACAGCGCTCCTGTGCCGCCAGCAGCGCCTCTGTCAAGGATACCAGCTTCTTCTGCACACGGGTGAGCTGGTCATAGGCCTCCTGCGCCCGCTGCACATTCTGCTGATACAGCATCCCCTCGTCCAAGGTCAACAGCTCCGGGACGGGGCCGATGGCGGTGATGAGAACCTCCGCCACACCGGCGCAGTAGGTATCCAGCGCAGCGGTCATCTTTTCTGCGTCTCTGGCATTATCCAGCGCCTGATGAGTCTCTCTGCACAGGTCGGTAAGCCGTATCGTCACATCGGCATAGGCTCTTTTGTCCTCCCACGTCCATTTTTCCAGCTTCTCGATATTCTGCCGGTAGAGCGTCAGCAGTGCCTGTGCAGCCGGAAGCTTGCCGTAATAGACCAGCAGCCCCCGCTGCGTATCGGTAAGGGCTGCGGCGGCACGCTCCGCCGCCGGAAGCTGCTCCTCCAGCTCCTTCATGGTGATGCCGTCCATATCCAGCAGCAGGCAGTCCACCACACCGGCGGCAAAGCCGTCCGGCACGGTATCCGTCCCCGCGGCGGTGGTGCAGTCCGCCAGCGCCGCGCACTGCTTCTTGTACAGGGTGTTCAGTTCCTTTGCGATGTGCGGATAGGCCCTGCACGCCGCCTTATAGAGCGCCGTCAGTTTTTCTTTAGCGGCGGCAATGGCCTGCTGCAGCAGCTCCGGAGAGGTCAGCGCGGCCATGGCATCGTCATAGGCGGACAGGATATCGTCCGTACTCTCCGCGCCGCGGATGACACCGGCGGTATCCGCCAGCATCTGCCGCAGCGTCTGCCGCTGGGCGGCGGAGGCATAGGGCTCCACATACCGGGTGTAATACGTCTCCAGATAGGCGATGGCGGTCTCGCGGCTGCGGCTCTCCAAAAGCTGCCAGCCAAACAGCGGATAGCCGCTATTCAGACCGCCGATGCTGCGCACAAGGCCGGGGAATACCTCCGGCGGCAGCGCATCCCTCTGGGCAACGCTGTCGCCCTGGCTGCTGCGCCAGCCCAGAGGGGCGCGGGCGCAGCCTGCCAGCACCGTCAGCCCGTCCCGGTAGCAGCCGTCCAGCGGATAGCCCGCCAGCGAGCCGATCCGCTGGGTAGACGCACCGGTACGCAGGACGCCCGCGTTGTAGCAATTCTGCATCACAAGGACGCTGTTGCCGGCGTAGGAGGGGATGCTGGCGGCGTAATCGCCGCTCTCGCCGCCCAGAATACCGCCGACGATGGTGTGACCGGCGATAACGCCGGTGTTGTAGCAGCTGTTGATGGTGACGCTTCCGGAAACTGCCAGCCCGGCGATGCCGCCGGTGCCGCCCCGCCGGAGCAGCGAGGCGGCGGTGTCGTTGGATACCTGCCCCTGATTGGCGCACTGCGTCACGGTGATAACAGCGTCTCCGCCATCCAGACGGCCTGCAATGCCGCCCACGCCGGCGGCGCGGCCAACGGTGACCGTGCCGGTGTTGACGCAGCGTGTCAGCACCGCAGCGGACGTGACGCTGCCTGCGATGCCGCCTGCACCGCCCTGTCCGCCGCCGCCCGGATGGCGGCTGCCCGCCGCCAGCGTCACGGTAAGGCTGCCCTCGCTGCGGCAGTCCGCCAGATGATGCTCTCCGTCACCGGCAAGGCGTCCGGCAAGACCGCCCAGCGCCGCGGAGCGGCTGGCATCGGCATTAGGCAGCGAGGCGGTGATATCCACCTGTGCGGTGCAGCCCTCCACGGCCGTGCCGCCGTCAGCACGGCCCAGCAGACCGCCGACGCTGAGCATCTCCGGTATATCGGCCATATCCGCACCGGTCAGGTCTATGGTGCCGGACACGGTGAGATCGCGCAGCACGGCGTTCTCCGCCGCGCTGAAAAGTCCCAGCGCCGCGCGGCCGGACAGTGCGCCGATGTAGAGGCCGGACACGGTGTACCCTTGCCCGTCCAGCGTGCCGGTGAAGGGCGCGGACGTGCCGATGCCGCACCACGGCTGATAGCTCAGATCGATATTCGCCGTCAGCACGGCGCAAAGCCCCCGCTCCGTCCCGCCGTTCACCGTCTGCGCCAGCCATGCCAGCTCCTGCGCGGTGCCGATGCGGTAGGGCGCGTCGGCGGTGCCGCTGCCGTCAGGCCGCTGCACGGAGACGCCGTCCCAGTCGCCGGTGCCGTTCAGCAGACGGCGGATACGGGGCAGCGCCTCGCCATAGGCCGTCTCCACGGCGGCGGACGCCTCCTCCAGCGCCTCCGCCACAGCTCCGTAGGCGGGCAGCGCGGAAAAATCTCTGTTCGCCGCTTCCCGGATGGCGGCGGCGGAATAGGCCAGCGCCGCCGTGATCTGCTGGCGGCGGGCAGCGGGATACTGTGTCAGCTCGCCCGCCAGCGCAGACAGCGCGGCAATACGGCTGTCCGCCAGTGCAGACAGCGTCTTCTGCGCCCGGGTACGGGCCAGCTCCAGCGCCATGGCGGCGGCCTTGTCCATATCCGGCGGCACATCCGTCTGCCGGAAGGAGGCGGCCAGCCGGGACAGCGCCTGCCGTGCGTCGGCATACAGGGCGTCCACCGCCTGCACCGCGTCGGCGCGCTGCATTTGCAAACACCAGTCCTCGTAGGCGCACAGCAGCGCTGCCATGTCCTCCAGTGTGTAATTCTTCTGATAGATAAAGGTGTTGTACAGCTCCTGCCCCTTGCGGGCGGGATAGGTGGGAACACGCTGAAGCAGGCCGTCCAGCCGGTCAGTCCCCATGTAGGTCTGGCGCAGCAGCTCCACGCCCCGCAGCGTGACGGCGGCTGCCACGTCCTTTGCCGCCTGTGCCAGCAGCTTCTCCACCTGTGCTGCTTCCTCCGGGCCGTAGAGCCGGGCGGCGGCGTAATCGCTCATATCCGCCAGCAGCTGCGCCCCGGCTGCCGCTGCGCCGGTCAGCACTCCCTTGAGCTGCGTCTCGCAGTCGGTCAGGAGCGTCTGCGTCTCCTCAGCGGAGGCGGACAGCTCCACCCTCCGCAGATAGGTCAGCAGGATGTCGTTGTAGACGGCGCTCTGCACCGCGCCGTAGATGGTAAAGCGGGTGTCGGTGGGTGTGATGCGCTTGGCGATCAGGGTGCGGGAGGCGGTGGTCTTATCCCAACGGCTGCCGGAGGGTGTCACGTCCGGTGTAAGGACAGATACCCGTGCAGCGTCCTCGGCGGTGGTGCCAAGCGTCTCCGCCACGCCCCAGAGCCGGTTGGCAGACGCGCTCTGTCCGTGGGTGACGCGGCCCGTCTTCCAGTTGCCGATCAAGCCGCCGCAGGCCGTTCCTCCGGTGCTGCCTCCGGCGGTGACGGTGCCGCTGTTGTACAGGTAGGACAACGCCGCAAGGCCGGTGTAGCCGCCGTCCTCCACGGCGCCGATCCACCCGGCGATACCGCCTGTGCCGCAGGCGTTGCCGCTGCTGCCGCTGATGCTGCCGTGGTTGACCGCGTGGGTCACCACCACGTCCAGCTCATCGGAGAAATGGCTGTTCTTGTCGAGGCGGCCCGCGATGCCGCCCACACCGATGGTGCCGGAGACGGCGGCGCGGTTCTCACACTCCCGGAGCTGCGCCCCGCCGGTGAGAAATCCCGCGATGCCGCCCACGCTGCGCAGGCCCGCCACCGTTCCCTCGCTGCGGCAATAGCGCACCACGGCGTTCTGCCGCACCGTACCGGCGATGCCGCCGGCGTTGGACAGCTCACCGTTCAGCGTGCCGAAGCTCACACAGCCGTCCACGATGCCGCTGCCGCCTGCCTGTCCCACGATGCCGCCCACATGGACGGCGGGGCGCGTGCCGGCGTCGGTGATATGCACCGATGTCTCACAGCGGTAGATCACGCCGGTGCTGCGGCCCGCGATGCCGCCGGCGGCGTAATTGAGGATGCGGTTGCCGCCGCTGTCCGGCTGGTCGCAAACGATGCTGCCCGCCAGGCGGACGTTGCGGATCACACCGCCGTCCGACACGGTGCCGAACAAACCGGTATAGCTGCGCTCTGCGGCGGTGGGATCGGTGACGGACAGGCCGTGAATGATGAAGCCGCCGCCATCAAAGGTGCCGCAGTAGCCGCCGGAGGTGTCCACGCCGGTGGAGGCTCCGATGGGCGTCCACGGCATATCGCCGAGATCCAGCGGCTCCATGACACGGGCGCACAGGGCGGTGCCGCCCTCGTTGACCCGGTCAGCAAACCACGCCAGCTCCGCGCCGGCGGTGATGAGAAACGGTTCGTTGTCCGTTCCCGCACCGCTGGGTCGGCGTCTCGCAGCGCCGTCCCAGCGTTTATCCGCAGAAACGCCATTGCCGCCGATGGTGTTTTCCACACCGGCGGCGGTCTGCTCCATGGCCGTGCGGCTCTCCGCCGCATGGCGCTGTATTTCATCTATATCCCCGGCGGCCTCCAGCGCCGCCAGGGCCTCGCTGCGCTGACGCTCCAGCTGAGCAGCGGCCTCCTCTGCCGTCTGCCGCGCCGCGCCGTACAGCTCGTACCAGAGGCCGGTGCGTCCCGTCACCGCCGTCAAGCGCGCCTGCACACGGGCGACGGCGGCGGCAAAGGCGTCCTCCACCTCTCCGGCGGCAGTCTGCCGGGCAGCCGCCAGACGCTCCTCGTCCGACAGCGGCTGCTCCCAGCGGAGCAGCGGCCACCCCTGCTCCGGCGGCAGCAGGAAGGTGCAGCCGTCGGACAGGTCGTCTGTACCGGCGTTGAGCGACGCCAGCAGCACCGCCCGGCGGTCGGCGCCGTACTCTGTGAACAGGCCGGAATCCGGCAGGAAAAAGGCGTCGTCGCTGCCTACTGGCGCGGCGATCCAGAAGCAGCGGCTGCCCGTCAGAGAGCCGCCATCCTCCACCGCGCCGCAGAGAGCGCCCGCTATATCGGCGGACACCCGCCGCTGCGTCCCCCATGCGGTCAGCGCGGCGCTGCGATCTCGCGGCGAGGCGGCCGACCAGCAGCTCTGCACCGCAGCGTCGCCGCCCACACCGCCGATGAGTCCGCCGGCGCACATCCCCTCTTCCCCGCCGCCGGCAACGTCCGCCGCCTGATAGCATGCCCGCATCGTCATGACGGCGTAGGGCTCCTGCCGCCCCACAAGACCGCCGGCATAGACGGCGGCGGGCGCGTGGATATCCCCGCCGCCCACGCATCCGATGACCGTCAGGCTCCCGCTGCGCTGGGCGGCCACAAGGCCGCCCACCGCCGCGTCAGCCGCATCTATATCCAGCGCGCTCTGATTTTTGCAGGCGGTGACGGTCACATCCCCGTCGGCGGTGCCGACGAGGGCGGCGGCATAGCTGATGCCGCTTTCCGCACCGGCGGATACGGAGCCGTCCAGCAGCAGCTCGGTAAAGGACGCGCCGTCCACCTCCGGAAAGAGCGCCAGAGCGGCGGTATCCTCCTCCGCTGTCAGCGCCAGCGTCACCGTGTGGCCACCGCCGTCGAGGCTGCCGGTAAAGACGGAGGCAAACGGTGTCGTCACCGTTATATCCTCCGTCAGGCGGTAGCAGCCGTCGGGATCCATGGCGGCAAATTCCGCCGCCGTGGCGATGGGCTGCGCCCCCTCCTCTTTGGCGGGGGCGGCCCATATAGTCGTCGGCAGCAGGCTCAGCGTCAGCGCGCCGGTCAGCAGCAGGGCGATGATCCTCTTTCTCATGGTTTTTTCTCCTGTTCACGGGCGGCGCGGCATCTTACCGGCCGGTATCGGTCAGATATGCGGCATAGATCTGCGCCGCGTCGTTTTGATCCACCAGACCGTCGCCGTTGATGTCCGCCCGGAGAAGCTGCTCGCCGGTGAGCGTCAGTCTCCCGTTGACATGGCCGTAGACCAGCGCGGCGTCCACATCGTCCACCACACCGTCACCGTTGACGTCACCGGCGGCGACAGTGCTGATGGTCAGCGATAGCATGACGGAGGGCTTCACGCAGGCAACACCGGTCTGGCCGTTGGCGTTCTGGTACATGGCGTAGGGGAACTCCAGCCGGAAGCGGGTGTCCGCCGCCGTCAGAGGCGCAGTGCTCCATGTGACGTACTTTGTTACGTCCCGCGTATAGCCGTTGGCGTAGTGCGCCGTGATCCGCATCCCGGCGGGGTCGAAGCTCTCACCCTCCCGGTACGCTGTCTTGTCTGGCGCGGCGGTGATCTCCAGCTTTGTGATGGTGCTGGTCAGCGCCATCAGGAAGGCGGAGTCGTTCTTGAAGTAGATGGTGCCGCTCTCATCGGTGATGGGGCTGCATATGGCGTACTGCTGTTGGGCGCCGCTGGGGGTGAACAGCACAGGTGCCGTGTCGTAGGTGACGGTCTGCCCGCCGGCCACGATGGTCTCCGGCGTGGTGACATCCGGCGCGGCCTGCCCCGGCTTGTCCCGCAGCAGCCGCAGCTTGCCGGGGGTGAAGTTGTCAAAGAAATATACATACACATAGCCCGTCTCCGCCTCATAGGCGGTGGTCAGCAGCGCGCTGGTCTGGGGATAGCCCTGCGTGCGGACGGTGTAGGCGATGCGCCAGGACGCCAGATCGACGACGGTGATGTTGTGGCCGGAATAGGCCTTGAACTGTCCCACGCCGGACACGCCCACATATGCCCGGCCGTTATACACGGTGGGGGTAGAGGTGCTCATGGCGGGATTGGCGGCGTCATTGGCGTAGTTGTACAGCTTCAGCCCCCGCAGGCTGCCCGGCTCGAAGGCACCGTCATCCCGCAGACCGATGCGGTAGAAGTAGCCGCCCTTGGAGGTGAAATAGCACTGGCCGTTGTCGTAGGTGACGGCGCTTCGCAGATCGCCCGGCTCCGCCATGGTGACGGCATCCTGCAAAAAGCCGGTTTTGGGCGACAGCGACAGCAGCCGGGCGTGTCCGGTGACATAGCCGTTGGCGCCGTCGTCCGTCGGCACCACCACGGCGGTATCGCAGACATAGGCGCCCGCCCAGTAGAAGCCTCCCTTGGAGGTATACGTCCATGTGGCCAGCTTGCCCTCGTCATCCCGCGTGGGATCCTCATCGGTGACGCTGAGGCAGACGTAATTGGCGTCCTTCTCCTCGCCGTTCCAGAACCCGGTGTAGAGGTAGCCGTCGTGGTAGACGATGGGGCTGTTGGGCTGGCCCTTCAGCGGGTCGCGGTAGATCCACACGGAGCGGAGCGTCACGGCGTCAAACGCCTGTATGGTGCCGTCGGACAGGCCCACGAAGATCATGCCCTCGGCGTAGGTGGGGTTGTTGATGGCGAAGCTGGAGCTGTGATCCATGGCGCCGGTGGCCAACACCTGACCGGATACGGCGTCCACCTTGTACAGTGTGGAGCGGGCGTAGGTGTATAGGCATCCATCCACCAGAATGGGACAGCCGCAGGCGTCAGCGCCGTAGCCCTCGCCCAGCTGGGTGGCCCAGCTCAGCATGGCCTGCTCATCCGATGCGGGCACAGGCGCGCTCACCACGCCGTTGTTGCTCCTGTCTGCCCGGAAGGAGGGCCATGCGGCGTCCAGCATCTGCTTTTCACCGGCAACGCGGGTCAGGTGGATGGGTACCACCGTATCGGTATCCGGCGCCGTATAGTCCGCGGAGACACCGGCGCAGCCATGGCAAGTGACGGTGTAGCGGTACGTCACGCCGGGCATCAGGCTCCACACGTTATCGCGGGTCGGAGCGATACGCTTACCGCTGCGGGTGTCCGTCAGGAACACCGTGGCGTCGGCGGGGTCAGCGGCAAAGGTCACATTCACCGGCTCCTGCTTGCGGACGGTAACGGTATAGACCGCCGGGACAGCGGCGCTGTTCGCCCCGCAGACGCGGATCGTCACCGTCTCGCTGTCCTTGGCGGGATCCAGCGTCGCCTCCACATCGGCGGAGCCGTCGTACCGGATGCCGTTCACCTCCGCCGTATAGCCGCTGCCCACAAACGTTCCGGCAACGGACAGCGCCGTCAGGCCCTTGGGTACGGTGACGGTATAGGCCGTGTCCTCGCTGCGGAACGTGCAGAGCGCACCGGAGGCGTCGCACAGGCGCAGCTCCTCCCCGTCGGCGCGGAGGGCCATGGTCTTGAGCTGCGTCCGGCGAACCAGATGCAGCGTATGCTCCTGATAATACTCCACGTCGGAGACGGTCTTGGAAAGGCGCACGGTCACCGTCTGGCTGTTGTCGCCGGTGGCCACGCACTGACCCATCATGACGGCGCTGCCGGAGTCGCTGACAGGGTACTTGATGACAACGGATGCCGCCCGTCCGGTGGAGGTCTTATAATAACAGGCGGTCGCCGTATAGCCGGAGGCCACCGTCGCCTGCATATACAGGCGCTGCTGGTTGTCGGGGATGGTATAGGTCAGGGTGCGCCGGGCGGGTGAGAAGCCTTCCGCGCTGTCGTGCGTCTTTCGAGTGGCGGCGGGCGCGCTGTCATACAGCGCCAGCGCTGTCAGCGCGTCCACCCGCTCCGGCTGCGGCGCGGTCATGGACAGTCCGGCGGACGCGGTAAACGCCCGGTCGGCACGGTACACGCCGCCGACGGCGGCGGTGCAGGTATAGGCCGCACCGGGCAGCAGCCGGTACACCTCACCCGTCGGGGTGATCTCCGCACCGGCGGCATTGGTCACACTCACCGCCGTATCCCCAGAGGGCGCGGCAATCCGCACCGACACGGCCTCCACTCTTTGCAGATGCAGGGTGTACACGCTGGTGCGGCCACCGGCGGTGACGGATACGGCGTGATCCTGCTTTTCCGCCGTCAGGCGCACCGTGCCGCTGCCCGCCACGGTGTAGCCGCCGTCATAGGGCACAGCCGACACCACAACGGTATCGGCGATCACAGGCAGGGTGTAGTCCGTCTGATCCGGCGAAAACTCCATGGGCTGTACAACGCCGTCGACGGTGACCGCGAGGCGGCTGAGGGTGGGTGTGCGATGCAGGGTAACGGCATAGGACTGGATCTGGGTGCAGTCCCCCGCGTTATACCGCGCCTCCAATGAGAAGGTGCGCCCCTCCATGCCGTTGTCGAGTATCCGGAACAGGGATACGCGGGGGTCATCCCATTCCCGGGGGATATTGGCGCAATCGTTGCCGTTGACGTCTACAAAGATCGTGCGCAGACGGGCGTTGGCGGGGATGTCCGCCCCCCGCCTTGCATACAGGCAGAGCCCCGTTTTCCCCACCATATCCGGCACGTCGCAGACCAGTGTACGGGCCGCCGCGTCCTGCGTACCGGGCAGCGCCGCGCCATCGTACATGATCTGGATCGCGCCGAACCACTCCCCGTTCGGGAGATCGGCGGACAGTGCCGTATCGCCGGTGACGGTGAGCTTGCCCTCTGTGCGGTCGCTGCCGTCAGCGGCGGTAAAGGTATAGTCTCCCGCCACCACCCGCAGTGTGCCGGAGGTGGTGGACGTCACGTTGCCGTAGCTGTCCGTCAGCGTCAGTCGTGCGCCGGGCACGGCGGCGTCCCCCCGCGTGATGGCGGCGGTAACGGTGTACTGCGGGCCGCTGAGAATAGCCTCGTACGCCGCGATGCTCGCCTCCAGCGCGGTGCAGGCGGCAGCCCATCCGCTGCTGCGCAGGGCGGTGAGGCCGTCTGCGTAGGCATCGGCGGCGGGCTTATAGTGCAGAACATTGTTGGTCATGGCGCGGCAGCGTCCCATCAGGGCTGCCAGCCGGGTCTGGGAATCGTCATACGCGCCGGTATACTCGGAAAAAACGATGGCAGTCTTCACCTCGGACGCCGGAGCGTCCAGCGCGTATGCGCCGCCGTCGTAAAAGACGGTGTAGTTGCCCGCCTGTCCGTCGATAGCCGTGACAAAGCCGCCGGACAACTCAAAGGCATGGCCGCTGCCCTGCAGGGCCTGCAAAACCGTCTGTCCCGCCGTATAGGAGATCTCCACCGGCTCGACCAGCGTCCGCTCGGCGGTGGAGGCGGTGAGATAGAACGTGCCGCCGCCCGGTGCGGCATACACCGGCGTCAGGCAGGTCAGCGCCAGCACCAAGGCCAGCAGCAGAGAGAGCATACGTTTTTTCATAGAAAGAACCTCCTGTTAAAATGCACGGGGATCGTTCTCTGCGCTTTCACGGGGGAAGCGTACAGAACGATGCCCGTCAAAACGACAGCTTCCGCTGTCTCCCCCGCTATGCGGCGGGGGAGACAGCGGATATGCTGTTTTGCCCTTACTTGGCGACGGCGCTGACGCCGGTCTTGTCAAAGCCGGGGCTGAGCTTGCCGTCAACGGAGATGCCGCGGACGGTGTAGGTGTACTTCACGCCCGCCTTGACATTCGTATCCGTCCAGCCGGTGCCGGTCACGTTGACGAGGCCGACCCACTTCGCGTCGCCGGGGCCAATGCGGTACACGCGGTATTTTTCCGCACCTGCCGCCGTCTTCCATGTCACCTGAATGCCGCTGCTGCCGGCCGTGGCGCCGATCAGCGTCACATTCGCCGGGGTGATGGGCACAGGCGTTACAGTAGCCGTCGCGCTGACGCCGAGGTTGTTGTAGGTGGGGCTGAGGGTCTTGCCGTTGGCACCGATGCCGCGCACCGTGTAGGTGTACTTCGCACCGGCCTTGACGCCTCTATCCGTCCAGCTGATGCCGGTCACGTTGACGAGGCCCTTCCACTTCGTCTCGCCGGGGCCCTTGCGGTACACGCGGTACTCCTTCGCGCCTGCCGCCGCCTTCCACTTCACGGTGATGCCGTCGCTGCCGGCCACAGCGCCGATCAGCGTCACCTCTGCCGGGGTGGTGGGCGTAGGCGCTCCGGGAACGGTGGCACTGACGCCGGTGGCGTCAAATTTGGGGCTGAGGGTGCCGTTGGCACTGATGCCGCGAACGGTATAGGTGTACTTCACACCTGCCACAGCGGTCTTGTCCGTCCAGCTGGTGCCGGTCACATTGGCGATACCCTTCCACTTGGGATTGGCAGCATCCTTGCGGTACACGCGGTACTGCGCCGCGCCGTTGGCTGCCTGCCACGTCACCACGATGGTGCTGCCGCTGACCTTGGCGCTGCCAAGGGTCACGTTAGCGGGTGTGGTGGGCGTAGGCGTTCCGGGGATGGTGGCGCTGACACCGGTGGTGTCAAATTTGGGGCTGAGGGTCTTGCCGTCAGCGCCGATGCCGCGGACGGTGTAGGTGTAGGTCACACCCGCCACAGCGGTCTTATCCGTCCAGCTGGTGCCGGTCACATTGGCGATACCCTTCCACTTGGGATTGGCAGCGTCCTTCCGGTACACGCGGTACTGCGCCGCGCCGTTGGCCGCCTGCCACGTCACCACGATGGTGCTGCCGCTGACCTTGGCGCTGCCAAGGGGCACGTTAGCGGGCGTGGTGGGCGTAGGCGCTCCGGGAACAGTGGCGCTGACACCGGTGGTGTCGAAGCCGGGGCTGAGGGTGCCGTTGGCACTGATGCCGCGGACGGTGTAGGTGTACTTCACACCTGCCTGCGCGGTCTTATCCGTCCAGCTGGTGCCGGTCACATTGGCAATACCCTTCCACTTGGGATTGGCAGCGTCCTTGCGGTACACGCGGTACTGGGCTGCACCGTTGGCCGCCTGCCACGTCACCACGATGGTGCTGCCGCTGACCTTGGCGCTGCCAAGGGTCACGTTAGCGGGCGTGGTGGGCGTAGGCGCTGCGGGGATGGTGGCGCTGACACCGGTGGTGTCAAAGCCGGGGCTGAGGGTCTTGCCGTCAGCGCCGATGCTGCGGACGGTGTAGGTGTACTTCACACCTGCCACAGCGGTCTTATCCGTCCAACTGGTGCCGGTCACGTTCGCAATGCCCTTCCACTTGGGATTGGCGGCGTCCTTCCGGTACACGCGGTACTCCGCCGCACCGTTGGCAGCCTGCCACGTCACCACGATGGTGCTGCCGCTGACCTTGGCGCTGCCAAGGGTCACGTTAGCGGGCGTGGTGGGCGTAGGCGCTGCGGGGATGGTGGCGCTGACGCCGGTGGCGTCATAACCTGCACTGAGCTTGCCGTCGGCGTTGACACCCTGCACGGTGTAGATGTACTTCACACCTGCCTTGGCCGTCTTATCCTTGTAGCTGGTCGCTGTGATCTGCTCTGCGAGCACTGTCCACTCGCTGTCCGCCGTCTTGCGCAGCACCTTGTAGGCCACTGCGTGCTCGGCTGCTGCCCATGTCACGGTAATGCCGTCGCTATCAGCCTTGGCTGTGCCCAGCTTTACATCCGCAGGGATGGGCGCCACGATCTTCACCGTGACTTCCCCATTGGCCACCACGCCATCATCCATGGGCTTCATGGCGCCATCCTCAATGGCGTACACATACGCTTTGACGAGGGTGAGCTTGGAGGTATCCCCCACCTTTGCCCCGTTCTTGACCTTGAAGGCCAGTGTGTACAGGTCGCCGCTGACCGCGAGGCCGGCGCTGGTGGTATCCAGCAGGGACACGGCGTAGTAGCTGCCCTGATCGTCTGTCTTGAGTGCCGTCAGCTTCGCGCCCTCGAAATCAGCTGCGGATGCCTCTGCATCCAGTTCAAAAAATGCGGGGTCAAAGTATACCCGATAGTTCAGACATACCACGCCGGTCAGTTTCTCCTCCTCGGACGCTGTGACCGTCAGCTTGACGGTCTGATCCGCCGTGATCTCGGTCGCGTCTGCTTTGGGGCTGACAACGGCGGCCAGCGCCTCGGTGGTGAGACTCAGCGTCAGCACCAGCGCCAGCAGGAAAGATACGAGCTTTTTCATATGTCTTTCCCCTCCTTAGTTGTTAGCGGTGAGGGAGGTCAGCTCCCCCAGATAGAAGGCGTAGATGATCTCCGCGTCCTTTGCCGTCACCTGGCCGTCACCGTTGATATCGGCGGCGTCCTGCTGGCTGAGGTCGGCGGTGAGCTTGCCATTGGCAATGGCGTAGACCAGCGCAGCGTCCACATCGTCCACCATGCCGTCGTTGTTCACATCGCCCTTGTTATACTTCTGTGCCACGGTGATGGTCTGCTCGACGGAGAAGTCGCCGTACTTCACGGTGACGGCGGTGGTCTCCGCCTTGAGCGCCTTATCGTTCTCCATGGTGTAGTCCTGGATCTCCACCTCAGTGTCGTCGTCATACACCGCCACCACCGTCATGCCGGCGGGATCGAAGTCCTCGCCCGCAAGATACGCGGTCTTGGCGGGCTGTGCGGTGATCTTCAGGCCCGTCAGCACCGGCTCTGCACCGGCCTGCCACTTCAGGATGGGATAGCCGTCGTTGAGACCCTTGGTATCCGCCGCGAAGCTGCTGCCCAGCTCGGAGGCCAGCGCCTTCAGCTCGTCGGCGGTCTTGGCGGTACCCAGACCGGTGACGCCGTACTTGGGGCTCTCACCGGAGACAATACCCGTCAGATAGAAGCTGTTGACATAGTGCGCCGCCGTCTTGTCCGGGGACAGACCGCCCACATAGGAGGCGTTGCCGTCCGTGCCGATGACTGCACCGACGCTGTAGCAGTTGGTCAGCGTGGCGCCCGCCGTGTTGCTGAAGCCGGAGCCGCAGATGCCGCCCAGATAGCACTCATTGGCGGAGCTGCTGCGGATCGTGCCGGTGGCGTAGCAGTCGGTGATGACCGCGCCGGTGGCGGTGAAGCCCGCAATGCCGCCGGCATACTTGTTGCTGGTGACATTCACGGCGCTATAGCACCGGGTGATGGAGGCATTGTTCTGCATATTGCCCACGATGCCGCCCGCCTGCGCAAATCTAGTATTGTTGGTGCAGGTCACGCTGCCGGTGATGCCCAGCCCCGTGACGGAGGCGCCGCCCTGCAGAAAGCCGATCAGGCCCAGATTATTGTTGGTGCTGTTGATATACAGGTTGCGGATAACGTGACCCTGTCCGTCCAAGGTGCCGTAGAGCTTCTGCAGCGGTGTCCAGTCAAAGCCCGCCAGCTCAATATCGGCGGTGAGCTTGGCGCTGCTTTTACCGTCCGTGGCGGCAAACCAGGCCAGCTCCGCGGCGGTGCCGATGAGGTAGACGCCGTTGTCGTCCTTCTGGGGCTCGGTTTTGGTCGTGCCGTCCCAGGGATCGGCGCCAACGGTCTGCATGGAGGCCATGACGGTCAGAACGCCGTCCTGTACCTTGTCCGCATCGGCGCTGCCCAGCGAGAAGCTGCCGCGCTCCACCGCATAGCCGTCCTTACGCAGGGTGTACAGGTAGGTGCCGTAGCCCAGCTGGAAGTGTCCGTCTGCACCGGGCTCCATGACCTTGCCGCTGCTGTCGGTGACGGTGACGGCCACGCCGTCCAGCACGCTGCCTGCATCATCGGAGATCCGCAGCGCCACGGTAAAGAATACCTTGCGGTAGACCGTGACCGAAGCGTCGGCATAGTGGTTCATGTAGTAGTTGACGGTGACGGCGTTGAAGTTGGTACCCACGCCGGTATCCGTCATGCCATACAGGAATGCGAAGGGGTTGGCGGCGGAATACATACTGCCGTAGGTATAGCCGTTGGTGAATACGCACACCGCCGTGTCCGCACCGTCGGCAAAGGCCAGATCCTCCGGAACGGTCACGGTGACAGAGGAGTTGTCCATCCGCTGGTACTGGCCCAGCGTTCCGTCGAACTTGCTCTCACCGTTGTGATAGGTGGGCTTGAACAGGGTGGGGTTGAAGATACCGGAAATTTTGTTGACGCCGCGGAACATACCGTCGAACGTCAGCTTCACCTGATCGCCGGGCATAATGTCCTCACCCTTGTGGCTGGCGTTCTCCGCGGTGATGGTGACCTTGGCCACCCGCACCAGACGGTAGCTGACGCCGCTCTCGTCGGTCATCCGGAGGATGACGGTGCCGCCCATGCCGTTGCCGGCGGTGTTGAAGGCCTCCAGCGGCACGATGTACCGGCCATCCTCACCGACGGAGGCGGTCTGGAAGGCGGAAACACTGGTCACCATGGCGGCGTTGGTGGCGACGAAGGCGTACTCCACCATGACGCTGCCGGTGTTCTTCACGACAGCAAAGCGCAGGGCGGGATCGGTCTCACCGGCCTCGTAGTACCATGTGTCGTAGTTGTAGTCCCACTCCATGGAACGGGTGGTGGTGACGCCGGGCGCCATGTTGAAGTCCACATCCGCGTCGGCGCTGCCGTGGGTCACGCCGGTGCCGCCCACCACGATGACGCCCACGCGCTGGGGTTGGGTGGCGGGATACAGGCCGCCGTGGCTGCCCACATTCTGCGTGCCGTCATTGGGGTTCGCCGTGGTGACATCCACGCTGTCATAGTAGACGGTGATGATGGAATCCTTCGTGCCGGGGGTCACATCCACCCAGTTGGCGGTGGTATTGCCGCCGTTGACCGTCTGGATCCGGGCATCGCCGTCTCCCATCACGCTCCAGTGGAAGTCGGGCTCCACCATGATGTTGCCGGCGTCGGAGTTGATGATCTGCCAGTGGCGGTAGGCCCGGACGCGGGTGGTGCCGTCCAGTGCCTCAAAGCCGCTGGGATCCAGATTCACCTGCAGATCGGCTTCGTCGCGGGTGGCGGTGGCTGTACCCAGCTGGCTGAAGTCGTGGGACAGGCGATCCGTCGCGGCGCTGGCGGTAAGGTTCAGCTCCCGATCCGCGGTCAAACCGCTGAGCCAACCGGCGCGGGTCACATGACCGGGCTGGCTGAGACGCCAGGTGTAGTTGCCGCTGCTCTTGGAGATGAAGTAGTCGGCGGACTTGGTGTCGCCGCTGATGCGCCAGCCGTCGTCACCCTCCGTCACGCCCAGAGGCTCCACCTCCGTGGTGTTGAAGTTGTTCCACTGGAAGTACAGGCCGAAGGCCGCGTCGGCGGGTACGGTGACGGTAAGCTTCACGCCGGTATTGATGGTCAGGCCCTTGGTTCCGGCACTGGAGCCAGCACGGAAGGTCTGGTTGATGGACTGCGTGAAGATGTAACCGTCAATATCGGGATAGGCATAGGTATTGTACAGGCAGGCGTTGCCGGCCGCGTACAGCACCGTGGGATAATAGGCGTAGTTGCCCCGGACATAGGGCGCACCCATGACGCAGGAGGTCTTCATGATGGGGCAGTCCACCTGCACATGGTACTCCTCCGCCGTGAAATAGGTGTTGTCCGTCTTGCGGCTGTCGACATAGAAGGAGTTGCACTGGAGGTAGACGTTGGTGCCGCCGCCGGCGCCGCCGTCCACGTTGCTGTCGGTGGGCAGCTCCAGCGTCATGCCGCCCAGCTCCACATCGTAGGCGCCGGTCTCCGCGTTCTTGGCAAAGGCGCGGTAGGCGTAGCGTCCGGCGGTAAGGCTGGCGTAGAACATCTGATAGCCGTCGACCAGCCGGCCGTCGGCAGGCTCATAGGCCTCCTGTCCCTCCGGCAGAGTGTCGGTAAAGCTGCTGTACAGGAAGCAGTCCTTCAGCTCCTCGCCCAGCACCTCGCCGCCCTGCGCGTCCGTCTTCACGCTGTACAGCTTGATGACGGGATAGCCGCCGGTGTAGTCCTTGCTCACATAGAATGTGAAGTTCATGCGGGGCGCGTCCTCCACATGGAGGGTCAGCGTCCAGGTGTCCTTGGAGAAGTGCTTCCCGTCGTGGGAGGCGCAGAAGCGATAGGTATAGTCGCCCGCCTCCAGCTCGGTAAGCTGGATGGTGGTAGCGCCGAACATTGCCTCAGAGAAGCTCTGCATGGCGCCCCATGTCTGGCCGCCGTCGGTGGAGCGCTGGTAGTAGTAATTCTTGTAGTTCAGCGTCTGGCCGTCCACGGGCGCGAAGATCTTGCCCGCCTGCAAATCGCTGAGCAGATACGCCATGCCCGTCTGGACCGTGGCCTCGGTGGCCGCGGGATACCCCTCCTTGCGAGTGGGCACAGGGGCGTCGCTCTTGCCGCAGGTGTCGCACTTGCCGTCGTTGTTGCCGTCCTTGTGCTCTGCCGCCGTCTGCCCCTTCAGGACGGGGGCAGGGCAGCTATCGGCATAGGCGCTGCCCAGCGCCGCGGCGCTGAGACCCTCCGCCGCGGTGAAGGCAGTGCCCTTGACGGTGATGGTCGCGGTGGACGCAGCGCCGGTCTGCACCGCGCTGTCCAGATAGTAGCAGTTGGTCGCCGTCAGGGTGGTCTTCTCGTTGTCCGTGACCTTGCCGACCAGCGCACCCATGCTGGCCTGATCGTCATCCTGACCGCTGACAGTACCGGTGGCGTAGCAGTTGGTCAGCGTGATCGTGCTGGCGTGGCTGCTTTCCCCCGCGAGACCCACGATGCCGCCGGCGGCCTGCTGGATCTTCTGCGTCTTGTAATAGAAGCTGATCGCGCCGGTGTTGTAGCAGTCGGTGATGTTGACCTCTTTGCAGGCGTTGCCGACAATGCCGCCGACACCGCGGAATTGATGGTGCCAGCCGCGCAGCAGGATCGCACCGGTATTCCAGCAGCCTTCGATGGTCGTCTTCCCATACGAGGCGTCCGCCACGATGCCGCCGGTATAGCCCTGATAGCCGTTGATGTCGGCGCTATTGGAGCAGCCGCGGATCACCGTGTCCTGCGCGCTCGCCGCCACGCCGGCATGGCCGTAGATCTGATCGTTGGTGGGCTCGCCGGTCAGCGTCACATAGTTGTGGCAGTTCTCGATGGTGCAGGTGCGTTTGGTGGAAATGCCACAGGCGCGGCCCACGATACCCGCCACATAGCGGGTGATGGCCTTGGCCTCGCCGTACACGCTGACGTTCTTGATGGCCGCGCCGTCGCACAGGCCAAACAGCGCGGTGTAGTAGCTGCTGACGTTGGCAAGGCTGCCCTTGTTCTCCAGATACAGCCCGGTGATCTTATGGTTCTGTCCGTCGAAGGTGCCGCGGTAATCCTGATTGTTTGCCTGATCGCCGATGGGCGTCCAGGGCGCCGCCGCACTGCACACGCCGCTCAGGTCGATGTCGGCGGTGAGGCGGGCGTTCAGCTCAGGCTTGCCGCTGTTCACCTCGTCGGCGAACCACTTGAGCTGTCCGGCGGTGGCGATCTCGTAGTAACCGTCCTCCGCCTGTGCGGGCTTGTTGACATCCGTCACCGTCACGGTACACTTGGCCATGAACGCGCCGTCAGCCGTGGTCACGGTGATGAGCGCCGTTCCCTCGGCAACGCCGGTGACCAGACCTTTGCGGTCCACCGTCGCCACGGCGGGTGCGCCGCTTCGCCACGTCACCTTCCGGTTGGCGGCGTTCGCAGGCTCCACCGCAGCCGTCAGCTGCGCCGTGCCGTTGCGGTCCACCGTCAGTTCCGAATGGCTCAGCGTCACGCCGGTAACCGCCACCTCACCGGTGCCGCCGCCGGGCTTGGTGTTGTCACCCACCACGAAGCCGAAGCAGTTGAAGTACTCGTAGCTGTTGTCGTTGTCCTCCGCCGCGATGTACAGGCCCTTCTCCAGTAGGAACGCGGCGGGCAGCGCCAGTGTATGACTGCCGTCCCCGTTCTCTGTGACGGTGTACTCGTAGTCGGAGCCGGCGTAGTAGCTCCAGTCCACCTCGCCGTTGGCGTTGAAGAGTGCGCAGTACGCCGCAATGTTGATCCCGAAGTCCGCCGGATAGGTGACATACACGGTCTCCGTACCCTTGGGAACGGTGACGGTGTAGACCTTCTTCTCGCCGGGGTTGCTGTAGTGCGCCACCTCCATGGTGCTTTCCGCGATGTGGTAGAGGTAATCCGTCCCCTCCGCGTCCAGGGAGATGCTGGCGAAGTCGAAATCCTTATAATACTCGCTGGGGTCGAAAGGCTTCGCACCGCCGCCCACCGTCACTCTTGCGGTGGCCGGTGCGTAGCAGGCGTCCTCCGTACCGGCGTTGGGATCCGTCGCCAGCAGGTAGTAGGTACCCTCCTTCTCAAACGTATAGGTGTAGCTGCTGCCGTCGCCGCTGTGTGCCGCGACCTCGCCCACCTCCTGCCAATCGGCGTCATAGACCTTCACGGTCAGGCCGGTGATGGGCTCAAAGCTCTCCGTGCCGCCGTCCGCCACAGAGCGCGTGTCGTACTTCAGAGTCTGGACGGTCAGGCTGCCGCCGGGTCTGACGGTGTAGCTGTCCCGGTCGAAGGCGGCAAAGGCGCCGCTCTGCCAGAAGCTCCAGTTGCTGAACATGGCCACGTCGATGGTGTCCCCGTCAGACAGCAGCACATAGTCCGCCGTGGCGCCCCAGCCGGCGCTCATCAGCGGGTACACATGGTTGCGGTAGTACATGAGGTTCTCGTCGTGACCCCAGAACTGCTGCATATACATGGACGTGGCGCTGCCGGTGATGTTCAGCGCCAGACTGCTGTCGTCATACGGCTGATTGCCGGTCATGTCGGTAACGCCCACGCCGCCGTCGTGACCCTTGATGATCACGTCACCGTTGATGACCTGCTCCGGCGTAAGGCCCAGATAGTACACACCCAGCAGGTAGAGGTACAGGTGCAGGGCGGTGGGGCGCTTTACCACCTGATCGTCCACATAGCCGCCCTGTCCGTTCTCCGTATGGTAGCGGTAGAAATCGGACAGATCCTGCTTGTCCAGATCGAAGTAGGGCACGTCCAGCTCCAGATGGGACAGCACCGTACCGTTGTTGCCCACCAGTGGGATGCCGTCGTTGGAAACGGTGACATAGACCTTTACAGAGGCGGCGTCCGTCTCATCGTAGCCGTACTGGGCTGCATCGCCGTCGGCCGCCTTGTTCACCGTAATGGTGAGCTGCACGGACGCCGCAGCCTTCTCCGCGCAGGTGGCGGTGATGGTGGGCGTGTACGTACCCGCAGACGGGTTGGTGAAGGACAGGATGGCTCTGCCGTCCTTGTCGGTGGTCACCTTGGTCTGCGTACCGTAGTCGCCGCCGTCCAGCGTGTAGGTCAGCCCATGGCTGCCGCTGTCCTGAAACAGCTCATCCAGTTGGACGGTCAGCAGGCCGCCTGCGGCCACCTCATACGCGGTCTTGGCGCCGTCCTTCACGGTTACGCAGGCTGCCGCGCCGCCGGACACATCCGACGTGGCGAACACCGTCTGCGGCACCAGAGACAGGCACAGCACCAGACTCAACAGCATGGCCAATACACGGTTGGTCATGCTTCTTTTATGGTTCATGTGATCTCCTCCTTATCAGGATTTTCTCTATCTCTAACGCATACGCGGAAAAAGGAGTAAGGCTCCCTTGGCCAATGCGGCGGAGGTATGTCCTTTCCATAAAAAGAGAGGAGGCGGAAGAGGCTTTCGCCCCTCCCGCCCTTATGGAAAGCAGACGGCTGGAAAAACCGTCTCGACTTGACTTATCGCATGCAGAAAAAACGCCGGTCCCCCTCCGTTCCGCGGAGAATGACCAGCGGGATCTGCGACAGAAAAAGCACCGGCGTTTTCCCATACGGGAAACGTCGGCGCACACCCCTGCCTATCCATACACCACGGAGAGAGCGCCCGCTGTTGGCGATCCTCTGCTATGTAAGTCTTCTGACTCGCGCCGCGGAGAGCTCTCTCCTCGTTCGTGACCTGTCTTCTCACATACATGACGTCTGCAATGACGGACTTTCGTCCCAGCGGCTCACGCCGCCTCGGTACGTTCTTGCGCTTACAGTGCCGTTCGCGTGGGGCCTTGCAC
>ERZ1026848.35-NODE-35-length-69462-cov-24.022491_pt1 | contig 69462 bp, 50 predicted proteins | sample MGYA00380154_ERZ1026848 | MGnify/ENA primary metagenome ERZ1026848 (study PRJEB33269, sample SAMEA4719790) | human gut metagenome | biome: human-associated habitat; feature: organic feature; material: feces | place: Cameroon | collected 2013-10 ...
GGAAGAGACCCTTCCGGCGGAAGACTCTGAGTAAGCATTAGCCGACTTTCGGGATACATGATCATCACCAGAGACTGCGCCAGAAGGTGCACAAACAAGCGGCCGCGGTAGGAGCTTTCCGTGCAATGCAGACGATCTGCGGCGAGCAGGTTTTTGTGGACGTTGAAGCCGATTTCCACAATGTTTCGCTTGAGATATTGGCTCAGAGCTTGAGCCGGGTCGGAAAAGACGTCGGACCACAGGGCCCAGCAGCCTGCAAATTGCGTCAGCCGATCGAACTTGGTCGAGTCAAAAACCCAGTAGGGCGAGCGGTCCGGTTTGCGGGAAAGACGCAAGGTCTCGCTCGCCAGCCTTTCGGGCTGCCGATTTGCGTTGTGGGTGACTCAAAAGCGCTTAGGGCTTGGCGGCGGGCGCCTGCCCGGCGTTCTTTTGCAGTGCCTCGATAAAGCTCGACTCGGTAAGCAGTTCCGGCAGGATGCTCGCCTCACCGTCGGTGTTGTAGAGCAGGTAGAGCGGAACGCCCGTGCGGCCGAACTTATTGAGGATGGCGGTGATGCGGCTGTCGCGGTTGGTCCAGTCGGCTTCAAAGCGCGCGTAATTGAGGCGCTTGAGTTCGGCTTCGGCCGCGTCGGTGCGCAGCGCCGTGGCCTTGTTGAACTGGCAGGTCACGCACCAGGCGGCCGTAAAGTCCACGACCACGGGCTGACCGCGGGCGATGGCCGCGTTGACGGCCTCTTCGCTCCAGCTCTGCCAGGCGGCGCTCTCAACGCTGCCCTCAAGCCCCTCGTCCGAGGCCGCGTGGCGGTCAAAGCTGCCCATGTTGATCAGCACCATGCAGCCGACGGTCACCACGGCGCACACAAGCTTGAGAACCTGCGAGCGGCCGCGGCCGTACTGCTCGCGGCCGATGGCCCAGAGCAGTCCCGTGACGGCACCCATGGCGATGAGCACGGTCACCAGGCCGTAGAGCGTCACCTGACGGGTGAGCACCCACACGAGCCACAGGGCGGCGGCCAGCATCGGCAGCGCCATGATGCGCTTGAAGGTGACCATCCAGGCGCCTGGTTTGGGCAGCAGCTTCATCCAGACCGGCACGAGCGTGAGGATCAGCCAGGGCAGGGCCATGCCAAAGCCCAGCGCCAGGAAGATCAAAATGCTCACCGGGCCGTCCTGCAGGATGGCGTAACCCAGGGCCGCCCCCATGAAGGGCGCGGTGCAGGGCGAGGCGACCACGACGGCCAGCACGCCGGTAAAGAAGCTGCCCAGGGGCCCGGTGACCGGCAGCTTGCGCACGGCGCGGCTGTCGGCCAGGTGCGAGGCGGCCGTGAATTCGAAGACCCCGAGCAGGTTGAGCGTCAGGGCGCTAAAGAGCAGGATCAGGATGGCGACCACCCAGGGTTCCTGCAGCTGAAAGCCCCAGCCGATGGCCCAGCCCACACTGCGCAGCGCCACGAGGGCACCGGCCAGTAGCGCCATGCAAAGCAGCACGCCGCCCGTAAAGGCAAAGCCGTGCACGGCCAGCGGGCCGGTGCGGCGCGAGCCGTCCACAAGCTGCAAAATCTTGAGGCTGAGCACCGGAAACACGCAGGGCATCAGATTGAGGATCAGACCGCCCAAAAACGCGAACGACAGAGCCGTGGCCGTGCTCATGCTCGGGCTGGGGGTGGGCAGCTGCGCCGTGGGTGTGCTCGGCGCGGCGGCCGTGCTCACGGGCTTTTGCTGTTCGGCCCAGGGCAGGGGCACCGGCGCCTCTTCGGGCTCGAGGGTCGTTTCAATGGCCCAGCCGCTCTTGTCCGGGCCGCCGTCGGCCACGATCACACCCGCAAAGGGCTTGGGAGCGGCGCTCTTGAGGCTTTCCAGATACTCGGGAGTGGCCTTGAGGTAGAGCGACACGAGGTCCTTGCGTGCGTCGACGCGGTCGAGCTGCTTGAAGTCGACGAGCCCTTCGGTGAGCGGAAAAAACTCGATCGTTTTTTCGATCTTGCCCGCCAAAGGCTCAAAGTCGATGCGGATGCGGTCGTTCTCGCGGTAAGCCTTGATGTGCTCGGAGTTGATCTTTTCGGGGATCGCCTTGCGCGTCTTGGCAAAGAGCGACTCCATCGGGCCCTTTTGCGCGGCCACCTGCACCGGTAGCCTCAGGGAGACTTCGGCCGTGCCAGGAATGCACACGTCCTTGCAGGCCAGGTAGTCGACCTTGGCGCGCAGCGTGTAGGTCGCGCCGTAGGGCGTGCCCCAGGGAATGTCCAGGTTAAAGGGCAGCAGCACTTCGCCCGAGTAGATGAAGTCGGTGATCGGACCGAGCTTGTGCTTTTCGGGCACGGGCCAGCCGATTGGCGAGGCCGTCCAGCGGCGCGGTAGCTTCCACTCCACGCTCGGCGCATAGCCCGAGTCGCCGGCAAACTGCCAGTAGGTGTGCCAGCCCGGCTCATGCTTGATGAGAATGCCGATGTCGTTGGTGGCGCGGGGAATGCCCGCGCTCTGACGGGCGACGAGTTCGACTGTGACGGTTTTGGGCTGGGCCGGGCCGCCGAAGGGCGAGCCTTGGCCGGCCGAGCCCGACCCCTGGCCCGCCGGCGCGGCGGCCACGCCGGCCGCACCGATCAGGACCAGCAGGGCGGCCGTAAACAAGCGGAACAACTTCATTGCCGAACGCAACAGAGGGTCGAAAACGCCTTGCGGGCGGCGGAGATGGTGGCGTCGATGTCTTCCTCGGTGTGGGCGGCCGACACAAAGCCGGCCTCAAAGATCGAGGGGGCGAGGTAAACGCCTTCTTCGAGCATCGTGTGGAAGAACTTGGCGAACACCGCTGGATCGGCCTTCATGACGTCGGCAAAGCCGTTGGGCAGGTTCTTGAGGAAGAACAGGCCCATCATGCCTCCCTTGCTGCGGGCGCAGAAGTCGACGCCGGCGTCCTTGGCGGCTTGATTGAGGCCCGTGATCAGGCGTTCGGTCTTGGCCGAGAGATTTTCGTAAAAGCCCGGCTGCTGAATGAGCTTGAGCGTGGCTAGGCCACTGGCGACGGCCACGGGGTTGCCCGAGAGGGTGCCGGCCTGATAGACGGGCCCGAGGGGTGCGATCTTTTCCATCACTTCGCGACGGCCGCCGAAGGCGGCCACGGGCATGCCCCCGCCGATCACCTTGCCGAGCATGGTGAGGTCGGGCACGACGTGGTAGAGCGACTGGGCGCCCTGAAGGGCGACGCGGAAACCCGTCATCACTTCGTCGACGATGAGCAGGGCGCCGTGCTTGGTGCACAGGGCGCGCATCGTGTCCATGAATTCCTGCGTGGCCGGAACCATGTTCATGTTGCCCGCCACGGCTTCGACGATCACGCAGGCGATGTCGTCACCGTACTGCTTGAAGGCCTCTTCGAGCTGGGTGGGGTTGTTGTATTCCAGAACGATCGTGTGTTCGGTCGTGCCCGCGGGAACGCCGGCCGAGGAGGGGTTGCCGAAGGTGAGCATGCCCGAGCCGGCCTTGACGAGCAGGCTGTCGCTGTGGCCGTGGTAGCAGCCTTCGAACTTGATGATCTTGTTGCGGCCCGTGTAGCCGCGCGCCAGACGAATGGCGCTCATGCCCGCTTCGGTGCCCGAGCTTACGAAGCGAACGGCCTCGATGTTGGGCATGAGCTTGATGACTTCCTCGGCAATGAGCGTTTCGCCTTCGGTGACGGCACCGAAGGACAGGCCGTTGTCCACGGCTTCGTGCACGGCGGCCACGACCTCGGGGTGATTGTGGCCGAGGATCATCGGACCCCAGGAGCCGATGTAGTCGATGTAGCGCTTGCCTTCGGCATCCCACATGTAGGCGCCCTTGGCGCGACGGATGAAGCGCGGCGCGCCGCCCACGCTCTTGAAGGCGCGCACGGGGGAATTCACGCCGCCGGGGATGCTCTTTTGAGCACGTTCAAAAAGTTGCTCGTTGATACCCATTTTGTTTTGTCCAGTCTCTTGGTCTATGAAAAAAATCCAACGGCGCCGATCCCTCGGCCGCCGCAAAGCAAGCGAAGTCTAGCAAGGTCAAACCGGCGTTTGCCTTAAAAATTTGTACTCGGATGCAAGCCCGCCGCGGCAGCTCCGACCAGCTGCCGCGCGGGGGTGTCTCACCGGTCGGAGAGCAGACCGAGAATTTCCTCGCGGGAAAGGCGGCTGCTCACGTCCGAGCCCTCGAGAAGGGCGTCGGCCAGGGACTTTTTCGTGGCGTGCAGGCGCAAAATCTTTTCTTCGATCGTGTCCTTGGCGATGAGCCGGTAGATGGTCACGGGGTTGTCCTGCCCGATGCGGTAGCTGCGGTCGCTGGCCTGATCCTCGATGGCCGGGTTCCACCAGGGATCAAGGTGAATGACGTAGTCGGCGGCCGTCAGATTCAGCCCCGTGCCGCCCGCCTTCAGGCTGATGAGAAAGAGCGGCATGTCGCCGGTCTGAAACGCATCGACGAGTTTTTGCCGCTGTCCGCTCGGCGTGGAGCCGTCCAGATAGAGATAGGCGATGTGCCGTGCGTCGAGTTCCCGGCGCACGAGCACCAGGTGGCTCGTGAATTGGCTGAAGACGAGGGCGCGGTGATTGCCTTCGATGAGTTCGTCGACCAGATCGACAAAGGCGCTCGTCTTGGAGGACGCGAGCTTGATCGACGGATCGATGAGCGCGGGGTGGCAGGCGGCCTGGCGCAGTTTGGTGAGCTCGGCCAGCGCTTCGATCGGGTTGATCCGGCCGTTTTCAAGCTGCTCGGTGGCGTGCGCGCGCAGCGTCTCGTAAAGGGCGCGCTCGTCTTCGCTGAGGGTCACGGGCAGCGTGATTTCTGTCTTTTCCGGCAGCTCTTCGATGACTTCGGCCTTGGTGCGGCGCAGGATGAAGGGCGAAATCAGGCGCTTGAGCAGGCGCTGCTTTTCGCGGTCGCGGTGCTTTTCGATCGGAACGATGAAGCGCTCGCTGAAATCCTGGTATCCGCCGAGAAGACCCGGGTTGGCCAGCTCAAAGAGGTTCCAGATTTCGCTCAGGTGGTTTTGCAGCGGTGTGCCGGTGAGCAAAACGCGAGCCTTGCTATTGAGTTCCATGGCCGCCTTGGACATTTTTGTGGCGCGGTTTTTGAGGGTGTGCGCCTCATCGAGCACAAGGGTCGACCACTGTCGGGGCGACAAAAGGTCGATTTCGGAGGCCATGATGCCGTAGGTGGTCAGGATCACGTCGCCGACGCCGGCCTTTTCAATGGTCTCGGCGCGATCGGCCGTGTTGAGGATTTTCACCGTGAGCGCGGGCGCAAAACGGGACAGTTCGTTGGCCCAGTTGTAGAGCACGGCCGAGGGCATGACCACAAGGGCGGGGCCCTCGGCGGCGCGCGAGAGCAACAGCGCAATCGTCTGCAGCGTCTTGCCCAGGCCCATGTCGTCGGCCAAGAGCGCTCCGGCGCCCCAGCCGGCCAGACGCGTCATCCACTCGTAGCCTTCGATCTGATAGGGGCGCAGTTCGGCGCGCAATCCCGCGGGAACGGAGGCGCGCCTCTGTTCGCTGTCGCGGATGCGATCCACAATAGCGCGAAAACCTTCATCGGCTTGAACCCGCATGCCGCCTTGCTCAAGGGCGTCGATCACGGGCGCGTTAAAGCGCGACAGGCGCACATTGCCCCTACGGTCGCGACTTGAGAAGCTGTCGAGCTGCTCGAGCTGCTTTTTAAAGCTCTCGGTCAGGGCGACGTATTCGTTTTCGGACAGGCGGATGAAGTGCCCTTGGCTTTGCTCGAGTTTTTCGAGCAGCTCGGCCATCGTCAGTGCCTTGCGTGGGCTAATGCGCACGGATCCCTCGACGGCAAGCCACATGCCAACGCTCATGACGCTCAGATTCAAATTGGCGCTCGTCAGAGCCGATTTGACGACTTTGAGCTTTTCTCCTTCGGGCCACTCGAGCACACAGTGTTCGGACTGCTCGTGCAGCACTTCGAGAAAGTTCAGACACTCGAGCGTGGTGAGCTGCCAGGTGCGATCGCTGTCCCGATTCTGAGCAAAGTTTGCCAGAGCCTCGGTCAGAACGGTCCAGTGTTTGGCTTCGGCCGCCAGGTTGCGTTCGACCTGCAGGGAGCCAGCGGCGATGCTCGGCAGGCCCTTCCCGGGCTCGCAGGTCAGCTGCAATTCGGTGAGCGGCCGCACGAAGGCCGAGACGGCAAAGGAGTCGGCGCTCAGCGGCTGCAGCCGCAGCGTGATGCGCGCCTCGCCTGATTTTTTGGCCTTGGAGCGCACGCCTTTTACCAGCGACGAGACGACGGGGGTATTCACAGAGAGCGACTCCAGATAGTCCGTGAGCTTTCCCTTGGACTCGGGAGGGAATTGAAGGTTCGTTGTTTCCCTCAGAAGGTGCCGCTGCTCGGCGCTCGTTGCAATGACAACGACGCGACCGGGTTCGGCTTCGTAAAAACTCACCCAGTCATAGAGCGGACTGAAGTTCGGCGCCAGATTGGAGTCAAAGACCCACCCGCTCATGTCCGAGCCTTTGACGGCAATCTGAAGGGGAATCTTTTCGACGCGCACGCTCTCATCCGTCCGGGCGTCCACGACGTTGGGGCAGCCGGCCAGCGCGAGCATGGCCTTGGGGGCGTTGAAGACCCAGCGCGAGGCGTAACCGTAGGGGTGTTCGAGACAGTCGGCGATCCGCCGGTCCTGCTCGTTCATGCCCTCAACGCCGGCCTGCAGCGCCGACAGTGTGACCTTAGTGCCCTTGGACCAGCCCGAGGCGGTGCGCTTTTGCAACCTGACCGACAGCTCGAAAGGCGACGTGGATAGGGCATACACCAGGCGCGTCTGCGCCGCCGATTTTTTCTCGGCCTTGGTTTTTTCTCAAGCAGCTGCGAGGCCGACAGGCGATCGAGCACCTTTTCCCATTCGGGCTGCTCAACGAAAACGGGCAGCAGCGGATTGAGCCCCGTGATCTTTTTGAGCTCGAGCAAGGTGCTGAGATCTTCGAGCTCCTGATAGACGTCAAGCGCCAGGATGCGGTTGTAGGCGAGGAATTTTTCCTCGCTCTTGTTCAGATCCGAGTCCGAAAAGTGGAAATGGAAAAAGTGATGGGCGGCCGTCTTACAAAGCAGAAGATGTCGGCTGACCGCTGAAAAAGGGTGCCGAAGCGGGTGATAGTGGGCCTTATCCTGGATGCTGGACAATCGCGCCTGGATCTCTTTGTCGGTCGGCTCAATCAGACAGCCTGCGGCGGCCACGAGCCAGAAGCCGGAGCACCGACAATCCTGCGAAATCTTTTTGAGGCCTGCGAGCTGCTCGAGTTTTTTACGGGTTTCCGGGCGGGCGCGGTCCCGGTAGAGCGCCACCGCGTAAATCCAGTCGAAAAACCAGTGGCCGAACGTGCGTTTGGTGCCTTCGCGCTTGAGCGCGGCCGTCAGAATCTCAACGGCCTGCGATGAGGGGCGGTTGTCGGACATGGCGGCAATGGCCGAGACGGCCGCATGCAGTCGCGTCTCGGGCCGCAGCTGCGCCAAGATATGCTCAGGGTGTCCCTGACGCATGAAGTCCTGCCAAAAGACGAAATGCTCCCGGCGGCTTTCCCGTTCGGAAGCGTCCGCGTTTTGCGTCAGATACTCGCGCAGTCCGGGCGAAGACAGATCGGCGCCGAATTTTTCAAGCTCCCGTTGGGCTTTTTCCCAGCGCACGTCGGCCACCGGTCGGGGCAGTTTGCGGGCAAATTCCACCCACCGCGGGTCGCCGAACAAGTCCGTGAGCAGCTCCGAGGTTGTGTACGCCCAGTCCTTCCAGACCGGATCGTGCGGGTCGACATCGGAAAAATCCGCCTCCTTTTTGTCTTGGGCAAAGGCGATGGCCTCGCGCATGACGCGGGCCTGCACATGGACGGTGTTTTTGTGGGGATCGCGGCAAACGAATCGATGCTCCCAGAGCTGCGACAAGGCCTGAGTCGGTTTGTCCAGATCGTCGGGACGCAGAACCTCCGCGGCTATGGTAAAGCCCTTGAGGTTCTGGTACTCCGGAGGAGTGTAGCTGTCGTCATCGTCGTTGTAGTCGTAGAAGTCGAAAGTTGCCTCAATGTGCCAGGCGGCGGCGGAGCCGTGGAGCTTTTTGTCAAAGACGTGGGTGTTAAAGCCGAGACTCACGCAGTACTCGGAGGTCAGCCAACTAGGGTGGCTCGGGCAAACGGCGATGAAGGCAAGGACGTCTCGGTCGGCCAAGCCGGCGGCCGAATCGGGGGAGGTTCGACGGGGGCGGGGAGGCATAAGTGCAAACAAGGCGCAAGGTAAAAGAGGTGCCATTGTAGCTAGTGTCGGTCAACGGTGCTTAGTTGCACTTCGTTGAAAATGCGGGTAAAGTCCCGCATTCACGTCGGGGTGAGGCGGACGGCCGCAACGAGCTTGTTCTCATTGAGGAAAGTCCGGACTCCGCAGGGCGCCGTAGCAGGTAACGCCTGTCCGCCGCAAGGCGAGGATCAGAGCAACAGAGACGAGCCGATTCAGTTCGGGTGAAACGGGCAATCTCTACGGGGAGTAACACCAAATAAGCAGTCATTGAGCCGGCCCGGGGAGACTGCGGGTAGGTGGCTGGAGGCTTTGCGCGAGCAAAGTCCGAGATGAATGGTCGTCACCGCCGTCGTCGAGAGACGTCGGCGTCACATAATCCGGCTTACAGCCTCAGCCCTACGTGAACCCAATTGTGCTAGCGGGAGCGTTGTCCTTGTCGGATCGCTCCCGTTTGGTTTTGGGTTCGGGACAAACCCCGCCTCACAAGAGTGGCTTGGATTTGGGACAAACGCGCTCCTCCCGCGGGTGGTATCGCCCTCGAGCCCAGACTCGGATAATGGATGCCAAGCGCCGACCGAAAGTCATCGGTTCGGCGGCGGCCGCTACCCTCGGCCCCTTGGGGCTGCGCATCCTTTCCATTTGGGAGTCCCTCATGTTCAAGCATTGCCTTATTGCCTTTGCGGCTATTGCCGCCCTTTTGGGCGTAGCCGTTGCCGCCCCGTCGTTTCAGGCCGGCACCTACAAGGCCAGCGCTAACGGTATTCACGATCCGGTCACGCTCGAAGTGACGTTCTCCAAGGACCGCATCGAAGCGGTCAAGGTTGTCGATCAGCACGAAACGCTGGGCATCGGCTCCATGGCCGTCGAAGTGCTGCCCGGCAGGATCGTGCAGGCGCAGTCCCCCAAGGTTGACGCCGTCACCGGTGCGAGCATCACCTCGGCGGCCATCCGAAATGCCGTGGCCGACTGCGTCAAGCAGGCCGGCGTGGATCCGGCCCTTCTCGTGCCCTTGGCCGTCAAGAAGAGCGCCAAGAACGTGAATCTGACCACCGACCTCGTCGTGGTGGGCGGCGGCGGTGCCGGCATGAGCGCCACGATCCGCGCACGCATGAACGGCTTGAATGTGGTTCTCGTCGAAAAGATGCCCTTTATCGGCGGCGCCGCCTCGATTTCGGGCGGCCAGGTCGTCGCTCAGGTCGGCAGCAGGAACGACAGCGTCGAGGCGATGATCAAGGACTTCCGCGCCAACGGCACCAATCTGGCCGCCACCGTGAGCCACTACAACGGCTTTGTGAAGGCCGGCAAGGACGCCGATTTTGACCGTCCGGTTCAGTACATGAAGGCCGAGATCGCCGCCAAGGGACCGTACTACATCGTCGAACAAAAGCCGCGCTTTGCCACGACCATGGGCGGCGTGATGGGTGACGACTCGCCCGCCGGCGCCAACGTGGGCTGGGCCCTGACGTCGGGTCGCGTGGCGGCCGACGCCGCTGCGGTGGCCATCAAGGTCGGCAAGTAGGTCGGTTCTGCGCGCTTTGCCCGCGTCCTGCGGCGCCGGGCAAAGCCAAACGATTCTTTCCTCTCCTTTGTTTTTCCGTCTCGTCCTTTGGGCCGAGACGTTTTTTTTGGCCGTCCGCATCGGGTTTGGCCCAAACAAAAACTCCCGCACTGCGACGGGGTCGGAAAACCGGCCCGGGCAGGGCGGGAGGCGCAGGCGGCAGCGGCTCAGCCTTAGGCGAGCTTGATGCGCCCGTCCACGGCGATGGCCTCACCCGTGCTGTTGGAGATCATCAGCGGGTTGATGTCGAGTTCCTGCACGGCCGGGAAGTCCGTCACAAGCTGCGACAGGCGCAGCAGCGTCTCCTCGACGCGCGCGATGTCGGCCGGCGTCGTGCCGCGGGCACCTTCGAGCAGCTTGAAGGCCTTGACCGAGCGCACGAGCTCGTGCGCGTCGACGTCCGTCAGGGGCGCTAGGGCAAAGCCCACGTCCTTCATCACTTCCACGAACACGCCGCCCGTGCCGAACATGATCATCGGACCGTACTGTGGGTCGGCGGCCACGCCGCAGACGAGCTCGCGGTTGCTCTTGACCATTTCCTGAATGATGACGCCCTCGAGGCCCTCGAGAATGCCGCGCGCCTCAAGCTTGGCGATGAGGTCGCGGTACTGCGCGCGTAGCTCGTCGTCCGAGCCGATGTTCACGCGCACGCCGCCCACGTCGGTCTTGTGCGAGGTGCTCTTGCTCGTCATCTTCATGACGACCGGGTAGCCGACCGCACGGGCGGCGGCCACCGCTTCGTCTTCGCCGACGGCAAAGCGGGCGCGGCACACGCGCACGCCGTACGCGTCGAGCACGTCCAGGCTTTCGCGGGTCGTCAGTTCCTTGCGCCCTTCGGCCTTGACGGCGGCAAAAATGCCGGCGGCACGGTCCTTGTCGACGTCGTAGGCGGGAACGGCACCGGCGGGGCGCTGCATCCACTTGCGCTGCTGATTGAGGCGCGCCAGGCCGTCGACGGCCTCTTCGGCGTACATGAAGAAGGGAATCGTCACCTCACCCTTGGAGATTTCGGTGAAGAACTCGTTCTTGGTCATGAACACGCCCACGATCGGTTTTTCGGGGTGCTGCGCCTTGATGTCCATCAGAGCCTTGGCCACGTCGGTGTCTTTCAGGCCCAGGAAGGGCAGGTAGATCGAAATGACCATATCGACGCCCTCGTCGGCCAGAACGGTCTCGAGGGTGCGGCGGTAGTGTTCGAGCGGGGCCGAAGCGATCATGTCCACGGGGTTATTGACGCTGGCGGCCGCGGGCAAAAAGCCTCGCAACGCCTCTTTGGTGCTCTCCGAGAGTTCGGCCATGCGCATGCCGTAGTCGATCACGCTGTCGGTGGCCATGATGCCCGGGCCGCCCGAATTGGTGATGATGCACACGCGGTCGCCCTTGGGAATCGGGCAGTTGGCAAAGACCTTGGCGGTCGAAAAGAGCTGCTTGAGGCTGTATTCGCGGATGACGCCCGACTGGCGCAGCAGCGCTTCGGCGGCCCGATCCGAGCCCGCCAGAGAGCCGGTGTGCGAGCTCGCGGCCGAGGCGCCCGCGGCCGAGCGGCCGGCCTTGAGGGCGAGGATGGGCTTGCGCTTGCTCACGCGCGAAGCCAGGCGCCGGAAGTTGGCCGGATCCTTGATCGACTCCATGTAGAGCAGAATCTGGCCGACGTCGTCCTGATCCTCCCAGTATTCGATGGCGTCTTCAGCGTCCACGTCGGCCTGGTTGCCGATCGAGATGAACTGCGCAAAGCCGATGCCCAGATCGGGCAGGATGTTGAGAATGCCGCCGCCCAAGGCGCCCGACTGCGACACAAAGCCGATGTCGCCGCGCGCGGGCAGGGATTCGGCAAAGCAGGCGTCCATGCGGTAGCCCGGGTGGGTGTTGACCACGCCCAGGCAGTTGGGGCCGACGCAGCGCATGCCGTAGCGCTTGACGCGCTCCTGCAGCTGCGCCTCCATCAGGGCCCCGTCCTTGCCCGACTCCTTAAAGCCGGCCGAAATGACCACCAGCCCCTTGATGCCCTTTTCAAAGCACTGATCGATCGTCTGCAGCACGAACTTGGCGTTGACGACGACCACGGCCATGTCGACCGGGCCTTCGATATCCAGAACGCTCGGATAGGCCTGCAGCCCCTCAATGAGGCCGCCCTTGGGATTGACCGGATAAATCTGGCCCTTGAAACCGAATTCGATCAGCCGTTTCATCAGATCCGAGCCGATGGTGTGCGGCTTGGTTGAGGCGCCGATGACGGCGACGGAACGCGGTCTGAGAATGCAGTCAAGACTCTTTGACATTGTGTAAGGCTCCCTAAAAAACGATTGGCGATCGTCCCGGGCGCAGGCGCATCAGCGCTTGGCCGCGAGCGAGGCGAGTTTTTCTTCGATGGCTTCGACGGTCATCAGACCCGTGTTGCGCGAGCCGTCGGCAAAGATGACGGCTGGAATCGAGTTGATGCCGAGTTTTTGTCCGAGTTCGATGTTGCGGTCAAGCACGGCGCTGTTGCTGCACGGGCCGACTTCGGCCACCTGGCCCGAGGCCATGGATTCCTCGAAGGTTTTGACCGGGTCGGCGGCACAGACGATGCGGCGGGCTTCTTCGCGCGAGCGCAGCACCGGGTACATGAAGTTGTAGACGGTGAGGTTGCCGACGCGGCGCAGGTTCTGCTCGAGCATGCGGCAGTACGGGCAGTTGGCGTCGGTAAAGACGATGACCTTGCGCTCGCCCTTGCCGTAGACGACCTTGATGGCGTCCTTCATGGGCATCTCATCCCACTTGACGCGATTGAGCTCCTCGATGCGCTCGGCCGTGAGGTCGCGCTCGGTGGCTGCCTCGAAAATGCGGCCCACGATGAGGTGGCGGGCGCCTTCGTCGGCGTAAAAGACACGCTTGTCGACGACGACTTCCCAAAGGCCCTTGATCGGCGAGGCCGTCACCGAGTCGGGGGCCTGGCCCGCGGCGGCCGTGACGGCCTTGCGGATGGCCTCGACCTGCGGGTCGGAGGCGGCGCACACGGCGCCGGCGGCAAAGGCGGCGGCCAAAACGGGGATGGAGCGAATGATGGTTTTGAGCGGCATGGTGTGTTCTGGTGTGACACGCCGGATCGTTTCCCGTCACCGAGGGGGGGGGGACGGCGCGGTGTCTGATGAAAAGTGGCTTTAGTGTAGCCGAAAAACAGGGGCCGCCCAATGGTCCGTTTGTTGTAGGCGGCGCGGATTTTCGCCCCCTGCGCCCGAGCAAACGCCCTCGAGGGGGCGGCAGCGAAGGCGCCGACGGGGGCCGTTGGGGCCGTTTGTGTGCAAACCGTTACATTTTTGTGGAAAAAGCGGGGAAAACTTAGGGAGGGCAAAGTTTTGCCCTTTTTGGCGTTTTAAGCCCGCGGGCTCAGGGAAAAACGGGATCTCAGAGCACTTTTTCGGGGGCTCGGACGGCTATGGGGCGGCTAACTTGCGCCCTCTACACTGCTCATAACTCAAACGGGGAAGCACACAAAGCGATGAGGACACATCCGCCCCGCAGTCACTTCAATAAAGGAGCACATCATGCTGAATCAGAAAATCGCCGCCATCACCGCCGCTGCCGCCACCGCCGCCGCCCTCATGATGGCCGTCGCTCCCGCCCAGGCCCAGTTCGTGGGCGGTCCGAGCACCACCATCACCGTCAAGCAGCTCGTCGATACGGGCCGCGACGATCAGCTCGTCACCCTCGAGGGCTACCTCGTCGAGCAGGTCAAGCACGAAAAGTACACGTTCCGTGACGCCACCGGCACGGTGCTCGTGGAAATCGACGACGAGGTCTTCATGGGCCAGCGCGTCGACCCCAAGACCAAGGTGCGCCTTGAAGGCGAGTTCGAAAAGGACATGCTCGAAAAGGACGAAGTGGACGTTCACAAGCTCACGATCATTCGCTGATCGATCGCGAGGCCCGAAACGGGCGAGGGAGAAACACCATGCATCCGTTCAAATCCATGATGCTGGCGGCGGCTCTGGCCACGGCGGCCGCTGCCGTCCCCGTTCAGGCGCAGTTCGTGCCCGATCGGGCCGAGGCCGAGGCCGCTCGGGCACAAGTCGTGCCGGTGAGCCGGGCGCTTGAAAACGGCCGTCACGATCAGCGCGTCGTGTTCGAGGGCAGGATCCTTGAGCGCGTCAAACACCAAAAGTATGTGTTTGCCGACGACAGCGGCCGTATCATTGCCAAGATCCCCGATTCGGTTTTCCGCGACCGGCGCGTCACGCCCGAGACGAAAATCCATCTTGAGGGACGACTCGTTCTTAAGCGCGCCAAGCAGGACACGATCGACGTCTTTTCTCTGACGGTTCTGCCCGGCGGCCAATAAACCGTACACACAGGACAAGCCCGATGCCTGAAAAAATCCTTCTTGTCGAAGACGATCCGATGATCGGCGAGGCCGTTCAAAGCGCCCTCAAGGACGCCGACAAGACCTGCGACTGGGCCAGAAGCGGTTGGGAGGCAACGGGCTTGTTGTCCGAAAACGCCTACGACGCCGTTTTGCTCGACCTGGGACTGCCGGGCAAGGACGGCATGAGCGTGCTGCGCGATATCCGCGCCAAGGATCCCCAAACGCCCGTGATCATCGTCTCGGCCCGCGACGGGCTCGACGATCGGCTTGCCGGGCTCAACGCCGGCGCCGACGACTACGTGGTCAAGCCCTTTCACATGTCCGAGGTGCTCGCGCGTCTGCGCGCCATCGAGCGCCGCAAGAGCGGGGCGCAGACGATCGCCCGTACGCTCAGCAACGGAGCGATGACCCTGAACTGTGAAACCAAGAGCATCCGGGTGCAGGGCGAGGAGGGCGAGCGCGAGGTGAACTTAAGCCGGCGCGAATTTGACCTCATGGAAGCGCTGATGACGCGGCCGGGCGCCATTTTGTCGCGCGCGGCCCTTGAGGAGCGCCTGTACGGCGAGGGCGACATGCCCGAGAGCAACGCGTTGGAATTCATCATTCACGGACTGAGAAAAAAGCTCGGCGCCAAGGCCATCGGCAACGTGCGCGGCCTCGGTTGGATGGTTCAGAAGGGGCGATGAATGCAAAGTCTGCACCGACGATCCCTGTTGCGGCGTGCGGCGCGCTGGTGCGCCCTGACGCTGGGCGTCTTTTTGCTCATCACGGCCGCCATCAGTTTCGGCATCGGTTATGAGCAGGCCAAGGACCGGCAGGACGACACCCTCAAGGAGGTCGTGGGGATGCTCTCGCGCGACATCGTGCAGCAGCGCCAGCGCGACAAGATCGAGGAGCTCACGATCGGCGGCTTTTACGGGCCGGGGTCGGAAAAGGGCGACAAACTGCCGACCGCCCTGACCATGGACGGCGATCAGTTTGAGGATCGGTTTCAGCTTGACGACGACAGCCTGGATGCCGTTGTCAAACCAGGCGAGACGGTGCTCGTGCGCATGCTGCACAAAAAGGGACGCGCCATCAGCGTGACCTTCCGCGAAGCCTATTCGAACGGCGCGCACACGGTGGACATCAACGGTGAGTCCTACCGCGTCTACATCCGCACTCTGGCCGACGGCACGCACGTGGCCGCGGCCCAGCGCCTTTCCGAGCGCAACGAAGGCATTCTGACGGCCGCCCTGATGTCGGCCTCGCCCATTTTGATTCTCGCGCCCGTCATTTTGATCGTGCTCGTCTTTGTGCTCTGGCAAACGCTCAAGCCCGTGCAGCGCCTTGTGAGCGAAATTCAGGCCCGAAAGGCCGACGAGCTTAGTGCCCTGCACTTTGACGACGTGCCCGAGGAAATCGAGCGCATCGTCAAGGCGGTCAACGGACTGCTCGCGCGCGTCGACGAGCTGCGCGGCCGGGAAAGCCGCTTTGTGGCCGACGCGGCCCACGAGCTGCGCAGTCCCGTGACGGCCCTGTCCCTGCAGGTCGACCGCTTAAGTCAAATGCCCCTGCCGGAGAACTCGGCCAAAACCGTGCGCGACGTGCGCGCGGGCATTGCGCGCCTTTCAAACCTCATCGCGCAGCTGCTGACGCTCAAACGCGTGCAGGCTGGGCGTGAGGCCTCGGGCGGTGAGGGGCAGGCCTTTGATGTCTCGTGCCTAAAGGTCGTCACGGCGGTCATGGAGGACATCTACCCCGAGGCCGAGCAAAAGCGCATTGCCATGGAAGTGACGGGCTTTGAGGACGAGTCGGCGCAGGCGGCCCGCGCCAAACTGCCCGAAAGTTCCCTCTTTTGCCTTCTGCGCAATCTGGTGCACAACGCCGTCAACTATGTGCCCGAGGGCGAGAGCGTGACGATCGGCTTTGCGCAAAAGGGCGAGCGCCTGACGCTGACGGTGGCCGATACGGGGCCGGGCATTGCCGAGGCCGAGCGCGAACGCGTGTTCGATCCCTTCTATCGGGTGCTCGGCACGACGCAGACGGGCACGGGCCTGGGTCTGGCCATCTGCAAGACGATCGCCGAGCGCTACGGCTGCACCATCGCGCTCGAGTGGACCGACAAGGCCGCCCAAAAGGGCCTGATGGTGCGCGTGGAGCTGCCCGCGGCCTAAGTTTCCCCCGCCAAACGAAAGAGCCTTCGACCGATTGGCCGAAGGCTCTTTCGTTTGGAAATGTGCGGGACGTCAAACCACCGGCTTGCCGCTCGTTTCCTTCTTTTCGATTTCCACAAGCAGTTCCTTGGCGCGGTGCTGCGCAAACTCAATGCTGGGCACAAAGTTGGCCCCGAGGCTCTGGGCAATGCCCGTGCGCTCGAGCTGGCGCTGCGGATGGCCCGTGGCGCCGGCGATGATGAGCTCATGGTTGCGCCGCTTGAGGGCGCGCATGAACACCTGCAGGATGTCCATGGCCGAGTTGTCGATGTTGAGCAGGTCGGTGCAATCGAGAATCACCACCTTGGCCGCGTCGTGCGCCGTCAGGCGCTTGGGGTCGGTGACGACCTCAAGCTTGCTCACCGAGCCGAAGAACAGGGCGCCGGTCAGCTTCCAGCACTCGACGCTGGCGGGCATGTCAAAGGGCATCGTCTGACGCGTGACGCGCGTCAGGGTGTTCATGCGGTAGATGAAGAACAGGCACGAGACGACCAGGCCGACTTCCACGGCGATCGTCAGGTCAAAGATCACGGTGAGCAGGAACGTGGTCAAAAGCGTGACCTTGTAGCTCATCGTCATCTGGCGCAGGCGGGAGAACTCACGCCAGTTGCCCATGTTCCAAGCCACGAAAAAGAGGATGGCCGCCAGAGCCGCCAGCGGGATGTCGCTTGCCAGAGGTGCGGCCGCCAGAATCACCACCAGAAGCGTGAGGGCATGCACGATGCCCGCCACGGGCGAGGCCGCGCCGCTTTTGATGTTGGTGACGGTTCGGGCGATCGTGCCCGTGGCCGGAATGCCGCCGAAGAAGGGCACGACGAAGTTGGCCACGCCCTGGCCCATCAGTTCCTGGTTGGGGTCGTGCCGATCGTCCGTCATGGCGTCCGAGACGCGGGCGCACAGCAGGCTTTCGATGGCGCCCAAAAGCGCGATCGTGATCATCGGGCCGATCAGGTGACGCAGCGTGCCCCAAGAAAACTCGGGCAGCGTGAAGTCGGGGAGCTTTTGCGGAATGCCGCCGAACTTGGTGCCGATCGTTTCCACGGGCAGGTTAAAGAGCGAGACGACCACGGTGGAGGCCACCAGAACGATGACGGTGCCCGGCAGATGCGCCATCCAGCGCTTCCAGGGCGCGCCGCCCATCACGTAGCCCTTGGGCCAGAACTTGACGACGAGAAAACTCACCAAAGCCAGCGCAAAGGCGTAGGGGTTGAAGGTGTACAGGTGGGCCCAGAGCGTCTGCACCTGATGGAAAAAGTCCGCCGGCATCTTCTCGATGGTTAGCCCCAGAAAGTCCTTGATCTGACTTAAGCCGATCAGCACGGCGATACCGTTGGTAAAGCCGATGACGATCGAGACGGGAATGAAGCGAATGAAGCTGCCGAGCTTAAAGAGCCCCATCAAAAAGAGGATCACGCCCGAGCCGATCGTGGCCAACAGGAGGTTACCCAGGCCGTAGTTGGCGATGATGCCGTAGATGATGACGATGAAGGCGCCCGCCGGCCCGCCGATCTGCACGCGGCAGCCGCCGAGCAGGGAAATCAGAAAGCCCGCGATGATGGCCGTGTAGATGCCCGCTTCGGGCGGCACGCCCGAGGCGATGCCGAAGGCCATGGCCAAAGGCAGGGCCACCATGCCGACGGTCAGACCCGCGCTGATGTCGCGCGTGAGCATGTGAGTGTTGTAGTTTTTCAGCGCATCGAGCGAGACGGGATGAAAGCGCTGAATGGGAAGGTTGCCCAGGAATGCTTTGGCGGAGGAAACGAACGACATGGCAATCACAGTCGAAAACTCGGTCTCGGGCGCGGGGTCGGCTTGTGGCGGGACAAGTCGGTCCGTCGTCGGCGGGGGCCGGGCAAGGAATCAAAAACGCGAATTGTAACCGATTGCGACAGAGAAAAAGCGCAACGAACCGCATGGGCGACGGCCCCAAGGCCCCCGTCCTATGCGTATTGTCTCACGAGCGGGTGTGTCGGTGCCCGTGGCCACGGACACCGAGGCCGTGATCAGTGCGGGTACAGGGCGCCGAGAATGCGCGCACCCGTGGCGTTGGTCACTTCGGGCAGGTTGCCCGGCTTTTTCTGCAGGAAGGCCCAGGCGAGCCAGGCAAAGGCCATGGCTTCGACGTGCATGGGATCGACGCCGAGTGCCGAGGTCGAGCGCACGTAGACCGTCTCGCCCGCGCATTCGCGGATGCGCTGCGCCAGCGTGCCGTTGAGGGCGCCGCCGCCGCACAGGTAGATCTCTTCGGTGCGGCCGGCAAACTGCTTGATCGCATCGGTGATCGTCCGGGCGGTGAGCATCACGAGCGTGGCCTGCACGTCCGCGGGCTCAAGGGTGCCGAATTCTGCCAGCTGCGCTTCGAGCCATTCGAGGTTGAAGTGTTCGCGGCCCGTGCTCTTGGGCGGCTGACGTTCGAAGTAGGGATCGGCCAGGAGCTTTTCGAGCAGCTTTTCGTTGACGTGGCCGGTGGCGCCCCAGGCGCCGTTGGTGTCAAAGGGACGCGCAATGTGCTTGCGGCACCAGGCGTCCATGAGAATGTTGCCCGGACCGCAGTCAAAACCGATGATCTTGCCGTAGCCGCGGCGCGGGGGCAGGAAGGTGACGTTGGCGATGCCGCCGATGTTGACGACCGAGCGGGCCACTTCGCCCATGAAAACCTGGCGGTGGAAGGCGGGCACGAGCGGCGCGCCTTCGCCGCCGGCGGCGATGTCGCGGCTGCGGAAGTCGCTCACGACGTCCAGGCCCGACAGTTCGGCCACCAGGGCCGGATTGTTGAGCTGCAGCGTCCAGCCCTGTTCGGGGCGGTGCCGGATCGTCTGCCCGTGAATGCCCACGGCGGCCACGTCCTTGCGGCCGATGTCGGCTTCGTCGAGCAGTTCGTTGATGCAGGTCACGTAGAACTTGCCCAGTTCGACGCTGGCCTTGCCCATGCGGTCGATTTCATTGTCGCCGGGCAGGCAGAGCGCCAGGAGCTGTTCCTTGATCGCCTTGGGAAACTCGATGTGGTGATGGCCGGCCAGACGCGGTCCCACACCGGAAAAATCAACGGCAACGGCATCGACGCCGTCCAGACTGGTTCCGGACATTAAACCCAGGGTCACTGTCTTGGCCATGATCAAAACTCTCCGAGTTGGTTTGAGGAAAGTGCGTATTTTAGTGGGTTTGAACCGCCTCGTTGTTTTGCGTCGCCAGGCTCGTCACCTGCACTTTCTGCAGGCGGGCCAGACGCGCGCGCAGCGGAGCGATGAGCACTTCCATCTGAGCGTACTGATAGGGGGTGAGCGAGCGGCTGTCGGGCAGACGCACGGTCATTGGGTTGATCTGCACGTTGTCGAACTTGAGCTCATAGTGCAGATGCGGACCGGTGGCCAGACCCGTCTGGCCCACGCGGCCGATCACTTCACCGTAGCGAACCTTCTGACCGGGCTTGACCTTGGCTTCGATCGAGGAAAGGTGCGCGTAAAGCGTTTCGATGCCCGGGCCGTGTTCGATGCGGATGTACTTGCCGTAGCCCGTGCCCACGCCGGCAAATTCGACGGTGCCGTCGGCGGCCGCGCGCACGAGCGCGCCCCAGGGTGCTCTGAAGTCCGTGCCTTTGTGCGGGCGCAGCACGCCCGTGACCGGATGGCGGCGCATGGGCGCAAATTCGCTTGTTACGCTCTTGACGTCCAGAGGCACGCGCATGAAGGTACGGCGGGAAATCTGTCCCCTGGCGTCGTAGAAGTTGCCGCCCGTGCCGTCGTTGTCAAAGCGAAAGAGCTCGGTCGTCTTGCCGCCGTGATCGAGCTGCATGGCCAGCAGGCGGCCGTGGCGCACGAAGCCGCCCTCGTAGAACTTGGTCTCGTAGATGAGGCGGAAGGCGTCGCCGCGCTTGAGGCTGCTCACCACATCGCGGTCGGCGTCAAAGGCCGAATGCATCTGCTCGACGATCTTGGCGGGCACGCCGGCATCCAGTAGGCTCGCATCGGGCGAGGCGGCCACGACGCCCGTGCTCATCGTCAGTTCCGTATCAAACGCAAAGGGGCTCGTGTGTGCCTCAAATCCCTTGTCGGTATGGCGCACTTCCAACACCGAGGTTTGGCCCGAGACGTCGCTGTCGGCAAAAAGGCGTAGCTCCTCCAGGCGCCCGTCTTCGCCGGCCACGGCCGTCACGAACTGCCCCTGCTTGGGATAGGCCAGGTCGCGCGCCTCGGCCGAGCGCAGGATCCAGTCGCGGGCGGCCTTGTCCTTAATGGAAAGGCGCGCGAGCAGCGAGGTGAGCGTTTCGCCCTCGCGCACGAAAAGCTCGTGCGAAATGGGATCGGAAACGGCTTCGATGGCGGCCATCTGACCGCGCAGATCGGGCAGGCGCAGTTTTTCGATCGTGGGCGTGCGCACCGGATCGGCCGTCAGGGTTTCCTTCGGAATCGAGTAGTACAGCGCGGCGGTGGCTGCGATGGGCAGCAGGCAGAACACGCCGATGGCCGCCAAGTGAGTTCGCGTCAGGCCGCCCTCACCGATTTTCGACAGGTGGCGGGAGCGTACGAGATCCAGAACGCCCTTGCCCAGGCGCCTGAGTTCTTTACCGACGATAAGCTGAGAAGTCATGCGGAAAAGTAGGGAGCTTCAAAATCGCGGTCCGGCAGGCACAGAAGCGCCAAAACGCCGGACCATCTGTCAATTTTAAAGGAGGGGGCCGGGGATTGCTCAGGAGAAAAATGTAAAACAAGGTGTTGATTTCCCTCGAAATCCGCCCCCGGCGCGGGGGTAAATCCCAGGCCCGGGCCGGAGCGCGGCCGCCTCTGGGCGCTCGGGCCCCCGCTTGGGTAAAATGTCGCTCGTTTGCTGCAAGCCGAGTGCGCAGCTCTTGAAGAAAAAGATTTTTTAAAGCACTTTCACACCGATGTCCGATCAAACCCCACGTAGCGAAGAAAAGAAATACGACGTCACGCCCGATATCAAGGAGGCGATGGCCACCATCGCCCGCGGTACCGACACGCTTTTGATTGAAAGCGAACTCGAGCAAAAGCTCGCCCGCGCCAAGGCCACGGGCGGCAAGCTGCGCTGCAAGCTCGGGCTCGATCCGACGGCGCCCGACATTCACATCGGTCACACCGTGGTGCTCAACAAGCTGCGCCAGCTGCAGGATATGGGCCACACTGTCATCTTCCTTATCGGTGACTTCACGGCCGCCATCGGCGATCCGACGGGCCGCAACACGACCCGCCCGCCGCTGTCGCCCGAACAGATCAAGCTCAACGCCGCCACGTACCTTGAGCAGGCCGGCCGCGTGATCGACATCGAAAAGGCCGAAGTGCGCTGGAATTCCGAGTGGTGCGGCAGCCTCGGGGCCGCCGGCCTCATTCAGCTGGCAAGTCGCTACACCGTGGCCCGACTGCTCGAGCGCGACGACTTTGCCAAGCGCTTTGCCGAGCAGCTGCCCATCGCCGTGCACGAACTCATCTACCCGCTCATGCAGGGTTACGATTCGGTGGCCCTCAAGGCCGACCTCGAGCTCGGCGGCACCGACCAGCGCTTTAACCTGCTCGTGGGCCGCGAACTGCAACGCCAGTATGCGCAGGAGCCGCAGTGCATCCTGACGATGCCGCTTCTGGTGGGCCTGGACGGCGTCAACAAGATGAGCAAGTCCAAGCACAACTACATCGGCATCACCGAAGGGGCCGATGAGATGTTCGGCAAGGTGATGAGCATCTCCGACACGCTCATGTGGGACTGGTACAACCTGCTCAGCCTCAAGAGCAACGCCGAAATCGCCCAACTCAAGAGCGAGTGCGAAAACGGCCGCAATCCGCGCGACGCCAAGGTGCTGCTGGCCAAGGAAATCGTCGAGCGCTTCCACGACCGCACGGCGGCCGATGCGGCCGAAGCCGAATTCAACAACCGCTTCCGCGCCGGTGCCGTTCCCTCGGACATCCCGTCCGTGACGGTGGCGGCGCCCGAGGGCGAAATCGGCATTGCGCGCCTGATCAAGGAAGCGGGGCTGTGCCCGAGCACGGGCGAGGCCAACCGCAACATCGAGCAGGGCGGCGTGCGCATCGACGGCGATCGCGTCAGCGACCGTGGTCTCAAGCTCAAGGCGGGCGAATACACGATCCAGGTCGGCAAGCGCCGCTGGGCCAAGGTGACGGTGGCCTAAGTGATTCTGCTGCTGCAGCGCGCCGCGCGCGCATCGGTTTCGGTTGAGGGCCGCACGGTCGGCAGCTGCGGCCGCGGGCTGTGCGTTTTGGTGTGCGCCGTCAAGGGCGACACCGAGGACAAGGCCCGGCAGCTCGCGCAAAAGTTGCTGCGCTACCGCGTCTTTGAGGACGAGGCGGGCAAGATGAACCGCTCGGTCACCGACATCGCCGGGGAACTCTTGCTTGTCTCGCAGTTCACGCTGGCCGCCGACACCAGCCGCGGCAACCGTCCGAGCTTTACGCCGGCGGCCGACCCCGAAACGGCCCGGCATCTTTTCGATGTGTTTGTCGAGGAGTGCCGCGCCTCGGGCCTTAAAACCGAAACGGGCGTTTTTGCCGCGCACATGCTCGTGGAGATCGCCAACGACGGCCCCGTGACGATCTGGCTGGAAAACAACGCCTGAGCGGCCCACAACACCAAAACGAAAGCGGTGGTTCCGATTGCCCGGAAACACCGCTTTTTTGGGCAGTCTTAAGGCCCGCCCTTGAGGGGAGGGCCCGAAGGCTTAGTCGTCCTCGCTCTTGAGGCTGAACTTGGAGGCCAGTTCGGCCTGCTTTTGAGCCGGCACGGGCTGATAGCCCGACAGATCCATCGAGAAGGCGCCCGCGCCCTGCGTGAGGGCATGCAGACGCGTGGCGTAGTTGTCGAGCTCGGCCAGCGGCACCTGAGCGCGGATTTCCATCATGCCCGCGGGCAGGTTGTCCGTGCCGACGATCTGACCGCGGCGGCTGGCGAGGTCGCCCGTGATGTCGCCCATGCACGCGTCGGGGGCCGAAATCGTCATTTCGACGATCGGTTCGAGCACCTGCGGGGCGGCCTTGGCCATGGCGTCGAGCATGGCCTTGCGGCCGGCCGACACGAAGGCCACTTCCTTGGAGTCAACGGGGTGGTACTTGCCGTCGTAGACCGTCACCTTGATGTCCTCAATCGGGTAGCCGGCCACAAAGCCGGTGGCGAGCACTTCGCGCACGCCCTTTTCCACGGCCGGAATCAGATTGAAGGGAATGGCGCCGCCCTTGACTTCGTCGGCAAACACGAAGCCCTGGCCGCGCGGCAGCGGCTCGACGCGCAGATACACTTCGCCGAACTGACCGGCGCCGCCCGTCTGCTTCTTGTGGCGGGCATGGCCTTCGGCCGGCGCCGAAATCGTTTCTCGATAGGGCACGGACGGGGTGGCCGTGGTCACTTCGAGCTTGAACTGATCCTTCATGCGCTCAAGAACCGTGCGCACGTGCATTTCCGTCAGACCGCGCAGCACGGTTTCATTGAGCACTACGTCGTGGTCGACCGTCAGCGTCGGGTCTTCGGCGAGCATCTTGCCGATCACTTCGCTCATGCGGCCTTCGTCGCCGCGGCGTGCCGGTGCGATGGCCAGGCCGAGCATGGGCTTGGGGAACGGGAGCGGGCGCATGTGAATGTCAAGGTCCGGGTCCGAATGCAGGATGCAGCCGTAGGTGAGCTCGTCGATCTTGTTGAGCGCACCGATGTCGCCGGGGTGCAGTTCGTCGGTTTCCGACGTGTTCTTGCCCTGCAGCAGCAGGGGACGGGCGGCCTTGATGGGCTTTTTGATGTCGTTGACGTACAGCGTGGAGCCGGCGGTGATGCGGCCCTGGTGCACGCGGAAGACGCCGATCTTGCCTACGAACGGGTCGCTCACCACCTTAAAGACGTGGGCGACGACGGGCAGATCCTTGTCGGGCTGCGTCTGATAGGGCTCGCCCGCCTTGGTGCGGAACTGCGCGTCGTTGGCCTCATTGGGCGCGGGCATGTGGCGGATGATCACCTTCATGAAGTCGCGGATGCCGATGAGCTTTTTGGCCGAGGTAAAGCACACGGGAATGACGTGCGCCTCGCGCAGCGCCTTGGTGACTTCGCCGTGCAGGGTGGAGGGGTCCGCGTCGCCCTCTTCGAGATACTTTTCCATCGTGGCGTCGTCGACTTCGACCACGCGCTCGATGAAGGCGCGGTGCACGTCGCTTACGGTCATGATGTCGCTTTCGCCCGAGTCCTTGTCAAAGCAGTCGATGACGCGGGTGTAGCCCTTGGTCGGCAGATTGATCGGCAGCACGCCGTCGCCGAACTCGGCCTGCAGTTCGTGCAGCAGGCGGCTCAGATCCACGTCCGGGGCGTCGATCTTGTTGACGACGATCATGCGGCACAGGCCGCGCTCTTCGGCCCAATGCATCATGCGGCGGGTCATCAGTTCGATGCCCTTGGTCGCATCGACGACGACGGCCACGGACTTGACGGCGTCCAGGGCCGAGAGGGACTGACCGATGTAGTCCGATCCCCCCGGGGTGTCGATGACGTGAATGCGCACCGGGGTCAGGTCGGGCATAGCGGTGTCAACGTGCGCCACGGCAAGGCGAAGCGAATGACCGGCGGCTTTTTCCTGAGGGTCATTGTCGCAGACGGTGTTGCCGCGTTCGACGGAGCCGGCTTCGGCGATGGCGCCGGTACGAACCAGCATGGCCTCGACAAGACTGGTCTTGCCCGAGGCGCTGTGCCCGACCAAGGCTACAGTACGAAGGTTTTCGGTGAGGTAATTGGACATCGCAGCCCCTCCTTCTTTCTTTTGAAATGATTTTCCATTTTGCTCCAAGCGGTTTTGAAAACTCAAGGGCTTTTCCTTAGGGGTTTCTCGCCGTTATATGGGTGATGAAATCCCTAAGCCGTAAAGCGGGGAAAGGCCCGTAAAGGCTTAGTTTGCTTGAGTTTTTGGGGTGCGGCGTGTTACTGTGAAAGCCGTACGGCCTACCCGCAAAGGTGCACGCAGCGTGTCTGCGCCCGCCGCCGGGGCGGTCTGAAAAAAGAGTTTCGGCACTCCCCCGGGATGACCGAACCGCACCAACAGGAGCAAACCAAATGGACCTCATCAAGAATTGGAAGATTCATCTGCTCGCGCTCATCATCGTGATCATCGCCGAATCGATCGGGATGCAGCGCTTTGATCTGATCATCTTCCTGCCCCTCTTTTACGCGCTGATCATCGGCGGCATCATCAGCTACCCGAGCCTGAAGCTCTTAAAGATTCCGGAAATGGAGCGCGCCTCGCGCGTTCTGTCCGTGGGCATGCTCATTCTTGTCACGAAGATCAGTCTGGACATCGGCCCCAACCTCGAGCAGCTCGCGCACTCGTCTCTGGCGCTGCTCGTGCAGGAATTCGGGCACTTCTTCGGTACGCTCGTCTTCGGTCTTCCCGTGGCCTTCCTCGTGGGCATGAAGCGCGAAGCCATTGGCGCGTGCTACTCGATCGACCGAGAACCCAACATCGCCATCATTGCCGAGCGCTATGGGCTTGACTCGCCCGAAGGGCGCGGCGTGATGGGCATGTACCTGTGCGGCACGGTCTTCGGCGCCCTGTGGGTGTCGGTTCTTGCCGGTCTCATCGCGCAGGCCGGGTGGTTTCACCCGCACGCCCTGGCCATGGGCGCGGGCATCGGCAGCGCCTCGATGATGGCCGCCTCGACCGCCTCGATTGTGGCCGTGCACCCGGAATGGGCCGAAACGGTTCAGGCCTATGCGGCCGCGGCCAACCTCCTTACCACCGTCCTTGGGATTTACTTTGCGCTCTTTATCTCGCTGCCCGTGACCGTCAAGGTCTACGGCTGGCTCGATGCGCTGCGCTCGAAAAAGTCGGCCTGAGCGCCGCCAAACGCAAGCCAATGCCGTAAGGAAACAAAGTTATTTTCAGCGAGAAAAGATCATGAAAAAGATTCTCAACGACATGAAGGACATGGTGTTCATCCTGCTGGTGACGGGTATCTTCAGCTGGGTGGCCAATCTCATCAACATTCATCCGGATCTGGGCGGCAGCGCCGTGGGGGTGTTCTTCCTGGTGCTTCTGGCCTCGATCGGCATTTTCCTGTCCAAGCTCCCGGGCCTTAACAAGATCCCGATGGTCTTTTGGGTCTCGATCGTGGGCGTGCTCGTGTCGGTGCCGGGGTTCCCGGGCGGCGACTTTGTGCTCAGCTACACCAAGCAGGTCAGCTTCATTGCCCTGACCACGCCGCTGCTGGCCTACGCCGGTTTGTCCGTGGGCAAGGACATGGAAGCCTTCAAGGCTCTGTCCTGGCGCATTATCCCGGTGGCGCTGGCCGTGGCCGCGGGCAGTTTCGTGTGCTCGACCATTCTGGCCGAATTCATGCTTCACCTTGAGGGTGTATTCTGACGTTCGGCTCAAGGGGGCGCGACGGCGGCTTTCGGTCCGCATGAGCGCCTCTTTTGTTTTTTGATTTTTGTTTGATCCGAAGTACTTACATGACCAAGGAAGAACTTAAGCGCCGCGTCTGCGAAGCCATTCGCGCCCGCCGCGCCGACATCAAGGCTGTCGCCGAAAGCGTTTTCGCCGAACCCGAACTTGGGTTTAAGGAAACGAAGACCTCGGAAAAGATCCGGGCTCAGTTTGAAAAGCTGGGGCTGACCTGTGAAACGGGCTGGGGCCTGACGGGCGTGCGCGCCCGCATGAAGGGCCGCAAGAGCCGCAAGACGGTGGCTCTGCTCGGCGAGCTCGACGCCATCGTCTGCCGCGAGCATCCGCAGGCCGACCCCAAGACGGGCGCGGCGCACTGCTGCGGCCACCATGTGCAGCTGGCCAACCTCGTGGCCGTGGGCATGGCCTTTAAGGACGCGGGCATCATGAACGAGCTCGACGGCGACCTGGTGCTTTTTGCCGTGCCCGCCGAAGAGTATGTGGAAATCGATTTCCGAAACGGGCTGCGCAGCGACGGTAAGCTGCGCTACCTCGGCGGCAAGCAGCAGCTCATTGCCGAAGGTGCCTTTGACGGCATCGACATGGCCATGCAGATGCACGTGAGCATCACCGACGATCCCGAGGGCTTTTACAACCTCGGAGCGAGCTGCAACGGCTTCGTGGGCAAGCTCATCACCTACCGAGGTCGTGCGGCGCACGCCGCCTTTGCGCCCGATCAGGGCATCAACGCGCTCAACGCCGCCCTAATGGGTCTGATGGGCGTTAACGCCATCCGCGAGCGCTTCCGCGAAGAGGACTTCGTGCGCTTCCACCCGATCATCAATTCGGGCGGCGATCTGGTGAACGTCATTCCCGACTTCGTCAAGATGGAAAGCTACACGCGTGCGGCCAACGTCGAGGCGCTGCTGCGCTACAACACGGACATCAACCGCGCCCTCAAGGCCGGTGCCGATGCCGTGGGCGCCACCTTTGAACTGCACGATCTGCCGGGCTATCTGCCGCTGCTGCCCGACGAGGCCATGCGCGGCGTGCTGCGCGACAACGCCGTGGCGCTCTTCGGAGAAGATCACGTGGCCGTGGGCGAACACAGCGCGGGCAGTACCGAAATGGGCGACGTCTCGCACCTGATGCCGGTCGTGCATCCGTGGGTGGGCTGCGCCAAGGGCGTGCTGCACGGCGCCAACTTCGTGCTCGACAACGAAGAGGTCGCCTACGAAAAGTCGCCCGAGGTTCTGGCGATGACCATCATCGATCTGCTCTGGGACGATGCGGCCAAAGCCGAGGTAATCTGCGCCAACTTCAAGCCGGTCTTTAACAAGGAAACCTACTGCGCTTTCCAGGATAAGATCGCTTCGGGCGCCTGCTAAGCGACGCGTTTGCGCTCTGCCCTAAGGCGGCCGCCGACTCATAAAACCGCGGTTTTTCCAATGGTGTTGCGCCGTAGGAAACCGCGGTTTTTCATGCCCCACACCAAGAAGAGATTTTCCGATGACTTTTTGAGCGCAGACAACAAAAAACGGAAGGCACCGAGGAGGAGACCTTCCGTTTGCTCAGAGCCGATCAGACGATCGGTTTTGGCGTATTAGAGCTTGCCGACGAGCTCAGCCGACGGGGTGAGCGTCTTGGCACCCGGGCGCCAGCCGGCCGGGCAAACCTGGTTCGGGTTGGCGGCCACGTACTGAGCGGCTTCAACCTTGCGCAGCAGTTCGGAAGCGTCACGGCCGATGCCGCCGTCGTGAATTTCGCAGGCGACGATCTTGCCGTCCGGGTTGATCACGAAGGTGCCGCGGTCAGCCAGACCGGATTCTTCGATCATCACGCCGAAGTTGCGGCAGATGACGCCCGTGGGGTCGCCCACCATCGGGAAGCGGACCTTACCGACGGCCGGGCTCGAAGCGTGCCAAGCCATGTGCGTGAAGTGCGTGTCGGTGGACACGGAGTAGATTTCAACGCCGAGCTTCTGGAAGGCTTCATAGTGGTTGGCGAGGTCTTCGAGTTCGGTCGGGCACACGAAGGTGAAGTCAGCCGGGTAGAAGAACACGACGGACCACTTGCCCTTCAGATCGGATTCGGAGATGTTGATGAAATCGCCATCCTTGAACGCGGTGGCCTTGAAGGGAAGAACTTCGGTACGAAGAAGAGACATGAGAATCACTCCTAATTAAAACTTTATGGACTCGGGCGATTGCCCGATCTCGGTGAAGCGAAATCTATCAGACACGGGCCGCACGGAGCCCCTTGAAAAACCGAAAAATGATGCCTAGGTGTGACCAAACGTTGCGGGCCTGTCCTGGGTGTTCGTTAACTGATTGAAATCAAAGAAAAATAAGCGGTCTGCCAAGGGTCGGAAAAGGGCTCCTTTCTTTGGATTTGTTAATGTTGGCGATAGAGCGGTTGTATGGGGCTATTGACGTCCCCAAAACAGCCTTCATTGGGGGCGACTTGCCCCCAAAACCCCGGCCGCGACGGGCACTGGCATGAGGGTTTGTGCGCCCGCGCTCGGTCGGCGCGGCAATCGGCGCTAATATCGCAGGACCCATCGTTGTTGTCCGAGGAGACATCCGTGACCGTGAAGAATTACTGTGCGCCGCTCACCCAAGAGGAAGCCGAGCGCTTTACGCCGTTTCTCTTTGAGCTGCTCGAGGCGTCCTTTGAGCAAATCGCGCCGCGCTTTCTGCAGGGCATCAAAGTGGACGACAAGGCCAACGGCACGCCCGTGACGCAGGCCGACAAGTGCGCCGAGGCGGCCATGCGCAAGCTCATTGAAGAACGCTATCCGACGCACGGCATCTTCGGCGAGGAGTACGGCATCAAGGAAGGTCAGGAGACCGAAGGCGTGCGCTACCGCTGGATTCTCGATCCGGTCGACGGCACCCGCAGCTTCATCACCAACAGTTTTTTGTTCGGCACCCTGGTGGCCCTCGAGCGTGACGACGGGGCGGGCTTTCGCCCGATTCTGTCCTCGGTGAGCCACCCGGCCGCGCGCGTGCGCACGATCGGTTCCCTGTCGGGCACCCAGCTTTATTACGACAACGGTCTCAAGCCCATGGTGCGCGACCTTCGGGTCAGGCCCTGCGATCACCTCTCGCAGGCCACGCTTCTGACCACGAGCCACTGGACGACGCCCGAGCAAAAGGGCGACGTGCGCATGCAAAAGATCATCGACTCGGTCAAGCTTTACCGCACGTTCGGGGACTGCTTCGGCTACTTTGCCGTCGCCTCGGGCGGGGCCGACATCATGATCGATCCCGATCTGAGCTACTGGGACGTGGCCGCCCTGCTGCCCGTCGTCGAAGGCGCGGGCGGCACCCTCACGTCGGTTTCGGGCGGCAATCCGCTCACGGAACTGTCGGCCGTGTGCACCGCCGGCGGCATTCACGGCGAAGTGATTGCGCTGCTCAACAGTTAAGCGTTGGGGGACGCGCTTGAAGGGCGCGTTGGGACCGACAAACTCAAAACGGCCGGTTTTTCCGGCCGTTTTGCTTAAAGGAGCAGCCTCAGGAAGCTTTGCCCGCCGCGGCGGCCTCGGGGCCAGAGAGCGGAATGTCGATCGTCATGCACAGGCCGTGCGGCTCGACGTTGTGGGCGCGGATCGTGCCGCCGTGGCGCTCGACGGCGCGTTTGGCGATGGCCAGTCCCAAGCCGAAGCCGCCGCCCGTGGGCTGGTTTTTGCCGCGCACGAAGGGCTCGAAGATTTTTTCGAGTTCGTCCGGATTCATGCCCGGGCCGCTGTCGGTGACCGAGATGACGACGTGGGCGTTTTGCTCCTTGGCCTGCACGTGCACCTGCTGGCCGGGGCCCGAGTAGCGCAGAGCGTTGCGCACGAGGTTTTCGACGGCGCGCATGAGCGAGTCCACATGCATGTTCATCGGGATGGACTCGGGGGCGTTGAGCGTCACGCGGGTGCCGTTTACCGAGCCCTCAAAGTCCGCGTCGTCCGTGATTGCTTCGAGCAGCGGCACGAGATCGGTGAGCTCAAATTGGATGGGCGCGTTTTCATCGAGGCGCGCATACGTGAGCAGCTCGTCGACCATGGCGTTGAGAACCTGCGCGTCGCCTTCGATGCGATGCAGAAATTCGCGGCTTTTTTCGGGGGACTTTTCCGCCAGTTCCACCGCCACCGCAATGCGCGCCAGAGGACTGCGCAGCTCGTGGCTGACGTCGTGAAAGAGTCGCTTTTGCCGGTCAAAGAGGCCGTGGATGCGTTCGGCCATGGCGTCAAACTGACGGGCGAGTTCGCCGATTTCGTCGTTTTTGTGCCCGACCTCGGCGGCCACGCGCACGTCAAAGTCTCCCTGAGAGGTTTTCTGCATGGCCCACTGCAGCTTTTTGATCGGGCGGGTGTAGCTCCAGGCAAAGCCGCCGGCGACCATGACGGAAATGAGCAGCGCCATCAGGGCCGACCCCCACCAGGGCATGCGCCACATCAGCAGTTTGAGGGGGCTCGGCGGGATGTCGGTGCGCACGGAAAAAATCCGATAACCGGCAAACGAGCGCATGCGGTGACCGTTGCCGTGACGCGAGAGGGTGATGACGCCCTCGTCAAGGCCTGCTTCGGGCAGTTTCTCAACGATGCCCGGGGGCAGGGGACGGCCGGAAATTTCCCGTCCCTCGGCGTTGATCACGAACACTTCGGGACGCTTGTTGACTTCCGGGTCGCGCAGCCAGCGGATGAGGGCGTCTTCGCCGCCCCAGCGCAAAATGCCAAGAGCGCTTCCCAGGGCGCGCTCGGCCCCCGGCCCCCGTTCAAAGGAACCGTAGTTGCGCGGCGCCTCGGTGAAAAAGGCCGACGTGGCCCAGACGATGCCGCCCACGAGAAGCAGCATGATCCAGATGCCCGCGAAAAACCGCACGAACATGCCGCTGAAAAAGGCTCGGCGCACGTCTGTCTCCCGCTGGCGCAATTAGGCGAGCTGCTGCACGAGCTGATAGCCCACGCCGCGCACGCTCTCAATGGCGATGTCGGTCACGCCCGCTTCGGCCAGCTTGTGGCGAATGGCACTGATGTGCACGTCGATGGCCCGGTCATAGCGGCCCATCGGACGGCCGAGAATGCGCGGATAGATGTCGGCCTTGGCTACGGGTTGGCCCACGGAGCGCGCGAGCATCTCGAGCAGGGATAACTCCGTGCCCGTCAGGGGAATCACGGCGCCGTTGTAAATGGCGCGGCGCTGTGTGAGGTCAATCTGCAGCGCGCCGAGCACCACCGGCCCGCGGCCGGCGTCGTTGCCCGCCGAGCGGCGCAAAATGGCGCGGATGCGCGCCACGAGTTCGCGCGGCGAGCAGGGCTTGGGCACGTAGTCGTCGGCACCGAGCTCCAGACCGAGAATGCGGTCGACCGGGTCGCCCCGAGCCGTGAGCATCAGCACGGGCGTGCGCCACTTTTCGCGGATGCGCTGCAGCGTTTCGGTGCCCGAAATGCCGGGCATCATCACGTCCAGAACAATCAGATCAAACTCTTTGGCTTGCAGGGCCTGTAGCCCTTCCAAACCCGTATGGGCAGGGGTGGCTTCAAAACCTTCGAGCGTAAAGTAGTCCACGAGCAGCGTGACGAGTTCGACGTCGTCATCAATGATGAGAATTTTTGAAGGTCTTGATGAATACATTGCAAAGCTCCCGAAATCGGATTTGAAGCGTTTGTCGGCCAATATCTTGTGTTACGAAAAAAGTCGGCGGGGGCGTGCCCCGACCACGTTTTCTTTGAGGATAATCGCACAAGCCGAAGCTTTTTTGCGGATTCGGCATTCTAATGAAGTCGAAATTTGCGTAGCTTTACAAAACGTTCACGCAACTTACGAAAGCCTCAATTCAGAATAAAAAGCAAGAATAAACGCCCGCCGCCGTGCCTTAAACGGCGGATTCCTTCGAATTGAATACCCCCATGAAAAGAACGCATCTCACAGTCGTGGCCGCCGCTTTGTGTGCCGTGCTTGCCGGATGTGCGAGCAATACGGAATTTCTCAAGGCGCAGTCGGCCATCGAACCGGAGGCCTGGACGGCTCCGATGCCGCAGCTTGCCTCGGCCGAGGCCCTGGGCGACAAGAGCTGGTGGCAGGTCTGGAACAATCCGGAGCTCACGGCGCTGCTCGAGGCGGCCGACGCCAACAACACGGATATTCTCACCGCGCTGGCCAACCTGCGCTCGGCCGCGGCGCTGGCCGACGACGCCACCGCCAAGCTCTTTCCGAGCCTGAGCGCCTCGGGGCAGGGCAGCGGCAACCGCGCGCACAACACCTGGACCGAGGGTTGGAGCGCGGGCGCTTCGGCCACTTGGTCGATTTCGCTTGCCGGCGGCAACATCGCCGCCAAGCGCGCCGCCGACTACGAGGCGATGTCCAGCGCCATGACGCTCGAGGACACTCGCATCATCGTGGCCGGCGAAGTGGCGCAGACCTATGTGAATCTGCGCCTGGCCTACGTGCAAAAGCGCATTGCCGAGATGACGCTTTCAAACTACAAGCAGGCCGCCGACATCGCGCGCTGGAACTACGAAGCGGGTTTGTCGGACAAAACCGAAGTCGATCAGGCCGTCTCCAACGAGGAAAACGCCCGCGCGCAGATTCCGCTCATCGAGCAGAGCATCAGTCAGTACCGCAATGCCCTCTCGCGCATGACCGGCCAGGCCGTGGGTACCCTGAAGGTCAACACCGCCGAAACGGTGCCGGCCGCGCCGATGTCGCTGGCCGTTTCGCTGCCCGCCGATACGCTGCGCCGTCGCCCCGACATGCGCGCGGCCTACTACGCGCTGGAAGCGGCAAGCGACCGGGTGTACGAAGCGCGCAGTCAGTGGTTCCCGATGCTCAGCCTGTCGGGCAACATAGGCACCCAGGCCGCCACCATCACGACGCTGGGCGCCTCGGGCACGGGTGTGGCCGGGATCGTCGCGGCGCTGGCCATGCCCCTTTTGGACTGGGGCGCGCAGGTGACGGCCACCGAGCAGCAGCTGGCCAACCTTGATATGGCGAGGGCCAACTACACGAGCACGCTGCTGGCGGCTCTGGAGCAGACCGAAAACGCCCTGACGGGCATCACGACGGCGCAGCTTCGCGCCGACGCCCTGCAGCGGGCGCTGGAATCGGCCGAATCGGCCGCCGAGCTTGCCATGCAGCAGTACTCGGCCGGTCTGACCGACTATCAGACGGTTTTGAACACACAGCGCACGCTTTTTACAACGCGTGAAAACGAGCAGACCAACAAGGCTGATCTGGCCTCGCAGCTCATCGCGCTTTACCGCGCCATGGGCGGCGGCTGGAAGAGCCCCGAGTCCGATTCCGACAACGGTGCCTCCGGAAAGGACGCCGCAGCACCCAATACCCCCTCAACGGCCACGGCAGGATAAGAAAACATGACGAACAAGAACTTAACGGTTGAAGAGTTGCGCAGCGGCTCCAAGGGCTCCCGACTGGTGCGCTACGGCGTGGGACTGGCCGTCGTCGCCGCCCTGGCCGCGGGCGGCTGGTATTTCGGCTTTGCCTCCAAGGACAAGGCGCCCAACTACCGCACCGAAGAGATCGCCCGCGGCACCCTGACGGTGACCGTGGTGGCCAACGGCACGGTCAACCCCGTGCGCACCGTCTCGATCGGCTCGGAACTGTCGGGCATCGTGCGCAAGGTCAACGTCGACGTCAACAGCGTCGTCAAGGCCGGCGATGTGCTCATTGAGCTCGACGACTCCAACCTCAAGGCCAACGTCAATCAGGCCAAGGCCTCGCTCGCAAGCGCCAAGGCGGCCCTGGCGGAGGCCGAGGCCACGCTTGTGGAGGCCGAAGCCAAGATGAGCCGCTATGAGGAACTCAACAAGACCTCTGGCGGGCGTCTGCCCTCGCGCACGGAACTCGATGTGCAGCGCGCCACGGTTCTTAAGTCCAAGGCGGGCGTGCAGTCGGCCAAGGCGGCCATCGACGACGCGCAGGCCACGCTTGAGACCCGGGAAACGGACCTGTCCAAATCCCAGATCAAAAGCCCGGTGGACGGCGTGGTGCTTGCGCGCACCGTTGAGCCTGGCTACGCCGTGGCCGCCAGTCTGCAGGCCGTCGAACTTTTGACGGTGGCCACGGACCTGCGAGAGCTCGAGCTTGAAGTGGACGTGGACGAGGCCGACGTCGGCCAGGTCAAGGACGGGCAAAGCGCCACCTTTACGGTGGCAAGTTACCCCAACAAGCGCTTTGACGCGCGCCTGACCAAGGTTGCCTACGGCTCGACCACCTCGACCGACAACGTGATCACCTACACGGCTTATCTGGACGTCAAAAACCCCAACCTGGAACTGCGCCCGGGCATGACCGCCACGGCCACCATCAACACGGCCCGCGCCGACAACGCCATTTTGGTGCCGAGCACGGCGCTGCGCTTTAAGCCGCCGGTTGTCTCGGGCCAAGAGACCAAGGGCATGGGCATGATGATGCCCCCGCACCGTCAGACGGGTACGAAAAAGGCCAAGGAAGTGGGGCTGGCGCAGTACGAGCGCACCCAGACCGTGTACGTGCTTGATGCAACGGGTAAGGCCAAGCCCGTGCAGATCGTCACGGGGCTGACCGACGGTCGTATGACCGAAGTGATTTCCGGTCCGCTCAAGGAAGGCGACAAGGTCGTCACCGATCAGCTCAAGAGCGTCAACTAAACGCGCCGACAGGCAAGAGGCCTCATGAGTGAACATCTGATTGAACTGCGCAACATCGTCAAGCGCTACGGCGTGGGCGAGGCGGCCTTCAACGCGCTCAACGGCATCGATCTGACGATTGATGCGGGCGAGTTCGTGGCGATCATGGGACCGTCGGGCTCGGGCAAGTCCACGACGATGAACATCATCGGGGCCCTGGACAGCCCCACGACGGGCGAGTACCTCTTTGAGGGACTGCACGTCGAGCGCCTCACCAACGACGAGCGCGCCCTGCTGCGGCGCCGGTACATGGGCTTTGTGTTTCAGGGCTTCAATCTGCTGGCGCGTACGACGGCTCTGGAAAACGTCGAGCTGCCGCTTCTGTACCGCGGCGTGCCCTCGGCCGAGCGCCACGCCATGGCCCGGGCGGCCCTCGATCGCGTCGGTCTGCTGCAGTGGGAGCACCACACGCCCGCGGAACTGTCGGGCGGTCAGCAGCAGCGCGTGGCCATTGCCCGCGCCATCGTCACCAAGCCGTTGCTGCTGATGGCCGACGAACCCACCGGGAGCCTCGATAGCCGCAAGAGCGTGGAAATCATGGAGCTGCTCTCGGACCTTAACAAAACCGACAAGATCACGATTGTTCTCGTGACGCACGAACCCGATATGGCGCTTTATGCCCGGCGCTGCGTGCATTGCGTCGACGGTCGTATCGCCAGCGACACGCTTCAGGAGGGAAAGTAAAGATGCTCGGCAACGCCTTTTTGCTTGCTTTCCGACAGATTCTGCGCAACCCGATGCGCTCGTTGCTGACGGTGCTCGGCATCGTCATCGGCGTGGCCGCGGTCATCACCATGGTGACCGTGGGCAACGGCGCCACACAGGCCGTCAAGGAGCAGATCGAAAGCTTCGGCAGCAACCAGCTGATGCTGCGCAAGGGCCAGCGCCTCGGGCCGGGCGGCGCGGCCGGCGCTCCGAGCTTTAAGCTCGAGGACGTCGAGGCGCTCGTCGATCAGATCGGCGGCGTCACCTCGGCCGTTCCCAAGTCGCAGCGCAACACGATCGTGGTGGCCAACGGCAAAAACTGGACGACGATCGTCATCGGCTCGACCTCGGACTACTTTACGATCGACAACCGCACGCTGGCGCAGGGGCGCTACTTCGAGCCCTCCGAGGAAATGTCGGGCGCGGCCGTGTGCGTGATCGGCACGACGATTCAAAAGGAACTCTTCGGCGCCGGGGTGCCCGTCGTCGGGGAAATGCTGCGCGTAAACGCCTTCTCCTGCCGCATCGTGGGTCTGCTCGGCGAAAAGGGCACGGCCGCCATGGGCGGGGACCAGGACGACCTGGTGGTGATGCCCTTTAATACGGCCGCACGACGCCTGATCGGCAAAAACCACGTCAACGACATTCTCATCAGCATCGATCCCCTGAGCGACCGCAATCACCTCAAGGCGCAGGTGAGCGAGCTCATGCGCGAGCGCCGGTCGCTCTCGGTGGGCGACGACGACAACTTCAACATTCTCGATACGGCCGAGGTGGCCGAGAAGGTGGCCTCCACGACGAAGATTCTGACGGCCCTGTTGGGGGCCGTGGCGGCCGTGAGTCTGCTGGTGGGCGGCATCGGCATCATGAACATCATGTTGGTGTCCGTGACCGAGCGCACCCGCGAAATCGGCGTGCGTCTGGCCATCGGCGCCACGGCCCGCGAAGTGCTCATGCAGTTTCTGATCGAAGCCGTGGTCTTGGGCTGCATGGGCGGTGTGATCGGCATTTTGCTGGCCACGGGCGCGTCCTATGCGCTCACGCAGGTGATGGACGTGCCCTACACCTTTGATCCGGGCATCAACATCATCAGCTTTGCCTTCGCGGCCCTCACGGGAGTGATCTTCGGGTACTTTCCCGCCCGACGCGCGGCCAAGCTCGATCCGATCGAAGCCGTGCGCCACGAATAGTCCCTGCTTCTGATCCGCTCTCATCGCCGGGTTCCCGATCCGTTCGGGGCTCGGCGAAATTTTTGGCGGCAACGGGCGCAACGTTTGTCAGGAAAAACACCACAAAACGAGTCGACCCCCTTGTTTTGAAAGCATTCTTTCGGGTTTCGTTTTTTCGCTCGGGCCAGTTATAACGAATGGAGTTTGTCAGCAAAGGCAACGCAAGACGAGGCTAACCCATTGATTTGGAATCGTTGTTCAGGTTTTCGTTTTTTCGCCCAGCCAGTTATAGGAGACGCGTCCCGCCGAGAGACCGCGGCCGCTACGTGGGCGCGGACGGACAAAAAATTTTCCCGCCCCATGCGCCCGGTTAGGGCGCACAAAGCGGGAACGTTGGCGATCCTACGAGTGATCCGAATTAGAACGGAATGTCGTCGTCGCTGAAGTTGTCGGCGGCCACGGCCGGAGCAGCCGGGGCGGCGTTCTGCGCGGCAGGAGCCGGACGCGCGGCGGGTGCGGCGCTGCGGCGCGGCGACTCGAAGGCTTCGTCGCCGCCCTGAGGCGCGGACGAAGACGAGGAGACGCGGGTGCCGAGGAACTGCATCGTTTCGCAGATGATTTCGGTGTAGTAGCGCTCGACGCCTTCCTTGTCGGTGTAGCGGCGGGTGCGCAGGCGCCCTTCGATGTAAACCGGGTTGCCCTTGCGCAGGTAGGTCTGCGCGATTTCAGCCTGACGGCCGAAGAAGACGACGCGGTGCCATTCGGTTTCTTCCTGCATCTGGCCCTGGCTGTCCTTGTAGCGGCGCGAGGTGGCCATCAGGATGTTGCAGATGGCGGTGCCGCCGTCTGCGGTGTAGCGCGTTTCGGGATCGCGTCCGAGGTTGCCGATGAGGATGACTTTATTGACAGAAGCCATGACTAATTAATCCGATCTAAAAAAGTTAAATACACAAGTTTGTCTCTCGAGTGCTTAAAAATGCGTCAAGAGCTCACCTTAGCGTTTCTCGGTGCGGGCGTGGCCATACCCCAGGCCACAATGAGCCAGATGGCCATCAGCGCGGCACAGAAGCCGTAGACCCCGTGGGTGCCGAAGACCGAATACAGCCAGCCGCCGCAGGCGCCGCCGATGAATAGACCGATGGACTGCGTGGTGTTGTACACGCCCAGTGCCAGCCCTTTGCACTCGGCCGGAGCCGTTCGGGACACCAGGGAGGGCAGGGAGGCTTCGAGTACGTTAAAGCCGGAGAAGAATACTAACAGCAAAACGCAAATGAATAGAACCGAATTGTCAAAAATCTCGAAACCGGCAAAGGCGACGAGCACCAGGCAGATGGCCCCGACAAAGAGTTCCTTAAAGCGGCCGGTGCGTTCGGCGTGACGGATGGCCGGCATCAGGAAGGCAAAGCTCACGAGCACGGCGGGCAGGTACACGTACCAGTGATGGCGCACATCAAGGCCGAGCTCGATCAGACGCAGCGGGATGACGACGAAAAGGGCCATCTGCGCCATGTGCAGCGAGAAGATGCCCAGGTTCAGACGCATGAGTTCGGTGTGAAAGAATACGTCGCGCAGCTTGGCCTTGTGTTCGAAGTTTTCGAACTTTTTGACTGGTTTGGCCGGCAGCGCACACACGCCCACGATGGCGATCACGCACAGCACGGCCGTGAGCACAAAGATCCCGGGCACGCCGATGTAGTCGGCCAGCACCGGCGAAATGATCAGCGAGAAGACGAAGCTGATGCCGATCGAGGCGCCCACGAAAGCCATGGCGCGGGTCAGAAGCTCATCGCGCACGCTGTCGGAAATCATGGCGGTGACGGCGGCCGACACGGCCCCGGCGCCCTGCAGGGCGCGGGCGGCCATCAGCATCGTGATGTTGTCGGCCACGGCCGCCAATAGGCTGCCCGCAATGAAGATGATCAGACCGGCGACGATCACCGGTTTTCGGCCGAGCCGGTCGCTCGCGGCCCCGAAGGGAATCTGCAGCGCGGCCTGCGTCAGGCCGTAAATGCCCAGGGCCATGCCGACCATAAAGGCGTTTTGGCCGCCTTCAAGGGTGCTGGCCCAGACGGAAAAGACGGGAAGAATCAGAAAAATACCCAACAGGCGCAGGGCAAAGACGCCGCCGAGCGTCATGGACGCTGTGCGCTCTTCTTTGGTCAGGCGTGCGGGGTTCGAGGAGTTGCCGGACATAACGGACGCATTGAAAAACTAACTTCAGGGGCGACCTTATTAATAAGCGTGAAGCAAAGTCGCGTTGCGCGCTATAGTAATCAATTGCCCTAAGTTCAAACTTAAGCCGGCCGCCCGAGGGCGGCTGCCGTCCAAAGGACATTCCATGCCCGATTTGATCCGCATCCGCGGCGCACGCACCCACAACCTCAAGAACATCGACGTCGACATTCCGCGCGGCAAACTCACCGTCGTCACCGGCCCCTCGGGCTCGGGCAAGAGCTCGGTGGCCTTTGACACGCTCTACGCCGAGGGACAGAGGCGCTATGCCGAAAGCGTCTCGAGCTACGCCCGGCGCTTTATGGACGTGCTCGACAAGCCCGACGTCGACTCGATCGAGGGGCTGTCGCCATGCATTGCCATCGGACAGGGCACGACCGCCTCGAGCTCGCGCTCGACCGTGGGCACGATGACCGAAATCAACGACTACCTGCGCATTTTATTTGCCCGCGCGGGGGTGCCCTACTGCTCCGAGCACGGCGTGCCCCTGGAAAAGTCCGGTATTCACGACATGGTCGACGCGGTGCTCGGCTGCGAGGAGGGCACGCGCGTGATGATTCTGGCGCCCCTCAAGCCCGAAGGCGCCATCACGGTCGGTGAGCTCGCCAAGAAACTGGCGGCACACGGCTATCTGCGCATTCTCCTTGAGGGTGACACGAAGACGCTCGATGAGCTCACCGAGGAGGAGCGGGCCTTGAGCGCGGCCGGCCGCCGCATCGACATCGTCATCGACCGCCTCAAGAGCTCGGACGCGCAGCGCGACCGACTGGCCGAAAGTTTTGAAGCGGCCGTTAAGGCCGCCGACGGCCGGGCGGCATATGTGCGCATGGACACGGGCGAGCGCTCGGTGTTTCACACGCGCTACTGCTGCCCGATCTGCGAGGCAAGCGCCCCGGAATTTACGCCGGCGATGTTTTCCTTCAACAACGCGCTCGGGGCCTGCCCCGTGTGCGAGGGCACGGGCGAGGTCGAGCGCTTTGATCCGGCCCTCATTGTGAGCGACCCGCGTCTGTCGCTGCGCGAAGGCGCCGTGTGCGGCTGCACGCCGCAAAACGCGGCCAACTTCACGGCCGTCTACGCGGCCGCGCGCATGCTCGGTTTTTCCCTGGACGAGCCTTTTGAAAAGCTGCCCGAGGACATCCGCGACTACGTGCTTTACGGGCCCTCGGCCGCGCAGAGCAAGGTCTTCGGCATGCCCGACTTTGAAGGCGTCATTCCGCAGCTCGAACACAAGTGGAAGCACGCCCGCAGCGAAGCGGTCAAAAACGGCATGCGCGTGCTGCGGCGCGTGAGCGTGTGCCCGGCCTGCCGCGGCACGCGGCACCGTGCCGAAGTGCTCAATGTGTATGTGGGCACGCCCGAAAACCGCGTCAATCTCTCCGAAATCGAAACGCAGCCCTTAAATGAGTTGGTGCGGCGCATCGGCACGCTCACCTTCGATGCGGTGCGCGCGCCCGTGGCCGAGCCCCTGTTGGCCGAGGTGATCAAGCGTGCGCAGTTTCTCATCGACGTCGGGCTCGGGTACCTGACCCTGTCGCGCGAGACCGCAAGCCTGTCGGGCGGCGAGGCGCAGCGCATTCGCCTGGCCGGTCAGCTCGGCGCGGGCCTGACGGGGGTGACCTACGTGCTCGATGAGCCCACCGTGGGGCTGCATCAGCGTGACACGAACCGCATCATCGACATGCTCAAAAAGCTCACCAAAGCGGGCAACACCGTGGTGGTGGTCGAGCACGACCCGGAAATGATCCGCGCGGCCGACTGGATTGTCGACATCGGACCGGGCGCGGGCACGTTGGGCGGTCGTCTCGTCTGCCAGGGCCCCCTCAAGACGATTTGTGACGAACCCTCCTCCAAGACGGGCGCGTATCTGAGCGGGCGCCTGAAGATGCCCGAGGTGCCGCACGCGCACTTTGACGAGCACTCTCCCGCCCTTGTCCTTAAGGGCGCGCGGGGGCGCAATCTCAAAAGCATCACCTGCCGCTTCCCGGTCGGGGCGCTGACGGTGGTGACGGGCGTCTCGGGCTCGGGTAAGTCGACCCTTATCAACGAAACGCTGGCCCGCTATCTTAAAAAGCGTCTGTACCGCGCCAAGCTCGAGCCGCTACCCTTTGATTCGATCGAGGGCCTTGAGCTCCTTGATAAGGTGATCGAAGTCGATCAGAGCTCGATCGGCAAAACGCCCCGCTCGAATCCGGCCACCTACACGGGCGTCATGCTGCCGCTGCGCGACGTCTTTGCCGCCACTGCCGCCGCCCTTGAGCGCGGCTACGGGCCGGGGCGCTTTAGCTTTAACACCGACGGGGGCGCGTGTGAGGCCTGCGAGGGCGAGGGGCGCATCAAATATGAGATGGGGTTCCTGCCGCCCGTGTACGTCGACTGCCCTGTCTGCCACGGGCGCCGCTACAACCGTGAAACGCTCGAGGTCAAATACAAGGGCAAGTCGATCGCCGACGTGCTCGACATGACCGTCTTGGCAGCCAAGGCGTTTTTCGACGTGCACCCGAGCATCGTGCGCAAGCTCGAAACGCTCGAGGAGGTGGGCCTGGGCTACATCGGGCTCGGACAGAGCGCCATGACGCTGTCGGGGGGTGAGTCGCAGCGCATCAAGCTGGCCGACGAGCTCTCCAAGCGCGACACGGGACGAACCCTGTACATCCTCGACGAGCCGACCACCGGGCTGCACTTTGAGGACGTGGCCGTTCTCATGCGCGTGCTGCGTCAGCTCACGAGCCTGGGCAACACCGTGATCGTGATCGAACACAACACCGACGTGATCGCCGGGGCCGACTGGGTGGTCGACATCGGTCCCGAAGGCGGCGCGCAGGGCGGCGAGCTTGTCTACGAGGGCACGCCCGAGGGCATGGCGCAGTGCCCGCGCAGCGTCACGGGGCGCTGGCTGCACGCCACGGCCGACGGCGTTGAGCCCAAACGCCGCACGCGCAGCCGCACCAAAAAGAGCGATTGTTAATTTTTTCAAAAAAGCAAGGGTAAACCCTATAGTTTGTACGTCTCTACGATGGCTTTTTGGCCATAAATGCAGGTTAACCCTTGTATTGAACGGAAGCGGGCACGATAAAGTGCCTGTCAAGAATGAAAGATTTGACTTGGATCAATATTAAAAACATCTGAAAGGAGCATGATTCGCTCATCAAGCATGGGGTGCGGCCGCGGTCGGCTGCCCGCGTGTCCGTTCAGCAAAAAATCAAAGGAAATCGATATGACTCCCGACAACCTCAAGTATGGTCATACCCCCACCGGCCCCGAAGTGATCGCCGGCGTGACCCTCAAGGACGCCAAGCGCGCCAGCAAGTGGCCCGCCTATGTGGACGTGGCCCAGTCCGTGACCGGCCTGCTGCTCGGCCTGTTCCTGTTCTGCCACATGGCCTTTACGAGCTCGATTCAGGTCGGCAAGGACCTGTTCTGGAACCTCATCCAGGTTTCCGGCGGCACCCCGATCTTCGGCCATGAACAGACCTGGCTGCACTTCCTCTTCGTGGGCGTGATCACGCTGCTCGTGATCATCCACGCTCTGTGCGCCCTGCGTCGCTTCCCGACTTCCTACAAGCAGTTCCGTGACATTCGTGCCCACGTCAACGTCGTGCACCACACGGACTCCACCCTGTGGTTCATCCAGTTCGTGACGGCCATCATCCTCACCGGCATGGTCTTCCCGCACGTCATGACGATGCTGACGAACCCGGGCGACATCGAACCGAACCTCTCGTCCGTGCACACCTATCACAACGGCCTGATCTGGACGCTGATCTTCCTGGTGGCCACCGAACTGCACGGCATGATCGGTCTGTATCGTCTCGCCGTGAAGTGGGACGTCATCAAGGGCCGCGCAGGTCTGCGCAAGACCATGCTCGTGATCGCCTTCCTGATGATCTGCTGCGGCTCCCTGACGGCCTACACGTTCTGGAGCAACGGTAAGGAACTCGTCGACAACGGCCAGGCGGCCACGCGCTACGTGCCGACCGTCAACTGGTTCGCCGACAAGTAAGCCGGTTCGTTCTCAACGACGAACAACTCTCCGGCTTCCCGTCTCCTTAGCCGGAGAGATCCCAAAAGACCGAGCGCTCAGCTTTGAATGGGCGCTCGGTTTTTTAGTGCGCTCGGCATGAGCGCGTTCTAACGGGTGAAAGTCCCGAGCGCAGGAGGTAGCGCCAAGCGCATAGCCAAAGACAAGGGTGTCCGTCGCGAGGCGGAATCTGAAGGAAGTCGGAGGCAAACCACTGGCCTGACGAACAGGAACTGCATAAGGCATGCGAGGATGGGTAAGTCTGCATGACAAGACAAAGCCCCAAGCGACACGGAATCCGAGGTGTAAATGCAGCAGGCACATGGTGGGAAAGAACACGTTCTTACCCGAGGAGGACTCACGGACGTGCGCCCAACGGGCACACGGAGTAAAGCTTGCCGTGAGTAGTCAGCAGAAGCCATGGTAGGCAGGGCAGTACCTGTCGAAGGGCTGAATCTATAGGAGTACGGTGCCGTAGACACAAAGTCGCAAGGCGCAGAAAACTTAAAGAAACCTGCCCGCGTCCGGGTCGCCACGGAATGGCAAGAGGGGCGCGGGAGGGCGCAACGGCCGTGATGGTGTTGGCTCGGCTTGGTTCGAGTCGACGGGTATGGAGGTTAAAACTATGGAAACCGCCGTAAAACGCCCCGTGAGGGGCGCCTACCGAACGGTATGGGCGGTGGTGTGAGAGGTCGGTAGGTGAAATAAGCACCTACCACCTACTCGATTCCGCGTGTAAAGAGGTAGATCTCAGGGGGTGTCGGCGCAAAGGTTTGTGACGGGGCGTTTACGGAAAAAAGGCGCAGGCACTGTTAATAGTTGTTTGAAATCAATCGATTACAATATTTAATAGGCTTAACACTATCAATTTCATAAATCTATGAGTATTTGATTTATCCGTCGGGCGGCGTAAAAATTCAACCGAAAGACGGATGGCATCCTTGCCCCGAAACACAACCGCGCCGCGTTTGAAACGACCCCGCCCCCCAAGCGCCGGCGCCAGGAGACAAACCCCATGGACAAAACGGAACTCAGTACCCGTTTCACCGATACGATGGCCAAGTTCACGGCCTTCTTCGGCAAGCATCTGCCCGACGACGTGCTCGAACGGCTCAAGCAAATGCGCACCTTTCAGACGCAGCCGCTCGCCAAGGTCATGTACGACTCGATGTTCACCGACCTGGAACTGGCGGCCAAGCACAACGTGCCCTTCTGCCAGGACACGGGCGTGATTCAGTATTGGCTCGAATGCGGCTCGGAATTCCCGCTGATCGGCCAGATGCAGGAATGCCTGCGCGAGGCCACGATCCGCGCCACCAAGGAAGCCCCGTTGCGCCACAATGCCGTGCAGATTTTCGACGAGAAGAACACGGGCAACAACACGGGCGTGCGCATTCCCTGGATCGACTGGGAAATCGTCCCCAATTCGGATCAGTGCGTCATTCACGCCTACATGGCCGGCGGCGGCTGCTCGCTGCCTGGCTACGCCAAGGTGCTCATGCCCGTCGAAGGCTACGAAGGCGTTGTTCGCTTTGTCTTTGACAACATCTGCGACCGCGGCATCAACGCCTGCCCGCCCCTGTTGGTCGGCATCGGCATCGCCGGTTCCGTCGAAGTGGCCGCCAACCTTTCCAAGAAGGCGCTGATGCGCCCGATCGGCTCGCGCAACGTCAACCCGCGCGGCGCCGAATTCGAACAGATCATCGAAAAGGCTCTCAACGACATCAACATCGGTCCGGGCGGCCTTGACGGTGCCCTCTCCGTGATGGGTGTGCACGTCGAGCAGGCCGCCCGTCACCCCTCGTGCCTGGCCGTCGGCCTGTCCGTGGGCTGCTGGGGCCATCGCCGCGCCACCATCCGCTTTAACGCCGACATGTCCTATGAACTGCTTTCGCACAAAGGAGTCACGCTGTGAGCAAAAAAATTCTGACCACGCCGATCCGCAGTGAGGACCTCGAAGACATCCGCATCGGCGACATCATCTACCTGAACGGCACCCTCGTGACGGCCCGCGACTGCGCGCACACGCGTCTGGTCAAGCAAGGTCGCGACATCCCGGTCGACCTCAAGGGCAAGGCGATCTTTCACGCCGGCCCGATCATGGTGCCCGACAAGAGCGCGGGCAGCGGCTTTAGGGTCGTCTCGATCGGCCCGACCACCTCGATGCGCATGGAAAAGTTTGAAAAGCAGTTCATTGAAAAAACGGGCGTCAAACTGATCATCGGCAAGGGCGGCATGGGTCCCAACACCGTGGCGGGCTGCACCGAACACAAGGCCCTGCACTGCGTCTTCCCGGGCGGCTGCGCCGTGCTGGCCGCGCAGTGCGTCGAGGAAGTCGAAGACGTGCAGTGGTCCGAGCTGGGCATGCCCGAATCGCTCTGGGTGATGCGCGTCAAGGAATTCGGCCCGCTGATCGTCTCGATCGACACGCACGGCGGCAACCTCTTCGAACAGAACAAGAAGCGCTTTAACGAACGCAAGGCGCCGATCGTCGAAGAAGTCATCAAGAAGACCGAATACATCGACTAAAGCTTCTCTTTCCCTGAAAAAAACGCAGCGTCCCGTAACACCGGCCGCTGCGTTTTTTTTCGTGCCCATAAGGCGGCTAGCCGTCGGCAAATTCGCCCTCGGCCACGCGCCGCATCACGTCGATGAGCGCACGGGCGGCCTTGGTGAGGTACCCCTTGCGGCGGTAGGCGGCCACCACAACGCGCTCGGGCTGGGCCGGATCAATCGAAAAGTAGCGCACGGGCTGGGGCGGTCGGCAGCGCTTGGCCAGCGTCTGCGTCACAAAGGCCGCGCCCACGCCGGCGCTGGCCAGATGCAGCGCCGCTAGGGGCGACTCGCTCTCGAGCATCACCCTCGGGCTCGTGCGGGTGTCCCGGCACAGATCTTCGTACAAATTGCGGAACTTTTGCCCCTGCTTGATGATGATGAAGGGCTCGTCGTTCAGTCGGGCAAAGGGCATCACCGGATAAGTGCCCGCCGGGCCCGCGGGCACGGTCTTGGCCGCCCGAGCCTCCGGGTTCATCGCCAAAAGGTAACGCTCACGGTAAAGCTCGGCGTATTCGAGGTCCGAGCGAAACAGCGGCGCAATCACCAAACTGAGGTCCGTGACGCTGTCGTAGGCCAGATCCTCAAGTTCCTTGGTCGTGCCTTCGGCCAGCGAGACGGTCACGCCGGGGTACTCGCGGCGGAAAATCGGCAACACCTCGGCCAGGAAAAATGTCGAGCGGTAGTGCGACGAGCCGATCGTCACATGGCCGCGTACGCCCTCGCCGATGTCGGCGATGAGCTTGGCGCGCATCTGCAGTAGCTGCTCGATCTCGCGCTCGGTCTTCATGAAGCACTCGCCCGCGTAGGTCAGGCGCAGGGGCTTGGCCGTGCGGTCGATGAGCCGCGCGCCCGTCTCCTCCTCGATGCGGTGCAAGAACTGGGAGATGGACGGCTGCGAAATCTGCAGCACGCGCGCCGCCCTCGAAAACGATCCTTCGGTGACGAGGGCGTTGAGATAACGGTAAACGTTGCTCGCCATAAGGAATCCCGTGCCTTAGTGGAACATTTTCTTGAAAAAGCCCGGTTTGCCCGGCTCGGCCGCACCGCTCTCGGGAGCCGATTCGGGAGCCGGCGTCTCGGCCGTGCCTTCGCTGTTGACCGGCTCGACGACGGGCGCGGCGGGGGCGACGGGTTCGGGTGCGGCGGCCTCGGCAGGCTTTAATGGCAGGGGCTCGGCGGGGGTTTGTTCCTTATGAGACTTGCCGCCGAGGAAACCGAACAAACTGGTTTTCTTCGGTTCGGGTTCGGGCAGCTCGGGCGCTGGGCCGATCTGGGCCTTGTCGGCAATCTGCTCGACGCGCAACGTGAGCTTTTCCAGGGCCTTTTCGACGGCTTCGAGTCGCTTTTGGACGTCCTGAGCGCTCGTGGTGGGCGCCTGAACCGCTTCGCGCAGGCCCGCCAGCAACGCCTCCTGGTTCTTGGCCATTTCCTGGCGCAACGTCTCCTTGGTCTGCTCAAGGCGCGACATTTCGGCATGATCGGCCAGGGACTTGTTGACGTTGGCTTCCTTATAGGCCTTGCGGATTTCCACCAGGGTCGAGGCCTGCTGCATCAGCGCCCAGGCAATGCCCACCAGCCAGAGCCCGCCGAGGATAAACAGCAGGATGAGCCCGAGGGGCGCCTGAATCTCTTCGACGATGAGGTTGACGGACACGGGCGCCATGATGCCCTGCCAGTTGAGGATGAGGAAAATGAGCGCCAGCAGGCTCAGGATGGACAAAAGAACGGAGCGCAGCGTCATAGCGAAAGTCCAAGTGTCGGGGGTAGGAGAAGGGCCGGGGGCGCGCCAGCGGCGTCCTCAGGCCATAACACTTGGATTATAGGGCACGGCGCTTTGGCCCGAAAATGCGTGACAGATCCGCCGGGGGGATCCAAAACACAAGGGGCGCCGGAGCCGTTTGCTTGAAAACGGCGCGGCGCCCCTTGCGAAGCGACACACCGCCCCGCTCCGGACCGATGTCCGAAACGAGGCGATGCGAAGCAGATCGTTACAAAGTGTCGGTTAGGAACCCGTGGCTGCGGCCTTGACCGCCTGCGCCCCCTCGGGGAGGATACCCGGGTCGATCAGCAGAACCATGACGGTGATGATGATCACGCCGATGATGTTGAGCCAGATACCCGCACGGATCATGTCGCCGATCTTGATGCGGCCGGTACCGAACACCATGGCGTTGGGGGGCGTACCCACCGGCATCATGAACGCGCAGCTCGTGGCGATGGTGGCGGCAACCAGCAGGGACTGGACATTGGCACCGATCGAGTCGGCAATGGCAGCCACCATGGGCATCAGGGTTGCGGCAAGAGCCGTGTTGGAGGTGAATTCCGAAGCGAAGGTCGCCAGCGTGGCCAAACCGCCCACGATCGCCCAGTCGGGCATACCGGCCATCGACACGGCCAGGGCACCGACGGCGTCAGCCGCACCCGTGCGCTGGATTGCCGCAGCCATCGACAGACCGCCGCCGAACAGGAGCAGCACGTCCCAGCTCACCCCCTTGGCCGCGCTCGACCAGTCGAGGGCATGGATACCCTTCTTGGCGTCGACGGGGATGATGAAGAGGATGATGCCGGCGCCCATGGCGATCACGGTATCGCTCATCGGCTTGAAGGGCTTCATGCCGCCGATTTCAAGACCGCGAATCATCGGGCCGAAGGTCCACAGCAGAGCCGCCGCCACGAAGACGATCAGAACCGTCCATTCGCCGCGCGACAGGGGGCCGAGGTGCTTGATTTCGTTGGCAACCCATTCGCGGCCGCCCGGCAGATCGGCGGGCAGTTCACGGAAGAGCACGTAAACGAGCAGCAGGTAGGTGGCGATGATCAGCAGGGTCACCGTCGGGAACGAGATGAGCAGCCAGTTGCTGAAGTCCACGGGCATGCCGTAGTTCGATTCGACGAAGCGGGCGAAGATGCCGTTGGGGGGCGTACCGATGAGCGTGTAGATGCCGCCCAGGGAAGCGCCGTAGGCCACGCTCAGGAGCATGGCGACGCCCAGGTTGCGTTCGCCGCGGTCGATCGGTTCGTTGATGCGGGTCGAGCGCACCACGGCCAGAAGAGCCATGGCGATCGGCAGCATCATGGCGGCCGTGGCGGTGTTGGACACCCAGGCCGACAGGAAGGCGGTGGCGAGCATCACGCCCAGCACGATCTGGCGCGGCTTGGTGCCCACGACACGAATCGTGTAAAGGGCGATGCGGCGGTCAAGGCCCCAGCGGGCGATGCCGGCGGCGATCAGGAAGCCGCCCATGAACAGGTAGATGGTGCCGCTCGAGTATTCCTTGAGCGTCTGTGCCGCGGTGCCCACCCCGAAGAGCGGGAAGGTCACGATCGGCAGCAGGGCCGTCACGGCGATGGGAACGGCCTCGGTGAACCACCAGATGGCCATCCAAAGCACCATGCTCACGCAGGCTCGGGCCGCGTGGGTCAGTTCAACCGGGTCACCCTTGGTGCCGATGTAGGTTTCGGGCAGGATGAAGTAAAGCCCAAGAGCCAACAACGGGCCCAGGATGAGCGGTATGAGTTTGGACTTGTTGTCCAATGCGCCGATCTCAATACTGGATTCGTGCATGTTTGCCTCCCTGTGAGGAATTTCTACTGTCTTGAAACGATCGGCGTCTACGCCTTTTTGACCGTCGTATGAGGTTGCGTGTCTTCAATGGCTCTTTGTTAAGAGCTCATCGATGTTTGATGTTAGTCAACATCTTTACCTCGGAGAGGGACACATTATTAGTGCAAACCCTTATCAATTGCAGATTTATCCTGTGAAAATGAAATTTTTCAGGGCATCCCCCTAGCCTACCTTTAGATAGTTCAACCCAGTCGGGCATCTCCGACGTCCGTTTCCTCCCCCTGTCCGAGGGGCTGACTCGGATGCACTCCGAGGGGAGGAGTTACAGAGGACGAAAAAGCCGATCGGCGGAGGCGGAAAACCCGAAAAATCACGCCGCTTCAAGCCGTTGGGGATTAGGGTGGTTCGGAAAGGCTGGGGGCACGCTTTGTGCGAACGGCGCCCTCACAAAGCGGAGAATCGAGTAGGTGGTAGGTGATTATTTCACCTACCGACCTCTCACACCACCGCCCATACCGTTCGGTAGGCGCCCCTCACGGGGCGTTTTACGGCGGTTTCCATAGTTTTAACCTCCATACCCGTCGACTCGAACCAAGCCGAGCCAACACCATCACGGCCGTTGCGCCCTCCCGCGCCCCTCTTGCCATTCCGTGGCGACCCGGACGCGGGCAGGTTTCTTTAAGTTTTCTGCGCCTTGCGACTTTGTGTCTACGGCACCGTACTCCTATAGATTCAGCCCTTCGACAGGTACTGCCCTGCCTACCATGGCTTCTGCTGACTACTCACGGCAAGCTTTACTCCGTGTGCCCGTTGGGCGCACGTCCGTGAGTCCTCCTCGGGTAAGAACGTGTTCTTTCCCACCATGTGCCTGCTGCATTTACACCTCGGATTCCGTGTCGCTTGGGGCTTTGTCTTGTCATGCAGACTTACCCATCCTCGCATGCCTTATGCAGTTCCTGTTCGTCAGGCCAGTGGTTTGCCTCCGACTTCCTTCAGATTCCGCCTCGCGACGGACACCCTTGTCTTTGGCTATGCGCTTGGCGCTACCTCCTGCGCTCGGGACTTTCACCCGTTAGAACGCGCTCATGCCGAGCGCACCAAACGAATCCCCGCCGTGGCACCGGGCCAGGGCGGGGAGTGTCCGAAAAGAGGGCGTTGCGCTTAGGCGTGGTAGGAGGTCACGCGTTCGACCTCTTGCTTGGCGCCGAGGAACACGGCGACGCGCTGGTGCAGCTTTTCGGGACGGATCGACAGGATGCGCGTGTGGCCGTTGGTGGCGCGGCCGCCCGCCTGTTCCATGAGCCAGGACATCGGGTTGGCTTCGTACATCAGACGCAGCTTGCCTGGCTTGCTCGGGTCACGGTTGTCGCGCGGGTACATGAAGATGCCGCCGCGGCACAGGATGCGGTGCACTTCGGCGACCATGGCCGCGATCCAGCGCATGTTGAAGTCCTTGCCGCGCACGCCGGTGGTGCCGGCCAAAAGCTCGTCGATGTAGCGGCGCACGGGCGCTTCCCAGTGGCGCATGTTCGAGCAGTTGATGGCAAATTCCTTGGCCTCCTCGGGCACCGTCACCGCATCGTTGGTGATCACATAGGTGTTGGTGCGCGGATCCAGGGTGAACATCATCACGCCGCGGCCCAGGGTAAAGACCATCTGGGTCTGCGGGCCGTAGATGATGTAGCCGGCCGCAAGCTGGCGCTCACCGGGCTGCAGGAAGTCCTCGTCGCACGGGGCGGTTGCGTCCTCGTGCGGGTTGGGCAGCACGGAAAAGATCGTGCCGATCGACACGTTGATGTCGATGTTGCTCGAGCCGTCCAGAGGGTCGTAGCAGATGAGGTAGGGCAGGCGCTCGGCCGAGTCGGCGGCCAGGCTGTGGTCCATTTCCTCAGAGGCGCAGGCGGCCACCACACCGCAGCCGAGCACGGCCTTGGTCATGATGTCGTTGCTGATGACGTCGAGCTTTTTTTGCTCTTCGCCCTGCACGTTTTCGCTGCCGGCCAGCCCGAGCACACCCATGAGGGCGCCGCAGGCCACTTCCGAGCTGATTTCCACGCCGCAGACGGCGACGGTTTCAATGAGTTTGACGAGCTTGGGATCGAGCCCGTTGGTCTTGACTTCGGCGGCGAGATACTCGCTCAAAGAGATTTGCTGCATAACGATGGTTTCCGAAAGACGGATTAGTAATTGTTCAGGGCCTTGTGCACGACTTCACGCACGCCCGCCGAGAGGTTTTCGGCCGCGGCCACCTTCGTGAGGGCCGCGTGCATCAGACGCGCCAGCTCGGGCGTGTAGCGGCGCCAGTTGTCCAGGGCGCGGGCCAGACGCGCGGCCACGTGGCCGTTGACCGCATCGAGCTGCAGCACTGTCTCGACCCAGAAGTCGTAGCCGGCGCCGTCGGGGCGGTGAAATTCCGGTTCGTTGGCCGTCATGAAGGCGTTGACGAGCGCGTAGACGTTGTTGGGGTTCTTGATCGAAAAGACCGGGCACTGCATCAGGGACTTGATCCGATCGAGCACCGGGCACTCGTTCGGGTACACGCGAGCCGTGGCCTGCACCGTGAACCACTTGTTGAGCAGCAGCGGCTCGCCGCCCCAGAGGCGTCCGGCGGCGTTGAGCACGTCGATCTTGGCCGGGCTCTGGCTGTTGACGATCATGCGCAGGGCCGCGAGGCGGTCGGTGAGGTTGTCGGCCGACTCAAACTGATCGCGGGCATCCAAGAGGGCCTTGGCGTTGCCGCCCGCGAGCCAATATTCGAGCGTGAGGTTTGAAAGGGCCCGTTTGCCGGCTTCCTTGGCGTCGAACTTGTACTCGAGCGTCATGTTGCGCATGTTTTCGGTGCGCAGCGGCGTGCCGAGCTTGTGCGAGAGGCGCCGGCCGATCGTTTCCATCACGAAGACGCGCGCGGCGCGGATCGTTTGCGGATTGATCATCGCGCGGCGGGCGGCGATGGCCTTTTCCGAGGGCAGCTCGAGCACCGTGGCGCGGTATTCTGGCGAGAGGTTCGTGTTGGTGAGAATGCCCTCGAAAGCCGAAATGAGCGTGCCGTGCACGTCGGGCTCGACGCCGTTTTCGATCATGTCGGCCACGTCGTTTAAGACGGCGAGCATCAGACGCTCGAAGGCGTCGGCGCGGTTAAAGCCGTCCGAGTCGTTCAGGGCGAGGAACTGCAGCTCCTGCAGGCTGTAGGCGTAGTCAAAGATGACGGGCGCCGAAAAGCCGCGGCCCAGGGACAGCACGGGGTTTTCGGTGATGTTTTCAAACGTCCACTCGTCGTCGCTCGACTCGAGCACGAGCTTGGCCGTGGTGACGGGCTCGTCGTCCGAGCCCGCGAGTTTCAGGGGCAGATCCTTGCCGTTGCGGCCGATCAGACCGACAAGAATCGGAATGACGAGCGGATACTTTTCGCTCTGGCCCGGGGTGGCGGGCGTGGCCTGCGAGGCGCGGATCGTAAAGGTCGAGTGTTCCTGATCCCAGCTCGTTTCGACCGACACGCGCGGCGTGCCCGCCTGAGACCACCACAGGCTGAAGGCGCTCAGATCGACGCCGTTGGCTTCGGCCATGGCGCGGATGAAGTCGTCGCACGTGATGGCCGACTCGTCAAAGAGCTCGACATAGCGGTCCATCCCCTTTTTGAAGCCTTCCTTGCCGAGCAGCGTCTGGAGCATGCGGATGACTTCGGCCCCCTTTTCGTACACGGTCATCGTGTAGAAGTTGTCGATTTCCTGATAGCTGTCCGGACGGATCGGATGGGCCATGGGGCCGGCGTCTTCGGCAAACTGGCTGTTGCGTAGGGCGCGCACTTCGCGGATGCGGGTGACGGCGCGGCTCGATTCGTCGGGCTGCATGTCGGCCGTGAATTCCTGCTCGCGGAACACCGTCAGGCCTTCCTTGAGGGTGAGCTGGAACCAGTCGCGCAGCGTGATGCGATCGCCCGTCCAGTTGTGGAAATACTCGTGGCCGACGATCGACTCGATGTTCTGGTAGTCGGTGTCGGTGGCGATGTCGGGCGAGGCCATCACGTAGCGCGAGTTGAAGATGTTCAGGCCCTTGTTTTCCATGGCGCCGAAGTTGAAGTCATCGGTGGCCACGATCATGAAGCGGTCCAGATCGAGCTCGAGCCCCCAGCGCGTCTCATCCCAGGCGATGGCCTTTTTCAGGCTCTCAAGGGCGTGTTCGGAATTGGGGTAGTTCTTCTTTTCCGTCCAGACCTGCAGCAGCACTTCGCGGCCGCTCTTGGTGGTGATGGTGTCTTCGCGCGCCACAAAGTCGCCCGCCACGAGGGCAAACAGGTAGCAGGGCTTTTTGAAGGGATCCTCCCAGCGCACCCAGTGGCCGTTGTCGGCCTCGTCGCCCTGGGCGACCAGATTGCCGTTGGACAGCAGCACGGGATACTGGGTCCTGTCGGCGTGGATGGTCACCGTAAAGCGGCTCATCACGTCGGGGCGGTCGGGCCAGTAGGTGATGTTTCGAAAGCCCTGGGCTTCGCACTGGCTCATGAAGGTGCCGCGGCTCATGTAGATGCCCGACAGCGAGGTGTTGTTCACGGGCACGATGCGGTTGACGATCGTGATGGTGGCCTGGCTCGAAATGTTCTTGATCGTGAGCTGGCCGCCTGCCATCTGATAGCGGTCGTTGGCCTGCTGGCCGTTGATGAGCACCTTTTCGATGAAAAGGTCTCGGCCGCCGTCGAGCACCATGTCGGTCGTGGCGGCGCCGCGCAGCGGCGTGACGGTCATCGTGCTGGTGACCGTCGTGGATTCGGGATTGAGGACGAAGTCGAGCTCGACGGAATCGATGCTGTGGGTGTAGGGACGATAGTCCTTGCGGTAAACGGTGGTGTGTTCCTGAGACTGCATGAAGACTTCCGAAGGCGAACGAAAAAGTAGGCCCAAACTAAATAACGCGCGCGCTCGACGGCACACGGGCTGCGGGCGCAAATCAACACATGATTGTACCGCGCCCGCCGGGCCGCTAAGACGAAAAACGCCTGCGCGCGACGGGGCGGGCAGGCGTTTGGTCGAATCGGACGCGGTGTGCGCGCTTATTCGTAGTTGTGGCCGGCGGTGCGGTGGCAGGCGATGCAGTCCGTCTTGGGCTGATCGGCGAAGGCCTTGTGCATCGGGGCAACCATCGGCTTGGCCGGGTTGACCTTCATGTTGCCGACGTCATGGCAACCGCGGCAGGTGATGAAGTCGACGGACTTCATCCATTCGTGGACTTCCTCACCGAGCTCGGCGCGCTTGGCGATCTGCTTTTCGGGCGTGTTCATCGTGCCGCGGATTTCACCCCACAGGGACTTGGAGCCCGAGGTGGCCTTGTGCCAGAGCAGGCCGACGACTTGAGCCTGACTGATCGAGTGAACGGATTCATACTTGAGGTGGCAGTCCACGCAGCCGGCGGTGGCGCCGGAGTGGGTCTGGAAGTGCAGGCCCTTCTTGTAGGAGGCGTTGGCCGCATCCATCGAGTGGCAGAATGTGCCGCAGAATTCGGTCGAACCAGACCAGTGGACCACGGACGTACCGGCGCTCACGAGCGCCACGCCGACGACGGCGCCGATCAGAACGAGACCGGCGGCATACCACTTGCCGTTTTTATTGAAAGACATCGTAAAGCTCCTTTTTGGTTTTGATCCGGGTCCCCTGCCGCTTTGTGGACGGTGCGTCGTGCGCACTTATATAGGAGGGCTGCGGGCCGTTGATGCGGTCTCACGAGAATGCCGTCATCGGATTGCACAAAGGGACGGAGACACTCAACCGCGGGGTTAGGGCGCAATCATAAACTGAGCTTAACCAAAGCTGAAGTTCAAAAAAATCCCGAATCTTGACATTTGTCAACAATTTGTCGGGAAAGCACCGAGCCCTCACGAACGACCTAGTTCGTAGTGCTTATAGACGAGCCTGCGCAGGAGGGCAAAGCCAAAATGGCCTGCCGCAACAAGGGCTTGTCCTATGCCACGGGTTAGGCGATCTGCGCGACGACGACGCTTTGCGCGGTCACGCGCGCCTGCGCCCGACCGCCCAGTTCCAGGCCGTGGCCGGCGTGGGCAAAGCCGACCAGGGAGGTGCCGCCCGCCAGGCGCAGCGTCACTTCGCCGCCCTTGTCGCGGCGCGCGGTGCGGATGACGGTGCCCGTCAGAATGCAAGATCCCTTGACCGGCTCGAGCGCATGGGCGATCTCCACGCTCGTGGCCTTGAAAAGCGCCAGTGCCCGCTCGCCGACATTCAGGCCCAGCAACTGCGCGCTTTCCTGCGTGAGCGTGGCCTTGAGGGTGTTTTGCTCGTCGATGCGCAGCGCGACGCGCACCAGAGCCGGTCCGCGGGCGATGTGCTCGATGGTGACGGGAAACTGATTGCGCATCGAGGTGCGCAGCGTGGCCGAACTCAAGGGGACGAGCTCGGGCGAGACGCGCGCGGCAAATTCCATCAGCACCGCCTCGCGCGCTTTGGTGAGTTTTTCGGAAAGCTCCAAGACCGTCAGACCGGCGGGGGTGAGCTTGGTGCCGCCGCCCTTGTTGCCGCCGACTTCCTTTTCCACGAGCGGAGCGCCGGCCAGGTTCGTGAGCGTTTCGAGGGCCTGCCAGGCGGCCTTGTAGGAGACGCTCGACAGGCGCGCGGCCTCGGAAATCGACCCCGTTTCGTGGATGCGGCGCAGGATGTTGATGCGCTTGTCCACGAGCTGCTCGAGCTCACGCGTGAGCGCAATCGGAGCGGCGAGCTGCTGCGCATTGGAGGTTTGGGCCGGGGGGACGACGTCGTCGGACATGATTTTTCCTTATTCAAACGCCTTAAGTGTAGTGCAAAGAATGAGGCGGAGAACCCGTCAAAACCGCCCGTTATTCAAAAGTGTGATAACGTAGCGCAATTCATCGTTTGAATAGCGTTTTCGGACGAAAAATCCCCGAAAACGGGTTCGTTTTTTTGTCCACGCATAGGGAGAAAATCATGCGTTTTGTCAAAACCACCCTCGCCGTCACCCTGCTCGGGGCCGCCTTTGCCGTGAGCGCCGCCGAAGTGCACGTGGCCGTGGCCGCCAACTTTACGGCGCCGGCCAAGGAACTCGCGCCGATCTTTGAAAAGCAGACCGGCCACAAGCTCGTGCTGAGCTTTGGCTCGACCGGCATGTTCTACGGCCAGATCAAGAACGGCGCCACCTACGACGTGCTGCTCGCCGCCGACGCCAAGACGCCCGCCAAGGCCCTCAAGGAAGGGTACGGTGTGACCGGCACCGACTTTACGTACGCCGTCGGCAAGCTCGTACTCTGGAGCTCGGACGCCGGCAAGGTCAGGGACGGCAAGGCGCTGCTGCAGTCGGGCGACTTCAATAAGTGCGCCGTGGCCAACCCCAAGCTGGCCCCCTATGGCTTGGCTGCCTATGAAACCCTCAAGGCTCTCAATCTCTTTGACAAGGTAAGCCCGAAGTTCGTCGAAGGCGACAACATCGGCAAGACCTTCAACTTCGTCAAGACCGCCAACGCCGACATCGGCTTTGTGGCCCTGAGCCAGGTCTACAAGAACGGCAAGATCACCTCGGGTTCGGGCTGGATCGTTCCGGCCGAGCTCTACGGTAAGATCGCCCAGGATGCCGTGCTGCTCAAGCAGGGCAAGAACCAGGACGCCGCCCGCGAATTCCTCAAGTTCCTGCAGGGGCCCGAAGCCGCCAAGGTTAAGAGCGACTACGGTTACGGCGCCAAGTAATCGGCCCGGACACTTGTCAAAGCCCGATTCAGTCGGAAAGACAGCGCAATGGAAGGCATTTCTTTGGAACCCGTGTGGCTGAGCATTGAGCTCGCGACGGTCACGATGGTCTTACTCATTCTTTTGGCCACGCCCATGGCGTGGTGGCTTGCGCGCACCAAAAATCCGCTGCGCGCGCCCGTGAGCGCCATCGTCACCTTGCCTTTGGTGCTGCCGCCTTCGGTGCTGGGCTTTTACATTCTCGTGGCGATGGGGCCGCACGGCCCCATCGGCCAGCTCACGCAGTCTCTGGGGCTGGGGCTGATGACCTTCAACTTCTCGGGGCTGATCGTGGGCTCTCTCATTTATTCGCTGCCCTTCGCCGTGCAGCCGCTTCAGGGGGCGTTCGAGTCGATTGGCAACCGCCCGATGGAAGTGGCGGCCACGCTCGGGGCCAAGCCGCTTGACGCGTTCTTTTCCGTCGTGGTGCCGCTGGCTCGTCCGGGCTTTCTGACGGCCATGATTCTGACGTTCGCGCACACCATCGGCGAATTCGGCGTGGTGCTGATGATCGGCGGCAATATTCCCGGAAAGACGCAGGTGGTCTCCACCGAGATCTACACGTTCGTCGAAGCCATGGAGTACGACAAGGCCCATTGGTTGGCGGGCGGCATGCTCGTCTTTTCCTTCCTGGTTTTGCTTTCCGTGACGCTCTTTAACCGCAGCGCCAAGGGTGTCGGCGCCGCCGGCGGCCCGAGCTAAGGCAAAGTCCGGCTGATTATTTCTTTCCTTTCTTTCGTCGTTTCTTTGGTTGACCCACTACGATGTCCGAGACGCAAGACCGTATCCGTTTGAAGCTTGCCCGTAGCACGGGCTTTACGCTGGACGTGGATCTGACGCTGCCCGCCGGGGGCGTGACCGTGCTTTTCGGGCCCTCGGGCTGCGGCAAGACGACGGTGCTGCGAAGCGCGACGGGCCTGGAGCGGGCCCAAGGCAGCGTGCGCATCGCCGGGCAACTCTGGCAGGACGACGCGCAAAAGATCTTCGTGCCCGCCTACGCGCGTCGCATCGGCTACGTGTTTCAGGAGGCTAGCCTTTTTGATCACCTTAACGTGCGCGAAAACCTCAACTACGGCTTAAAGCGCATTCACGACGAAAACGGGCAAAAGCGCCTCGAAGAGGCTGTGGAGCTGCTCGGCATCGGGCACCTGCTCGATCGCAGAACGTCGGCCCTGTCGGGAGGCGAGCGTCAGCGCTGCGCCATTGCCCGCTCGCTGGCCGTCAAGCCCACGGCGCTATTCATGGACGAGCCGCTGGCGGCTCTCGATCATGAGCGGCGATTGGAAATCATGCCCTGGATCGAGCGCCTCAAAAAGGAACTCAAGCTGCCGATTCTTTACGTCACCCACTCTGAAGAGGAAGTGATGCGCCTGGCCGACGAACTGGCGGTCATTGAACTCGGTCAGCTCGTCGACAGCGGACCGGTGGCCGAAACGTGGCTGCGTCTGATGCAGAAAAAGAGCGGCAAGGCCGGCCGTCAGGTGCTGGTGATGGGCAAGGTTCAAGAGCGGGACGCCGCCTGGGGTCTGATGCGCGTGGCCGGCGGCGACATGCACTTTTGGGTGCGGGATACGGGGGCGGCCGTGGGCGAGAACGTGCGACTGCTCGTCAACGCCGACGACGTGTCGCTGTCGGTGCAAAAGCCCTCTCAGACGAGTATTCAGAACGTGTTTGCCTGCCGCATCACCCGCATTCTGGAGGGCGGGGACCCGAGCCGTCGAGTGGCTGAAATCGAAGCGGGCGGCACGGTGATTCTGGCCGAACTGACGGCCCGCGCCGTGCACGAGCTCAACCTGCAGTCCGGCATGAACGTCTGGGCGCAGGTCAAGACCATCGCGGTGCATTAGGCACCGTCGAATAAGCCATCTCAGGGGCGCCGACGGCGCCCCTTGGCTTTCTTGGGGGCCAAAGGCCGCGTTTAGCCCGCCACCAGGCCGCCGTCGATCAGGTACAGCCCGCCGGTGATGAAGCTGGCCGCGTCCGAGGCCAGGAAGTGGATGAGTTCGGCCACCTCATGGGGCTCGCCCACACGCCCGAGCGGATAGAGCTTGGCTTCGGCCTCCCAATAGGCGCTGGCGTCGCCGTTATGGGTGATGTCGGCGAATTTCTGGAAAAGATTGATCGCCAGAGGCGTGCGGATAGTGGCCGCGCACACGGCGTTGACGCGCACGTTCTTGGGGCCCAGATCGATGGCCAGACTCTTGGTGATCTGTCCGAGGGCGCCCTTGGTCAGGCCGTAGCCGAAGCTGTTGGCCTTGCCGATATAGCTTTGGTCGGAGGCGTTGATGACGACCGAGCCGCCGCCCTTGCGCAGAATGCTCGGCACCGCTTCCTGCAGGGTGCGCACGGTGCCCTTGATGTTCGTGTCGATCATCAGCTCGAGCTCTTCGTCGCTGATCGTGAGCATCTGGTTGCAGCGGTGAATGCCCGCGTTGGCCACCACGCAGTCGAGTTCGCCGTAGCGTTCGACGGCCGCGGCCACGGCGCGCTTGAGGTTCTCGCGGCTGCGGGTATTGCCCAAAACGAAGAGCGCCCCCGTCTCCTGGGCAAGCTCCTGACCGTCTTTGGCATTGATGTCCATAAAGGTGACGTTCCAGCCCGCGGCCAAAAATTTGCGCACGCTCGCCGCACCGATGCCGGTCGACCCGCCGGTGATAAAAACATTCTTTTTGTTGTCTGACATGAAAACCTCCGGAAAAAAGAGTGCGTCGGGGACTTGTGCCGGGCACAGTCCTTTTAAAGAGTGTAGACGGACAAAAGCGCCGGCGAAATGCGCTCAAACCCTTGCGGGCGCGTCGGGTGCGGGAGGCGATTGGGAGGAGAGGGGCGGCGGCGGAGACGAAAAAAAACCGCAAGGCCGATCGCTTTGCGGTTCGATTTGGTGCCCGGAGAGAGACTCGAACTCTCACGCTTATTAGGCGGAGGATTTTGAGTCCTCTGCGTCTACCATTCCGCCATCCGGGCGTACCGAATTTTTGTACAAGAAACCTCCGGTCACCGGGACCGGAGGTTGAGAATTCTGGGGTGGGAGATGGGACTCGAACCCACGACAACCGGAATCACAATCCGGGACTCTACCAACTGAGCTACACCCACCATCAAATTTTTCCCCGCTTCGCTTGGCCTGCCCGGCAGGATTCGAACCAGCGACCCTCGGCTTAGAAGGCCGATGCTCTATCCAACTGAGCTACGGGCAGAGGCGCTTTCGAGAAGCATTGGTCGGGGTGAAGAGATTCGAACTCCCGACATCCTGCTCCCAAAGCAGGCGCGCTACCGGGCTGCGCTACACCCCGCGGGAGCTACGCATTATAAGAAAACTTCAGCGTCTTGCAACTTTTTGTGCAAATAATTCCGATTCGATCCCGCCGGAGCGCCCGAAAGCGCGTTTGGACGCGGCCTGGCGCTCTTTTTTAGGGGCCTCGGGGTCGCCCGCTACAATAAGCCGCTGCCGGGGTGTCCGACGGGCGGCGCCCCTTTGATTCCGAGTATTTGCACATCATGACGAGCACTGAGCGTTTTGTCTTCGACGACATCCCCAAGGAATGGAAGGGGGACTTTGCGGCTTTTTTTAAGGAGCCGCAGGGCAGGGGGCTGCTCGACTTTCTGCACGTGCGGCTTGAGGCGGGGGCCGTTGTCTATCCGCCCGATCCCTACCGCGTCTTTCGTCTGACGCGCCCCTCGCAGGTGAGCGTCGTGGTGCTCGGTCAGGATCCCTATCACGGTCCGGGGCAGGCGATGGGCATTGCCTTTTCGGTGCCCGCCGGTTTGAAAAAACTGCCGCCGAGCCTCAAAAACATTTTTAAGGAAATCGACCGCGAGGGGCTTGGCGCCATGCCCGCCGACGGGGATCTGTCCGCGTGGGTGCGCCAGGGTGTTCTTTTGATGAACGCCACGCTCACCGTCGAGGACGGAAAGCCGCAGTCGCATGCGGGCCGGGGCTGGGAGAATTTGACCGATCGGCTCATCGCGCGGGTACTGGCCGACGGGCATCCCGTCGTCTTTATGCTCTGGGGCGCGGCCGCGCAAAAGAAAAAGGACTTCATCGAAGCGAATGCCCAGGCACCGGTGTTGATTTTGACGAGCAACCATCCGTCGCCCCTGTCGGCGCTGCGGCCCCCCGTGCCTTTTATCGGCTGCGGGCACTTTCAAACCGCCAACGAGTGGCTGCGCGAGCACGGACGGCGACCGGTGCGCTGGGGGCACGAGGACTTTCGTTTGCTCTGAGCGGTTTTTTCTTGAATCAAAGACACAATTGGGCGCACAAAAGGCGTGCTTTTCAAGCCCAAAATCGGCGATAATTACGCGATTCGTGGAAAAGAAAATTCCACACAACGTCTTGCCTGCGCACGGGAGAGGCGTTTTTCAACCGTTTGACGGCCGAGTCGGGCGGCAGTCCCCCGTGCGTGTTTAAGGAAATGAAGGAACAGCGAATGCCCTTTGATTTTGCTCCGGATCTGGAAAAGCCTGTGTTCAATGCCTGCATCAAGGTGATCGGTGTGGGCGGCGGCGGCGGCAACGCCGTCGAGCACATGATCGACAAAAAGGCGCAGGGCATCACGTTTATTGCGGCCAACACCGATCAGCAGGCCCTGAACCGCTCGCGCGCCGACATCGTGATCCCGCTCGGCAAGACCGGTCTGGGCGCCGGCGCCAAGCCCGAAGTGGGGGCGGCCGCCGCGCTTGAGGCCGTCGATCAAATCCGCGAGTCGCTCGAAGGCACGCATCTGCTCTTTGTCACCGCCGGCATGGGAGGCGGCACCGGTACGGGCGCCGCGCCGGTCATCGCCAAGATCGCCAAGGAACTGGGCATTCTCACGGTGGCCGTGGTCACCAAGCCCTTTGAGTTCGAAGGCTCGCGCCGCATGCGTCAGGCGCAGGCCGGCATCGAAAACCTCAAGCAACAGGTCGACAGCCTCATCGTCATTCTCAACGACAAGCTCGAAGAGGAAGTCGGCGACAACGCCACGATGGTCGAGTGCTTCGCCGCGGCCGACGACGTGCTCTACAAGGCCTGTAACGGCATTGCCGAAATCATTCACACGCCCGGCCTGATCAACGTCGACTTCGAAGATCTGCGCACCGTCATGAGCGAGCGCGGCACCGCCATGATGGGCACGTCAACGGCCTCCGGTCCGGATCGCGCCCGCGAAGCGGCTCAGAAGGCCATCGCCTGCCCGCTACTCGAAGGCGCCAACCTGCAGGGCGCCCGCGGTCTGCTCGTTTACGTGACGGCCTCGGCCGACACGATGACCCAGGCCGAAGTGCGCCAGGTCATGACCGTGATGAAGAACTTCGTGAGCAAGGACGCCATCCAGCTCATCGGTACGGCCTTCGACAATGAAATGGGCGAAGAGCTGCGCGTGACCGTTGTGGCCACCGGCCTGGACCGCCCCGCCGGCGATCTGCACCCGGGCGCCGCCCCCGCGCAGGATCCGGGCGCCATCCCCGGCCTGATTCAGACCAACGCGCCCGCCGCTGCGGTCGCCGCCGCCCCGCAGGCCACGGTCGTGACCGCGCCTCCGATGCAGGCCAGCGCGCCGAAGACCAACTACGACACGAGCGCCCCGAGCGTGAGCCCCGCCACCACGTCCGAACCCGACGTGTGGGGAAGCTCTCCGAGCGGCTCCGACGCCGGCTTCTCGATGGCCAACGTGCCGAGCATCCTGCGCAACAAGTAACCGCTTTTCGGGCATGATCAAACAGCGAACGATCAAACAGACGGTTTCGGCCGTCGGCATCGGTCTTCACTCCGGCCGCAAAGTCAAAATCGTCATGCGTCCGGCGCCGCCCGACACGGGCATCGTCTTTCGCCGCGTGGACGTGACGCCGCCCGTGGATCTGCAGAGCCGCGCCGAGTCCGTCAACGACACGCGCCTGGCCACCACACTCAATGTGGGCAAGGTCATCGTCTCGACGATCGAACACCTGATGAGCGCGCTCAACGGGCTGGCGATTGACAATCTGATCGTTGAAATCGACGCCCCGGAAATCCCGATCATGGACGGCTCGGGCGCCACGTTCGTCTACCTCATCCGCAACGCGGGCATTCTCGAGCAGTCGGCCGCACGGCGCTTTGTGCGCGTCAAAAAGAGCATCGAGGTGCGCGACGGCGACAAGTGGGCGCGCCTTGAGCCGCACAACGGCATGATTCTGGACTTTTCGATCGCCTTCGGCCATCCGGCCATCGACTCGACCGTGCAGCATGCCGTGTTCGATCTCGGGCAGGAAACCTATGAAAAGGCCGTCAGCCGCGCCCGCACCTTCGGCTTTGTCTCCGAAGTCGAGTTGCTGCGCTCGATGGGCCTGGCCAAGGGCGGCACGCTCGAAAACGCCATCGTGATGGATGAGTTCCGCGTGCTCAACGTCGGGGGCCTGCGCTCGGACGACGAATTCGTCAAGCACAAGATCCTCGACGCGATGGGCGACCTTTATGTGCTCGGCCACCCGCTGCTGGCCCGCTACGTGGCCTACAAGTCCGGGCACGCGCTCAACAATCGCCTGCTGCGTGCCCTTTTGGCCGATCCCGAGGCTTGGGAAATCGGCGAGGTGCAGGCCCGCGAGCTGCCCTTCAAGCAGGAAGAGGGGCCGCACGAAGGCGCCGCCATTTAAGGCTTGCTCTTTTGGGCGCGCTCCAGGGTTCTGGCCAGCGACTCCAACGCATCCTTCACGGCCGAGGGCTTCAGGCTCCCGGCCGTTTGTTTGATGGCGGCAATGCTTTTGGCGGAGGCCACGCGCGGCTGTCCGACGGCCAGGTTTTGCCTCAGCACGATGGGGGTGGGCGCCGGACGAATGCGCGGCTTGATCGGATCGCGCAGGCCGGCCTGCTCGAGCAACACCTGCAGACGCGGCAGCAGCTGCCGCAGTTTGGCCAGCTGCGCGGCGTTTTTCACGAGAATGACGACCGTGCCGTTTTCACGGCGCAGATTGCGGATGTCGGTGATGTCCACGCCGATGTGAATCGATTTGGCCGCCGGCCGGAAAAGCCGGGCGATGCGGCGCACGTCAAAGAGCTCCTGCCCGAGCGTTTCGCTCAGGGAGCGGTCAAGACTGATTTGGGCAAACGAGCGCGCATTGGCGCGGGTGATGCGGACGGAGTCGGACATGCGAGGGTCAAAAATCGTTTCGGGTAAGCGTTCCGCGGCCAAGTGTAACGGGAGCGGGCGGAAAATGCGCGATCGCCCGATGGGAGGAAAATCGGGACAAAGACTGCAAAAAACGCTCACAAGAGCCTCATCGTTCGTCGCATATAATTAGCGGCGTTGTATGCGCACGGCGTCGCAGGCGGCGTTGTGCTCATTTTTTGCACTGCCCGAACGTGTCGGCTTTGTCCGAGGGCTTTGCACGTTTAACCGGTTGATATATGTTTGATTCGTTTCTTACCAAGATTTTCGGCAGCCGCAATGACCGCTTGATCCGTCAGTACCGCAAGCGCTGCGTTCAGATCAATAAGCTCGAACCCGCGATGCAGGCGCTGACCGACGAGCACCTGCGCGGCAAGACGGCCGAATTTCGCGAACGACTCGGCAAGGGCGAGACGCTCGATGCGATTCTGCCCGAGGCCTTTGCCGTTGTACGTGAGGCCAGCCGCCGCGTGCTCGGCATGCGTCACTTTGACGTGCAGCTCATCGGCGCCATGGTGTTGAACGACGGCAAGATCGCCGAAATGCGTACGGGCGAAGGCAAGACCCTGACCGCGACGCTGGCCGTGTACCTCAACGCCCTCGAAGCCAAGGGCGTGCACGTGGTGACCGTCAACGACTACCTGGCCAGCCGCGACGCGGCCTGGATGGGGCGCCTGTACAACTTCCTGGGCATGAGCGTGGGCACCATCCTCTCGCAGCAGGACACCGAAAGCAAGAAGGCCGCCTACGCGGCCGACATCACGTACGGCACCAACAACGAATTCGGCTTTGACTACCTGCGCGACAACATGGAGTACGAGGTCGGCAACCGCCGTCAGCGTCCCCTGAACTTCGCCATCGTCGACGAAGTCGACTCGATTCTGATTGACGAAGCCCGTACGCCGCTCATCATTTCGGGCGCGGCCGACGACAACACGGACCTTTACAAGGCCGTCAACGAAATCCCGCCGCTTCTGACGCGTCAGGCTGACGAAAAGGGCGACGGCGACTACTGGGTCGACGAAAAGGCCCGTCAGGTGTACCTGTCGGAAAAGGGCCATGAAAAGGTCGAAAAGATCCTCACCGAGCGTGGCCTGATTGCCGACGGCTCGAGCCTTTACTCGCCCCAGAACATTATTCTGATGCACCACCTCAACGCCTCGCTACGCGCGCACACGCTCTACTTCCGCGATCAGCAGTATGTGGTGCAAAACGGCGAAATCATCATCGTCGACGAATTCACGGGCCGTCTGATGCCCGGCCGGCGCTGGTCCGACGGTCTGCATCAGGCCGTCGAAGCCAAGGAAGGCGTCGAGGTGCGTCAGGAAAACCAGACGATGGCCTCCATCACGTTCCAGAACTACTTCCGCATGTACAAGAAGCTGGCCGGTATGACCGGTACGGCCGACACGGAAGCCTACGAATTCCAGGACATCTACGGTTTGGAAACGGTGGTGATTCCCACCAACCGTCAGATGATCCGCGTCGATCAGCAGGACAAGGTCTTCCGCACGGAAAACGAAAAGTACGCGGCCATCGTCGAAGACATCCGCGACTGCCAAAAGCGCGGTCAGCCCGTGCTCGTGGGCACGACCTCGATTGAAAACTCCGAGCGCATTTCGCAGATGCTCACCAAGCTGGGCATTGCGCACAACGTGCTGAACGCCAAGCAGCACGAACGCGAAGCGCAGGTGGTGCTCGAAGCCGGCCGCCCCGGCGTGGTGACGATCGCCACCAACATGGCTGGCCGCGGTACCGACATTGTTTTGGGCGGCGGCGTCAACCATCAGATCGACGACATCCGCGCCGACGATTCGCTCACGGCCGAACAAAAGGACGCCAAGATCGCCGAGGTCAAGAACCAGTGGCAGGGTCTGCACGATCAGGTCGTGGCCGCCGGCGGCCTGCGCATCATCGGCAGCGAACGCCACGAATCGCGCCGTATCGACAACCAGCTGCGCGGCCGTTCGGGCCGCCAGGGTGACCCGGGCAGCTCCGTGTTCTACCTGTCGATGGAAGATCAGTTGCTGCGCATCTTCGGCGGCGACCGCATGCGCGCCATCGCCGACCGCCTCAAGCTCGAAGAGGGCGTGGCGATCGAAAGCAAGATGCTCACCCGCATGATCGAAAGCGCGCAGCGCAAGGTCGAAGGTCGCAACTACGACATCCGCAAGCAGCTACTCGAGTTCGACGACGTGCAAAACGATCAGCGTCGCGAAATCTACCGTCTGCGCAACGAGATCCTCGAGAGCAAGGACGTCAGCGAGATGATCAACAATCTGCGCGACGGCTTCTTCACGGATCTGTTCCGCGCCCGCGTGCCGGCCGAAACCGTCGAAGAGCAGTGGGATCTGACCGGTCTGCAGAACGACCTCAAGAACAACTGGGGTCTGGACATCGACATGAAGGCCATGCTCGAGGCGAGCAACGAGACCACCGACGAAGATCTGCTCAACAAGCTCATCGAGTCGGCCGCCGCCGTCGAAAAGGCCAAGGAAGAACTCGTCGGGCACGACGCCTGGGCGGGCTTCTGCCGCCACGTGCTGCTGCAGGTGCTCGATACGACCTGGCGTCAGCACATCACCGCGTTGGACGCACTGCGTCAGGGCATCTACCTGCGCGGCTACGCGCAAAAGCAGCCCAAGCAGGAATACAAGCGCGAAGCCTTCTCGATGTTCGAGACGCTGCTCGATACTGTGCGCGAAGGCGTCTGCCGCGTGCTCATGCACGTGCAGATTCAGATGCCCGAAGAGGCTCAGCAGGCCGCCGAAGCCAGCCAGCAGGCTGGCCAGTCGCGCCTTGAGGGGGCCTCGGCGCAGCACGAGCAGGCTCAACAGCTCGACTTTTCCCGCGTGGGCCGCAACGATCCGTGCCCCTGCGGTTCGGGCAAGCGCTTTAAGGACTGCCACGGCAAGCTCAAGTAAGCCGAGCCGCTCCTAACCTCAATTTTGCATGAAGCCCCGGAAACGGGGCTTTTTTGAATGAGGGAGAAGTCGTGTAGTTCTTTGACTTAAAACAGAAAAAGACGTTGCCTGATGGTAGAATTGCGTGTGAATAAACTCAAACAACCAACAGGAACGTCTTTGCATGAATTCTACCGACATTCGTGACGCTTCAGGGCGAACGCAGTAGTTTCCTGTCTTGACAAAATAAATTCTCGCAATTATTCCAAATAATACATGGCAATTCAGGATGTATTATAATCAAACTTATTCCTAATAAGCCTGAGGTTCCCATGAAAGTCGATTACGAGAAATACCCTGAAATTCCCCAGGGGTGCCTGCTCAACTACAACAAGTACTACGACTCCTACCAAGTTTTCCGTCAGTGGCGCGAGATTGACCCGACGACAAACAAGTCTCGCAACGTTCGAGAAACGGTCGGAGTCATTAAGAACGGCTCTTTTAAGTTCAGTCCCACGTACCTGCTTCGGCAGGAAGCGCAAAAACACAAGCAGGAGGCTGACAGGCTGCGCACTCTTGTGCCCCAAGCAGATGAAAGAACGAGCCGGCAGGCAAGCGGCATAGAGCAAAAAATCAACTCGGCGGTCAAGCAGTCCAAATTGGACTTGCGCAAGGGTCGGCGCACGCTGGTTCCCGTCTCGGCCATGGCCATGGCCTCGCTCCTGAGCGGACTGGGCGGCGAGACGGAGGCCGTGCAAATCGCCGATTTCATTCGGCTTCACGCGGATTTTTTCAGTAAGTACTTGCCCGACTGCGGCCTGGGCGAGATCTCTCATGGCACGGTACGACGCTGCTTCATGATGGCCGAACCAAAGCGATTTCGAAACTTCTACATTGAGATCGCCGAGAAACTGATCAAGAAAACGCGCGGACGCATCGTCGCGGTTGACGGTCAGGCCGTCAGGGCCACAGGCCGCAGAAGCAAGGACATGGATGCGCTGCACGGCACGCGCATGCTGATGAGCGTCTACGACACGACCAATCGAGTTTGTTTGGCTCAGGAATTGATTCAGAAAAAGACCAATGAAATCACGGTCGGATACAGGATGATCGAGTCCCTGGCACTGGACGGCAGCATTGTGACGGCCGACGCCATGAGCTGTCAGGTCAACTTCGTCAACTCGATCATCGAAGCACATGCCGACTATGTCATTTCGCTCAAAGGCAATCAGGACACAAGCTGGCAGGAGGTCTCGAACTTGTTTGCCGCAGCGCACCGCACGCAGCTACAAACGTATGAAGATCAATGGGATTTAGGCCGCGGCAGAATTGAAAAACGCACTGTAGAGGTTTTACCGGGACGCCTGCTGAGCGCGCCTATGAAGGACAAATGGCTCGGTCTGGCCGAAGGGTGCATCGTAAGGATTCGTCTGCAGTCGACAAACAAGGCCTCGGACGTCTCTGCGGACGGTGATTCCTACTACATCTCGTCGATCGCTCCCGAGGCCGGGTGTGCAAATTTTGTTGCTCAGGCTGTCAGAGCACATTGGGGCATTGAAAACAACCTGCACTACATGCTTGATGTTTTCTGGCGTCAGGATCGGATGCAGGCCCAGAATGCCAACTACATCTGCAACCGAAGCGCACTGAACAAGCTCTGCCTGGCTTTTTTGGAAAACTACCGGGCCTGGCTCGTGAACACCGGGGCCTTCCGCAGCTTCGACGACGTATCGATCAAAATGCTTCAGGCCCGATGCCGCAAGCCTGAAGTTGCCGTCGAGTGTCTTGCCGTTGGTCTGTCGGAGTACCGCTTATAAGGAATCCGTCTGCGTTCGCCCTGGTGACGCTTTTGGCCGCCGTACAGGGCGAACGCAGGAATAAGTAGTAGCTAGACCTGACCTGTTACATAATATTCATGCTTTTCAACAAGATAAATCAAATAAGATTTGACGCGGAGAAATAATATTTATATAAGTGCAGTGCTCCTCATAGGAGACTGCAGTGAAGGTTAACTACGACAAATTTCCCGACATCCCGCCCGGCTACTCGACCAATTTCAACAAGGC
>ERZ1026848.36-NODE-36-length-69364-cov-29.895627_pt1 | contig 69364 bp, 67 predicted proteins | sample MGYA00380154_ERZ1026848 | MGnify/ENA primary metagenome ERZ1026848 (study PRJEB33269, sample SAMEA4719790) | human gut metagenome | biome: human-associated habitat; feature: organic feature; material: feces | place: Cameroon | collected 2013-10 ...
CCTTTGGACTGAGATCAAAGACAACCGCAGCAGTAGTGCTGGCCTCTGTTCTGGTAGCGCCTGAAGTATAGGTGACAGTCTGCTTGGCTCCAACATTGGAGTTGTCGGTCATGTTGCGGCTCTGGGTACCGTCGGCCTTGAGTGAAACCTCTGTGGCAACGGCAGAGTCAAAGGTGATGTCACCGTAAGTGGCGGTGTTGGCTGCCTGATATACATCTACAGAAGCAGACTTGGTAGCTGTGGTCTTCCAAGTAACTGTAGCAGTGAGAGTGCCTTTCTTAGTTCTGTTGGTAACAGTAGTACCAAGTGAAGCAGCACTAATGGCCTTACTGAATGTGATAGTACAATCATCAGAACCATTGGTAAGGGCAACATCACTGGTTACTGAACCCGAGGTATAGGTCTTTGAGCCCTTAGCTGTAACTGTAGCAGAAGATACTGAACCTCCGGAAGCTGGGATGTCTGCCGGAGCCGCCAATGTCACATCGGTTACGGCATAAGTTACGGAGTTGGCCTGCTGACTAACTGTCACTTCCTTAGAAGCGGACTTGCCGTTAGCTGTGAGGGTAACTGTAACAGTGCCTGAAATAACATCACCTACCGTTGTAGCACGGGAAGCCGCAGTCACCTTGCCTGTAGCGGCAGCAAGAGTGAGAGTTTCTGGCCATCCGGTCTCAGTTGCATAAACAACAGTGCCACCGGTAGTAATGGTGCCACCACCCGAAGTAACACCGTTCCAACCCCAAGGCTGGGAGAATGAAACTGAAGGGGCATCAACGGTACCACCGGCAGCAGGGATCTGCTGATAAGTACCCACGGTGAGAGTAACAGCACCGTAAGACTTGACACCGGCAGCCTGAGTGATGATGATAGCATCAGTGACAACATCACCATTACCATTCTGAAGCTTGATCTCCAATGTTCTGGCGGCCTCAGTCTTGTTCTCTGGGATCTTGACATCGATAGTGAAGTTGAACTGAGCATCCTTACCCGGATCGTCATCAATGCCAGTGTCAGTCTTACCATCCCAGGAATCATCATTGACAGCGTTGACTTGGATCTTGTAGGCAGCCCCAGAGATAAGTTTGCCCGTAGTCTCAGCTACCTTGATGTTTGCTGTGTTTGCGGTACCTGTGATCTGAATGGTGTCAGAACCATCAGAGTTGCTACCCTTTGCAGCGGCATTGTAGGTCTTGGTCGGCACATTAATGAACTCAGCCTTACCGGCCTGAGAAACTGAAGTAGTGTCGGTTGCGCCTCCAGTTGTTTTAGCAGTGATTGTTCCACCTCTCTGCTGACGTCCTGTGTACTCAAGGGCGGTGACAGTTGTGGAACCGTTCATGGAACCAGAGCTCTTGCCTAGTTTAATCCAACTCGGTTTTGCCATATTTTAATTGTTTTAGAAAGTTAATAAATTAATATTTGTTAGGTGTTTAGTCGTTATATTTAACTCCAAGAGTCCATGAAGCATTAGATTCTATGGTTAGATCTTTAGTGCTCTCTGGGTCCGGGAATTCTAAGTTCTCTGGAACAAGTTTGATGAACTCACTCAGAGATTGATGCTTGTGCATCATCAGAACTCTAAATACACTCATAGCTTAGGCTTTTGGAAATTCTCCCCAGACAGCTAGAGACCCGATCACTGAGACCACATAGATGTGATCAGCTTGAGTGACAGGAGCCTCTCCGTTCATCCATTTGATGGTAGAGTCTCCCACGATAGCATGAGTGGCTGCTCCCACTTCGATAGTATAGACAGTCTCTTTGTGAGATGCGCTTGCCTGAACAATGTAATCGTCCTCGAGCTCTGGGACATCTACGTAGGTGACACCGTCTAGTCTAGCCAGTACTTGTTTTACGGTCTCATTCTCATCATATTTTATCTGATCTGAGTCTGTGACATACTGGCCCTCTAATGGTCGTCTTAGTTCGCCATAGATCTTGATATAATCTGCCATGATATTCTAAGTTTTCAAGAGATAACAATGGTCATAGAGCCAGCACCAGGAAGATCCTTAGTTCGATAGCACTTGTAGGTTCCCAGTGGAGTGGAAGCCTCTACTGGAGCCAAGAATGGAACATCGAAACCACTAGATGTAACCTTGTTGATTGACATGGTGTTAGGGACGCAGAGCCATAGGTACTTAGTAGCATCATCATTGGTGAGAGTCTTGGTACCATTGAGAGAAGAGCCTCCCTTAGTCAGAGAAGTGATAATCAATTCATTTTCTATAGTGGCCTTAGAGAATCCATAGTATACTGGGAGATAGAGATTAGCACTGATAGACTTTGGTGAGTTCTTTATAGTAGTAGAACCCTTCTTAGCAGTGACTGAGCCAGATTTGTAGCCCTGAGTAGAGAGAGTGAATTTCTCTGAGCCCTCGGCTACATTCTCCAGGGTCTTAGTCTCGCCGTTGAACTGGATCTGGACAATGTCAGCTACTACTGGCTTAGAGTTTCTGAGAACCCTGAAAGATACACTGACCTCTACTGAGTTACCTGTCCATTCTGCCGAAGACGGCGAGATGGAAGCCTCAAGTGAAGTCGGGAAGCAGTAGTCCTGCAGCTCCCTTATGGCTCCTGTCACGACTCTGTTCTGCACGCAATTCTCACTGGTCTCAGAAAGTTCGGAGTCAGGCTTGCAGGATTCACCTGGTGTGGGATCAGGGACATCTCCACCGCCCGATGTCTCTTTATCCACATAGAGATTGACAATACAACTGTCTTCCTGAACCCCGGAAGCATCGTTGCATGAGGCAACCCTTATGACTCCGTGCTGAAGTATCCTCTTCTTGATGCCGGAGCCATTGACGAAAACGACTTCCACCCCATAGTCGCCTATCGGGAGAGAGCCGGTTTCAACGAGTCCTCTGATCTCGTTGGTCGTGACAAACCGTGCTTTGACGGCGACTTTCCTGTCGGAACCTACCACCTTCGCCATTATTTCTGAGCAGTCCTCCAATTCGTAGGCTCTGTCTTGGCCGAACGTCAGTCCTTTCGACCAAAGACAGATCCTGATAGGGAAATCATTCCCCCTGACGACATGGAAAATGTCGTTTTTTTCGTTGTATGCGCAATTCATATTCATTAATATCTAATGCTTGAGTTCTTGGTTATCGTTCCTCCGAGGGGTCGAGCGTCAGCGCGGTGGCGAAATTCATGGAATTATCTGCCTCCTGTGTACATTCACAAGTTGCAATAACAGCCCCTGAACTTGTCAACAAACTCAAATCAAAGGTTCTCTCAGCAGTGCCATTAACATCTGGCTGTATGTACATAGGAGTTATGTTACGATCACCTCTACTGAATGGTAAATTTGCAGTTTTAGATGTTCCGTCTTCAGCATAGGTAAAGGTGACATAGGATGGCCCATCAATCGTCCAACCTAAGTTGTCCGGGTTGTTAAGGGTGAACTCCAACCCAGCGGGACTCGATTCTGATTGCCCCAGACTGTTAAAGCGGAATGTAGAAGGAACATCCCAAGAAAGCAGGATCTTGGATTCCTGAGTTACGGTACAAGTAGCATAGACAGTATTCCCATCAGTGCTTACCAATTGTACAGTGCCGGTTCTTGAAGAGCCGGTGTCATTTGCCCTTGCCACCAGGTCGGTGTCGCGGTCTCCGGATCCCTCGGTAATCCCGTCGCTGACAAGGCACCAGTCCGGAAGCGTCAGTCTCCAGCCGGCGCTGTCTTTGTCCGTTATCGTGAAAATCGCTCCGTCGCCACCCGCCTCAAATGCTTGCGTCGCCGGGAGGGACCATGTGGCGGCCCTTGCCGCCGACTGCACAATCGTGAACGACTTCGAATATGTTCCCTTGCCGTCCGTTCTGGTTCCTGTTACCGTGACTGTCCCGACGCGCTCGGAGGCCGTGGTGTTCTGCGCGAAGGTAACCTTAACCGAGGAGGATTCGATGGAGGCCGCAGCCGCTGAGAGTCCTCCGGACACCGTCGCGTTCAAACCCGTAAGGTTTTGGTAGGACATCGGATTCGTCAATACAGTTAGCGTGGCCTTAACCGTGGCACTGTTCATGGAGAATGTGATGGAGGGTTCCAGCGATGCCGCCGCTTTCTGTTCCACGCTGCTTACGGCGAAGGTTGTGTTGCCGTCAGCGCTCTTCAGCGTTATGTTTCCCTCGCGTTCCGCACCGGTGTTGGCATCGACTTGGAACGAGACCTCTCCGCTGCCTGTTCCAGAATCGATTCCGCCTTCGGCTCCCATCCAGTCAGGGTACTCCACTTTCCAGCCAACATTGTCGTTGTCGGTGACCTGGATAGATGGAGCATTGCTTCCGTCGGCTTTGATGATCCAGGTTGAAGGCAAATTCCAGGACGGGTCGACTTTCGGAGTCTCAGCCTTGGCGGCTTGTTTGGCGACACATATTGTTAAATTACTCGCGCCGCTTTTGAGTATGAGTTCGAAACTGCGCGAAGAACCGGTGTCGTTCGCAGGGTATCTGACCGATAGTTTCCCTTGGCCTGTTCCGGTCGCAGAGCCTGACTCTAACGTCAGAGGACTATCGAACACTACTCTCCAGCCTGCTCTCGCAGGATCGCTTATGTTTATGTCAAAGGTGCCGCCGGCAGGATTCAAGGTCAGATATTCTCCGAGGTACGAAGAAGGAAGATCCCACGATGGGTCTTCGGCTGATGCCGCCGCTGCTTTCTGCGTCACCGTATACGACTTCGAGAAGGTTCCCTTGCCGTCCGTTCTGTCTCCTGTCAGGGTGACCGTGGCCATTTTCGCCGAATTGCCCGTGTTCTCCGCATAGGCGAACCCGATGAGGTAACCGGTGATCGACGGCCCCGTGGTTATGGTCATCCCTCCAGAGGCGGACACCCGAAGGTTGGTGAGTCCTGTCGTGGTGAACGTGTTTGTCACGGTGCCGGCCTTTGCCTCGACCTCTATGCTGTCTTTCTGGAAGCTGATGCTGACTTCAGCCGAAAAATAGGTGACGTTCACTGACTTCTCGGCGTAGATGTTTGGTTTGTCTGTACTTGTCGCCCGGATCTTGACCGTAGAACCGTTCGCTCCTCCCTTGACAGTAAGCAGCCCCTTCTCATCGATGGACGCATAGTCCGAACCGCTCACCACACTCCAGGTTATGCTCCGCTGTGTCGTGTTCGACGGTGAATATGTCACCTGGAACTGCGCCGTGTTGCTTACATCGTTCACGGTGGACGGCCCGAGGATGCCAAGTCCTGTGATGTCGATGTCCACTTTGTCAATGACAGTGTTGTTAGGGTTTGCGTAATGCCATTTGAACGTCATGCTGCTGACAGTCCTATCCGTCAGCGATGTCTTGAACTCGTCCACGACAATAGCCCGTTCCGAACCATCCTTCTCGATGATGTACCTCTCCTTGGCCGCAAGAAACTCCAGCCAGTACCCGTTCATCCCGATGCTGTCGATGTGCCCGGAGTTCTGCTCGAATATCATCGAATAGTCATTCTCCAGCTCCTGCTCTATCCCGGAATTCACGAACACCTGCGTCTCCGACTCTATCGAGCGGCTGAACTTCCCGGTTGCGTGAATATATTCATACGTCCCTCGCCGCCCCAGGAACTTGTACGTCTTCAGTGGCAACCGCATCCTCTTGATGACGAAAGAATATACCGTTGACTTGCTTCCGGAACACTCTATCCAAACATCATAGGACACTATGTTTGACACGTCCAGCCCCTTTGCGGAAGCGGTCGCCAGCATCGTGTCAGCGGAAATGTCAAGGTCATAATATTTCAGATTAATGCTATACGTGGGACTGAGCTCGTAGTTGCTGGATGAGCCTCCGGCAAGATAGTTAAATCTGACATAGGTGGAGACATCACCCGCCATCCTGTAGAACCAGAGTCTGTCTTCGGCTCCGACATGGACAGGAGATTTTTCCGGCCTTGTCGTGAATATGGTCGCGGCAAGCGACTTGTAGGCGAACTTCCGGCAAGGCAGCACACTGAAACTGTACGAGCAAGACGATGTGCCTTGCGTGGCTGCGAATACTCCTGTAATCATCCCGACACCGTTGCCTTTCAGAACCCTGAGTATTTCCCCCGCCGGCAACCGTACTATGCCAGAGTTTGGAGTCACCTCAAAACTCATGACCTCCTGATTGGGGACAAAGGTGTTGAGCCTGACGGAGATCGTCACCGTGTCATCCGATTCCGTGGTCAGCGTCAGCCAAGAGCTTTCGTCAGCGAATTGTATGCTACCTGTAAATTCCATATCCGTGTTTCAATGGCAGGGTATATCATCCCCAACCCAGGACAAATGTACACCTGGAGACCCCATTCAGAAAGGACATCAGATTTCGATGAACTCGCCTCTGGTGGAGACCCTGTCCGAACCCGCCGCCACCGTCACCGAGAGCTTCGCCACGATCCATTTCCTCCCCCTGAAGTACACCGGTCTGTACAGCCTGAAGTTGTGCAGTTCGACAGGCGTGAGGTTCACGTCCACGGCCACCCTCTGCCTCGTCTTTCCCAGCCACTGGGCGAATGCCTTGTGATATTCTTCCCAGAGACCGCCGGGAGTAAGGTCTTCGGTTCCAACAAACTGAAAGTCCGCCTTTGAGATAGGGGCGAATATGCCATTGCTGAAAAACTGATCCTCAAATGACACCCCTATGTAGACCTTGTTGTCACGCTCTTTTCCAACATCGTTCGGTTCAATTATAGCCGCCATGCTCCGTGGAAAAGTTGTGTCGGAAATGAATAATTTTTCCGGCACGCAGCCCGCTGTCATAAATTCGGTGCTATTGTCAAATGTGTCTGCGCCTTCCACATGGTTTTCCACAGGCTTTGCCCCTTTGTAAAGCAAGTCGCATTCATACGCTATTTCCGTTACAGGAACGATCACGCCATTGTTTGGGTTATATTGTCTCCTTACGACTCCGTCATATTTGCGGCCAGAATAGACATCACCAGTAGCCTCGTCGAAGACCACCGAATAATCCTCACTTGACGAAAAGTGCGCCAGTATGCCGCCCACATTGCCCTCTTGGATTCTTTCTACTCGACCGTCTTCCATATTTTGGGTTAGCTTTGTAGTGTCATAGGAGATTCCATCGTCGCCATAGCCGAACTTATAAGATACGGCTTTCTCTTCCGAAGAAGAATAATCGTCCTCTATTTTTTCTTCCCAATCCTCGACAGGATAGCCAAGAACATCTTTATTCTCTATCATTCTAACTTTTCCGCCGTCGTTGAATATGGTCGAACAGAACATCGAACAAAGACCTTTAATCAACTCAGCGAAAGAGAGGTCTGGAAGGAACGAGGCCAAATCAGTGATCTTATTGTTTCCTGGAGTAGAAGATCCTCGCCTTGTGGGCTTTCCGGTTGACGGTGGCCTTGTTCCCGATGTTGCCACGTCACGCCACCTGTTCGGCTTCACCACGTCATCAAACAAGAATTCGTGGTATCTACCAAGAATGGATAGTTCAGCCCATCCGTTCCGGAGTAGCATGTCGTTAGGAACATTTACCGAGCATCCTGCCAGGATGACCCTCAATGGAATAGCCGGAATGAAGGTATTATAGGTAAAACTCTCTGACGCATTGTAATAATTGTAATACTTCTTCCTGTAGAGGTAATCGTCTTCAGTTAGTTGCCCTGTGGTAGCGCCTGCTGAACCTGGCTCACCTGACACGGGAATTCTACTGATCACCGAATATGGCTGTATTGCAACATTTGTCTTGTTAATAAGCAGCGGCGTAGAAAACTTCGAGAGGGTGCTTGGGATGGAACCCGTGTCGAACTCCAGGATGCTCTTCTCCCAGATCTTCCCCTCAAGCTCCACCACCTTCTCCGTGAACGTGTACATCAGACACCCGTCCTCGATCCCGTCGTACACCAGCGTCCCGCTCACAAACGGCACACCCCCGATCCACACCGATGCCTCCAGCCTCTTCACGTTAGGCGCCAGGAGCATCGCCGGCGTGTACCCGAACACCCTCCGGTTCACCGGACTCGGCGGAAACGAAATCTGCGTGCTGAAAGCCGAAGGAATATGATCTTCCTCCAACATCGGATTCTCCATCTCGATCTGGAACTCGAACCCTTTGGTCAAATCTAGCTCCGTGTAGTCCTTAGTCAATATCCTAACCATAATCCCCAAGTATTATGGCACAAAAATAGCCACCCGCAGGTGGCTACAAAGGACAACGGAGGTTGTTCCTATTATGCGAATGAACTTATTCCTTGATGAAAATAGGGTTATTCACTTTGATGTAGGATTTATCCGAAACGAAGCAAAGGTTCTCAGTCGGGAACTTCTTGAAGAATCTACCGAACAAACCATCCTCCCATTCAAGGTATACTGGGTCATTACGATAAACATCATCGGGCATTATTTCAATTATGTGCATAGAAGAAATCTGATCAAATTGATAGCGTACACGGATATACTGAATCTTTTTAGCAAGGCGATTCAATTCGTCGATAATATATTCTTTAGAAGTCATATATGGAATCTGATTTTCACCTCGTTCGATGGAGATTGCGGAACAAAGGCAGCCGCCCGAAAGCGGCTGCGAAACTCACTTCACACGTCTCAACCGAACCTCCAACGGCCTGTTCAGATGCTGCTCCAAAGACCCTTTCAGCTCGTGGAATAGAGACAAGGAATATACTCTTGCGGAATCAGCCAACACTCTGTTTTTCCGGAGCCAGGCACCGCTCCTGTTCAAAGCGTCATCGTATGTTGACATCCTATGAATATATCTCCCAGGCTTATGGTTGCAAATCACATCAATATTAGTCATATAGATAGTGCAGGAGTCAGACATACACTTGACATAGAGGTCAAAAAACAGATGATCTGGGTATTTCGAAGCCTTATTATTATGAGTGAAACGGACATCGTGGCACTGGAGAACGGTAATCCCTTTCTTTTCAAGGTCGAAATCATTCTTTCTATGAATATAGTCAAGATCCGGCTTCCAGATGTTCAACTGATCCTCCATCCATTCCGCCTCTCTTCCATACACAGGAAACGTCCCATAAATAGTCAACGTGTCTGGCTGGATAACCTGTCCGAAACAATCCCCGCTGAAGCCAACCAACAGTATAGTGATAACTAAAATAACTTTTCTCATACCCATTCAGAAATAGTGTCACCCAATCACTTGCAAAAATCACAGAACCTTTTTCAGCTCCACCGGCGGGCCGACCTCAAGGAAATGATCCATCGAGGCGGTGACAATCTCAAACAACTCCTTCGAACGCACCCTTATCTGGTCAAGGATCTTCATACTATACGACATCCGCCAAAACACATTCCGGTTGAATCTATCATCCTTTGAAGAAAGACAATCAATGTAATTGTACCTCCAGCTTGCGGAAATGTCGGTGAATATCAAATCGAAAGACCCATCCCGGAAAATCAGATAGACCATAGGAAATATGTTGGCAGTGACTTTATCCAGTTTCTGCCCATAAAACCAGCAAGCATAGGATTTGCCTTCTGTTCCATATTTACCGCAAGACCCTCCATAGAATTCCAACCAAGGTGCTCTCCAGCCAGCCGTAAAAATGTAAATATCATCTTCACTCATCCCTGGCATTGAATATGTCTTCTTGAACGTAAGCGTGTCCGGATCCGCAAGCTTCCTTCCGAAGCAAGTTCCTGAGCATCCCAGTAGAACTATAACGATAGCAAAAATAACCTTTCTCATACTCATTCAGAATTAGTGTCAACCAACCACTTGCAAAAATCACTCCACCGTCTTGCCGTGCCGGAGGATGTCGAACTCCAGCTCCTCATTCATAATTTTCTTCAGAGCCTCATCCAGATGGAAGAACGCGGTGTTCATCGCCTTGATCTCATTGTCGAACCTTCCGTCCATCAGCAACTCCTTCTTCTCGTACATCTGCTTTTCCCACTCAGAGAACCTATCCGCAATTTGGAATAGTTCAATTCTAGTCTCGATGATGAAAGAGTCAGCCCCGATCTTGTGGCTTTCAGCGGCAACAGCCGCATTGTTTGAATTAGCGTTACGCATACTAATTGAATATAAAAACCCTCCGCTAAGGTCTGCGTAACATATTTGGAGCCTTGCGGCTAAATACTGTCACCGCTTTCGCCGGCAACGACCATACGGAGGGTAAAATTTCCCTTAAAAATATGTAAGCAATCTTTTACGGAAGACAATTCAGCCGCTAAAGAATGCCATCAAATATGTTACGCATTGGCAAAGATGCGAATCTTTTTCCAAATTCCAAGAGTTTTGCGGAATTTTTTGCAAAAAATCGCATTATCTGCCATAAGTGCCACGCCTTTTAGCCCTGTTGTACTTCTCTGTCTGCTCGATGATTCCGTTCTTCCCCAGCATCGACACATCCGCCTTGATAGGCACGGAAAGCCTTTTGTTCAGAAGCTCGATAGCCTCCAGCAACCTCTCATCGGTCGCTGAACTTGTCGAAGCGCCTACACTGGTCGCTGAGCTTGTCGAAGCGACAACTCCGTTCGACACGTTGCCCGTGAACCCACCGCTTTCCCGACCGATAGCCGCTCCCACCGGATAGACCGCCTCGAAGTTCAGGCTCTTCAAGGTTCCAGCCTTCCGAGCCTCCTCCATCGTGGCTACGAACGGCAATAGCGTAGGATTGTTCAACCCTTCAGCCGGAATCACATATTCCCCGCCATTCTCGCCCACAAGGATGGTAGGGGAGGACACGAACCCTCTCTTGTCAGGAGACAACCGCGCTTTGAACGCCTTCCCATCCTGAGCCCTCCGAGTGTTCACGAGACCGCCTTCCTCGGCACCGACCGGTTGCGCCGCGATCATCGCGATCTGGGCCGCACCCAATGCCGTCATAATGGCAGCAGGAGCCACACCAGCCGGCCAGCCGCCCCATTCTGCAAAGGTCTTCATCACCGCCAAAGATGTTTGTATTATCGCCTGTGACAAACTGAGAGCCTTGGAACGCTTGGCCTGCTTGATCTCCATCTCCTCACGTCTTGCTTCCTCTTCTGCTTCCATCTCCTCTACCCTTGCGTTGTACTGCTCTTGGGACATCAATCCGGCATCATAGCGAGACTTCAAAGCCTTCTTTTTCTTCTCGTTGTCTTTCTGGTACCGCTTGAAGTCCTGCTGTTCTTTAGCAGCCGTAAGAGCGATCGCTTGGCTTGCCAGTTTAAACCCTTCCTGAGCCGCCCCGCCGATTCCGGACAAAGCGGTAAGCAGATCCTCGGTGCCAGCCTTGCCAGTAGCGATGTTGGCGAAAAGCTGGTTCCATTTCTCTTGCGACACACCGAACAACTCTCCGTTGCCTGTGCCCCCGAATATTCCCGCATTGCTCTTCTTCTGCGTTGCGGTTAATTCGTTGATCTTGCCGGTGACCTGCTCAAGTTTCAACCTGTACTTTTCCAGTTCTTCTTCTGAAAGTTTGATGCCATCAAATCCTCCGGTATCAACTATCTGTTGAAGACGATCTTTTAAGACATTCTGATAAGACAAATTCTCTTTAACTAGAGTGTCATCTCTGGTTCTCTTTGCTTTCATAACGCCAACAGAAGTCGGGGATTCCTCGGCTACGACTTTGGAATAGTCATTCTGAATCTCTTGCAGTTTGACATTGTGCTTAGCCTCAAGCAGCGCCAACTCCCTATTCGAAGCATCCTCTTTGATCTTCAACAATTTATTCTGATGCTTCTTCTCGATAGCCTCCAGCACCGCCGCCTGATTCTCGTACAGCACCTGCGTCTCCTTGAACTTCTTCAATTCCGCCTGGTACCGAACCTCTTCACCATCCATCGCCGCCCTGGTCTTGTCCGTCTCCGCCTCGTTGATGATCGCTGTTCCCTCCTTGGCCAGATCCGCCGCCTTCTTCTCGTACTCCTGCCGCTTCTTCAACGCATCCTCCGAATGCTTCTTGATCTTATCCTGCAACTCATTCTCAATCTTTGCTCTTTCCGCCCCCTTCTCCTTATGAGCAGCCAGCCGTGCCGTCAACGTAGCCACCTCCAGCTCATAAATCCTATCGTCATATTCCCCCTGCGAAGCGATCTCCTTCTCATTGAACTGCTTCGTCAGCTCCGCCTTAGCCTTCAGGAACGCCTCATCATTGCTCAATGACCACTGCTGCTTTCCGGTTTTGTTGTCAGGAGTTGTTGTGACATCGCTATCCGCAGTTGAGTAGGCTGATGTCCCGGATGTCGTAGTAACACTACTATTCTTCCTCTTATTTACGCCATACAACGCCTCTAATGTCTTCACGTCTGAATTGTACTTATCTATTCCGGAAGAGACGGGACTTAATTTCTTCGCCAAATCATCAGGATGGAAATCTCTGAGTATAGGGCTTCTTTTCAACGCCGCCGCAGCGTTGATCTTGTCGGTACTGGATGATGTCTCCGATGTCATCGTGTCTCGGAATCCCACAATCGCTTCCAGAACGCCACGGTAGTCATCTTCGCTCATCTTGGAGTCTTTATGTGTCTTGTTGTAGGCATTCCTGATGTTCTCCGCCGCTTTCACAGTGTTGTCTTGCAGCCCTTCATCCAGCTTGGATTTGGCGTTCAGCATCCCTTTCAACCTTATCTGCTCGGAAAGCTTGTCATTGACAATGCCAAGAGCCGCGGCAACCTCATCATTGGACGCTTTCTCATCAAGCAGGTGTGGAAGGTAAGAACCGTACTGATCGTTTATCTGTTTGATGGCAGCCGCCCTTTCCTTTGACCCGATGGTCGCCGAGGTGACGGCATCCTTCAGCCTATTCACCGCATCTTTTTCCCTGTTGATTTCAGAGGCTGTGTCAGCGGCCGCCTTCCTCATCTCTGTCATTTCCTTGGTTGCTTCTTTTGACCGCCTGACAAATGTGGTTATACCGACAACCACGGCGGAGATGACACTTAGGATTAGCCCGAAAGGATTAGCTTTGATGGCCAAACCGAGGCGTTTGAATGCAATAGTAGCAGCCTTGGTATTGCCGACAAGAAGATTTTGAGCCAATGACAAAGCTGCGGTACCGACACTTGCACCCTTCAGACTAAGCGCTTGTTTCAGCAAAGCGTCTCTATTCTCCTTGCTCCAGAATGCCAGCAACTTGTCATACGCAAGCTTGAGTTTCGCCCGTTGGTTATAGATGAATATGGCCGCCGCAATCTCGGCTATTTGGTAGCGATACTTGACCATAGGACCAATCAATGCGGAAACGGCTTTCAGACCCATATTCGTAAGTCCGACACTTTCAGACATCAGAGGGTTCATTTTCTCTCCGATTTCTACGGTCGTCTCCATAAGAGCCTTCTTCTGCTTTTCCAACGTGGCCGTCAACGAGTTGTTTTTGAGCTCATATTCATTGGTGATTGAGGTACCCTCGTTGAAAGCTTCGGCCGCGATCAATTGCTGCTGCCGCAATGTCTCCGTCTGTTTTGAAAGGCTTCCGAGTACCTGAATGGCGCGTGAACCGTTCAGCCCCATATCTCCCATCGCCTCGGTGATAGCTTTCATTCCGCCGTCCCCACCTTTGTTCATTCCTTCCAGCACACGGATGAACGCCTCGTTGACATCGTTGTTCAGCAAATCCGAAAAATCTTTTAGAGACATCCCTGCAATCTTTGCGAATGTCTCCGTCTTCTCGAACATCTTTGTTATGGTTTGTCCAACGGCCGTGGAGGATGTCTCGGCCTGCTGATGTAGAGAGTCAAGCGTGGCCGCAAGTCCCATCACCTTGTCGATGCTGATCTTGGCGTTAGGTGCGATACCGGCAAGCCTTCCGGAGAAGTTCACGATGTAGCCTTCGTTGGCCGTTGACGCGGCTCCCAGGTCGTTGATGGCCGAACCGACCTTCAGCATCGCCTTCTCGATTCCGAACTCATCCTTGAGGTTGAACACATCGACCATCTTTCCTACTTCCGTGATGGCAGCCTCCGCATCACCGCCAAGATCCTCGGAAAGCGCCACGTTGATCTGGTTGGCGGCCTTTGCGAACCCCAGCAAGTCTTCCTGACCGGATATTCCCAGCTTACCGCCGGCCCGCACAAGTCCAAGCAACTCGTTCTGAGCTGTCTTTGTGTCTATGCCTTTGAGTTTCTCACTGAGTTCCGAAATCTCATCTTTAGTCAGCCCCGTGGTCTTCATCGCATCCGTCATCGCCTCGTCATAGGCTAAAAACGCATCACGTGCACCAGTGAACCTGTTAATCACATTAGCGGCTCCTTTAAAAGCTGATGTGAGCGAAATGGCATACTTGCTAAGTCTGTCCATCATCTCACACGTTGTATAACTGACGGCTTTAGACTGATCGGTAAGCTCTTTGTATCTTGTTTTTAATTCTTGAAGTGCCTTGTTTAACTGGTTCCAATTATCGGAGCCAGGAACAGCGCGTTCAAGTGCAGTTCGTGTGGCGGTGATTTGATGCTTAAGCTCTTTCATCGTCTTGCTTGTAAGAGGAACTGTTTCTTGAAGGGACTTGAATTCAGACTGGCATTTCTTCAGTGAAGCCTGCTGAACTTCCAAAGACTTGCTCAAATCTTGATATTCTTGACTGGCTTTCTTTCCCGCCACTTCAAAAGCGGTCATCTTTTTCCGTGTCTCTTCAATTGCGGTTGTTGTGTTGTTTATTTGCCTTTCAAGTTCAAGCAACTGTTTCCTGCCGCCGTCCCCATTGATGATCAGGTTCAGCCGAAGATCCTCATCAGTAATTCTTTTAGCCATAATCTCACGTGATTTATGGCACAAAAATAGCCGCTAATCAGCGGCTGCAAAAGGACATAGATGTTGGCTATCCCACCTTTGGAGGATCAAAGAACTTTGTTCTGGTTGCGATAATGACAGTTAAAATGAAGGCAGGGAGTGATAGCCAGCCGACCACTTTCCAGTCGTGGATGTCGAATAGCGGAAGTGTCCAGATAATGACCGCGAACAGTGCCAAAAAACCAGTCGCTGCGAGGACAACCTTTTTCATCAGCCACCTCCGTTTTAGTGCGAGTTCTCTTGCGTCCTCATCAGATGTCTCACAACTATTTTCATCTATTCCTGCTAATTTCTCTATGCCTTTCCACAATGCGACAAAAGGGAACGTGATGATGACGAATACCCACAATAAAATCCTGCTTGTCACCGGTTTCCAGAACACAACCAGCAGAACGAGGATAATCACTCCTATCGGAACATCAAAAGAACCCCAGAACATACTCAATCAGAATTACGTGTTATCTCTACCTCTTGCAAAAATCAATCCACCGCTTTTCATGGTTTATTGCAGCATAAAAAAATATCTGTTTAAAACAGCTTATTATAGAAGTAGTATATTTCGAGTAGTCGTACAATGAGAACTGCTTATATAAATCTCCAACCTTTTCCCACGATAGTACTCTTGTTGGCAAAACAGTCGCATCTTTCATAACTTCCAGATATTCCTGTTCTAAATCTATAATCGCTTTATTTTCCATGACTTTCATAAATCAAAAGTGTTCCCGTATTGCATTTGTATTGCGAATGTGTTTACAAAGAGACAAACTTTGGGCCAAATAATCAAGACTTCCCGCCTGATTTTCACTTCGTTCGCCCCAGTTCCGACTCCCTGATCCGGGCGATGACATCCTCCGTGAACTCGTACATCAGCCGTTCGGCGATGGAGGCGAAAGCACCGAAGACATAGCGATTGTGGATCTTGCGGTTGCTCTTTACGGACTTGCCGCCACGCTGGAGACGCTTCATATCCAGAAAACGCTCGTAGGCCACGTGCACGAACGTCAAAGTCCCAGAAGCACCGCTCCCACCGGTCACCGAAACACTCCTGGACGACTCCAACCGCCCGGAACGCTTCTTGACCTTGGCCTCGATGGCCTTCCCCTGATTTCTCAGAAGCCGCTGCCCCTCATCCAGAAGGACCTCACTGACAAAACGCGCCCTGACATCCATCACTCAAACGCAAGCTCGATGCTGTACCCGCTCCAACCACCGAACACACTCGACTCCGGAACCACATCCACCGAAGCCAGCGACAACCCCGTCACCAGACGACAGTTCTGACTCGAAGTCTCCTCCGTGATGTAAGCCAGAATCAAATCCGCAACCTCCAGAAGCCGTGAATATTGCTCATTCTCCGATTCCTCCGTCTTGTCGAGCCCAAGCCCCTTCTCCAACACGAAGATCACCGTCCCCAGCTCTTCACGGAACGAATCGGAATCCCCACGCTGATGCACCTCCGGACGCGCGACCACCACCTGCACACCCGAAAGATGCGCCAGCTTGGAAGTGGCATCCGACTGCGCGGTCGTGCAAATCGGATCGATGTGCTCACAACACCAGCAGGAATGGATCTTCAACCCCGCAAGGTACTCAGTGAGCCTTTGAAGCCTTGATAATCTGCTCATTTCTCTTTCTCTCCTTATAGTTATGCCACATAATCGACAGCACCGAGAACAACGGCTCCTCATCCACCCTGTCAATGTTGCCAAGCGTGTTCTCCTTAGCCACCTCGACCAACAAATCATTCCACCCGAAGCTTATTCCCGAACTTTTCTCATCCCCGGCGAACAGCTTCGACAAATCAACCTCCTCCCCGTTAATCTCCAGAACACCCGACTGAAGGTACTTCAAGCAAGCCGCGAACCACATCATCACGAGATTCTTCTGCCACCCCTTCAACCTCGACGCTCTATGAATATGCCCACGTGCATTCCGTTGGTCCACATCCGGCACCATCCGACCTGCCCTGTTGGCCTTCCGGCAACGTCTTCTGTACAGGAAAGCGATGCATTCATCCAGATCCTCCGGCTCGTGGCTCCTAAAAAACCTGTTGATTGCGGCGGATGCGTGCCTGAACTCCCCGAAAGTCAGATCCTGAAGCAGTTCCCCTGGACCGTACAGCCTCACAAGCCCCGACCGGACCACCGGCATCGGATTCGCGACCGAATCAAACGTCAACGCCGCCGACTCCTCCGAGAACAGAAACCCCAGAAACTTCTCACACATCCGATAGACATTCTCATCCCTGACAGAAGAAGAGCCATTGAATATGTCCGTGAACCATCCCTTGACAGTTCTCCGCACCCCAAGCAGCATCCACAAAACCCTCACATTGAAGTCCAACGGCGATTCCCCACGCCTAAGACACCTCTCGAAGATCCGGAATACCCCACGCACCTGATCCGGAGTCATTTCTCTCCACGAACCAGGCACCTGTACGACCTTGCCGGTCTCGAAAACCTCAATCGTGTTCATCACTCGGTGGTAAAGAATTTGTTCCGCCTGTCATTCACAGGCAAAAGCTTAGGATCCGCCTTATCTTCGCTGATCAGAGCCGACAAATCCGTCAAAGCGTCCTTGACCTCACTTTTCAGATTGCCGACATACCAGTCAATCTCATCCATCGTGGCCACACGGTTGGACTTGTTGCCCTGATAGGTAGGGGAAAACCGCCTTGCGATCTCGATAGGGAACACCTCAAGGCTCCATCTCGTCCCTGCCACTATCACGGCGCTCAGTATGGCCGCCCTTCTGGCCAGCGAGAGCACCCTTTCGTCAGCCGAGCCGTCAGTAATCGAAGCCCATTTATCCCCTGCGAACGGCTCAATGACCGCCCTTTGCCGCTCGATCACAAGCGCCTGCAACAGATAATAGACGTAATAGCTCCCATCGATGGGATAGACCGCCTCGAACTCCTGAATATTCCTGACAATGGATTCGCCTATCATCGTCCTCTTGGCCGAAGCCATCCAGTTCTCGTTGCCGGAAGTCTCCAAGTAGGTGTACAAAGCGTCCAGAGCCCTGAAATACCGCTCCCTCATCGCCCTGTCATCCCTGTCTATCTGCCATTCGTAAGGGCTTCTCTCATTGTCATCGATCTTGACCTTCCGTCCGGTAGATTCGTGTGACACGGATGAAAGTTTGGCGTAACGCATCAACGCAAGACACGCCACCGGAAGCCTTACAGCGGCTACAAGTTCCGGCTTCTCATCCTCATCGTAAGCCTCCGCGGCCTCCTTGACCACCTCCTGACTCACAAGCCGCGCCACCTCATCGGTGGCGAACCGGATTTCCGTCTCGATCAGCCTGAAAGGAGAGGAAGCGTACCATTGGCCGGTCAGATCCTCCAATTCCTTGGAACCATCCCTGTTTCTGTTGAACAAATCCATCATATTCACTGATTTTTAACCCTTGCCGATGACGTCAAAGCGTCCTCCGCCTCCAACTGCTTGTGGAAGAACCCAAGTTTCAGCCCCTTTCCAGGGAAATTGAACGCTATCGCCTGGTTGATCGGCTCCAGAATCGTCTGTGAGGCGATCTCCGTGTCCGAAAGCAGGAACAGCTTGAAGGCATACAACAATTCAGATCCAGATGCCAGCTTTCCGTTCACCATCACGTTCGACAGCGACGGATGCAGCCCCATTCCGGATGTGATCGCAGATGCCGAAGCCTCCGAGATCTTCAACTGAGCCTCCACAAAGTCCTTCATCTTCTGGTCTATCGCCTCCACGGACCAAGACACACGTCCCGCGCCGCTTTCAGACGGCATATCGAGCGAATAGAAGAACTTTCCAGCGTTCTCCTTGCCGCTGAGCACATCCTGCATCTGCAACAGCAGATCCTCCGTCAACCGGCTGATCTCGTTCTCCACCTTGGTGTCATCCCAAGTCGGATGAACCATCCTAAGACGGTCACGCCTTTCCTCCCAGTACTCCTTGGGAGCCTTCACCAGATAAGCAAGGTTGATTCCGTTGTCCGTCACGTACTTGAATATGGTCGGAATCTCCGAACCCTTGACAATCCAGCGCAACGCTCCCCAATACTGAGGCACAGCATAGAAATCCCTTGCGAATGAATATGTGTGGTTGTACGATGCCGACGCTCCGAACCGTCCTGGATTCTTCCTGTCATAGACCGGATAGACCCTTACGCCCGTCCCCACGCAGGAATGCTCGAAATCCCCGACAACAATGTGTTTCACGTCCTTGATCTCCCTGCTGTCCGTCCACTCCAGCCTTGCGTTCTTTGAAGGAATATGCTCAAGATAGGCTATCTTTGGCTCCCTGCCTATTCTCCGGCCTTTCTCCAGATACTTGGCATCGAAGAACCCTTTCAGATGCAGGTAATCGGTCATACACCCCTTGATGTAGCTAATATAGTCCCAGCTGTCCAGCCACGCCTGGATCTCCCTGTCCTCCTCCCAGTTATGCACGATGTTTCCTTCCTGGTAAGCCAGCCGGTTAAGGAACACGCCCTGCCCGTAGAGAAGCCCCATCTGCCTTTCAAGGATTCCCGGACCAAGATTGTTTTCGTCCAGGATGTCCCTTAGGTGCACCGGCAGATTGTTGTCGTGGCCGAACGGCACGATCTTCTGTCCGCAAATCGTCTGGGGCAACTGTTCCCAGTTCCTCTGTTGCGCCATCCAAAACACGGAGTCCAGACTGCTGTCCCTCCTGTTGGGAAGCGCGAAAGCCCGGCCATCGTTCAGCCGCAGAACGGATGTGTGGTCGGATATTTTTTCGATTCTGCTCATACGAGTATCAGTTTTTGTCCGTTGAATGTCATCAGAAGCGGCTGGTAGAAACGCCTCGGCTCTCCGGTCTCCAGATCCGTGTAGCCCTCGATGATGTCAGCGTTCTTGTTGTGCTCCTTGGTTTCCCTATGTCTCAACACCCCGCGCCGGACATAGACGATCCCGTCGCTTGTGCCTTTCGTGGGGTTATAGCTCATAAACGAGAAGCTGAAGCTCCTGTCTTCCTCTGACAGTCGCCTCATCTCCGTCAATGCTTCATATACGTTCATATCACAAAGTTAGCCACCTCCCAAGACGATAAAAAGGACACCACGCCCAACCCGGAAACTACAGCCCAAGGCTCGGCTATTTCAGCAAAACGGGCTTGTTTTGTGAATATATTCCCGTCAAAATCAAGTGGTTCAAAGCCTTGCACCCCGCCGCGGCAAAAACGCACTTTTTCGGACGCAAAAGAGCCCGGGCCGCGCAGTTCAAGAATCGCAATTGCGATTCCTTTCCGTGGGTGATATATGGCGCACACCCCGCTCAGACCTTCTTTTCCCCGACCGCGCGCGGATCCGTCGCCGAGGACGGCAGCATCGTCTTCCCGCTGGCCAGTCCTCTCAATTGCTTGGTCATCACAAGATACTTGAAAGAGTCCGATGGGTTGGTGGATTCAGTAGGCAGCTGCTCGACCGGCAACTTCTCGGTTCTCTTATCCTTGAACACGACACCGTTCCTCACAGCAGTCCTTGCCTTCTCCAGCGACAGTTTCAGATGCTTGGCCGCATACGCATCGATGCGGATCACAGGCAGCCTTGGATTCCGTTCGCTCATTATCTCCTGCATAAACGAGTATTCCTCCGGCTGGCCGATGTTGCCCTGGTTGATGGACATAAGCTGCACCGTCCACCCTGTGCGGCGACCGTTCTCATCGTACTCGATGGACTTCTTGAGTTTGCTGACCTGATCCTCACCCACGGACTTGTAGGCGTTGCCCGCACGGTCATAGTACAGCATCAGGGTCTTGCGTCTCACTGGTGCGAAGAACGTGCGGAACTTCTCTCCCAGATCAGGGACATACTCAGGCGCCAAAGTGTAGAGAAACTTCACCACGCGTATGCACGCGCGGCCTTTCCAAGTGTCGTTCTGGGCGATGGACATCGAGCACATATTCCCGAAATCCACTCCTGCCATCAATGGTTTGTCGAGATCTAGATATTTCAGAACCCTGCAATCCTCCTGATCAAGCAGGCCGAATCCATCGTAGGCATCCTCATCCGTGCCGTCATAGTAGAAGTGGCGTTCGCTCAGGGATGTGTAGAATCGGTCGCCTGATTCCAGCGACGGACGCATCGATAGGATGGCCGTGTTCAGATCAGGAAGCTTGCCTGCGATGGCATCCCCGAACCATTGCTCTGTGAGGATGTCCACATTGATGTAGGAGGACGCCAGCATAAAGAAAGTCCTGGCTTCCTTGCGCATCCTCAGTTCCGTCCATCGGGCTTTCCATTGTTCGGCCACACGGCATTTGCTGCGATAGACGTTCAGATCATCGGCACTGTGAGTCTTCATCCACTTGTCTTTGGCGGCGGCAGCCTCGTGAAGGCATTCGTTATAGACCAGTCCGGCTTTCAGCACAAGCACGATGGCCGGGATATCCATATTGTGGGCATATTTCAGGATCCAGTCATATTCCCCGATGTGCGTGGTGTCCGGCATATCGGTGGTGAAACTGAAGCCTCGGTAGAAGACGCTGCGTCCGTATTCCTGCCTGTAGCCACGGACGGCCTTCAGCAGGTTGGAGATCTTGTCTTCCCGGAAATATTTCACCTCATCTCCGAAGCAGAACACGTAGGATGCTCCGGCCAGTGTGGCCGGACGGTCGAGGGAGCCGAAACGGATGTTGGTGCCGGTGTAGAAGATGATGGTGCGTTTGTAGGAGACCAGTTTGTTGAAAGGCTTCCAGAAATGTGGTTTCAGCCAGTCCGGAAGGGATGCCATCTCCGCGTCGGTGAATGTCGGCGGTTCCTTCTCGATGACATAGTGGACTCCTTCACGCAGGCCTTTGCGTTCCAAACCCTCCAGAACGGAAGGGAGGATGTTGGCGTTCAGGTTCGTGAAGGTGTCGGCCACCCAGACGACTGGCGCTCCAGGCATATCATAGATGACATCCAGCAACCTTTCGGCCTGGATGTCGGTTGTCTTGGCTCCACCACGTCCCACGACATTGAGGTTCTGACAGGCAGCGGCCAGCGACACGATCTGGGCGAAAGTGTTCTGGTACTGGACGGAGGCGGCTTGTGTGGATTCCGGTTTAACTCTCTTCCTTTGCATCCTCAAGGTATTTTACGATGTCGAGATCAACGATGCCTGCATCTGTCTTGAGCCGTCTCTTGACAGACTCCGGAGCGACCACGGTGTCAATCTGCCTTTCCAGTTCATCACGGTTGGCGGCTGGGAGCCCGATGGATTCAGGCGTGGCGGAAAGCAGGCGGAACATCGGTTGGTAGATTTCAGCCGGAAGCTTGGCCGGATCGTCTTTGTCCAGCTGGAGGGCACGAGCCTTGTTGGCAAGGATGTCGGCGGCCACGGCATAGTCCTTCGATGTCTTGGCGGCATCCCTCGCTGCGACATAGAGCGTGTCGAACTGATCCGCCATTTTGTTCCGCATCGCCTCCTTGGAGACCTTGCGGTTGCAGTAGAAGAGTTCCACGGCTTCTGAATATATGTCCGCGGCCCGCTGGTAGGGGATGCAGAAAGGGGCGCTGGTCAGGAACTTGATGGTTCTCCTTTTTCCATACTGGCCGTCCAATGAATATATCAGTGTCAGCAGGTCGATGTAGATCTGCTCCTTGTCGGAAAGGTTGCCCTTTGAACCGGAGGCGATATATTCCTGAATTTTCTCGAAAGCGCCTTCTTTCTCGGCGCCGCCGAACAGGTCCAGCTTTGAGATGGTGAAGCTTTTGTCCCGGACGAGGTCGCGGAACTGCTCGATGGAGTCAGCGTCGCCACGCATTGCTCCACGCACGACGGCAAGTTCAATTTTCGCCCTTTTCTCCAGCTGGCCGCGTTTGATGGCATTGCTGATCCGCTGATCATCTATTGTGACGGGATCAGCCAAGATGACATCTAATTGCCTTTCGGTGATGTCCAGAAAACCGGCCAGCTCGGCGTCAGTCCAGCCGATGGCCGCAAGGGATGAAAGATCATCGAGAAGTTCGGTTGTCAGTTCCTTCATATTCTTCAATCATTCGGTTTATCTCATCGAGCGTCATCTTCAGGCGGGAAAGCCTTTCCTCTCTTGACACTTTCAAGTCAGGGCGGTCGCCTTTCTTGATTTCCCGCTCCGCGCGCCAGATGGAATCCTGGACATTGCGCCTTTTCCGGATAAGCCCGGTGATCGGCATCCGTCTCAGATTGTCCAGTTTCTTTGTCAAGGCGAAAATCGGATGCTTGCCAAGAATCCGGTGATGCTCCTTGTAGTATTGAAATTCAGTGCGGGAAACTGAATTTTGATAAAAATTTCTTACCGTTTTTTCCGCGGTCTCGTAGCACTCTTCCGGGGTGGTGCATTTGAACAGATCCTCGTGGGCATTGACATAGTTGTGCCACGATGTGATCATATCCGCGGCAAGGGCCTTCAGTTCGGTTGGGCAATCCGGTTCGGAGAGGAACGGCCAGTCTTCACGGAACCGCCCGCCTTTCGTCAATGTCTGCGAGAACGGAACCTCCGTGGCAAACGGAAGCAAAGCTTTTTTCAGGAGGTGTGAATATTCCTTTGGCGCTTTCCTGACAAGCGCGTCGAGCCACTTGTTGGGCGCGTATATGCTCAAGAGCCGAAGTCCTTCAGTGACCTCGGCTCCCGAACATATCCATCTGTCAATCTCGTTACTCATTCAGCAGGTACTGGTCAATCAGATGTGTGATGGCCGCATAGCCTTGAGGAGTGGCGAACACGAACTTCTTGCGGACGAACGCCTCGATGACAAGATGCTCGCAAGGATTCGCTCGATAGACCGGAGTTACGATGTTGCCGAACCGGAATCCGGCCTCGATAGGTCTATGGAGATTCTTCTTGAAGTAGTCCTTCAGGAACTCCTCCGCTGTCTGGTTTTCCGCAGGAAGCGCTTCCACCAGTTTCTCCTTGGAGAACGGTTTCGGCAGCCTTTCGCTGAACACCTTGTTGCCCTGAACGTCAAGGAACACAAGAGGTGTGGCCAGTTCTCCGATGGAAATCTTGGCGCAAGGAACGCAGTTGGCCGGCACGAGGATGAAATCATCGGAGACATTGTTGTCGGCGATGATTCCGGCAAGGATGTCACGGATGTCAGCGTCCGGCTTGACCGTGATGACAACAGGCTTGACTCCTGTCATCTTCTCCCAGACTTTGGACAACTGGCCGTCCGTGCCCTCGTAGGCACAGACAACCAGATTCGTTCCGCCGCTTACAGGGTTGCCCGCAACCTTGCCTTTGACGGCTTTTGTGTCGATCTTAGACATCCGCTAAGCTCCTCCGGTCGCGCTGGTGGCGTCCTCGGCGATCTCTGGCATCTCTCCGGCATATTCCCCGGCCAGGAACTTGTCAGGCAGCGCCTGCTTCCAGGTAAGAGTCCTCTTGGTCGCCTCACCGTCCATCTTGGTCTCAAGAGACAATCTGAGCGGGTTGCAGACACGTCCCATAATCTGAGGACGGCCAGCAGTTGTTCCATCGCACTCCTGCACGATGGCGATCACGCCACGGTTCTTGAAGATTTCGAGGAAATTCTTGACGGCCACCGAGTTGCCTGGATGCTCGTAAATGAGCCCTGTCTTGATGCCCTCAGCGTCAGGATCACCGGAAAACTCCTCGGTAATCTGGATGGTGGATGCGGTCGCATACATCGAGATAGCCTTTGCTCCTGTCTTCAATGTGAGGTCTCCGGTTACAACGCAGTTGCCGACCTCTCTGGTCGGTTCGCTGGCGACATCCTCCACGTCGATAAGGATGATCTGTGATTTTCTGGTGGCGGCGCAACCAGCGCCGTCACCAGGTCTTGGAATTGATGATTTAACGTAAGCCATAATTCGTGGTTGTTATTTGGTTATGCACCGCCCTGACTTTGATCCGGGTTCGGGTCTGATCCCTGCTCATTTGAATCCGGATTCGTCTCCGTGCCCTGATCCTTGGAGTCATCAGCGGCTTTCTTTCCGTTTTCCCACTTCTCGGTGTCCGGAACATCGGAAACGATGCTCTCGACCGGAGTGTATCCATCCGGAACAGCGGCATAGACAGCCTCGGCGATCTTGAAACCCGTAGAGAGGGAATATTCACCGAAGACCTTCACGTCGTAGTTCTGCTCCTCGATCTTGACGATGCAGTTCTCCGCCTTGGAAAGGTCAACCAGCTCCACGAAGTTCTCTTTCGGAGTCGCGAAGATTATAGGGGAGTTGTACATCGATTTCAGAGGAACGAGGTGGAAGTTCGTGAAGCGGATGCTTCCATCGTTCTCGGAGCCGGTGTACTTGCCGTTCACCGCGAAGTCGGCCCTCTTGTAGCGGGTCAGCAGCTGCTCGGAGCAGTGGATGGTCACGATGTGGGCGAACAGTCCGGAGATGCTGTCAACGAAGCCGTCGATGTAGGCCAGAAGCTCAGAGTCAGACATCTTCATCGGATCGGCCGCGGCCTTGTAGTAGTTGATCTTGCAGTTCTCATCGGACTTGCCTTCCACAAGGATGGTCTCGAAACCGTCCATAGAGTTCTTGGCGGCCTTGCCTGCGTCACCGTCAGCGACAACACCGGCATCGATGAACTTACCCTTGGCGATCATCGAGATGGTGATGTCGTCCAGCACCTTAGGAAGGATGTGGTTCTCGATGATGTAGCGGGTGATAGGCATCTCTGCCATCGTCTTGCCCTGCTCGTAGAGATAGAGCAGCCAGCTCTTCAGCACATCGGTCGGCTGGATCAGCACGTTCAGTTTGTGACGGCGGTAAGGGATGCGGATCGGAGTGAACTTGGCCGCTCCCTTAGGAGTCCATTTCGGAGTGAACTGCTGTGAGACCTCGGACATAATGGCCGCGCTGGCGATGTAGTCCGTGTTGGACTGGATGCGAGTCATGTGCTTTGCGTCATCGAATCCGTTGTAGATCCTCTTGTTCAGAAGCTCAATCTTCATCTTAGGAGGCATCACCATCGAGAACTCGGTGTTGAGATCCTTGATGTCGATGGAAGCGTCTTCCAGCGCGGTGAAAGCGTAAGGATTGACGGAGTCAAGGGCTTCCTTCACAATCTTGTTGTGGGCGGCTGCCATATTGACGGCAAAAACCTTGGCCTCCTTGGATGCAGGAACGGCGGTGGCCACCGGCTTTGGCTCTGGCTCGGAAGCCAATGAGACAACGTCCTTCTGAAGCTTCTTCACCTGCTCTTTAAGTGCCTTGGTGGCCTCATCTGTCTTGGCGGCCACGGCGGCGTTGAAAAGGGTCACGGCATCACCCTCCTCATCGAGGTTGATGCTTTCCAGTTTGTCGAGAAAGTCCTGGCCGTAGTTCTCCAGAACCTTCTGCCGCTCCTGATCGGAAAGAGAGACCTTGCCGTCCTTGACGTCAAGCTCGCTCTTGCCGAAGAGACGGGCCACAAGCCGGCCCATCTTGGAATTGTTGAGAGTTTTCTTATCCATTATGAAAAAGATTGGTTAAACGCTTGTGAGTGCGAAGACCGCCTCGATGGTCTCGGAAAGGGTCTTCTTGGCATCGGCCATATTCAGGCGCAACGCCTCAGCGGTGCCGAACATCGCGCCGCTCAGAACTCCTTTCTCCTCTTTCTGAATATTCGGCCTTCCGGCCACGACCGCATTCTGGAATTGATTCACCAGCGGTTGGAGTTCAGCTTTGACCGCCTCGTAGTTTCCGGCCAAGGCTTCCCTGTACGCCCGGTTCTTCTCTGAGGACTCATCGGCGTAGATTACCAAAGTCCTTTCACCGGTGGTTGGGTTGGTGGCCGAATTGTCCACGAAGACTGCCATCGCTCCGATGGAGCCGACCTCGGAAAGGTCGTTGTCCATATAGATGGCGTCGCACTGTGAAGCCACCCAGTAGGCGGCAGAAGCGCAACAGTCGGCGTGGACATAGACCGGCTTTCCTTTGGATCGGGCGTAACCGATCGCCTCAAGCATCGGAGGAATGGCCGAACAGCTTCCGCCAGGGGAGTCTATGTCCAGGACGATGCCGATGACATTTTCGTCATCGGCCATCTTCCGGAGTTTGTTTGCTATGAACGAAGTTCCATAACTTGTGCAGGTGTCGTACTTGGTCATCGTCCCGTGAAGCGGAACAATGGCGACACTCTTGGATTTCCCGGCCCCAGCACTGGAATCGGCCACAGTGGAGACCTCCGAGGCATTCACCTCCATCTCAACCGGAGTCTTGCTGAGGAAAGCACGAGCGATAGGAAGCAGTTGCTCCGGATTGGAGACCAACCACTTTCCCTGAACGATGTCCCTTGCCAGTTGGAATGTGTCTGCTTTCATCTTGTTAATCAATGTTTACGCAAAGATACCAGCGAGACACCCGTAAGGAAAGGACACGCTAAAAGACAGGGAATTGATATGAGCTGGACAGCTTCAAGGTGTTGGTTTCGTTGACCTCGAAGGCAAGAGGCAAGTCCTCGGTGCCGTAGGTCTCATCGTCCCCGTGGCAGAATCCTACCTTTAATATAAGGTTGTCCCTCATAATCTCCGAGGACTCCGAAAGCGTGGCGTTGATCTTGACGGTGGCCAGCCTTCCGGCATCCTCCGTCTTCTCTGACCGCTCGATGGTGGCGGTCCCTGGAACGAGCGCAAGTTTATGCCAGACTCCATCCTGTCTGTCAAGGCTCTGGGCCTGCAATGAGTCAATGATTCTGATCATCTTTCAATCCGTTTATGTTTATACTGCTGTTGATGTAATCCACCTTGTTGATAAGTTTCTTCACCAGTTTGTCCAGCGTCTGTTGCGATTGCCTGTAGATCCTCTTGTGCAGCGCGTCGAAATAGTCGGTGCTGAACAATCCCCTCGACACGATGAACGCAGTGACTATGTCCTTCTTCTGGACTCCGAGCTCGTAGCCGGCAAGGTAGTACTGCTTGAACTCGATGTCAAAGAAGGCGTTGATCGCCATATTCAACGCCACCGTGCTGTACTTGTCATAATAAAGGAACTTATCCCTCATAGGAGCCGTGGCGATGTCGCTTGGCAACTCCAGATCCACGACCTTGTCGCCTTTCAGAGCCACCGGACCCTCCGCCACCTTGCAATGAGCCACGAGAAGCCTGCCTATGCTGTTTCGGGCATAGACTTTCAGAGGCCCGCCCGGACTGTCAGGCGGGAACAGGTAAGCCAGATAATCCGCCATCATCGGCGAATCCACTTTCAATTTGACATCGAGCATTTCACAGTTCATCAAATATTATAGCCACATTTTTCGCAAAAACAGCAACTACACTAACTACACTTGAAGCTATGTTTGATTTTCAATGAGTTAACCAAAAACGAGGTGTAGTTGACCCTCGAAAATGTGTAGTTAGTGTAGTTGGAGTCACCGCAAGTGTAGTTGAATGTAGTTGGAGTGTAGTTCTTCAACTACACCGCAACTACACCTTATTTCGTTAATATTCATTCATTTACTTCAAGTGTAGTTAGTGTAGTTAGTGTAGTTGGGGTTTTTCGTTTCCTCAGCAAAATAATTTTTCACTAATTTACGTAATTTATTGAAGAACTACAATAGATAGCACAAGATAAACTTTTGTTCTATTTGAATATATGTGAAAATAGTTGTCCTACTTGTGCCCAATTTTGACACAACCACTCCGATTTTCCTCATTTTCCCCATTTCCCCCGAAAATCACCCTCTTGGTGAAAATCGTAAGCAAATCAACTCTATTTGCTTATGGTTTTCGCTTTGGCCCTTTGAAAACCCCATTCCACCCACTTCCCTCCAATAAAAATCGTAAGGGCGGACGAAGATTAACCCTCTTCATCCGCCCTTTTCCAAAAGAAAAGCCCTGGAAGAAACTCCCAGGGCCGCACCATACTAAGTAATGCTACCAAACAATTACGCGAATATGGCGTTCAGATCTTTGTCCAACGCCCGGAATCCGGATTCGATTCTTTCCTCCTGAGCTTTCCGTGGCTTGGTTCCGTTGATGTATCCCCAAAGCTGCTTTTGGTTGATGCCGGTTAGTTTTTCGAGGCCGGCTAATGAGAGGATACCCGAATTGACATAGTACTGCATCAACGAGACCGCGTCAATCTTGTAGGAGAAGGAATATTCCCCGTCAAGAAAGGCTGGGTACTTGAATCCCTCCGCGATCGCAGTCTCCTTGTAGAACTTGATCTGCTGCATCATATCGGCCTTGGCTTCCTCGATGGTGTCGCCGGCTCCAGAGAATATTTCCTTGCTGCAATAGACGTTGAAAGTTCCGTCCGTCGCTCTTTCGATAACCGCTTCAATAACCATAACTCAATTCTTTTATTTGTTGTGATATGGGGCTTATTTCAGCCCCATGTCCTTTTTCATCTTGTTTTCAAGCCCCTTGCCCAACTCTTTCCCTTTGTGGTAGGGAACTGGGTAAGTCCGGCTTCCCTTTCTGTAGATCACGTGGCTTCCAGACTGCCTTAGCCTTTCCCAGCCATTCGCCTTGACAAGGTCGTGAAATTCATCATACTTCATATCGCATATTGTTTGGTGTCGCAAAGGTAGTAATATTTCTAATAATTACAAAGTTTATCAATAGAAATTTTACATTCATTTTAGAAATGGAAGAGCCCGAACACGGTTTCCAATTCCTCCGGAGTGACCGGATCGCGTCTGATCCGGCGGTAGTCGGGACTGAAAGTGATACTGACAAGGCGTTCCTGATGACAGATGCAGATCAGGCCGATGACAGCCTCGTAGTCTCGTGGGGAGACCTGAACGAGATAGTCCACCCATTCCAGAAGAGGAAGACTCCGTAGCCAGTTCACGTACACCCGCCGCCTTGCCGCGATCACATTGGCGTACCTGTTCCGGAACGCCTCCTCCTGCTCCCTGGAATACAGGACATATCTCCTCAGGTCTTCCATCACTCCTCCCAAAGTTCGGCATCAACCGCTTCGGCTGGCTCAGTGACCGGTGGTGGAGTGCTGGCCGCCGTGCGGTTGTCTCCGATCTCCAACGCGTCCGTCGAGATGTCCAGATCGATCCCGTAATTGACCTTCAGCGCGTCATAGTCAAAGACCATCGCGGTGGTCACACGGCTCTTGCCGGTCTCCGGATTGCTTGACACGTAGGTCTTGTTCTCCAGCAGTTTGAGCCGCATAGACTTGGCCGTCCCGATAAACTCCGGCGAATGCTCCAGGTAATATTTCAGCGAATCCCTCGGGATCACCTTGCCGTTCACGTCCTTGCCCTCCTTCATATAGAGAGCCGAAAGCCGCTGGAAAGCCAGATAGATGTACCGCACTCCGTGCTTCGGCTCGAACGGAACATCCGACTCCTTGATGGCGAACGGACGGTCCCCGGCGCAAAGCTTATAATCGATGTTGATGTACGCCTGCCCTGACGCCACAAGATTCTCCACAATCTCCCAGAAGCCCGAAAGCTCGTTGTTCTGCTTCGTCTTCTGGTTCTGATCCACGCAACCCTTGCAGCAAAGCCTGAATATCTCCTCGCTGTCAAACGGCACATCGATGTCCGTCCTCAAATCCCGGTAGGCCGCCAGCAGAATTGCCCAGTTCCTCAGTGTCCTGTCCTCGACATTGTACGAACGCACCCTGTCATTCATGTCCGACAAAGTCTCATCCCAAACCCTTCTGAAATCCGTCTGGAACTTGGAGCGCAACTGCAACAACTGGTTCGTCAGATGCGTAAGCCCTCGCTTCTCGATAAGCTTCAGATTCTCGTAGTTCCTCTTCTCCTGGTCGCTGAACGTTGTCTTGCTGAATGTCAGGAACACAAGCCGGTTGAACAGAGCGATGTCGGCGGTCGGCATCTCCTGACCGCTCATCACAACCCCGCAGTCCACAGCCGTGGTCTCGCGCCTCTTGTCGTTGTCCATATTCATCCTCGAACGCCCCGCGCCGTCCCATATTCCTTTAAGGAACTCACGCTTCTCCAGATCAAGGTTGTTCTTGTACTCATCGAGATGCACCACCGCGTTGCTCACCTCCGCCACCGCCTCGGCAAGAGCCGCCTTGGTCGTGTTGTTGATGTTCGGCGCGATGTTGTTGCTTACGAAGAATGATGTCAGCGAATGACCCAGCTCCGACTTTCCCGTGCCCTTCGGGCCGAACAGATCCAGAATGGGGAACGATGTTGTCACCGATGTCACGACGTCCTTGAACAGCGACGCGAACAGGAAGCAAAGCGCCACCTTGGCGTTGTCCCCGAACACGGTGATGAGTTTCTCTGAATATTCCCGCAGCGTGATGGTGTTGGCCTCCGTATAGACGAACTTCCTTGCCAGCTGGTAGCCTTGGGTGTTGTCCCTTGTGTCCAGCGCGCAACCAGGAAGATAGAACTTCTGACCCTTGATGTCGATGATTCCGTACTTGTCCACCGGCTTGAACGTGCCGTTGTCAAGGCCGCCGTTGCCCCAGGCATAGAAGCCCCATTTCTTCTGCCAACCCAGCTGCTTGATCTCATCAGCCGAAGGCGTGCCGTCATAGAGGAACTTCTTCAGTGAGGTAAGCTCGTTGGCCGTGGCCTCCCAGACATAGTTGCCGGCTGTCTCGACACGAGTCTTGAAATCCGTGAACGACACGAGCTCGCTCTGGTTCAGCTTCACCACCGCCTCCTGCATCTTGACGTTCCGCAGCGTGAAGATTCTCCTTGCGTTCTTCTCGTCCCGGATGTGCAGGATCGGGGTCATCGTGAAGTTGCTCCACCTCACATCGTTCCCGGATCTTGAAGCCCCATAGTAACAGTTGTTCTTGACGTAGAAGCCATAGTTCTGGAGCATCTCCTTGGTTCCGTCCTCTTTCGCCTCCGCCCGCTCCTGATCATTTTTGGCCTTGAAATATTCCTGGTTCCAGATCCTTCCGAACTTGTAGGCCTTCGTGAAGGTCTCCCGGTACATATCAGCCGTGCTCTGGTCCGGCACCTTGGCCAGCAGCTTGCAGACCTCGGTGATCACGGCGGCCTTCTCCGTCTGCGAAGCGGCTGCTTCCATCCATCTCTTGCAGATCCAAGGAATATAATCGTTCGTCCTCTGGAGGTTGCATTCGTCAAATTCGTGCTGATGTGTCCGGAAGAACTCATCAGCATCCTTGCCAAGCTCCGGCGGCAACTCCATCACACTGACCGAAAGCCCCGCCTCCGTCATCAGCTTGGCGTTCTTCTGGACCGCCTCGATGCCGGCCTCGTCTGTGTCCCCGATGATCGTGACCCTTTCGGCCCTGGATTTCAGCAGGTCGATCTGGTCCTGAGTCAAAGCCGTTCCGCACGGAGCCACGGCATTCTTCACCCCGATCTCGTGCAACCGGCATACGTCCAGATTGCCCTCGACAAGGTAAGCCTGCTTCGTGGCGTAGATCTGCATATTCGCCTGGAGCCACCCGAAAAGGATTCCCTTCTTCTTGTACAGTTCAGTCTCCCCGGTGTTCAGGTACTTGGGAACGCCCGGCTTGTCACCGATGTACCGTCCGGAAAAACCCGCTATGTAGCCGCTTGTCCAGAACACCGGAAACATTATCCTGTGCCTGAACGAGTCATAGACCTGCCCGGTGTCCTCGTTCCTCTTGACCAGTCCTGCCGCAAGCAGCACGTCCTCCTTCCATCCAAGTCCCGTCAGGTACTGTTTCAGGCCTCCTTTCTCTGGAGCGTAGCCGATGCAGAACAGCTCGGCGGTCTCGGCTTTGATCCCGCGCTTCTTCAGGATATATTCCTTGGCTCCAGGTGATTCCTTATACCGTTGGATGAACCACTCGGAGGCCAGCTTGTTCACCGTCATCAGTTGCGACCGTCTGAACTCCGCCGCCTTCTCCTCCGGTGTAGGCTCCTTCTTCTCGTAGTCGATTCCCAACCGTCCGGCAAGATGCTCCACCGCCTCGTAGAACGTCATCCCGCGCCTCTCCATCACAAAGCTGATGGCGTCGCCGGTACGTCCGCACCCGAAGCAGTGGTACATATTCCTCGATGGTGTCACCACGAACGAAGGAGTCTTCTCCCCGTGGAAGGGGCAACAGCATTTGTAGTGGCTGCCTTCTCGCTTGAGCTCCACGCCCTCGTCCTGGATGATCGAGACGATGTCCCGCTCCTTGATCTGGTCTTTTACATAGTCGGGGATCATAAGTCAAATAAATCTATGGCCTGGCCATTGTCCGCACTCTCGAAGATCCTTTTGCAGGAATCATCGTCCACTCTCTCGTTAGCCTGGTCTATCTCGAAAATCAGCTTCCTTGCGATGCCGATGCTTTGCTCAAGGTAGCATTTGCGCTGGATCTCCCAAGTCTGCATCCGTACCGGTTCAAGCCCTGCGAACTCCATCAACTGGACCTCCCAAAGCTGCACCGCCATCTGGCACGCCCCGCGCAGTGCCGACCATTCCGGCCTGTCCATCTCGAACACCGAGATCAGGCCTCTTGAATCCTTGTCGGCGTACATAGCCTACCGCTTTTCAGGGAACAACCCCTCCACGGACTCCTCGACCCCGAAGACATCCTTGACGTACTTCCTGATGTTCTCCTGATAGAGCGGCTTAGGCCGCCTCGTCCCGTTGCACCAGGAATATGCCGTAGGGTAAGACACCCCGTCCATCACGATCAACGTCAACAAATCATTCCGCTGTTTCTGGCCCGCGGCCTCCCAAATCTCTTTGATTGTCATATTTTAATGAATATTATTGATTTCAGTCTAATAGTTTCAGCCCTTTGCTTATGATTTTTATTGCCTCCCTCTTAGAGTCCATACTGGCGTGGGTATAGATATCCAGAGTTGTGGATATATCCGAGTGCCCCAATATTCTCGACACGCTGGCGATGTCCGCTCCACCTCGGATCATATTTGTCGCGAACGAGTGTCTTAGGCCGTGGAATTTGATTATTCTTACCCCGGCTTTTTTGCAAAGGTTATTAAAGTGATGCCGAAAGGTTCTTGGCTCTGTGCACTTTTCTGTTCCGCTTGCGATGTAAAAATTGTCAGGCATTATTCCCCTTACTTTCGCGAGACACTTTGCGAGCTGTGCCGTAATGGGGATGCATCGGTTGCTGGATCTGGTCTTTGGTATCCCTTCCCGAACGTATGACTTTTTTTCGCCCGTGCTGCCGAATGTCTTTGGAATATACACTCTTGCAATTGTGCAATCGACAGTGATCGTTTTTTCTTTAGGGTCAACGTTCCTCCATTTCAGCCCGCAGACCTCCCCGATCCGTAGTCCGGTCATCATTGTGATCAGGATGGCGATTCCCACGTAGGACGGATGCTCCATGATGTATCCGGCAAGGCGTCTCAATTCTTCCGGAGAGTATGTCTCTAGTTCTTTCATTGCGCCTTCTTCGCGAGGATATTGTAAATTGAATTTTGGCAGGTAGAGATCTAAGCCGTCCAAAAACCATCCCATTATCATTTTGACAAGGACTATAATGTCCTTTATGGATTTTGTGCTAAGTCCGGTTTGATGGAGCCGACCTATCATATCCTGAAGATGTCTGGAGCGTATGTTTTTGATTTCCATATTCGCAATCTCATCATTTTTGATATGATTCCTGTACATCAAGTCATACGCTGCCAGCGTCGAATCTCTGACCATATACTCCTTGTTTTTGAACCAATGCTCGTATTCTTCGTTAATTGTGCTCATAACTATGATAATTTGAATATTTCCGAAAATCCAAGCGCGTCATTCCGCTTGTTGACAAGCCGGTAATGCGCTATCACCCTTTGCTCCAAGATATCCCCGTGATAGACATCCCCGACAATTCCCCTGACTGACAAGTTGAAAAGGAGTATCGGAATCGACCTGTCCGAAAGCTCCCAGCACTCGACCGGATTGTCGTTAGGATAGTAGTCGAACGGAATCCGCTTCTGGCATAGTTCCCACCATTTGGCTATGATCATCGAGCCGTTTCCGGCGGTCGGCTCCAGAATCCCTTGTCTGCGTGCGCCGTTGTCGGTGATCATCGCAGCCAGCTGCGAAGCGGACGCCGGAGTAAAGTCCTGCTTTTTCTGACCGCGCTCGCTTAGCTCCGCCTCGTAGATGGGCTGGAACCATTCCCTGTCCATCGCAAAGTCGTTCGCCTCCAGCATAGCCCTGTAGAACTTGTGTCTGTTGGCCGGATCTCCGAACAGCACCTCCATCAAAGCCTCTGGAATCAACCTCGTGTCCCTGATTCCGAGTGTCTCTAATAGAAACTCTTTACTCATTGAATATCAATAAAATAAATTGAAAATATCTTGAAAAATAGTTGTGTAATTCAAAATAAATGCGTACCTTTGTATTGCGGTTCAGGGAGAACCGCGAAAGAGGAATCTGAAACGCTTGAAAGGGAGTAAGAAAAAACAGCCAAACTTCTGAAAATATGAGAGTCGAAGTTCTTAAAATCAGAATTTGGAAAATGGTGATAACTCTTGTAGAGATTACACTTTAGTTTTCCGAGGGAGGGGATCAGGAACATCCCCTCTCGTTTGGCTGTCTTCCGCAAATTTAACACATTTTGTATGCAAAACAAAAATCTGTCATCTTCACAAACTCCTTCCGAGTCCGCGTCTTGGGGCGGTGCCCGTTCCGGCGCGGGCCGCAAGTCCAAGCCCCACGGAAAGTCCTACACCTTCCAGTCCACCCCCGAGGTTGACGCCTTCCTCTCCTCCTATCAAGGCAACAAGACCGAATTCATCAACCGGGCTATCCTAACTCTTGCCGGAAAGTCTCCCGAATGACCTTGCCCGACATATTCCGGATCAGTTCCAGTTGTCGTGTCTTATCTGCTTTTCAAGCAATTCACCGCAGTGTCTGGCCGCGGTGAATTTTTGTATCCGCTGCACTCTGTACCTCTTGCCTTCTCCTGTCTTCGTCACCGCTGGTGATTTGATTATCCCGTTGACCGTCTTCCGCGCCAACCTGTTCTGAATCTTTCGTGCTATTGAACTCATAATATTACTGATTAACCTGTTTCGCCCCCGGGAACGGAATCGAACCGTTCACATCGTGCGAAGCTTTCGGCGGCCCGCCTCCTGGGCTTAATCCTACGCAACCGCCTTGGTGCCGGCAGGGACCCATATCCTGCCCTTTCCGGGGAATTGCCGGTCTTTCCCGGCTGTCAAACTTACTTAACTCAACACTATCTAAACATACGGTCTTTCACCGCCCGACGCTCCTTAACGCCGTAATTGAATTGATAAAACTGAGATCCCGCGCCGGACTCGAACCGGAAGTTTAACTTATGATTTTCGACAAAAAAGGTTATCGTACCTGCTGCGCTTTTGAGTAACTCTCCACAGAGTATCGCGGGATTGTTCACGCCTCGCGGCGCTACGTGATTGCGGCTTCCTAGGGCCGTTGAATATAGATTTGCCAAGACCTATTACTTATCGTCATCCTCCTTGAACGCCCACCAGTACAGCGCGACCACGCCGACCAGCATCACCCCTTCCACAATGTAATGAACCAACATGTCAGACCACATCCTCTTCAAGTGTCACCATAATGAATTTCACGAGCTCGTCCCAGTCCCTCTTACCTGGATCACGCCTCGCTATTCTTGGCCCATCGAGCCTCCACACACCAGCCGCACACTCCCAAGCCGCCACACATTGCCCCAACCTGTCAGCGATGAACTCCCTCGCAAGCGGCCTTATGTCCTCACCCCGCTGCGCCTTTATCCAAAGCCTCATCACGTTCACTCCTTCGTCCAGATGATGCTTTGCCATCAAATCAAGGAACTTGTCCCTGTTGACATCATATTTTTCCATACCCAATGAATATCTCAATTGATACCACGCTTTGCGCTATGCGTCACCACCATATCTTTCAGCATCCACGCGTCCGGATTGCTTTCCGGATTGAACAGCCACGCCATCGCAGCCTCAAAAGCCTTGCGACCGCCTTTAGCCTTCCGATGGCCTGTGTTGCCTCCCCGAAGCTCAGCGCTATTCCCAGCGTCGGCAGATGCCACCACGCGAAATTCGCCTTCCCCGCCACCGCCTGCACAGCGTTCACCATCAACGCCACCGCGATCACCACCGCAAGCACCCTCCAGATGCCCACCGTTGTCCTTTCCATTCGATCTTCTACGCTCATAACTCATTTGTTTTCTGAATATTTTATTGTTATCTTCGCTCATTTAATGCTGTATTGCATTTGTATTGCGTTTGTGTTTACACTGCGAATATACAGATTAAATCTGTATTAGCAAGATGTTTTACAGAAATATTCTTAAAAATTATTTTGAGCTATGACAGAAGTGATCGCAAAGGTGTTGGCTTACACCAAGTTGAACGCAAAACAACTCGCAGAGCGGATTGGCCTTGACCGTCCGCAGGCAATTTATGACATTCTTAAGGGCAAAACCAAGTCGATTTCGCCCGCTATGGCGAATAAGATTTTATCTGTATTTCCTGAAATTGATCGTGGCTGGTTGATGACAGGGGAGGGTGATATGCTTAGAGCCGGCTTCCACCATCTCGGTGACAACAATCAAGGCTTTATCAATAGCAATAATAATATCGGAAATACAATCGATAACCGCCAATATTATTCCGACAGCCCCGATGTCCTCCGCGCCCAGATCGAGCTCCTCGACGAACGCATCAAGGAGAAGGACGCCCAGATCAAGGAGAAGGACGCCCAGATCAAGGAGAAGGACGCCCAGATAGGCCGTCTCCTCTCCATCCTCGAAAAGCAATAAGAAAGGCCCCACCTCCCGGCGTGGCCTTCCCCTGATGTTACAAAACAATTAATGTAGATATAAAACTTGTCTATAGCCCAAGTTTAGGATTAACACACAATAACGACTATGAGTAAAGAAAATTATCAATCAGGCAAAATCCCGGCATCCTCACCGAAGAACCAGCCGGTTCCGACACTGCCTCCACCTGCGCCGCCATCGGAGTTGAATGATGTTCCGGTTAAAAGATGAATATGCACAGGCCGATGAGAAGAACCAGTCCTAACGCTATTCCGGCTAAGGTCATAGTCAACCCGACCCGATAGGCGGAACACATCCTTCTCCTCAGCTCGGTATTCTTCTTATGCCTCTCATCAAGGTCCACGAGATATGCAAGTTTCCGGAAGTGTGCCTGTTCGCCTTTGGGATATCCGTTCAGCCAGTCCAAGGCTTCCTCGGATAGCAACACACTCGGTTCGCCTCCTTCAGGATAAACCGTGACATTGTACAGGACGCCAAACCACATCTGTGCGGCGGGAACAGATAATGCCACTATGCCGTAAGCGGTCATCAGCATCACGAGCAATGATCCTTCTTGACTGGCCAATGTTCCGACAAGGATGCCGATGAGGGAAACGATGGCAGCCAGATACCATCCCAAAAAAGTCTGAACCTGCTGCTGGGTCTTGGCTATGGCATCGAAGTCGTTCCTGAGTGCGGCCCTCGCCTCTTCATAAGCCAGATCCACAAGTTTGGGAGGAAACTCTTTTGAGTCTATTTCGAAATACTTTCTCATATAAATCTTTTCTGCAAACATAACAAAATTTTGGAAACATTAAAAGATTAATGCAAAACGATAAGCATATTGGTGGAAGGAAAACGTCCGGAAGGAGCCGTGGCGTGCGCCAAATTTGCGCCAAACGTCCCGACTCACCTGCCCTGGACGGCTTTCAGTTGGGGGTAAGAATCCCCGAAAATGCCCGTGAAATGTCCTTCCCCCGCTACTAACACGGACATTGAGTAATCAGTGCCCGTTTTTTTTGAATATATTTGTACTGTAATATTCATACAGGCTATGAGAAGTGTCATAATGAAAGGTTTGGCTGTCTGCGCGTTGTGCGTTGTGACGGCGTTTTCGGCTTCGGCTCAGAGTGCCGGGGATGATCCGGTGGCTGATTCAAAGGCGGTTGTCGTTTCTGGCAACGCAAGGTTCACTGTGCTTGAGGGCCGACTGGTACGAATGGAGTGGGCTGCTGACGGAAAGTTCGAGGACAGGGCCACCCTCGGTGTGGTCAACAGAAAACTGCCTGTTCCGGCCTATACTGTCAAAAAATCAGGCAAGAAGCTGACAATCAGGACATCGGATCTGACCCTGACATATTCAGGAAACGGGAAATTCGATGAGAACAATCTGAAGGTGACGTTCCGTATGGCGGATCCGGCTTCAAAGAAAGGTGTCAGGGCGGTGACTTGGCATCCGGGGATGGATGACAGCGGCAATTTGCTAGGAACGACGAGGACGCTGGACGGTTGTGACGGTGTCAAGACCAAGGAACCGTATGACAAGGGAGTCGCCTCGCGTGACGGATGGGCGATCATCGACGAGTCTGACAGGCAGGTATTCGTGCCGGTCGATTCCGATTGGAAATATTGGGTCGCCGACCGTGACTCGACTGATCGTCAGGACCTTTACCTGTTCGCCTACGGTCACGACTACAAGGCTGCCGTCTCCGACTTCACCAAGATCGGGGGACGCATCCCTATGCCGCCGAAATATGCCCTTGGCTACTGGTGGTGCCGTTTCTGGCAGTATTCGGACTTCGAGTTCGTGGGGCTTGGAAAGGAGATCCGCTCGCTGGACATCCCGATCGACGTGATGGTTCTGGATATGGATTGGCACGAGACCTGGTCGCTTCGGAGGTACAAGGCTCCAAAGGACGAGTTTGGCCAGAGGATCGGCTGGACTGGCTACACCTGGCAGAAGAAACTTTTCCCTAACCCGGAAAACTGCCTGCAGGATCTTCACAATCTTGGGCTTAAAACCACGCTGAACCTGCATCCGGCTTCCGGAATCCAACCTTACGAGGAACCTTACGACCGCTTCGTGAAGGACTATCTTTCAAGGACTGATGAATATGACGGTCCGAAGGGGTACATCAATCCGGACGGAAGCAAGGCCCCCGTGCCGTTCCGGATGGACGACATTAACTGGGCGAACGCTTATTTCAATTCCGTGATACGCCCGTTCGAGCGTCAGGGAGTCGATTTCTGGTGGCTCGACTGGCAGCAATGGAAGTTCAGCAAGTATGTTCCCGGACTCAACAACACATTCTGGCTCAACTATACCTTCTTCAACGATATGGTCCGCCAGTCTGCTGATCAAGGAATATATGCCCGCCGTCCGATGATATACCATCGCTGGGGAGGCATCGGCAGCCACCGCTACCAGATCGGCTTCTCCGGAGACTGTCTGGCTTCGTGGCAGGTGCTCGGTTATCTGCCATATTTCACCTCTACCGCATCCAATGTGGGCTACGGCTATTGGGGACACGACATCGGAGGGCATCTCCAGCCTAAGGGAGTCAAGGCGACCGATCCGGAGCTTTACACCAGATGGCTCCAGTCAGGGGTGTTCACCCCTATATTCAAGACTCATTCGACGAAGGATCTGACGATGGAGAAGCGGTTCTGGGTGTTCCCGGATCATTTTGACGCGATGCGCGCCGCCGTCAGACTTCGCTACGACCTCTCGCCGTACATCTACGGTACGGCCCGTGAGGCCTACGACACTGGCATCTCGATGTGCCGTCCGCTTTATTATGAATATCCTGAAGACTCCCAAGCCTACGATTTTACTCAGGAATATCTCTTTGGTAATGACATACTTGCGACAGTTGTCTGCGAGCCTGCGGATTCCGTGACGGGACTCGCCGAACGTGTGATGTGGTTCCCGGAGGGAAGTGACTGGTACGATGTGGCCACAGGAACGCTGTTCAAAGGAGGTCAGGTGGATACTTTGAGATATACCATCAACGAGAACCCTTACTACATCAAGGCCGGTGCCGTCATTCCGATGGCCTCGGACAAGATCAAATCACTTCAGGAGAAGGACAACACGTTGAAACTTTTTGTGGCTCCGGGCGATGGCGAAAACACTGCCTCTGTCTATGAGGACGATGGCGCCACACAGGCCTATAGCACTGAATATGCCACCACTAAGGTCACAAAGGTTTCGGATGCATCTTCGTTGAGGCTCACCATTGCTCCTCGTCAGGGAAATTATCGTGGAATCGCCCCTGAACGTCACGTGCAGGTTGTCCTCGCAGGTGTTTTCGCACCGGAGAAGGTGACTGTGAACGGAGTGGAGGTGCCATATTCCCGCTTCGCCGCCAACGATGCTGAAGTCTCCGGAAAAGATGCCGTGTGGGGCTATGAGGGAGCCGATCTCTCGGCGGTCATATTCCTTCCTGAGACACTTGCCTCCGAGGAACTTGTCATCGAATGCTCGTTTAATGAATATGCCGCCTCGCACCGAGATCTTCTGAACGGAAAGAAAGGCTTGATGCACAGGATGATGGACATCACTCCGGAGACAAAACTGGTCTTCGGGAAATATGTCGATGCCTATATGATGCTTCCTGATCCGTTCCTCGCCCTTGCGCAGTGCGCCAGTTTCATCAACGAGGATCCTCAGAACGTAGGTGAATATTTTGAAAAGATTGACACTGCGGCGCTTATCGCTGATTTTACCAATTATGAGAATATCCCGGCTGATTTTGTCGCCAAGGTCAAGGCACAGGTTGGTGTGGAATAGTGATTATATTCAAGAATATGGAAGACAACAATAGAAAACTATACCCGTTAAGGTTTGTGGATGAAGGTGCGGATGTGCCTTGGGGACACGTCAGCTATCAGATCGCCGACCTCGGGTTCAAGGATTCGATGATCGATAACGGCTGGTTCGGTGGCAACACTCTGAGCGAGCTGATGGGAACCTATCTGGAAAGGGTAGTCGGGGATGATGTGTTCGAGTTCTATGGACTGCAGTTCCCTGTGATGGTGAAGGTTATGGATGTGACCGCTTGGCAGCCCCTTCAGATGAACGCCGCTGATGACATTGCGGCTGAACGTTATGACTCGTTCGGCAAGACTGCCCTTTGGTACGTTCAGGAGGCCGCTCCGGGAGCTGAATTGCTTTTGGGGTTCAATCGGGACATTGATCCGGCCGAGTTTTACGCAAGATGTCAGGACGGGATGGTGAAGGATGTCCTGAACATCGTCAAGCCGCGCAAGGGTGAGGCTTTCTTGATCAAGCCGGGAACCGTCTTCGCCGCCGGACCGGGACTCAAGATTGTCGAGATCGCCGAGAGTTCCGAACTCGTGTTCAATCTCCATAATTGGGGTGTAGAGCTACCAGACTCAGAGGAATTGCTGCTTGAGGAGGCCTTCGATCTCATTGATTTCAAGAAATATATCCCTGAATCTGTCACTGGAGACAAGCTGGCCGTATGTCCGGAATTCGTTGTGACGAAACTCGACTTGAAGGACGGACTGCACATATTCTCGGAGCAGCCAGGCGGTTTCGCAGTCTATTATTGCGCTTCCGGGGAGGCTTCGGTGCAGATTCAAGCCGAGAATGACCGAGGCTCCAAGAGTGTGGAGTCATATTCATTGAAGTCAGGACATTCGATTCTTGTCCCGTCTGAGGTTAACGACTTCTTCCTCATCCCGGCAGCCCGTGGGACGGTTCTACTGGAAGCTCTTGTGGAAAAGCGTCTTGTTAAGGATTCGTACACGGATCAGGAAGTCGAACCAAGCTCCTTTGTCGAGGCCGAGGCCCCGGATCCGCATATTCGTGAATGGAATAGTTAGGTTATGGCAGACACAGAAAGAATAGACAAGGTCCTTTGGGCCATAAGAGTGTTCAAGACCCGCACCGAGGCCACGGATGCCTGCAAAGGAGGCAAGGTCAAAATCGGTGGAGTGAATGCCAAGCCTTCCAGAATGTTGAAGGTCGGAGAGATTGTTGAAATCCGCAAGGGAGCCGTGCAGTATTCGTACAGAATCAAGCAGCTGACCGACCATCGCCTCGGCGCGAAACTGGTCCCGGACTATGCGGAGAACCTTACCCCGCAATCCGAAATCGACAAACTCAAGGCTCCCGTCGAGACCTTCTTCCTCCGCCGTGATCCGGGTGCCGGCCGCCCGACCAAGAAAGACCGCCGCGCTATGGAGGAAGCCTGGGACGAGATCGACTACTCCAACGACCTCGGTGACATTCCTGATGACATAGCCGAACGCTTCGGCCTCACCGACGATGACCTGTAGTCGCAATAGGTGGGTCCTCATGTGGAATCATCAGCATGTACGATAGTAGGAGCGTTAATAGGTGATTATGCTCCTGTCAATGACAAAAACGTATGTGGTGGTGGCGTTTATTCCAGATAATGCTGCCGTCAAGTATTTGGGTGATTGTCGGGCGACATCGTTGCGTGTTACTTAGTTTTGTCCGCTTTCGTATAAAACGTTTGATTTCGTATCTTACAAGACACGGTCGTGAGTTTGACGAGAAAGTGCCTCAGGCTGTTGTTAAACGGCACTTTCTGCATGTTGAATCTTTCGGTGTAAGAAATTAATCTTACAGTATCAAGGCGATGTTGTTACATTGCGTTTATCCTTAACTACTTATGAGAATTTCTTTCTGGCGTCTTTGTAAGGCAGGATTTTCACGTTTATGCGTGAATTGTCGATGAAACGTTTTATATTTGTAATTGTCGTTTGCGAGATCCAGTCTTCTTCTTGATATCTTAGGCCGCGGAAGAAGGTGAGGGTACAAGCAAATGATAAAGTTGAACTAATTAACAAAATCTACAATGAAAAAGGTATTATCAAAGTCGCAGATGTCCTTGATAAAGGGCGGAGCACCAACGGCATGGCTGTGTAAGGCTGTTCAGAGTAAAACCGAAACAGAGTGCGATGTGATTCTCGAAGGACCAACGGAGATTGTTATGGCAGAGACGGCAGTGGCTGCTGCTGACTATATGCATGATAAATACGGTGTAAGCCAAGTGAATTGTACCAAGTATTAAGAGAACTGAGAAGATGAAGCGATGTTGTCTTGTTGTTGTGGCATTGTTGACTATGTCATTGTTTTCGGAGGCTCAAAGATGGCGGACATGGACGCTTGATGATGCTTTGACCAAATTGAATGATAAGTTTTCTCTGTACGAAGGTGTTTATCGTGATCCGTATCCTGAGTATGCTCCATGGCATTTTAACAAGACAAAACGACTTGACCGCTCTTATCTGCGAATTAATTATGACGCGGACATTCTCCTCGATTCCTTGTCGGGAAAGAGGGGAATGGACTGGGTCAGAACGCTTGTCGGTAAGAACTATATGCTGAGTGATAGCCATGGTTTTTGGTCTTATTCAATGCGGCAGACAGTTCCCGACAATGAAACAAATAATTATTGTGATCCGCAAGGTTGTTTCACACCACTGATGAACTGGTTCGTTTATCGTAATCTTACATCCCGTTCAGTTCAAAACCTTCATGCCTTGCCGATGTTGCGAGATTATGCCATCCAGTATGATGAGCCACAGCCCACGTTCGCCTGGACGATGTCCGCTGACACAATGACGGTAAGCGGCTACCTGTGCCAACGTGCCGACACGGATTACTGTGGCCGCCATTGGACAGTCTGGTTCACACCGGAGATTCCTGTGGATTGCGGCTTCTGGAAATTCTCCGGACTTCCTGGTCTCATATTGAAAGCCGAGGACAGCGAGCGTTATTATTCGTTCACCGCTGTGTCCATCAAGAACGCCAAGGAGGACATAGACGTGATTACCTCTATCACTGTCAAAAAATTACCAAGGGACAAATTCCGTTCGGTGGAGAAAAGTCGTTTTGATTGCCCTATTATGAATAGTTGGCATGAAAATGATTACATGATTGGTACCCATAATGGTCTTGAAGGCATTCCGAAGGAACTTGGCTACAAGATCTTCACCCCTGAAAATTACACAAGTCCACATTACCCGATGGAAAGGGAATGAATATGAAAGAGCGTGAATCTGTCATATTCTTGATTTCTTAGGCCGTGGAATGAGATGGGAGAACATGCCAATGATAAAGTTGTACTAATTAACAAATACTAATTACATATGAAAAGAGTATTGTCAAAGTCACAGATGTCTCGGATAAGAGGCGGAGCATGGTGGCATTGCAAAGTTGTTACCAAAGTCACAGAAACAGAGTGTGACATAGTGTTAGAAGGTCTGGAAGTGGACATAGAGGCATCGTCCGCGATAGAAGCTGCGGATATGCTTCACGAGAAGTACGGTGCTGACCAGATTAATTGTACCAGTCTCTAAATACGACTCATGAAACGATTTTGTCTTGTTCTTGTGACATTGTTGATATCTTTTTTTGAGATGTCAGCCCAGACATGGCGCGAGTGGACACTTGATGAGGCTCTTGCTTATAAAGGCGGTACTATGTTCTCTTTGTATGAAGGAGTTTATCGCGACCCGTATCCGACTTATGGACGATGGCATTTTAACAAGACAAAACGACTTGACCGCTCCTATCTGCGGATTGATTACGATGCGGACATCCTCCTCGACTCCTTGTCTGGAAAGAGGGGGATGGATCGTGTAAGAACCCTTCTCGGCAAGAACTATATGTTGAGTAACGGCCATTGTTATTGGATGGGTTCGATGTGTAACTCAGTTCCGGAAGACCAATCAAGGAACTATGAACGTCCAACCGGATATTATGAACTGATTAACTGGTTTGTTTATCGTAATCTGACTTCACGTACAGTGCTGAATCTTCATTCCTTGCCGATGCTGGCAGACTATGCCATCCAGTATGATGAGCCGCAGCCTTCGTTCGTTTGGACGATGTCCGCTGACACGATGACGGTGAGCGGCTATCTGTGCCAACGCGCTGACACAGATTACCGTGGACGCCATTGGACAGTCTGGTTCACACCAGAGATTCCGGTGGATTGCGGCTTTTGGAAATTCTCCGGACTTCCTGGCCTTATACTGAAAGCCGAGGACAGCGAGCGTTATTATTCATTCACCGCTGTGTCCATCAAGAACGCCAAGGAGGACATAGACGTGATTACTTCTATCGCAGTCAAGAAATTACCTCGAGATAAATTCCGTTCAGTGGAGAAAAGTCGTTTTGATAATCCCATTCAAAATAGTTGGCATAAGAACGGTTATATGATAGGAACACATCTCGGCATGAAAGGCATTGATGAGTCGCTATATCATACTGTCTTTACCTCGGAAAACTACACCTCTCCGCATTACCCTATGGAAAGGAAATGAATATGAGAGAGCGTGAACTTGTAAAGGTGGTGCATACATTTTCAGTTGACAACGGATTTGTTGCCGACAAGTACGCTATTCAGACAGCCTATCGAAAGCACCCTATGCAGAACAGCATACGCTGTGTCAGTGATGTCCTTGATGAAATAGGTGTCGATCATGAGGTCTGTTCTTTGGAGAAATGCTCCGGAATAGACTTGAATGGTAAGATTTTGTTTGTTCCCTACGAGTCCAGGCCTCTGAGCTATGTTTCCAATCACTGCCAGAACACTTTGACGCTATATGACGGGAAAGTCAAAAAGGGTGCATCTATAGGAAAAATAGAGGCGAAACTCCCACTCTATGTCATTCAGACATACGGACGTGCTTCGGACGAGAAGACGCATCGAAAAGTCGCATTCTATCTCAGGAACAAGATGTGGGATTTGGGTGATAATGGTCTTTGGTTGTTGATGCTCATTTCCCTATTCGCGTTGATATTCATAAATTTGAGCTCACTTCAGGTGATTCTTTTGCGTCTTTGTTTATTGTGTGGGCTAGCTGTTTCATCTCTCATTGTCCTTAAGGGGTTTTCCGCTATGGACGTTGGAAAAGGACTATGTGATACTATCGGGCCAAGCGGATGTTCGTATGTGATTGATAGCGAGAACTCACGGCTGTTCGGATTGATCCCCCTTGCTGATCTGGCTTTGACATATTTTCTTGTCGAACTCGTTCTTTCATTAACCATCCATGATCCATCATCCTTCCCTACGTTTCTTTTTGTCTCTTGCTTGACATTGCCTGTTGTCGCCTATTCCATAGGCTGGCAGCTCAAAAGACGTTCATATTGTGTATATTGCCTGGCTGTGGATTGTCTATTGGTCATGGAATTCTTGTTGTTGCTCACAATGGTTCGCCTTCCATTGGACGCTGATGTCAGCTATATTCTGTGTTTTACATTCGGGTGCGCTTCTACTTTGTTTATGATCACCATTTTAAGGAACAATTCCTTGGATCGCACTACGAATAAAAGACTAAGACGCAAAGAAGAGAGCATTCTTTCCGATCCGGATCTTTTGATGAATCTTCTTATGTCGGGGCGTCAGATCGTATCTCTGAATGAATTAAACTTCCCGACACTCAATAACGGATTACAAGAATATGAGCATTGGCTATTTGTGGCTGTCAATCCGTATTGCCTACATTGTAAGGAAATTGTCAATGGCTTGAAAGCTTTGGAGAACATCCGGATCGATGTCGTTTTCGCTGTGTATGATCAAACTGGAGTCAACGCGGCGAGTTGGATTCTTGAAAAGTATGAAGCGGATGAGACTCATGGCGACATGAACGAGGTACTTGACCGATGGTATTCGTCAATGGAATTACCACGAGGATGGAAAAGCAGGGCTGAATATGAGCGTATGGCACTTTCACATAGCCGTTTTGTCGGAAACAAACGAATAACGGAAACTCCTTTTGTCTGCATTGATGGAAAAAGGCTTCCTGATGTGTACGATTATACGGAATTGAAGTTCCTGTTCTGATAGTGAATGGATGGTTGTAATGGTCAGGTTAAATGAAATTTGTAAAATATATTCAGCACGATTCGATGGACTGCGGTCCAACATGCCTGAAGATGGTGGCAAAGTTCTACGGCAAGAACTATAGTCTTCAGAACCTTAGGGACCGATGCCACATCACAAGGGAGGGAGTGTCCCTGTTGGGAATCAGTGACGCGGCTGAGTCCATCGGTTTCCGCACGACTGGTGTCAAGGTGACTTGGAGGCAGATGGTAGAGGAGATGCCTTTGCCTTGCATAGTCCACTGGAATCAGCGTCATTTTGTGGTCGTCTATGATGTTGTGAAGAAACATGGGGTTTATAAGGTTATGGTCGCTGATCCAGCGTCCGGTTTGCTTGAATACACCGAGGAGGATTTCCGCGGATTGTGGTTGGAATCCGAGCGGAAAACGGAAGGCATAGCCCTGATTTTGGAACCCACCCCGAAATTCTACGAGGAAGAGGGTGATGATGAACACAGGCACTATGGTTTCGGCTATGTGCTCAAGTACCTGAGGCCTTACCGCACCTACATAATCCAAATCCTTCTGGCGATGCTCACCGCGAGTGTCATAAGCCTGCTGATGCCGTTCATCACGCAGTCGGTCGTGGACAAGGGAATCGGCACCGGAAGCCTGTCCCTGATTGTGGTCTTGCTCATAGCTCAGTTGACGTTGACTTTGGGAGGACTTGCCAACAACCTGATTCGCAGTTGGTTGATGCTGCACACCACATCGAGGGTAAGCATATCCTTGATCTCCGATTTTCTTTGTAAGTTGATGAGGCTGCCGATCGCGTTCTTTGACAGCAAGATGGTTGGGGACATAATGCAGAGGATTGGTGACTATAACCGTATTCAGACATTCCTGACAGGTTCTCTGCTCAGCATGGTCATAGCGGTGGTGTCCTTTGTGGTTTATGGTCTCATCATGGCAGGTTACAATGCGACCATATTCATTGTTTTTCTGATTGGTGCGTCTTTGTACGTGTTTTGGGTACTGCTTTTTATGAAGAGAAGACGGAAACTGGACTATATGCGCTTCCAGCAGGCCTCGGCGAACCAAAGCAACATCGTCCAACTTATCGGAGGAATGCAGGAGATCAAGTTGAACAACTGCGAAAAGCAGAAACGCTGGGAGTGGGAATCGATCCAGGCGAAACTGTTCAAAGTAGGAGTCAAAAGCCTTACCCTCGGACAGGTCCAGGAGATAGGCTGCACATTCATTGACCAGACCAAGAACATTCTTATGTCGTTCATCGCCGCCAAATCAGTCATAGACGGTGGAATGACTTTGGGAATGATGATGGCTCTCCAATACATCATGGGGCAGATCAACGCTCCGATCTCTCAGTTTATCTCTTTTGTCCAGTCAGCTCAGGACGCATCCATCTCGCTGGATCGTCTTGGGGAGATTCATGAGATGAAAGACGAGGAGCCGGCGGAAGAGGAAAGGATTAAGGACATCCCGTCGGACGCTGACATCGTTTTCCGTGACGTGGTTTTCCAATATGACGGACCGCATTCTCCCAAGGTCCTTGACGAAGTGTCGCTGACGATTCCGTCAGGGAAGGTGACCGCCATAGTCGGTGCGTCCGGCAGCGGGAAGACCACGATGCTGAAGATGATGCTGGGATTCTATCCACCGGTTTCGGGAGAGGTTCTGCTAGGGAATGTCTCATTGAAGAACTACAGCGAGAGCCGCTGGAGGGCAAGGAGCGGGACGGTGATGCAGGAGGGGTACATTTTCTCGGACACCATTGCGGCCAACATCGCTGTGTCTGAGGAATATCCTGACATGGAGAGGGTGCGATGGGCCGCCGGTGTATCAAACATTAAATATTGGATAGAGGGCCTGCCTCTCGGCTACGGCACAAAGATCGGGGCTGACGGACACGGACTGAGTTCCGGGCAGAAGCAGCGCATTCTCATCGCTCGGGCAGCCTATAAGGATTCCCGTTACCTGTTTTTTGATGAGGCGACCAATTCTCTTGACGCGAACAACGAGAGAACCATCATGGAGAATCTGGAGCGGCTCTTCTCAGAGAAGACTGTTGTAGTGGTGGCGCATCGCTTAAGTACCGTGAAGAATGCGGACAACATCATTGTCTTGGACAAAGGGAGGATAGCCGAGCAAGGGACACATTCCCAGCTTACAGCCTTGCGCGGGAAGTATTATGAATTGGTAAAGAACCAACTTGAACTCGGAGGGTGACGGTATGCCGGAAAGAAAAAACATCGAGGGCTTCCATAGCGAGCCTGTTCAGGAGATAATGGGGACAATTCCATCTTGGATCACGAGATGGGGGATCACCGTCATATTCGGTGTGTTTGTTGTCATCTTCATAGGCTGTTGCTTGATCCGTTACCCTCAGACGATAGTGTCTCCTATCGTCATAACGTCATCCAATCCGCCTTCGAGAATCACAGCGAGGTTTTCCGGATTGCTGGACACGGTCGCTGTTGGGAACGGTGGAAAGGTGAGAAAAGGTGACCTTATCGCCTTGTTATCGACTCCGGCGGAATATGATGATGTGATGACGGTCAAGGAGTTTGTTGACAATTGCCATCAGCGACCGTTGGAGGAGATCCTCTCGGATACAATCTTCATGAGCCGGCTTGAATTGGGGGACATTCAGACTTTATGGACCGAGATTGTGACTGTGGCTGATGAGTACGCACGTTACATGACCCTTGATTTGGCAGGTCGTCAGACACAGATGACAAACGACAGGATCAGAAAGAACAAGGAGTATTATGAGTATCTGATGGCGCAGCGTGACATCCTGTTGGAAGACATTTCCATCCAGAGACGGATCATGAACAGCGATTCGATTCTGCTGAGGAAGGAGGCGATCTCTGAATATGAGTTCCAGTCGTCACGACAGTCCTATCTTTCAAAACTGAACAGCCTTACTGGTTTCGAGTCGTCCATGAAGTCAGCGCAGTTGACTATGCTTCAACTGTCTCAGAGTGCTGATGAGATTGAACTTCAGAAACTTAAAGAAGAGAATGAGTTCTATGTCAGGATCAACCAATGTGTCCGGAGGCTTTCGGCTCAGATCGATGCTTGGTTTGAGACCTACGCCATAGTCGCACCGGTTGACGGTTCGGTGTCATTTCAGGATTATTGGAGCAGGGGACAGCATGTGAACACCGGAGATGTTGTTGCGAGTGTCGTTCCCGATGCCGCCGGTGTGGTCGAGGGACGGATGAGAGTGTCTTCCACAGGATTCGGCAAGGTGGTCGAGGGGCAGGAGGTGAATGTCAGGCTGAACGGATTCCCGTACATGGAGTTCGGTATTCTGAAAGGATCTGTCAGCCACATTTCCTCTGTTCCCGAAAAGGATTCTGGCGGAGGAGTATCATACACAATAGAAGTCTCATTCCCCCAAGGTTTGGTCAGCACTTACGGGAAGACATTCCCGATGATTCAGGAGATGGACGGAACCGCAGAGATAATCACCGAGGACATGCGCCTCGCCGGTCAGCTGCTGTACCCTATTAAATCGCTGTTTATGAATCGATGAGCTATAAAGTCAAGACATTTAAATTAGTTTTTATATGATTAAACGAATTATTCTTTTTTTGTCATTGTTGTGTGGCATTTCAGCCTTTTCACTTGCTTCAACTGATGGTGAACAAATCGAGATTGTGATCACGGATAAAGGCACTGTTCCGTCTGGCCCGACACATAGGACTCCGTCCAGAATTCCTATGGAATGCTATTATGATTCCGGCATGAATTGCGTTTTGGTCAAATTTAAAAGCGCTGTCGGTGAGGTAATGATTGACCTTTATAATTCAATGACTGGAGAAAGTGTCAATGTTACTGTTCTGGCCAATGGACCCAAGATTGTCCCATGTCCAGGGGATGACGGTTATTGTACGATAACGTTTATCCTTTCAAATGGAAAGCAGTATTTCGGAGATTTCCTTTTATGATTGTGAAACAGGCATAAGTTCCGGGTGCCAGATGACACCCGGGTATCTTGCAAATTACTTCAAATCACATTATATTTACGAATTAGAATATTCGTTGTTATGAAGTATTTGCAAGGCTTTGTTCTTTTTGTATCTTTTTTGTTCGTTTCTTGTGGCAACCAGGAAATTAAACATACTTTGTCAGAAGTGGAGAGGTGCATTTGTGAGCATCCGGACAATGCGTTGGAAACACTTCGCGGGATGGATCAAAGTTCACTGAACACGAAAAAGCTGCGTGCAAGGTTTGCCTTGCTTTATGCCATTGCTTTGGACAAGAACTACATAGACACCACGGATGTTTCTGTTATTATGCCTGCGGTTAACTACTACAAGCGGCACGGTAGCCCGGATGAGAAATTAAAGACACATTTCTATCTTGGTCGTATTTATCTGAATGCCCATCGGTTTGAAAAGGCTGCGTATGAATATGCCTTGGCGGAGTCAGAGGCGGAAGAGTCACATGATCTTGTTCAAAAGGGTATTTTGTTCATGAATATCAGCTATCTGTACAATTGTATTCATGACACGGACAAACAACTTGAATATGCTGAAAAAGGACTGGCATGTTACAGTGAATCAGGTGATACGAGTCGCATAAACTTGTCATACGGTGATCTTGCGCGTGCGTATCATGGAATGCGGGAATGGGATAAGGCTGATTCATTGTACCATGTCGGGATTGAAAAGATGAGGCATGATACTTTGGTGGTGTCTAACCTTCTTTCCAATTACGCCAAAATGAAAACGATTCAGTCGGAACCAGACCCTCATGGTGCTATTTCCTTGTTGGAGTCTCTGTCACAAAAATATCACCAACCACTGTCCATAATTGATTATGGAGTGTATGCGTACGCCTCTGACATGATAGGGAATCAAGCCACTTGTGACCGGATCGCCACTCAACTTGAGAATCTTGATGCAAAACATAAAAAAGATGCTTTGATTTGGCTGTATCGTATATATAACAGAAGATGTGATTATAAGAAAGCATTGGATTATTTGCAATCCGCCAAGGTGTATAATATTGATATGTTGGATTCCCTTTTGGCTCTGCCTGTTTCGGAGGGGATTCAGGATTATTATCGTTCTGTCGCGGATGAGAATCGTGTCAGAAGCCATAGGATAGTGATAATATCGGCTGTGAGTCTGTCCTTTGCTGTTCTGCTGTTTATGATATTATTACTATATCATCGAGTTCGGTTGATGAAAGAACGTGAGAATGATAGACAGATGTTGCGCCTTTTAGATGAGACGAAGAGAGTTTTGGAGCAGGAGAATGCAGAGTTGAAATCCAAATACGACAAAAGTGAGGAGGAACGGGGAAAGGCGCGTTTGTCTTTAGCTTCTGTTTATAAGGGGAAATTTGCCACAATGGGAGAACTCTGTAAGATTTATCTGGGCTTAAACGATCGTAGTGATAAGAAAGAGGTTATTTATTATCGTGTGGAACAGATTATTTCCGAGATCAATGGTGACAATAATCTATTCGACAAATTTGAGTCTCGGATCAACCAAGATCTTAATGGAATCCTTGTCCATATGAAAAAGGACTTGGGAATTGCAGATAAAAAGGATGAGCGTTTTATCTGTTATCTTATTGCCGGGTTGGATTCACAGACTATAGCAATGCTGCTTAACCTTTCCGTGCCTAATGTTTATACAAAGAGATCTCGTCTTCGTGAACGTATCAGAAAATTAAATTCTCCTTATAAAGATGATTACTTGTTGGTGATTTAGCCGAACTTTTTTTCTTACAATTCTTCTATGAACATGAAAGGGACCATGTTTGTGTAGCCGTGTAGTGCTGTTTCTTTTGCGCAGAGTTATCTTGTAAGAATCCAATCTTACACAGTATTAGCCTTATTGGTGTAATTGGTTTATTGTTAATTAATTGACTAGAATCAAAAGAGGGCTTTTGTAAGATGGAATCCATCGTTGGATGCCATGACTTTCGTAAAAAACGATTTATATTCGCGTTTGCTGCCTATCGAAAATCAGATGCTATTTTTGATTTTGTTTCAGTTAATGGCCGTAGTGTATAATGTTTAACTTTATTGATTAGTTATGTACAGACTATCTAAAAAACAGATGAATGAAATATCGGGAGGTATTTCACGTGAAGAGTACTGTAAGCAGTTGAACGAAATGTTCGAGTATCAGACCGAAGTTCAGACTTGGACTGATGAAGAATGGGCGAATGCAACCGATGCTTGGAACATGTACTGTGCGAATTAGTCTTCTTTCGTTCCGCTGTGGGAAGAAAACTTCTCCCCACAGCGTGATTGTGTTGCGGACGGTATTCATCATTGGCTTTTTAGTAGGGACACTTCCCTTGGTCTTGGCGCAGGGAAAGACGGTAGAGCCGGCCATTTTGGAGTGCCGCTATCTGGAAAGGGTGGTGGTGGACACGTTGTCTGGGCGGAGAGTGAGCGACACACTTATTCTTAAGGCTGGAAGAACTGCTTCTGCATTCTACAGCAAGGACTTGCTGTTTGCGGATTCGCTGAAGGCCCAGCCTGATGGCCAGCAGGAGTTCAGGCGGCTGATGTTGCTGTACGCCAAGGAGGGTAGGATCAGCGAATTGACCAGCAACACGTCTGAATATATCTACCAGAACTGGCCGGATGGTTGTATTACCACCAGAGCAAAGCTTGGCAAGGAACCGGTGGAGTTCACGGAGGAAAGAGAACTGCCGAAATGGACCTTGAGAGATTCCGTCAAGACAATTCTGGGGTATGAGTGCCGTATGGCGGAGGCAGACTTCCGTGGCCGGAAATGGGTGGCGTGGTATTCAGTGGAAGTCCCTTTGAGTGTGGGGCCTTGGAAACTATGGGGGCTGCCCGGACTCATATTCGAGGCATACGACAGCCGGATGGAATATTCATATTCAATGGTTTCCATTTCTGCCGATTCTTCAGGAAACGTGACTGTGTTTGATTGGTCCGATGGTAAGAAAAAGTACACAAAAGTGACCCGCCAGAAGTATTTGAGAGCATATTCTGGACAAGACTTCGTCAATGCGTCCAAGGCGAAGGAGGCTGGATTGGGGAATATGGCTTCCGAAAGGAAATATGATTTGAGAGAGAAGGACTATTGATCATGTCAAGGTGGCTGCTGACATACCTTCTTTTGTTGTCGTCATTCATGTCGATGGCGCAAGGCATTGTCATTCATGGAACGGTCCGTTTCAAGGAAGACGATGAGCCGGCTGCTGGAGTGAATGTGATGCTTTTCGGGCAAGACCGCAAGTCGATGCTCGGCTTCGGCCAGACGGACGGGAACGGACGTTTCAGACTTGAATATTCGGGGACCGCGGATTCTCTTGTCCTTCGGTGCACCGGGATGGACATCAAGATGCAGGAAAGGCGTATTCCTGCGTCTGATCAAAGACTTGACATCATTGTCACAACCTCTCCGTTGGTGATAAGAGAAGCCAAAGTGAAGGCTGATCCGATGTCAGCGAAAGGCGACACCGTTGTGTACTATGTCGGACAGTTCCGTGATGAAACAGACCGTGCTATAGGCGATGTGCTGAAAAAGATGCCTGGAATAACGGTCGAGGAAAGTGGCCGGATCGCCTATAATGGTAAGCCAATCAATCGTTTCTACATCGAAGGAATGGATATGATGGGAAAGTCTTACGGTGTGGCCACGAACAATGTGAGGGCCGAGGACATCGCAAGTGTCGAGGTCTATGAACGGCATCAGCCTGTCAAGGCGTTGGAGGACATCGAGCGGACTGACCAAGCCGCGCTCAATCTGCGTCTGAAAGACGATGCCAAGGGCGTGTGGAATGCAATGGCTCAGCTTGGAGCAGGCTACAAGCCTGCGATGTGGAACGCCGAAGGCTTGGGAATGCGTTTCTCGAAAGCATTCCAGACATTGCTTACCTACAAGGGAAATAATGAAGGAGAGGATGTCGCCTCCAAGGAGGTTCTTCCTTTCGAGCAAACTGACGACTTGGCGGAAATGCTAGGAATCCGTACATTGTCAGAGCCTTCCATTGACCGGACAAAGTACTTGTTCAACAATCTGCATGCAGCATCGGTGAATGCGATGTTTAAACTGAGAAAGAATCTGGACATTGTCGCCAAAGCCACGTACCTGAAAGATCGGCAGACCGCGGATGGGGTTACGAGCACAAAATACTTTTTCAAGGATGGTCCCCCGGTTGAGGTCAACGAGAATCTGTCCTCGGTGCATTCCACAAACCGGGCTGACCTGGAATTTAAGATAAGGAACAACTCTTCCAAGCATTATTTGAATGAATCAGTGGAGTTCAACGGAGTCTGGAATGAAGGGCTCGGAACTTCCGGAGGTGTGTCACAGCTGCACCATTCGGACAAAATCGTCTTGAAAAACAATTTCACCGATTTGGTGAGACTTGGCTCAACGGTCTTTTCAGTGCTCTCCGATTCAGAATATGCCCGCCTTCCTGAACGCTTGAACGTAAGCTCGTTTCTATTCTCTGATAGTGTCGCGGAGGCCGTCCAGAGGGTGAAATCAGAGCGGTTTAAGATGACTAATGAGTTGAGATTCTCCGTCAATAAAGGAAACTGGCAGTTCCGCATTACCGGCAATGCGAATCTGAGCATTGAAAATCTTGACTCCGAACTAAGTGTCTGTGACACTGATAGTGGTCTGCAAGAAGCCCAGAGTCTGTCGTTTGACAAAAAACACTATACTGATATTCCTACTGACAGTCTGAAAAACGACTTGACGCTACAAAGGATTGACGTTGTGTTGAGCCCTGCGATAGAGTACAATCTTGGAGATCCCATGAAAGCCACTTTGAGTTTCCCAGTGGATTACAGGCTCTCAAAAATATCCGGAACCAGCAATAATCGTTTTCTGCTTACTCCGAAACTGACCGTGTCGGGAGATGCCATGAACAATTTAAGGTACAACATCTCAGTCTCCTATAACGACATCGAGGGCGAAATCAATGGCTTGTACTCCGGCTACATCCTGACGGATTACCGAATGCTTGCCCGCAAGTCCGGAGTACTTCCGCGCACATCATCCTTGGCTGTTTCCGGAAGATTGGAGTATAAGAATCCTGTTTCAGGCCTTGTCGCTTCGGCGGCATTGCGATGGTCAAGGTCTTGGCGCGACATGATATTCAGTTCAGTCATAGATGGTTCCAGATTTCAGGAGTCGGCATTGGCGATGGACAACCACTCGGACAATCTACAAGCGTCCATCAATGCCGCCAAACGCTTCCAAAGCCTGTCCACAACGATCAACGCCAGCTTGATCTGGTCTCTGAACGAATCCTCCATCATCCGTCAAGGCTCCCTAATGTCAGTTCGCAGAGCTAACGTTCAAGGCAGGATCACCACTCTCACAAAGCTCTCCTCGTTTCTGAATATGGAATATTCCGGTTCATTGTCAAACACTTCCAGCGGCATGTCCAAATGCGAACCACTCTCAAGCATATTCTTTCTGCGTCAGTACCTTTTGACGAATATTACCTTCCGTAAACCTTGGATTATCCGCGCTGAGATTGAGCATTATCTCAATAATCTCATTAGCGGAAAGGATCGGAATACCCTATTCGCCGGCCTTTCGCTCTCTTATAAGAAGAACCGTTTTGAATATTCCCTCGCGGCTCGTAATCTTTTGAACCCTAAAATCTTCAATCACATCCAAACCAGTGACCTGATTGAATATTCCTCTATCCGTACCCTTCGCCCCGCCTCCGTGATGCTTAAGATTAAGTTTAGTTTGAGGTAAGTCGTTATCCTTGCTTGTGTTGCGTAATTTGCTTATAGATAGTTAAATGGAAAATCGCCTTTAGTCGGTTTCTACTAAAGGCGATTGATTAGGATGCTTATTGTTAGAGAATTACACTCCACGACTACTTGCCGAAGTAGCGGGTGAGGAGTCAGTAGAAGCAGGTTCTGTACTCTTGAAAGACTTTTGTCGTACCAGAATCCGCAATTATCACATTATGACACATTTTGCCAAGTTGCTTTCAAGCTATATTCTGAGTTTCCTGTTTTATTGTTTCCGTTAGGTTAGAAGGACTGTCATTGTGTGATATGAATGTCAAGACAATTTGTAAATATGCTGCAAATTGCATTGTATTTGCGGCATCGTTATCCGAAAGTCACAATCAACAGTAACAATAAGAGTCGATGAAAAACTCAAGAAGTGCTTTGATTCACTTTGCGACCAGTTCGGCTTCAGCAACACCGTTGCTTTTACTATCTTTATGAAAGCGGTGGTGAGGGAACGTCGTATCCCTTTTGAGATCAAGGTGGATTCCGATGTGCAAATTAGGGAGAGAAAGCAGTACGTGCTTTCGCTCAGATGCGTCAGGAATCGTTTCAAGCGGGGCTCCAGAGTTAAGTCCTGATGAGATCAACACCATTATTAATGAGACAAGGAATGCCCGTTAAGTTGTATGCCGTGATTGACATGAATGTATTAGTGTCAGCTTTATTCGCGCGTGATCCAAAATCAAATACAAACGCATACTTGATTTGGTGTTGGATGGAACAATATATCCTCATTTTTTCTTACAAGCCCATCTTTTGTCCTTGACAGAACCCCGCATTGGCGGTTCTTCATCGGTGATTCTCCTAATGAAATCTTACCTGTAAGATTCTTGTCTGGCAGGCAACTCTTGTAGTGTGGTGTATTTTGCTGAATATGTGATAATTATGCTGTCTTTTATATACGGTGCCGTGTAAGATGTAATTTCACCATCTTCCTTTGATGCGAATGAAAAACGATTTATATTTGCAGAAGTTGACGAAGTTTGTATAAACTTAATTTAGAAAAGATTGCTTGAGATATTTATTAAGTGTGAATTCGCTTAAAACGATATATGGAAAACAACCGCAATGCAAAAAGTGAAATTAGATATGGACGATAATTGGATAAGCGATAAGGATATCATAACATCTTTAGTTAACTTACGCCAGCTAACATTTGAAGTTACTGATGTATGTAATTTTAAATGTAGGTATTGTGGCTATGGTGACATGTATTATGGGCATGATGATAGAAAAGGTGATAACATGCCAATTGAAATAGGTCTTCAAACTATCGATTATTTAACAAACATATGGAAGAGTAATGTGCCATTCTCACATCGCCCTTTAACATATATCAGTTTTTATGGAGGGGAACCATTATTGAATATAAAGTTTATCAAAGAACTTGTCGCTTATATTGAAAAAATTGATCTTAATCGTGAGTTTGTCTTTTCAATGACTACTAACGCTTATTTGTTAGACAAGTATATGGATTTTCTAGTAAAGAAGAACTTTCATATTCTGATCAGTTTGGATGGTGATGCCAAGGCTAATAGTTATAGACTGGATAAACTTGGTAAAGAAACGTTTAATGCAGTAACATCTAATATTAAACTGTTACGGACAGAATATCCCGACTATTTTGACAGAAATGTTGAGTTTAATTCGGTATTACATAATAGAAATTCTGTTGAGGGTATAAACTCTTTTATTTATGACACTTTTGGAAAGAAACCAACGGTCTCTGAACTGAATACTTCGGAAATAAAGATTGGAATGATTGATGAATTTAAGCGAATGTATCAAAATAAGTCAGAAAGCATCCGATATTCAGATAATTGTGAAAGAATCTCTGAAGATGTGTTCTTGTCTGACCCATTAACATATGAGCTTATGCTATATCTTCATAGACATTGTAATAATGTTTATATGGATTATTGTGATCTTCTCTATGGGCCAAACGAAAGGCCGTGTTTGCCGACAGGAACATGTATCCCGTTCAGTAAGAAAATGTTTGTTACGGTTCATGGGAAAATATTACAGTGTGAACGGATAAATCACAAATATGCGTTGGGCAAGGTCTCAGAATCTGGTGTTCGTCTTAATTGTACGGAGATAGCTGATTCTTTCAATAAGAAGTTGTCTTCTGTTTCTAGGCAGTGCAGAACCTGTGAAAGAAAACAGAGTTGCATGCAATGCGTTTATTATATTGAAGATATAGGAGATAAGCCGATTTGTAAAGGATACACGGATAAGGAACGGTTTGCAAGTTATAGTTCGATGTGTATGGAACATCTGTGTGCTCATCCGTATCTTTATGCGAAACTAATGAATGACATATTTATTGACGGATAGTGATATGGAAATAACGTTAGACTCGAATACATTTCTTTGGATGAATGATGATACCGCGTTATTGTACAATGCAGCATTAGGTCGTACCAAGACAATAATACTTTCTGACATAATACGTGAAATTCTTGATGTATTATCTAGACCTGAATCTTTATATTCCGTAAATGTAATGGGATACGGGGTTGATCCTGGGATTACCTCTTTTGTAAATATGATAGTGAGTGAACAGTTCGGCACAATAACATGTTCAGATAAACATAAAATATCAGTTCCACCTAAAGTTAGGATTATTCATGATGTCGCAAATAAAGCGTTCATGAAGTCGATAGATATTGATAATGACCGAATTCTGTCATATTTGAGTTCTTTGACGTTTTTCGTTGGAGGATACAGCAAACATCCAGAGTATTATAAGCAGATACTATATCCCGTAATGACACGAAATGAACTTTCGCCTCGGATTATATTTGGATATGTCAGAAAGGTTTGTGTCCAAACAATTAATGAACTTAACCTTGTCTTTTCAAGTAGCTCGGAACATATAGAAGATTATGTCAAATCGTTAAGTGAGTTCAAAGAAAAGCTAAATCTATATTTCCCGTTTGATGTCTCAGCAGATTCCGTTCAAACAGTAATATGTGAGGTACATAATGTGACTATCATTTGTGAGATGGAAGAATTATTACATCCATCTCATAGAAAAAAGATCGATGATTTATTGGCTTTAGGATGCCATATGGCTGCTATTATTCGTAGTTATGGAGAGTTCGATTTTTTTGATGATATTCGGAAGCAAGTTGGCCCAGATGCCATAGATTTGATTCCTGTTTACGATGATAATGATGAGTTTTTCATGCAGGCGGTATTCCTGTCTGCTGAGGATATAAATAATATCAAAATATCAAAAAGAGAGATATTCATTCACCAGAAAGTTAATCCTAATTTCTTCGGTAAAATTGCTGTTTTTCCGGATTTATCAGTGGTTGCAAACGGTTTCTCAAAACAAAAATGGAGTATTAACGACTCTATATACGATATAATTAAAGATGAACTCTTAAAAGGTGATTCATGGCTGGATACAAGAAAGAATGATCCTTGTGATTCTTGTTTACATCAATGGCTTTGCCCGTCTCCTTCTGTTTATGAAAAAGCGATGAACCGTAATAATGCTTGCAATTTTAGATAACCCCTTCGAAGGAATAAAAGTAGTATTTATGAAAACAAACCTCAAATTGACTCAGTTGGAAAGTCAGAGACTTTCTGCTGCCGAAGCATCTGCCATAAAAGGTGGATATGTTCGCGAGTGTGGTTGTAGCTGTTATTATAGTGACAGCGGTGGATCTTCTATTGAAGCAAATGGAATGGCAAATTACTCAACTGGCTCAAATGGAACTTCCTCTATAAATGGAAGTACACGTTGGCATAGACGTACGGAATTTGCTGAATTGGAAACAGATTTACAACCGTAATAATGTGGGACATGGATTATGCCTTAACATAATCCATGTCCTTTTAGAGGTAACTTACATGAGGAAGAATAATGTTATAGCTAGCATGGTGGCGGTATTGCTTTCATGTGTGGCACTTCCGATTGTTCATGCGCAACCGTCACCTTATCATTATGCGCAGCGTTCGTCCTATCCGTTCGGCTGTAGGGATGTGGCGAGCAAGAAGGAAGTAGGGAGGTACCATCTGCTCATCCAGTACAGATTCACCGTGAATATGTCGGCGGAGGAAGGAGGCAAGGAATATACTCCGGACTACGACCTGATGAATTTGGAAATAGGGAAATATTTTTCAAGATATTACAGCACCTCTGCAGACAAATGCGATTCGATTGTGTTCAATGCCCGTAACGGCAAACGGTTAGGGGATCGTGGTGTCGATGCGTATGGATGGATGAAAGGAGGCCGGCTTGCTTTGTACGAGGACTATTATCAGGACTATCCTGATAAAGGTCGCTGCACTGTCAGAATGGGCATCGGGGCTAATGAATATGAATATACTGATGAAATACCTGTCTTTCAATGGAAATACAACCTTGCTGAAAAACGGGAGATTCTTGGATACACTTGTCTCGGAGCTGAAACAAGTTTCCGCGGTCGTCGCTACAAGGTCTGGTTCACTCCCGACATCCCTTCCAGCAGGGGACCATGGAAGTTTTACGGTTTGCCGGGATTGATAATGGCCGCTGAGGATGAGGAAGGAATATTCAAATGGGAGGCGGTCGGCATCTCCTCGGTCGAGGGAAAGATGTACATATTCGATCCTTCTGTCGGCCACACTCCTTCCGCCAGTCCGATAGTGGTGAAGAAAGTTTCCAGAAAACAAGGCTTGGAGTTGGAGAAACGAAAATGGAGTGATCCTCAAGGGCCTTATCTTGAGGCTGGGATAATTTCTATTGTTGACCGTATGGAGAATGGCCGGATGGTCAGTTACACCGTGACTGCGGAAAATAGGGAACTGTTTGCCTATCCTCCATTCCCTCAATTGGAACTAGAATGATTCGAAGATTGGTGTCGTACATATTCGCCAGTTTGTTCAGCTGCGGGCTTTGTGCCCAGATAAGGCTTTATGGTGTCGTCTGTGACAAAGAGTCCGGCGAGCCTGCGGTCGGGGTCATGGTCTCGGTGCTGGCTGTGGATGGAAGTGCCTTTTTGGGTGTGACCACAACTGATAGTGAGGGAAAGTATGAGATTCTGTTCAGAACAGATCAGGACAGTGTCAGAGTGTCGGTGTCCGGTTTCAACATCAGAAAGGAAGCCAGGGCGATCAAAGTGTCAGATCAAGAATGCTCTTTCAGAACCATTTATGACAAACTTGCCATAAAGGAGTCCGTCGTGAAGTCTGAACCTATAAAAAGAACCGGTGACACCTTAACCTACTATGTGGGTAATTATCTTGACTCGACTGACAGAGCCATCGGAGACGTATTGAGGAAACTGCCTGGTGTCGCGGTGACAGAATCCGGTAGGATTTTCTACAACAATAAGCCAATCAACAAGTTCTATGTCGAAGGATTGGATTTGATGGAAGGACGTTATGGTGTGGTCACAAACAATGTGAGGGCAAAGGACGTTTCAAAAGTCGAGATCTTGGAGAACCATCAACCTGTCAAATCTCTTAGGAATATAATCAGTTCGAACTCCGCTGCCGTCAACCTTAGGTTGAAGGATTCTGGAAAAGGCAGTGCCATCGCCGCGATTCAGTTTGGTCTTGGTTACTCTCCAACGATGTGGAATAATCAGGCCGCGATAATGTACTTCTCTGGTAAGTATCAGTCATTGAGCATATTCAAAACTGATAATTCCGGTGAGGACATATTGACCGAGCTATCTGACCAGTACGAGCATCATCAAGAATCTTCAGCGAAGATATCTATTATCCCGCCTGTTCCTGAACTTGGCAAAGAGCGTTATATGGACAACCGTACATTCGCGTTGTCCGTCAACAATCTTGTCAAGATAGACAGCGTAGGGGAGAGTACTCTCAATGCGAATGTGACATACTATAATGATTATCAGAAATATTCCCACTCGACAGAAATAATTGAATATCTTCCCGGCTCTTCCGTGTGGTCATTGAGGGAAAGAAACTTGGCTCACGACAGGAAAGAAAGAATTGAGATCAACGCCAATTACACCCACAATGGGGACAAGGCGTTTTTTAGAGAGAGGATGATTCTTGGATTCGGGCGTGAGAAAGGGGTCGGTGTCGTGTCTGACACGATGGGGCATAATCTCCGAGTTAAACCTGATTATCGTCTCAAGAACATCCTGAACGTTGTCAGGACAATGAAAAACGGATGGCATTTCTCTTTTCAGTCTGAGACACAGATGTCAGGGGAAAACCTTACTTATGAGGTTTATCCTCCGATGCTCGAGTTAGTGTCCCTGCACGGAGAAAGGGCTGTTCAGCAATTCAATACCGTATTGTTGGACACTAAAAATCATTTGTCCGTCTTTAGATTCTTGACTCGGGATATTCGGTTAACTGGTCTTGCCGGAGTTGATTATCAGAATCGTGGTCAAGTCAGTTCGTTGAATTTCAATACGATGGCACATATTCCTGATTCATTGGCAAATGACGTGTCCTACAATTATTTCCGTCCATATTTCAATGCCAGTTTAACCTATGGCGCAAGAAATGTTGAGGTGTCTGCCGGAGGTTTGCTTGAGAATGTACATCTTGGTATAAACGACCATATTTCAGACACTTTCCAAAAGAAGACAGCCGCCTCCGTGAATCCGTTTCTCAGAGTGAACTACCGTTTTTCTCCATCGTTCACGTTAATTTCTTCATTCTCAAGACAGAGAATATTATCTCCAAGTTCACCATGGTTTGGCAATGGATTGATTATGACGGGTTACAGAACCATTTCCGGGCAAACGGCAAGAATTGTGGACAGCCGTTATACATCTTTTGACGCGCAGTTACGCTATGCCGATGCGTTGTCTTCCTTATTCGGCTCTTTGGAGTTTACCTTATGGAAAAACAAGTCGGATGTCATTTCCGGAATAATTTATGATGGAATTGTCAGTAGAACGGATTATAAAAATTCAGACAACCTCAGCTATGGTTATAGAGTGGATGGCCGCGTGGAGAAGCGTTTCTCCGCCATCAGCACGACAATAGGGCTACCGTTTGGGTACCACAGAATATTGTCAGACAATTACCGTAACGGTTTGATTTTCCAAACAACGACGGAAGAGATTCCTTTGGGATTAAAGGTCTCTTCAAGAATCTCACGAGCCATTAATTTCTCTTACAATATGACGGCTTCTATAATAGGCGGCAGCTTCAGTGATTCGGATCAGAAACTACCTCAAATGACCACCCTCAACCAAACGCTGATAGCAAGATTCTTCCCGAAGAGGTTTTGTGTCTCGGTTCTTGGAGAACATTATTTCAACAAGAGTGAGCTCTATGGAAATAATTCCGCATTCTTTATAGACGCGACATTGAGTCTGAGACTGAAGAAGATTGAACTCATTCTCGAAGGCCGCAATTTGCTGAATGATAATACTTATGCCAAACGAACCCTGACCGGATCCACAGAGATTCAGAACATCGATGCCCTCCGCCCAGCCTCTGTGATGCTGAAACTTAGGTTTAATATTCATTGATAATGATGACATGGTTGGCATGAATATTAGGATATCTTATTTATTGTGGATTTTCATTATCTTCTGCTTTTCCTGTGTTGGTGCGGAGAACACAGAGACTGGCTCCGGGCAGGTCACAGTCATATTCAAAGACGCACCAGAGCAGAGAAGCACCGACAGGATCGGACATTTGAATTGTGTGCATGGGGCAATCATCGCTTATGTGGACAGCACCGGATGTGAGGCTGGATTCAACCCAAGGAGCATCGGCTATGATACTCTGGAGATCCCGACGTATCGCAGCTATGCGGAGATAATCCATCTTTATCAGGCTTGCGAGGAGATTCCTTTCCTTTTGCCGGAAGGCGATTCTGTGACGGTTACCTATGATCAAGATGCCAGACCTGTGATGAGGAGCCTTAATAATGAGGAATATACCAGACTATATCGCCTGCCGGAGTCTATCCCTGGATTGGTCCATCGGAACGGATACTCTTTCCGGTCGATTCTGAGGAATCCGCGTTTTCATGCGGTGGAAAAATACCTCACCGACTCTGACATTCAAAGAAAACACCCAGGGTTGGAAAAGATTTTTAAGGAGTATTATGTGGATCTTGATTCAGCGAGAAACTCGTATAATAACTGGCGGGATCGCTTTTCCGCAAAGTTGGACTCGCTCTCACAAACAGGAAAACGGGAGTGGGAATATTCTCGATGGTATAGACGGACGCTGCTTGAAGACGGGTGCCCTGTTAGCCGTATCAAACAATCTGACAGCCTTTTGCACTATGTCACACATCTCCATAAACTGATGGAATACCCAAAGGAGGGGTATGATCCGTTTGATTATACGGGTAGGTTTGATTATGTGGTACATGACACAACATTATGCGAGCGCGCGAAAAGGTCGTTGTTGCGGCACTACATCGACAGGATAAATGACACGGGGTGGGTTCCGTATTCGGATGATGTTGTAGATGAATATAATGAAAAATACCTCAATTTGACCGGTGATGGCTCTTTCTTGCGTCCAGTAACAGAAAATCCTAATGTCTCCTTTATTGATGGCTATACATACGATCTTGTTCTCCAGAATATTGCCGGGAACAGACTGTCATTGGCGGAAATCATTGAGAGGCATAGGGCCAAGGTGATCTATTTGGATATGTGGGCAAGCTGGTGCGGGCCTTGCCGGAAAGAGATGCCTGCTTCAAGACGGCTGAAAGATAGATTGGATTCTGATGGAGTCATATTCATGTACATCTCGTCAGACAGGAATGAATCTGACTGGAAGCGGGCTGTCAAAGAATATGATTTGGGCGATATTGGCGAGAATTACCGGATAGTGTCAGCTGAGTCCAAATTCTTGAAGGAGATCAAATTCCGATATATCCCGAGGTATCTTATATTCGACACCGACGGAAGACTTGTTAATCTTGACGCTCCGCGTCCCTCATCGTCAGAGATAATAAATGAGATCGGTAAATATATTGACTGGAAAAAGAGAAGTCTGTCACTTAAATATTAAGGATTTAATATTATATTTGATAAAACGTTAGATGCTGACATGGCTGATAGATTGACTAAAAGATGTACTCAATTGCTGGTCATTTTGACCGTGCTGATGATTGAAGTGGATTCCTTTGCGCAACGCTCGGTCTCTGGACGGGTGACCGATGCGGAGAGCGGGGTAGGAGTGGACGCTGTGAACGTCATGCTCCGCCGTCCTGACGCTGTGAGCATAATCGCGTTCGCGATGACATCAACTGACGGTTCCTACAAAATCACTTTCAACTCGGAAGCCGACACTCTGTTGTTGATGGTCTCCGGATTCAATGTTGTTCGTCAGGAAAAGATTCTGACGAAATCCATGAAAACGGTTGATTTCAAGGTGCTTCATTCCGACCAGAAAATCCGTGAGGTAACGGTCAAGGCCGACCCGGTCAAGCGATCGAGCGACACATTGACCTATTATGTGTCCTCATTTCGTGACTCAACCGACCGAAGCATAGGTGACGTGCTTCGGAAGATGCCGGGGATCGAAGTGTCCGAAAGTGGAGGCGTGAAGTATAACGGTGTGTCTATCAATAAATTCTACATTGAAGGCATGGACATGCTCGGTGGCAAATACGGCATCGCCACGAACAATGTTCAAGCCAAGGATGTTGCCAGCGTTGAAGTCTATGAGAATCATCAGCCTATAAAAGTTCTTCAGGATTGGGTGAGGTCCGACCAGGCCGCTTTGAACCTTAAACTCAAAGAAAAGTCTAAGGGGACATGGAACGGTGTGGTTGAGGCCGGAGCGGGCTACAAACCGCTGCAGTGGTCCGGACAGTTCACCCCGATGTATTTCACCAAAGGGTTCCAGACTATCCTCACCTACAAGGGCAACAACATGGGGCGTGATGTCTCCAAGGAACTCATCGACCAATCAGGGAATTTCGGTTCGATTCCGGAATTGGTTTCGATAATCTCACTGAGCCAGCCACCGCTCGATGAGAGCACATGGCTGAACAACAACATTCATTCGGCGTCGGCCAACGGAATAATAAAGACAGGAGAACATACGGAGGTGACGGCCCAGGCGCATTACTTTCGGGACAGGCGCACGGCGGAATCCTCCTCAGAGACGATTTTTCATTTGTTGGATGAGCCGTCTTTCAGCATTTCTGAACAAATGTCCGCGAGCCAAGTGATTGATGAATTGCAGACAACTTTAAAGTTCAGGCATAATTCGGACAGGTGTTTTTTCGATGACAATATTGAGCTGACTGTCAAGGGGGCGGATGCCGATGGTGATGTCGTGGGTGATTCGGAGACCTTCAGCCAACATTCGCACCTTCCGTATCTAAAACTGCGTAATCATTTGAATGCCATCCAGCAGCTCGGCAAGTGGCAGCTTAACATCTGGTCTGACACTGACTATGCAAGACGGAAGTCCTACCTTTCAGTGGGTCCGAACATTCTTGAAGAATATGGCGTGTCGGGTGAAGGCCTCAGGCAGGACATTCTTTCCACGAAATTGTATTCAGTAACGTCTGTAAGCACGTCCCGTCAGGTGCGTCGGTGGATTTTCGGCCTGTTGGTGAGAGGAACTGTCGATTTGGAGAATTTCAGATCGGACTTGACCCCGGCGGATTCGATGCGTAATGACATAGGCTGGCGACGTGTTGATCTGTCGTTGACTCCATCCATTGGTTATTCAATAAGCGGTCGTTTTAGTTTCGACCTTTATTCTCCAGTGGTTTACTCTGACATCAGCTCCAATGACAGACTCTCTTCAAAATCGGATTATGGACGCGTGATCATCTCTCCGAACGCTTCTCTCAAATGGACTCCGACCTATAACCTGACCATCAAAGCCTCCGCCAATTACGGAGAGAGACTTGGCGGCCTTTACGACATGTTCAGTGGGTATATTCTTAAGAATTATCGAACATTGGAAAGGCGCAACGGTGACTGGAACAGGACAAGAAGCGGTTCGGTGTCGCTTGACCTGTCATATTCAAACGCTGTCAAGGCTTTCTTTGCCAACGCTTCGGTGATGTCGTGGAAGTCCCGTGCCGACTTCAAGACTGGTGTGAATTATTCTGGACTTCTGAGCAGTCGTGTATCCTATCATATTCCTGATGAAAGATCCGGGGTGTCGTTCGGAGCGAATGCTAGCAAACGCTTCCAATCGATAGCGACAACTGTCAAATTGGGCTCGGAATGGTCTAGTTCGTGGACGGATCTCATGCGGCAAGGAAAGACAGTTCCGGCCACAAATGATGCCTTGACATTGTCGGCCATGGTCGAGTCAAGAGTAAGCAATGTCTCAGTCCTGTCATATTCCGGTTCATTCCAATCCAATCAGTTCCGAATGAGCGGAGTTGACGGATCCGCCCCTATCAACTCGATCCGCCAGTCCGTCTCCTTGAACTTCTTGATTGGAAAGAAAATCATCACCGGCGCTTCTTGCCGCCATTTCTACAACAACGGCATTCGTGGTTTTGACAGGAATATGTTCTTCGCGAACCTGCGCCTCTCCTTCAGACACAAGCGTCTTGAATATGTCGTTGAAGGCTCCAACCTGCTGGGCACCAAGTATTACGGCACTTCTTACTTCGGAGCCAACGAGACCCACTCCACCCTCTATCGTCTTCGTCCAACCTCTGTCACGGCCAGTGTCCGTTTCAGCCTCAAGTGATTGTACGGTATGGAAAGTCTTTACCGTGATCTGTTATTCGCTGACTTATAATGAAATAAAGAGTCTCCTTTAGTTGATTGATGCTAAAGGAGACTCTTTAATGTGCTTGATGTCAGTGGATTGTCCTCCACCGCTTCGGAAAGCTACTTGCCGAAGTAACGGGTGAGGAGGCCGTAGAAACCGGCTCCGTGACGGGCTTCGTCCTTGGCCATCTCGTGAACGGTGTCGTGGATGGCGTCGTAGCCGAGCTGCTTGGCTCTTGTGGCGATGGCGAGCTTGCCTTCGCAGGCACCGGCCTCGGCCTGGTAACGCTTCTCAAGGTTGGTCTTGGTGTCCCAGACTACGTCTCCGAGAAGCTCGGCGAACTTGGATGCGTGCTCCGCCTCTTCGAAAGCGTACCTTTTGAACGCCTCCGCGATCTCAGGATAGCCCTCACGCTCGGCCTGACGGCTCATAGCGAGATACATTCCGACCTCCGTGCACTCTCCGTTGAAATGATCCTTGAGGCCCTGGACAACTTCCTTGTCCTCTACACGGCCGTCACCGATGTGGTGCTCGCAGGCCCACTGAGGCTTGCCGCCCTCATCCTTGATCTCTACGAACTTGCTCGCAGGAGCGTGGCACTGCGGGCACTCTGCAGGAGGGTTCTCGCCTTCGTAAACATAACCGCAAACCAGACATCTGAATTTCTTTTTCATAACAAAATCTTTTAAAGTCAAACAAAATGAAATAAAACGATAAAGCATCGTTTGATGTCACAAAGTTAATGCCAATATTTGAATTTACAAAATAGAATTATTCAAAATTAGAAAATATTTGAAAAAACTTTGAAAAA